>Ga0209067_10000137_pt1 | contig 50397 bp, 52 predicted proteins | sample ColStrG_CSR_2013_FD_187199 | JGI IMG/M metagenome (GOLD analysis project Ga0209067, IMG submission 187199) | Freshwater sediment microbial communities in response to fracking from Pennsylvania, USA - Cold Stream Run_MetaG_CSR_2013 (SPAdes)... | ecosystem: Environmental > Aquatic > Freshwater >... | reverse complement strand
GTCGCCACCCGGCGGACGCGAGGATCGACAGGCACACGACGGCTAGGGCCACGCGCAGGCTCCAGATCATGGGCGGCGTGGGCGAGGCAGTGGGAACGTTGCGCGGGGCGCGGGGGCGCGCGTGGCGGGGCGCGGACCGACTCATAGCTGGGTCTCACTCATGGCGTACGAGACCTCGGCGGTGAAGGTCGATATCTGCGTCATGAAGGTCAATGGCATCAGGAGGTGCAGTCCGGCGAGTCCTACCGCGGGGGTGGCGGCCACCTTGAGACTGACGACGATGCTCACGGGCGTGGCGCTCACCGGCACGGGCATCGTTTTCGGCAGGAGCGTGTTGGCTTCGACGGCGGTCGTGGGCACGGTGCAGGCGCTCGCGCTCAGCGGTTCGACGCAGGTCACGGCGGCCCCCTTGGTGGCGCCGAGGGTGACCTCGGCCAGCGCGCAGGCGGGTGAGGTCACCACGTCATTGAGGGGCCAGTAGTCGCTCGGGGACAGCGTGAGGATGGCGTTGGTCTGCGCCGCCGAGGTGGTGGGCAGCGCGAGGGTGGCCACTTGTGCGGCGCTGAGCGTGGCGGGGTACACGGCGACGTGGGCGAGGGATCCGGCGAAATACGACGACGTCGGGGGATCGGTCCAGCCGCTCACGTCGCCGTAGCCCAGGTGCCAGTAGCCGCTGTAGGACTGCACCGAGAGGGCCGATGAATAGGAGGCGACGGGGGCGCCGTCGACGTAGAGGGACGCGCCGGTGGCGCTCACGGTGGTGAGAGCCAGGTGCCAGGTGCCGTCGTTGTATTTGAGCGGCGACGTCACCTCGAGTCGCGTGGGCGTCGCGCCGTAGGCGACGCCGTACACGAGGTGACCAGTGCTGTCGATCCACAGCAGGTGATCACTCGACGCCGGGGCACCGCCGTCGGTCGCGAGGGTGTTCTCGCTCATCACGACCCCCGATGCGGTGGTCTTGAACCAGACGGATTGTGACTCCACTTGAACCGTCGTGGCCGCCACGGTCGCGTTGATGGCCGAACCCGCCGCCCCACTGAGGGTGACGGCCGCGCCCCCGAGCGGACCCGCCGCGGCCGTGGTGACGGTGCCGGTGCCCGGAGATGCCACGTGGGAGTGGCCCGACGCGTCGAGGAATTTGACCGTGGTGGCCGCCAGCGTGGGGAGCGCTCCGGTGTAGGGCGTGTTGCCCGTGTCGGTCATGGGCCAATACGACGTGGGCGCTAGTGCGCCGATCGCCGCGTTGTAGTTCGCCTGGGTCGTCGCGGCGTAGAGCGAGGTCACCTGCGCAGCGCTTAATTGGCTGGGAATGACGGCGAGACCCGCGAGGGCGCCCTTGAAGTACGCGTTGGTGGGCTTGTTGGAGAAATTTGGCGACGCCGCGAGCTCCGAGCCCCATCCGAGGTGCCAGTACCCGGTGTAGTTGTACGCGCTCGACGCGGTCGCCGAACCATCCGGCTGCCCATCGACGAAGAGTTGCATCTTGTTGGTCGCCCCGATGGTGGCGACGACGAAGTGCCACGCGCCATCGGCGTAGTTCTTCGTACTCACGGCCTCGGCGGTGACGGTGGCGCTCGTGGCCGTCGCCCACACGAGGTTGCCCGCGGAGTCGATCCACAACTCGCGGTCGTTCGAGGTCGAGCTGGCGTTCGTCTGGACGCTCGAGAAGCCCAGGAGGGTCCCTTGTTTGCTCGTGGTGTTGAACCACCCCACCAGCGAGAACGTGGAGGGATTCGCGAACGACTTCACGGTTTCGGCGTACCCCGCGACCCCGTCGAAGGTGGCCGAGGTCGAGGCCAGTGGGACCATCGAGGCGCCGAAGGTGACGCCGGCCAGGGGGAGGGCGGGATTGGACGCGGCCACCGACGTGTCGGCGAACTGCTGCACGCCGCAGCCACTCGAGGTGACGAGGGCTGACGTGGCCGAGAGGGACCCGGTGCTCGACAAGGTCGTCGTGGCGCTCGCCGCGGTCGTCGTCAAGGGTCCCACGGGCAGAGGGTTGGCGCTGCAGGCGGCGGCGTCGGAACTGATGGTCGATCCGCTCGACGCACAGACGACTGGCCCGGGGCTCGAGGCGGACACGATCAGGTTGCCGCTCGCAAAGACGTTCGCGTTGTCACTCAGGGCGGCGGAGAAGACCGCCGCCGCGGCCAAGGTCGGCACCACGACGTACCAGCCGGTTCCGACGCCGAGGGCGGCGAGGAAGCGCACGGGGTGACGCCATGCGCTCGGTCGGGCCGTAGTCAAGTTTCGTGTTCGCACGTCGGGTGGTCTCGTCACTGATTCATCGGAACTGCAAAATGGTGTCCGGGGAAAAGTCTCCGCGAACGCACGCCGGCACCCCGATCGCGAGGGATCAGGGTGCCGGCGTGGTGGGGCGCACTAGGGGTTATGCCTGGTTCCAGGTCATGGTCATCGAAGCGGCCAGACCCTGATCGGCGTTGGTCGCCGAGGAGTCGAGCATCACCGTGAAGGTGTAGGCCTGGGTCGCCCCGGGGGCCAATAGCACCATGCCGGGTGAGGACGCCTGGTTGATGGTACCCAGCGTCGCGGCCCCGGCGAGGGTTCCGGCGCTGGTGGGCGTGGTCGGGCACGACGCGGCGGTGTTGGCCGGGTAGAGGCACTTGCCGACGATGCCGACGTTGAAGTCGACCTTGCCGCAGAAGCCCGCCGTGTCGGAACCCACGTAGCCACCGGCGTCGGACGCTGCGGCGGCGGTGCAGGCACTGAAGACGAGGCTCTCCACCGACGCGGTCACGTTGCCGGTGTTCTTCATCGTGACCGTGGCGGTCAGCGGCGTGCCCGCGGGGACCTGGTCGAGGGTGCCCACCAATTTGTTGATGGCGCAGGTGGCCGAGTTGGTCGAGACCGTGCCACCGGTACCGGAGCCGGTCGAGTAGCACGTCGTCGCGCCCTGGGACTCCTCGAGCTGCATGGTGCCCGCGGAGAAGGTGTTGGAGTTATTGACGATCTGCGCACTGAAACCGGCGAGCGAGGTCATGGCCGTCGTGGACAGGGCCACCACCGCGAGTGACGCGGTCGCCAACGCACCGAAACGCGTCGACACCTTCTTGAACTTAAACATTTACTTTCCCCTTGATTGTGAACCGGGTGGTTCGTGTTCGGTAGGTACTGCGTCGGCAACATTCATTGCCACCTAACAAGTAGGTTTCGAAAACGCTAACCCTGGATGTCTAGAAAACCTGGCTTTTGTCAGTGATTTGAGATGGGGTAATCGCTGATGGAAATGGTGAAATTATTTCCAGTTATGCACAGGTTCGTCGATTGAGATATTCCAATTCTGAACGTTGTTATAGAGGGTCCACACTTCGAAATGGTCGGCGAAGTCCCTGATAAACGTCGAGGTCGAGTTCAGCCAGGTCGGCGGACCCGCGATGCGCGCCTCGCACCGGCCCGTGCCAGGTTTACCCAACATACGCCCAACTCGACGGCGTGAAAGTGAGCGCTTTCACTGAGAGAACTCTCAGTTAGTGGATCGTCCATCCTCACTGGCGCTCAAGTGATGGCGGAGATTCAACATCATGGCTCCGCCGAGGAGTGAGAAGACGCTGGCGCTCAGGGGCCACCAGTTGCTCAGACCATTGTCAAAGAACACGGCCGTGATGGTGGGGGCGACCGTGCCCGCCACGCTCCACGACAATCCGTTGGCCGCGTTGTAGCGGCCACGCAAGTGTTCGGGAGCGATCTCGTTGACGAGGGCGGGGCCCAGCGGTGAGATCAGGGTCTCGCCGACGGCGAAGACCACGATCGCCGCGGCGATGGTGACGATGACGGCCGGCGTCGGCAGGGCCAGCGTGATCGCCAGCGCGATCCAGAAGGTGGACCAGAGCAAGCCCACGACCGCGAGCACTCTGGTCCGGCTGCGTCCCTCGACGAACTTGATGGCGACGAGTTGAGCCAGAACGATAGTGATGGTGTCGAGGAAGAGGAAGACCCCAATCACGTGTAGCGATAAGTGAAGATTGTTCACCACGAAGAGGCTGAGCCCCGCGTCGATGGCCCCGTATCCGCCCAGCATCAATACCACCGACGCCGCGACCAGCAACACGAGACGTCGATCGCGGGCCACGTCGCGCCACGAACCCGACGTCGCCGAGTCCGGGGAGGCGCTCGCGTCGCGGTCGCCGGTCGACTCACCCGCGGTCGAACGGGCCCGCGACCACAAGCTCGCAAAGACGCCGCCCGCGACGAGACTGACGGTGGCGTTGCCGAGGTAGAGCCAGCGAAACGTGAGGGGGTGGTGCAGATCCACCACGGCGGCCGAAATGAGGCCGCCCAGTCCGACGCCCAGATTGACCAGCATGAAGTTCACCCCGTAGGCGCGTTGCCGGTGCTCGGGAGCGACGAGCCTCGCCAGAAGGGTGCTGCCCGGGCCCCACGCGGCACCGCCGAAGAAGGCGAGGATGATCCCGGCGATGACGGCACTGCGTTCGGATCGGATGTAGGCCCACGCGACGAGCGTCGCCGCGTCGCACGCGCTCGCGAGGACCAGGATGGCCACCGGTCCGTAGCGGTCAGTGAGGCTGCCCCACACCGCACTAGCGAGGAGGCCGACCAAGGAGGACACCGCGAGCAAGAGGGTTGCGAAGTTGATGGAGAAGCGCAGGGCGTTATGCAGGTAGACCACGTAGAGAGAAATGGTCAGTCCCACGGCGACGCAACTGGTGAAGATCCCCAAGAAGAATCGACGCAGTGGAGCGTCGAGAGCCTGTCGGAACTCCGACGGCACGAGGGACTCCAGTAGATTCACGAGACCATCAGGCTACTTCGCCCACTTGTGCAGGAAATCACAAGTCGGCAGATGATATTGCAAAGTTGACACTACGATGAAGGGGCGTTCTCGTGAGCGCCCATCGCGAAAGAACCATCTTGTCACCCATGCGTGTCCCGCTTAGTCGCCCCGACCTCCTTCTCGAGATTGCGCCTGACGTGGAACGCCTGTACAACCGCCACATGGAGGCGCCACGCCTGTGGTACCCCCACGAACAGATCGAGTGGGGATCGGGAGAGGATTTCGGCACTCACCCGTGGAGCGCATCGGACTATCCGGTCGCCGACGGCGTGCGGTCGTCGATCTACGTGAATCTCCTCACCGAGGACAACCTGCCGTACTACACGAACTCGATCCTGTCGCACGCGCCCAAGGCTCACCCGATCCGGGACTGGAACTACCAGTGGACGATGGAGGAGAACCGCCATTCGATGGTGATGCGCGATTGGGTGCACATCTCGCGATGCATCGACCCGGTACTGCTCGAGGACGGTCGTCGCGTGCAGATGGCGCGAGGTGAAGTGCCCGAGCCCGACTCCTTCGCCGACCTCATCTGCTACGTGTCGTTCCAGGAGCGCGCCACGCAGATCGCGCATCGCAACACCGGGGCCCACCTGCCCAAGGACGACAAGATGGGTCGTAACGTGCTCGCGCTCGTGGCGGGCGACGAGACCAAGCACTACCTCTTCTACCGCGACTTGGCCCTCGCGGCGTTCGCCATCGATCCCTCGACGATGATGATCGCGGCCGCCAAGCAGGTGACCAATTTCGCCATGCCCGGCACCGGTATTCCGAGCTTCACGCGCCACGCCGTGCGGATCGCGCGCGAGGGTATCTACGGATTGACGCAGTTCCTGAAGGACGTGGTGACACCGGTGCTGGACCTCTGGGACGTGAATCACCTCACGGGGTTGAGCAAGGAGGCCGAAGTGGCCCGCCAAGAACTCGACACCGAGGTGCACAAGATTGCCGACACGGTCGAGCGCATGGCTCAGAAGGCCGCGGCCAACGACGTCTCGGTCTGAGACGGCGCCCTACGTCACGCGGTGACGGAGGGCGTTGAGGCGTTCGCGAAGCTCCGCCTCATCGCCGCGTACTTGAACGATCTTGTCGCGCGAGCGGGTCACGCGCAGGTAGGACACGTCGTACTCTCGCACCCCGAGCGCCGACGCCAATGATGCGAGGACTTCCTCATTGGCGGCGCCGTTGAGCGCCCGCGCGCCGACCCGGACCACGAGGGCCTCGCCGTGGGTGCCGCCGACGCCGGGTCGACGGGACCCGGGGTGCACGTGGACCGCGAGGGTGATGAGGTGACTCACGCGAGGAGCGTACTTCTCCTAGTCTGGAAGGTGGAGGGGGCCCGTGGTGATGAACTTGCGCGACGCGATCTCCCTGGTCAGCGGTCCAGGACAATTGTTCGAGGTGACCGAGCGCGTCGTCGACGGCGTGACGCGACGCGTGTTCGTCAATGCCCCGGCGACGTTGCGTGACATCTTTGACGGGGCCCGCGGCGCGCCGGAGACGTTCATCGTCTACGAGGGCGAGGAGTGGACCTTCGACCAGGTGATGACGGCCGTCGACGAGTTCGCCGACGCCCTGGTCTCGCACTTCGGCGTGCGACGCGGTGATCGCGTCGCTCTCGCGATGCGCAACCTCCCCGAATGGATCGTGGCCTTCGCCGCCATCGTCTCGGTGGGTGGCGTCGTCGTCTCGCTCAACGCCTGGTGGACCGCTGACGAGTTGGACTTCGCGATCACCGACAGCGATCCCTCGCTCCTGGTGGTGGACCCTGAGCGCTGCGCGCGCGTCCTTGACATCGCCCGTCGTCGCGCGACACCAGTGGTGTTGGCCCGCGGCGACGTCACCGAGGCCGCGCCCGAGGGGGTCGTGCACTGGGTGGACATCGTCGTCAGGGGCGCGACGATGCCGAAGGTCGAGTTATCGCGCGACGACGACGCGACCATTCTCTACACCTCGGGTACGACGGGCCAACCCAAGGGTGCCGTCTCCACCCACGACGCCATCTGTCAGACCCTCATGGCGTTCTCGGCCGGCCTCGTTATCGAGGGCCATCGCCGGGGACCGCGCGACCACGCGCCCCGCGATCCGACATCCTTCATTTTGATCGTGCCCCTCTTCCACGTGACCGGGTGCGTGCCCGTCATGTTGTCGTGCTTCTCCTGGCATTTCCGCTTGGTCATGATGTACCGGTGGGAGCCCGCCGCCGCGTTACGCCTCATCGAGCGCTACCGGGTGACCAACGTGGTAGGGGTCCCGACGCAGGCCTGGGATCTGGTGAACTTCGAGGGACTAGCGAACTTCGACACCTCCTCGCTCGTCACCGTCGGTGGCGGCGGGGCTCCGGCGCCGCCCGCCCTCGTCGCCCGAGTCGAGAGCGCGTTCGCCCACGGTCGGCCGAATCTGGCCTTCGGCATGACGGAGTCCAACGCCTACGGCCCACAGAACTACGGGGACGACTACCAAGCACGACCGAACTCGACCGGCCAGACGCCCACGGTGGTCATGGACGTCGAGATTCGCGGCGAATCCGGCGCGGTGCTCGGCCCGGGCGACGTGGGGGAGATTTGGGTCTCGGGCCCCACGCTCTTTCGTGGCTACTGGCGCGATCCGGCAGCCACTGCTCAGACCTTGGTCGACGGGTGGTTACGCACGGGCGACCTGGGGTACCTCGATGAGGAAGGGTTCCTCTACGTCGAGGATCGACTGAAGGACATGATTCTGCGTGGCGGCGCCAACGTCTACTGCGCCGAGGTCGAAGCCGCCATCTACGACCACCCGGCGGTGCTCGAAGCCGCGGTGTGTGGCGTACCCGACGAACGACTCGGGGAGGCGGTGGGGGCCGTCGTGGTGCTGCGACCCGGCGAACGATTGGACGAGGACCAACTGACGGCGTTTCTCGCCTCGCGACTCGCGCACTACAAGATCCCCACGCGCGTGGCGTTCTCGAGTGAACGGCTGCCGGTGGGCGCGACCGGCAAGATCAACAAATCGCTGCTCGCGACGCGTTACTTTCGCACGACCGCCTGAATGGCGGTGCGAGCGTACTCCGCCAAGTTGAGTTGGTCGAGTGCGGCCAGGGGGTACCAGGCGGCGTGGTCGGTGGTGCCGTGAATCTCGTGGGTTAGTTCTCCGCCGATCCAGCGCACGGTGTAGATGATGCGCACGGTGTGGATCCGGTCACCGTTGTCGCGGCTGCGAACGTCACTGGTGACCGAGAACAACGTCGGGTCGCCGACGCTGAGACCGGTCTCCTCCTTGAACTCGCGCACCAGAGTCTCTTCGGGACTCTCGGCGAAGTCGATGCCCCCTCCGGGCAGCCACCATAGGGGCGGCTGGTGTTGAGGATTCGAGGAGCGCACGAGGGCCACCGCGTCGTCGTGGATCAAGATGCCGTAGGCGCGAACGCTGCTGTGTTGCTTACTCATGAGGCCTCGTCTCGGGCGCGTGCTTGCTCGTGCGCCGCGGTGGCGAGTCTAGAACCTGCCATCCGCTCAACGGGTACGCGGAAAGCCCAAGTCGATCTGTGATTCCGAGGCCAGGGGCCAGCGCGTGGTGACGACCTTGGCCCGCGAGAAGAAGGTGATGCCCTCGGGTCCGTACATATGGGCGTGGCCGAAGAGGGAGTTCTTCCATCCCCCGAAGGAGTAGCTCGACACCGGTACCGGGATCGGCACATTGATGCCGATCATGCCCACGCTGACCTGACGGCTGAAGAGTCGCGCCGCGTTGCCGTCGCGCGTGAAGATCGCCGTACCGTTGCCGTAGGGATTGGCGTTGATGAGGGCAACCGCGTCGGCGTAGGTGGCCACGCGCGTCACCCCGAGGACGGGACCGAAGATCTCGTCGTCGTACGCGCGCATCCCCGGTGCGACGCCGTCCAACAAGCACGGACCGACGAAGAAACCGGGGCGTTCGGCGAGTGCAGATCCATCGCGCACCACGCGCACGCCGGGGCCGGGGTCGCTCACGTAGCTCAGCACGCGCGCTTGGTGCTCGGCGGTGATGACGGGACCGAAATCGCTGGCCGACTCGTCGCCGGGCCCCACGGTGAGGGCGTCGACGCGCTGGGCGATTTTGGCGACCAGTTCATCGGCGATGTCGCCGACCGCGACCACGACGCTGATCGCCATGCACCGCTCGCCGGCGGCACCGTACCCGGCGTTGACGGCCGCGTCCGCCGCGATGTCGAGATCGGCGTCGGGCAACACCACCATGTGATTCTTCGCGCCGCCCAGGGCCTGCACCCGCTTGCCGTGCTCGGTGGCCACGTTGTAGACGTGACGCGCGACGGGCGTCGAACCGACGAAACTCACCGCGTCCACGCCGTCGTGGGTCAATAACTGGTTCACCGTCGCGGCGTTGCCCTGCAGGACCGAGAAGACGCCGGAGGGCAGTCCCGCGTCGCTCAGGAGTTCACCCAAGCGCACCGAGACCGACGGATCACGCTCGGAGGGCTTCAAGATGACGGCGTTTCCGGTCGCGAGCGCGTTGGCGGTCATCCACAGCGGCACCATGATCGGAAAGTTGAAGGGGGTGATCGCCGCGACCACGCCGAGCGATTCGCGAAAGGAGTGCACGTCGACCCCGTCGGCCACCTGGGAGGAGAAACCACCCTTGAGGTGTTCGGTCACCCCGCAGGCGTACTCGACGTTCTCGAGGCCTCGCGCGATTTCCCCCTTGGCGTCCGCGAGGGTCTTGCCGTGTTCGGCGGTGATCAGCGCGGCGAGTTCGTCGGTGTGAGCGACGATGAGTTGACGGAGAGTGAAGAGGACGTTGGTGCGTTGCGACAGGCTCGACGTGCGCCACGATTCCCAGGCGGCGCGCGCGCCGGCCACGGCCTCATCGACTTGCGTGGTGGAGGGCAGGGGCACGCGGCCGGTGACCTCGCCGGTGGCCGGGTTGTAGACGGGCAACTCGCCGGGCGCCGCCGCGGCGGCGCCGTTGAGGAAGTGGGGAATGGTGCGCATGACGCTCTCCTTGGTCGTCACCAATCTACTGGCGACGCGAGGGACGGCCCAGGGAGAACGGCGCCCTCAGTACAGTGGTCGCATGTCCGACGTCACCGCGCTGCTCCTGGCCGACGCCGCCGCCGTGGAGCCGGTGGGCGAGGGGCGGTTCCGGGTCGACCTGGCACCCCAGTACACCGTCTTTGATCTGCCCCACGGTGGCTACGTGCAATGCATCATGGCCAACGCCGCCCTGGCGGCGGCCAGCGACGCGGGGGCGCACCACGTGCACGCGACGGCCGTGACGACCAACTTCGTCGCCGTCCCGAGCGTCGGAGCGGCTCTCGTGTCGACGCAGGTGCGTCGCGTGGGTCGAGGGGCCTCCTTCGTGCACGTGGAGCTCAGCCAAGACGGCCAGGTCACCACCGAAGCCCTGGTGTGCGTGGGTAACCTGCACGACGACGCCCGCGCCCGCTGGCAGGCGTCGACGATGCCCGACGTGGCGCGTCCCGACGACTGTCTGGTCCTGCCGGTCCACGAATCGATGACCATCCACCACGCGCTCGAGCTACGCGCCGACCCGCGTGGGCCGCAGTGGTGGAACGGGGAGCCGGGACCGGCCGACATCGCCCTGTGGCTCAAGTTGACCGACGGGGGAGGGCCCTGGAGTCCCTGGAGCACCCTCTTCGCGACCGACGCGATGCCCCCCGCGACCTTGCCGCTGGGATCCACCGGCTGGGTTCCCACGATGCAGTTGTCGTCCTACGTTCGTCGCGTGCCCGTGACCGACTGGCTGCTCGTGCGCCAATGGGCCGTCGTGGTCGCGGACGGCTTCGTCGATGAGCGCTGCGAGCTCTTCGACGAGACGGGTGAACTGGTCGCGGTCGCGTCGCAGTTGGCGATGGTCCGCTTCGGACAGAGCTGATCGTGAGCGTCGTGCGCGTGAACGACGACGGTTCGCTGCAGGTGCGCGCGCGACTCACGATTCCCGCCAGTGAGATCGAACTACGGGTGACCACGTCGGGCGGTCCCGGGGGACAGCACGCGAATCGCTCGCTCACCAAGGTGGTGGCGAGTTTCGACGTCACCGCCTCGCGGACGGTGAGCGACGTCGAGCGGGCGTTGCTTCTGGAGCGCGTCGGTGGGCAGGTGCGCGCCAGTTCGAGCCGCCACCGTTCCCAGAACGCCAATCGGGCCGCGGCCCTGTCGGCGTTGGGTGCGAAGATCTCGGCGGGACTCGCGCGCCAGGCGCCGCGTCGAGCGACGCGGCCCACGCGTGCGTCCCAGGTGCGTCGGGTCGACGAGAAGAAGGCGCGCGCGCGGCTCAAGCAGTCCCGGCGCGACCCGGAGGACTAACCCGCGAGGTGGCGGCTGATCCTGGCGAGTGCGGTGTGAATCACGCCGTCGAGCGCCGAGTCGGTGTTCTCGTGCGGTCCGACGATCGGCGTCAAGGAGGCGTACCCGGCCACGAGGAGCGCGCCGTCGTCACCGTCGTCCTCGTCACTCACGTCACCGATGCCCGGTGACGCCGCGCCGAGGAGGAGGGGCATCTCGCCCTTGTCGGCGAGGGGCTCACCCCCGGCGGCGGGACCCGCGGCCATCACCACCTCGGCGGTGGAGATTCGCCCGCGGCGCACGCCACGGAGGTGTTCGCGCGTCACGTTGGGCACGTTGAGATTCAATAAGGTGCGCGATGGGGCGCTGAGCAGGTCCTCGAGAACCTCGATGGCCAAGGCGGCGGCCACGTCGTAGTGCACGTCCTCGCCCCACTGCACCGAGACCGCGAGACCCGAGAGCCCGAGTTGCGCTCCCGACAAGATGGCGCCGACCGTCCCCGAATGTAGGACGCTCCGTCCCACGTTGGCGCCCGCATTGATGCCCGACACGATGAGGTCGGGCCTCATTCCGAAAGAACCCAGGGAGCCGATGATGGCGCACAGGGCGGGCGGGGCCTCCACCCCGTAGGCGCGGATGCCCTCGGCCCCGGCGATGACGTGGCGCTCGTAGCGCACGGTCGGAAAATCGAAGACGTCGCCCACGGCCGAGGACATGCCCGAGTAGTTGCGGTCCGGGGCCACGATCACCGCCTCGCGCTCGTCGCCCTCGGGGCAGTCGGCGATCCAGCCGGCCACCGCTCGGGCCATCGCCGCGATGCCCGGGGCCAGCACGCCGTCGTCGTTGGTCAGCAGAATTCTCATGGTGTTCACGCTATCTGTCGTAAGTTACTCATCAGTGAACGACCAGAAGGAACCACGTGCTGCCCTCGGGTGAACAGATTGCCATCGCTCACGGCGACCAGCGGGCCGTGATCACCGAGGTGGGGGCGACGTTGCGCACCTTCGTCAAGGGGGGCGTGGCGGTCGTCGAGGGCTTCGCCGGCGACGAGCTCCCCGAGGGCGCGCACGGTCAGATCATGTACCCCTGGCCGAACCGCCTGTCGCCGGAGCCCTGGTCGTTCTCGGGTCGCACGGCCGTGGCGGCGGTCGACGATCACGCGACGGGGACCGCGATCCACGGCACCGTGCGATGGCGTCCCTTTCGCATCGACCAGGTCAACCAGAACCGCTGCGTCCTGTCGCTGCTGGTCCACGCCTCGCCCGAGTACCCCTTCACCAGTGAGATCGAGGTCGCCTACCACCTGGGTTCGCTCGGCCTCACCGTGACCGCGACCGTCACCAATCGTGACGACGTGCCGATTCCGGTCGGCGTCGGTTTTCATCCCTACCTGGCGGTCACCACCGCCACCATTGAGGGCGCGTTGCTCGAAGTGCCCGCGAACGCCTTCGTGGCCTGCGGTGAACGATTGCTACCGACTGGCGAGATACTCCCGGTGACCGGGCACGCCTACGACTTTCGCACCGCCAAGACCGTCAACGGGCACGAACTCAACGTGACCTACACCGAATTGGTGCGCGACGACACGGGACTGGCGACGGTGACCCTGCGCGACCGCGAGGGCGGCCTGGTGGAATTGCAGATGGACCGGACCTTCGCCTACGTGCAGGTGTACACCGGCGACGAGCTGCCCCACGGGCGCCGACGCACCTCCGTCGGGGTCGAGCCCATGACGTGCCCTCCCGAAGCGCTGCGTTCGGGCAAGGACGTGATCGTGCTCGAGCCGGGCCAGCGCTGGGCCGGCTCGTGGCGACTACGACGGCGCGACGGCTGACGGTCGCGTCGTCGGGGTTGATTTCGTGAGGGAATTTGGGAAGATGGGTTCGTGGCGGCCGTAAAACCTCTTCGGGTGTCCGACGAGACACAAGTGGACACCTCGGTGGCCACGCTGACCCTGCGGCCCTGGAACGTGATCGTGTGGGATGACCCCGTCACGCCGATGTCGGTGGTCGTGGTCATCTTGCGCAAGATCTTCGGCTACCCCAACAACAAGGCCACGCAGTTGATGCTCACGGTGCACCACGAGGGACGCGCTGTCGTCTGGTCGGGCCCGCTCGAACGCGCCCAGTCCTACTGCGTGAAACTGCAAGTGGCGGGTCTGGTGGCCACCATCGAACGCGACGCGTGATGGCGAGCCGGCTCTTCGTTCGTCGGCGTGACGGCCGTCTCGAGGTGCGACTCAACGACGCGGGACGCCAGATGGTCGCGGAGGCCTTCGCGCACGTGTTGGCGGCGGAGTCGGACCCCGAGCACGACTGGCACGCTAGTTTGAATGGCCCGATCGACCCCAGTACGGATCTCGACGATCCGCTGGCGACCCTGAGCCGCCAACACGAGATCACCTCCAACGTGGAACTCGCCATCGCGACCCTGCACGAGGATTTCCTCAACGACGCCGAAGCGTGGGCCTGGCTGTGTTCGCTCCAAGTCGCGCTGCGGGGACTGGTCACGGCCAAGGGTCTCTTGAGTGCCGATCGCCTAGCGCAGAGTGACGTCGCGACCCGTGACTACATCACGACGTTGCAGTCACTTTTGTTCGGTCTCGCCGACGTCATGTAGGAACGACGCCACGTCGACCTCGACCGGAGTGATCACGTCCTCGGGGGGCGAGGTGTCGGGTGCGTCGGCGTGGCGTCGCGTCCGGCGGGGTCGGCGACGCCGCATCCACGAGGTCGGCAGGACCGCCAGCGCCAGCGCCGCGGCCCAGGCCGCGGGGACCTCGTGCGGGGGCAAGAAGTCGAACGTGACGGTCGAGGTGCCCGCCGGGAGAGACACCACCTGGCGCAGTCCGTCGGGTGAAGTGCTGAGGGGTGTCACCACACCGTTGACGCGTGCGGTCCATCCCGCCATGGGCATCTCGAGTCGGGTCAGGGTTGTGGCCTGGGCGCAGGTGACGTTCACGTGGTCGACCCCAACGTTGCTCTGAGCGCACGGCGACTGCGTGACGTAGAAGGGCTCTGCTTGGGGCAACTGGTAGACGACGGACTGGGCGTCGTGGGCGACTTCGGTCATCCCGAGTGCGAGCAGCGCGGGGGTGAGGGGCTTGCGTTGGGTCACCACGTAGAGGACCCCGAGGGATTCGTAGTTGGCGATGTGCGCCGCCACTTCGTTCTCGGCGCCGGGCGTGAAGGGCAACATGAAGGTCCGCGGGATATTGAGCGAGGGGGCGAGATCGTTGTGGATGAAGTTGTCGAACGTGGTCGGCAGAGGCAGGTCGATGGCGTTGATCTCGTTGAGACCGTACTGCGAGCCCCAATTGGGCGTGATGACCCCCAAAGTGACGAAGCGATGTAGGCCCTGGTGGGTCTGCAGGTAGGTGATGGAGTCGGTGGCCATGGTGAGTGACAGGGGACTGCGAAAGGCGGGCACCGCGAAGTACACCACCGACTCGGCCACCATGATTGCCACCAACGCTCGACGCGTCACGTCGGGCGCACCGTAGGTGAGGACGTAGGCGGTCGCGGCGAGCGCGACGAAGGGGGTGACGATGAGCGCGACGACGGCGATCCGGTACGAACCCGTGATGTGGTCGCCCAGGGGTGACACGAGGAAGACTCCAGAGAGCGCAAACAGCGTGACGCCCAGCGTCGACCACCGGGCGAGCGAACGCGAGGCTCCGCGCTCGACGAGGTCGCTGAGCCCCGCGACCGCCAAGATGATGGCCGCCAACTCGGTCGTGGGCCAGATGTAGCGCGCGAACGCCACGGTCTTCATCGCCGGGATCAGATTCCACGCGTGGCGAAGTTCGAGAAAGTTCATCACGCCCGCGAGGACGAGCAGGATCCATCCCGCTAAGAACCATCGCAGGGCCCGCAGGCGCGGACCGAAGAGGCCCACCAGGGCGAAGACGCCCACGGTCGCGGTGAAGTAGCCGAGCAAATTGTTCGGGGTGGCGCTCGATCCCCCGAAGAGGACGCCCGATAAGAAGGGATTGACCAAGATGGGTAGTGACGACGCCGACGTCTGCGCCGCGCTCAATCCCTGCGCGGCGTGGGCGCCGATATTGGCTTCCTTGATGAAATCGAAGAACGGGACGATGATGGGCAGGGCCAGGGTCACGCCGACGACGCCGCCCAGACCGACGCGCGCCGCGGCGCCGCGACGTTGGGAGCGTTCGAGACCCCACCAGCGGGTGACGGCCCACCCGACACAGAACAATCCGTCGAGATAGGCCATCTCGGGGAAACCGGCGTAGATCGACATCGCGACGGCGAGGGCGACGAGTCCCCAACTTCCCCGGCGTCGCGAGAGGGACGAGTCGTAGCAACGCTCGATTCCGAGCAACAGGAGGGGCATGAACGCGATGGGGGTGACCGCCGCATTGCCGATCCACGCGAAGGTGCCGTTGAGGGCGAATAACGCGCCGGCGAGTGTCGCCCACGTCGCACCTAGGCCTAGGCGTCGTAGGAGGAAGTACGTGGCCGCGCCCGCGATGAATTGCAGCGTGAGGTGCATGAATAACAAGCCGGCGGGGAGGAGAAACAACAAGGTGAGGGGGAAGAGCGCCGCCGATTGCATCTCGCCGGCCAAGGGTTGGCCGAGGCCCTCGTAGTAATTCCACCAGGGCAGATGTCCGTGGAGCAGATCCATCGCCGCGAGGTGTCCGAGTGGTTGCGTGATGTAGCCCACGTTGGGATCGAGCGTCGGCGCGCCGCAGGCCCACAAGCACACGCGCGACGACACTGACGCAGTCCACCAGATGGGACTGGGCTCGTAGCCGAAGATGACGAACGCCATGTTGCCGGCCACGATGGCCAACACGATCAAGGTGAGGGAACGGCGAGTCTCCGATGAGCGCCACGCGTCAAAGAACCGTCGCAGGCGCGTGAACACGGGCCCATCGTAGTGAGAGCCGCGTGGGCTCGTCGGAGATCTGACGACCCCCGACGCTGAGAGTTCGCTGTGAACTTTCGAACGTCATCGCGCCCGATGCGTCGGACACCGGCGGGGTTCGGATCAGGCTGTCGTGGTGCGCCGGCCGGGACTTGAACCCGGAACCTGTTGATTAAGAGTCAAATGCTCTGCCAATTGAGCTACCGGCGCGAGACGAGTCTACACATTGTCGAACGAGGGACGTGGCGGAGGCGCCGCGAAGCACAACACCCGGTCTCGCGAGAGACCGGGTGTTGAAGTGGGGTGAGCGACGGGGGTCGAACCCGCGACCTCCAGGACCACAACCTGGCGCTCTAACCAACTGAGCTACGCCCACCAAGAGTTACCAGTATGGCACAGTGACGCCGCGGCGGCGGCGGACCACCGGCGACGCTCAATAGCCGTAGCGAGCGGTCGTGGTCGTGGTGGACGACCACGTGGTCACCGGAGTCGTCGCGCGCGTCCTCGCGCCGGCGCGCACCAGGTACCACGTACCTCCGTCGGCGACCACACCCTCGCCCGCACTGCCGGTCGGGCCGGAATCCCCCGCGTAGTAGTAGAGGGGGTAGGAATTGAAGGTGACCTGCTTCGTCGAGCGCGTGCGCGCGACGAAGCCAATGGTGCCGTGCACGCCCGCCCCGAGAGCCACGCGTCGCACCGCCGACGCCACCAGCACGGGCGGCCAGATCGACAAGCAGGCGGCGGTGCAGCGCAGGTGCCCGGCGCGTTCACTGCTCAGCAGATAGAGGGACTTGCGACCCGATCCGAGCAGTACCACGACACCGTGGACCTTGCCCGCGCTCAGCACGGGGGTCGCGGCTCCCGCGGGCGACAGGGCGATCAGTGTGGCCCCGGCGACGAGCGTACTCACCACGCTGCTGGCCCGGCGACGAGTGACGCGAACCGGAAATTGTTCGACACGTGGCATCTCTCTCCTCACTACTCACGACGCACGGCATCGCTCGGCGGGTGCGACGCACGACCTCATCATGTCCGACGTCGTGCGGGAGCGCAAGACGTTTTCCCCGGGCCGTCACGACCAGGGATGACTACGATGAAGTCGCGCCCCTGTAGCTCAACTGGATAGAGCAGACGGTTTCTACCCGTCAGGTTGCGGGTTCGACTCCTGCCGGGGGCACGAGACCCCTCGTCCCCGCTCCACGTCGGGCGCGTGGCTCCGGATTGCGCACGGCATCGGGTAGTTTCGTGACGGATTAGCCGAGTGAAGGGTTCCTACGTATGTGGGCTGATGTATCGACGTTCGTCCTGTGGCTCGTCGTCGCGACCACGGCGGTGGCCTGGTGGTCGCTGGTGATCAAGACGGGTCGCTCCCGGTGGTGGTGGGTGGCGGGCGCCGCGCCGGTGGCCACCATCCTGGTGACCTACGTCGTCGCGGCGTTGCAGCACACCCCCTCGCTGTTCGGCGTGTCCACCGGTTTTCATTCGCCCGTGCAGGTCACGCAGTTCGCCTTGACCGACGTGTTCGCCTTCGTCATGAGCGGGCACTTCGCGGTACAGATCTACGGTTCCTTGAATTTCGCGGTGGCGCTCGACGTCCTCGCGTTCGCGGTGGCGTGGGTGAGTTTCGTCGTCGTCGCGCTCTCGCCCTGGAAGTTCACGGCGACGTCGGGGGAGCCCGCACGCGAGGACGTGGCGAGGACCGTGTCGCCCCCCGCGGCGCGAGCGACGCCGATGAGCGCCGCGCCCGCGCCGCGCGGCGTGGCCGCGACCACGTCGCCACCGGCCCCGACACGCGGCGGCGTGGACACGCGTCGTCGGCTGTACTGCCCGTGGTGTGGTGAGCACATCCCGGGCAATCGGGCGCTGGGACACGACTGTGGACCCAAGGATCGACCCGAAACGATCTGTCGATTCTGCGGGCAGGCGTTCCCCGCGGGCACGACGACGTGTCCCACGTGCGACGCCCTCTAGGGGGCGCTCGCGTGGTCGGGAAGGCGGGATTCGAACCCGCGGCCTCCTGGTCCCAAACCAGGCGCGCTAACCAAGCTGCGCTACTTCCCGTGCCCCCATCTTCACACATCGCCCTTCGGGCTCGGACCGCCTGACCTCGCGTGGCCTACGACTGGATCATTGACGCCCTGGCCACCACCTGGCGCCAGATCGACCTCGCGGTTGCGCAGCGCAGCGAGCGTGACTTCGACGCGCTGACGAGTTGCCCAGGCTGGAGCGTGCGCGACGTCGTGAACCACGTCACGGGCACCGAATTGTTCCTGCGGGGTGCACCGATCCCGGACGTCACCGGCGCGTGGCCCAGTTACGTGGTCAATTCGCTGGGCGAGATGAACGAAGCCTTCGTGGCCAGTCGACGCCACCTGGGTCGTGAGGAGGTGCTGCGCGACTTTCGCGCCGCGACGGCGAGCTCGGTGCGCCACTTGCGCACCCTGAGCCCGGACCAGTGGCGCGACGAGGTCTGGACACCCGACGGCCCGCGGGCGAGGTCGCACGCGCAAGAGACGCGCGTCCTGGATTCGTGGATCCACCTCCACGACATCCGAGAAGCCCTCCTCGAGCCCGAGGACGATCACGGGATCGGCGAGGAGATCGTCGTGAATCGCTTCGAGTCGGCGTTGCCCTACGTCTGGGCGCGACGCGTCGGTGCCCCCGAGGGATCACTGCTGCGGGTCAATCTGGTGGGTCACGCGGGCCGCAGCATCCAGATCGAGGTCCAGGCGGGTCGGGGAACGGCGATGCCGGTCTCGGCGCGCGAACCCGACGTCGAGGTGACGACCGCGGTGGGCCTCTTCTGGCGGCGCATGGCCGGGCGCATAAACGCCGAAGCGTTCCTGCGGGCGTCGGCCACCGATATTCGTGGCGACCGCGGGTGGGCCCAGCGCTTGGCCCAGGGCATGACGGTGGTGCCCTGACGAGTCGGCGTGCGTGGCGCCGGGAGGTAGGCTGGCACTCCTTATGCGTGCCACTTCCTCCACCCTCGATAACAACCGAATCAAGCTCGTCGTCGAAGTCGACGAGGTCGATATGAGTGCGGCCCTCGACGCGGCGGCGGCGACCCTCGCTCAGCAGGTCACCGTGAAGGGGTTCCGCAAGGGCAAAGTGCCCAAGCAGGTCCTCATCGCCAATATTGGGGGGCCGGCGGTACTGCGCTCCGAAGCCATCCGCGAGTCGCTTCCGGATTTCTACGCCCGGGCCATCTCCGAAACGATGATCGACCCGATTGGCCAGCCCGACGTCACGATCACCGCCGGTGAGGAGGAGGGCGTGCTCGTCTTCGAGGCGGACGTCGAAGTTCGTCCCGAGGTGTCGTTGTCGGGCTACCAGTCACTACGCGTGACGATTCCTTCGCCGGTCGTGGGTGACGACGAGATCGAGGCTCAAATCAACCGCTTCCGCGAGACCGACGCGGTCTTGGAGGACGTGGAGCGCCCGATCATCACCGGTGATCTCGTCAACATGGATATCCGGGCCGAGCAGCCCGGCAGCGACGCCGAGCCGCTGGAGATGAGTGACTTCATGTACACGGTGGGTTCGGGGTCGATCGCGCCCGAGGTGGACGAGCTCATCCTGGGACTTCGCGCGGGTGAGGAATTGACCGTCACCGCGAACGCGGGCGCGGGCACCAACGTCGTCTACACCATGCGACTCAAGCAGGTGAAGGAGCGCATCCTGCCCGACTTGACTGACGAGTGGGTCGAGGAGAACACCGAGTGGCCGACGGTCGACGAGATGCGTGACGCCGTGCTGGCGCAGATGAGCAAGATGAAAGTCGTCGAGGCGCAGATGAGCCAGCGCGACGCGATGCTGGTGGCGCTGGGGGACCTGGTGGCGGACGACGTCGTCCCCGAGGTCCTGGTGGACGCGGAGACGAACGACCGCATGCACGATCTCGGGCACCGACTGGCGCAGCAGAAGATGAACTTGGAACAGTTCCTCCAGGCCACGGGCCAAACCCCCGACCAGTTGCTGGCCGCCGTGCGGGCCGACGCGCACCGGGCGGTCAAGATCGACTTGGCGTTACGCGCCCTGGTGAAGGCCGAGGGCCTCGAGCCGACGCCGGAGGTCGTGGAGGAGGAATTGGTCAAGACCGCCGAGTCAATGAGCGTGCCGGCCGACACGTTGCGCGACAATCTTTACCAGACGGGTCGGGTGGTCGCGTTCCAGGCCGAGGTCGCCAAGGTCAAGGCCAACGAATGGTTGAGTGAGAACGTGACCTTCGTCGACCACTTGGGCGTCGTGATCGACCGCGAGCTCCTCCGCGCGGACCAGTCGACGGACCTGGACGCATAAGGTAAGAACGTGAACGACTACTTCCGCGCCCAGAACTACCTCGTACCCACCGTGGTGGAATCCTCGAACCGAGGCGAGCGAGCCTACGACCTCTACAGCCGCCTGCTGCGCGAGCGCATCATCTTCCTGGGGACGCCCATCGATGACACCATCGCGAACTTGATCTGCGCGCAGATGCTCTTCCTGGAGTCCGAGGACCCCGACAAGGACATCAACCTCTACATCAATTCGCCCGGCGGCGACATCACGGGCCTCTTGGCGATTTACGACACGCTCAAGTACATCAAGCCCGACGTGTCCACCTTCTGCTTCGGACAGGCCGCGTCAGCTGCCGCCGTGCTGCTGGCCGCGGGGACCAAGGGAAAGCGCTTCGCGCTGCCTCACGCTCGCGTCCTGCTCCACCAGCCGTGGGGCGGAGTGGGTGGACAGGCGTCAGACATCGAGATTCAGGCTCGCGAGATCCTGCGGATGAAGGACATGCTCAATGCGATGTTGGCGACCGACACTGGTCAGAGCGTGGAGCGGATCACCAAGGACACCGACCGCGACTACATCATCGGGGCGGACGAAGCCGTCGAGTACGGTCTCATCGACGAGGTCCTGACCGCGCGTCCCTAGGGCGCTGGCGCCGCGTCGCGCCGAACAGACTGCCCACTGAGACGTCTTCACCCTAATGAGGCGGTGTTTTTGCTCGAACGTCGGCGCACCGTCGTTTGCTCAGCGCCGTCGTCGGCTGCGGGAGTGGTACTCGGACGCGGGGTGACCATCTTTCGAGGTCCGCGACTCCTAGGATGGTGGGGAGGAGGTGGCTGGTGGCGAAGTTTGGCGAAACCAACGACCTGATTAAGTGCAGCTTCTGCGCAAAGGGTCAAAAGCAGGTCAAGAAGCTCATCGCGGGGCCGAGCGTCTACATCTGCGACGAGTGCATCGATCTGTGCAATGACATCATCGCCGACGAGTTTGGCGACCGGCCCGAGTTCGTGCTCGAAGACCTACCGACCCCGCGCGAAATCACCTCGTTCCTCGACGAATTCGTCATCGGCCAGCTCGACGCGAAGAAGATCCTCGCGGTGGCGGTCTACAACCACTACAAGCGCATTCAGGCCGGTCCCCTGCACGACGACGACGTGGAGGTGGGTAAGTCCAACGTGCTCCTCCTCGGCCCCACCGGGTGCGGTAAGACCTTTTTGGCCCAGACGCTCGCGCGCATGCTCAACGTGCCCTTCGCCATCGCCGACGCCACGGCCCTGACCGAGGCGGGCTACGTCGGTGAGGACGTCGAGAACATTCTGTTGAAGCTGCTGACTGCGGCGGACTTCGACGTGAAGCGCGCCGAGCGGGGCATCATCTACATCGACGAGATCGACAAGATCGCGCGCAAGGCCGAGAACCCCTCCATCACGCGTGACGTGTCGGGCGAGGGTGTGCAGCAGGCCCTGTTGAAGATTCTGGAGGGCACGGTCGCCAGTGTCCCGCCCCAGGGGGGGCGTAAGCATCCGCACCAGGAATTCATCACTATTGACACCGCCAATATCTTGTTCATTTGCGGCGGGGCCTTCGCCGGACTCGAGCAGATCATCGAGCGTCGACTGGGCAAGAAGTCGATGGGATTCAATCAGCCGGTCGAGGCCAAGCGCCACGGCGACATCGAATTGTTCCGCCACGCTCTCCCCGAGGACCTGGTGAAGTTCGGACTGATCCCCGAATTCATCGGCCGTCTGCCGATCGTCGGGGCCGTGCAGCAGCTCGATCGCGAGATGCTGATCCAGGTGCTCACCGAGCCCAAGAATTCCCTGGTCAAGCAGTTCCAGCAGGTGTTGGCGCTCGATGGCGTGGAACTGGTCATCGACGACGACGCGCTGGCCGCGATCGCCGAACTGGCGATGGAGCGACAGACCGGCGCCCGAGGGTTGCGATCCATCCTCGAGAACGTTCTCCTGGAACCGATGTACGACGTTCCCTCGCGCGGTGACGTGGAGCGCTGCATCATCACGGCGTCGGTGGTGCGTAACGAGTCGGCCCCGGTGTACGAGATGAGAAAGACGCGCACTCGTCGCGCTAGCTAGTCGTGCGTCCCACCACGTACGACGACGCACTGGCGTGGCTGGAGTCGCACGTCGACTACGAGCGTCTGGCGCCGGCGCGACGTGAAGCGGCGTCACTCGACACCATTCGCCAGGTCCTCGCCCTCTTCGCCGATCCCCACCGCGACTATCCGGTGGTGCACATCACCGGCACCAACGGCAAGGGGACGACGACCACGCTCACCAGCGCGCTCCTGTCGGCCACGGGACTGCGCGTGGGGACCTTCACCAGTCCCGACCTGCACGCCCTCAACGAGCGCATCGCCCTCAACGGGATCCCCGTGGACGACGACGACTTCACGTCGTTGCTCGCCCGCCTCTACGACGCCGAGCGCGTCAGCGGGATCGTCCTCACGCGCTTCGAGCTGTTGACGGTGGCGGCGTTGTTGCACTTCTCGGACGAGGGCGTGGACGTCGCGGTCGTCGAGGTCGGCCTCGGCGGCACGTGGGATTCGACCAACGTCGTCGACGGCGACGTGACCGTGCTCACCAATGTGGACCTTGATCACACCGCGGTCCTGGGCGACACGGTGGGCGAGATCGCGCGCGACAAAGTGGGGATCTTTCGCCCGGAGGCCACGGCCATCTTGTCGACCACGAACGCCATCGTGGTGGAGATCGCCCGCGCCCGGGCCGAAGACCTGGGCGCCACCCTGTGGACGATCGAGGAGTCGTTCTCGTTGGAGCGCAATGATTTGGCTCTCGGCGGTCGCGCAATCACCCTCCGCACTCCCTTCGCGACCTACGACGAGGTGCTGGTCTCGCTGCACGGCATCCACCAGGGGGTCAACGCCGCCACGGCGATCGTGGCGGCCGAGGCCTTTCTCGGTCGCGCCCTCGGCGACGACGTCGTGCGTTCCACGCTCGCGGTCGCGGTGATGCCCGGTCGCATGGAGCTCCTGGGGCACCAACCGACGATCGTGGTCGACGGGGCCCACAACCCGGCGGGGATGCGCGCGCTGTGCGCCGCGCTCGACGGGGCCTTCCACGTCGAGGGGGAGCGCCGGTGCGTGCTGGGGATGCTCACCGGTCGCGACGTCGACGACATGGTGGCGCCGCTGGTGGCGCTCGGTTTCACCGAGTTCCACTGCTGCGCCCCCGCGTCGCCGCGCGCCATGGCGACGTCGCTCGTGGCCGCGGCGGTGCGACGCGCCGGAGGGATCGCCGTCGAGCACGCCACCGTCAGCGCGGCGCTCGCCCACGCGCGAGAGCGCTCCCACGACGAGGACCTCATCGTGGCGGTCGGAAGTCTCTACCTCGTCGCCCAGGTGCGTTCCGACGTCCTGCACGTGCCCTCTCGGCACCACCGTGGGGACTGGTAGATTTTCTCCCCGTGGAGAGAACTCTGGTCCTGGTCAAGCCCGACGGCGTCGCACGCGGATTGGTCGGTGAGATCATCGGTCGCTTCGAACGCCGGGGACTACGCCTCGTGGCCGCGGACCTGCGCACCCTGGACCGGGCCACCGCGGAACGTCACTACGCCGAACACGTGGGGAAGTCCTTCTACGAGCCCACGATCGCCTTCATGACCGGTGGGCCGGTGGTGGCCATGGTCCTCGAAGGTCCCGCGGACACCTGGCAAGTGGTGCGCACCATGATGGGCGCCACGAATCCGTCGGCGGCCGCCCCGGGGACGATCCGGGGGGATCTGGGCCTGGAGACGCACCGCAACCTGATCCACGGCTCCGATTCGGCGGAATCGGCGCTGCGCGAGATTGGGATTTTCTTCCCCGCCCTAGGCTAGACCTACCAATGTTTGGTATTGGGACCCACGGTGCCGTAGCCTGGTGGGGGTAGGAGAGTACGTGTCGGACTCTCATTAAGGGTTCAAATGGTTGATTCGCGATTTTCACTCCTCGGCCGCGATATGGCGGTGGACCTCGGAACGGCGAACACGCTGGTCTACGTGCGCGGCCGCGGCATCGTCCTCAACGAGCCCTCGGTGGTCGCCGTCGATATCAAGGACGGCAAGCCCCTCGCGGTGGGCGCCCAGGCCAAACTAATGATTGGTCGCACCCCGAGCAATATTCAGGCGATTCGTCCTTTGAAGGACGGCGTGATCGCCGACTTCGAGATCTGCGAGAAGATGTTGCGCTACTTCATCCATCGCGTCCACCAGCGTCGCTTCGCGAAGCCGCGCATGGTGATTTGCGTGCCCTCGGGCATCACCGGGGTCGAGCAGCGCGCCGTGATGGAGGCGGCCGAGTTCGCCGGAGCGCGCAAGGCCTACATCATCGAAGAGCCCATGGCCGCCGCCATCGGCGCGGGACTGCCCATCCACGAGCCCACCGGCAACATGGTGGTCGACATCGGTGGTGGCACCACCGAGGTGGCGGTGATCTCGCTGGGCGGCATCGTGACCTCACAGTCGATCCGCGTCGGCGGTGATGAACTCGACGACGCCATCGTGGCCTACGTCAAGAAGGAATTCCAATTGGCGCTCGGTGAGCGCTCGGCCGAGGAGATCAAGATCCACATGGGCTCGGCGTATCCGCTCGAGGAGGAGATCACGTTCCAGATTCGTGGTCGTGACCTCGTGACCGGTCTGCCCAAGACCGTGTCGATTTCGACCGAGCAGGTGCGCCAGGCGATCGAGGAGCCGGTGCAGGCCATCGTCGACGCGGTCAAGGTCACCCTCGACCGCACACCGCCGGAACTGTCCTCCGACCTCATGGAGCAGGGCATCGTCTTGACCGGTGGTGGGGCGTTGTTGAACGGTTTGGCCACGCGCCTCGAGGTCGAGACCAACATGCCCATCATCGTGGCCAACGACCCGCTGAACTGCGTGGCGCTGGGTTCGGGTATGTGCCTCGAAGAGCTGGACGTCTTCTCGCGCATGCTCAAGACGTCGCCTTCGCGTTAAGCCGTGGCCTCGGACCGTTCGCGTCGGCGGTTGTTCTTCACTGGCGTCATCGGGACCCTCATTCTCGTGACGATCTACGTCAGTGGCGGGGTCGTCGCGGGGGCCAAGAGCGCCGCGCACGCGGTCGTCTACCCCTTTAGCTGGGCGGCGGACTTCGTGGCGCGACCCGTCGGTCACCTCGTGGCGGGCGTGGTGAATTATTCCGACATCGTGGCGCAGAACCAGCAATTGCGCTACGAACTCGCCCAGGCCACCATGCGGGCCGACGAGAATGCGTCAGCGGCTGCGCAGTTGCGCCTCGTGAACCAGGCGCTGCACGTGCCGGTCGTTTCGTCGCTGGGTACGGTCATGGCCCTGGTGACGACGAACTCGCCCACGAACTTCTCCGCCACGGTCACGATCGACAAGGGCCAGGACGAGGGTGTCATGAACGGCATGCCGGTCATGGGCGATGGTGGTCTCGTGGGGCGCGTCATCGACACCTCACCGCACTCGGCCACCGTCCGGTTGTTGACCGACACGGGGTCGGTGGTGGGCGCGACCTTCGGGAGCGGGGCGACCTCGGTGCTGGTGTCGGGCCAGGGACTCAACAATGCCCTGAGCGTCACGCAGATTCCAATCACCGCTGCCTTGGGCGTAGGCAGTCTGATGTCGACCAATGGTCTCCAGGGCGGACTCTTCCCCCCGGGACTACCGATCGGACGCGTGAGCAAACTCCTCGTCAATCCCGGGGCCTCGAACTATTCGGTCACGCTCACGCCCAGCGCCAATCTCAATAACTTGTCCTACGTTGACGTCGTCTTGTGGGAGCCTTCCACGTGACCTCGGCGCGGGTGCTGGTCACCCTGGCGACGTTCATGATCGTGGGGCTGCAGATTGCCCTCTTCACGCAGTGGCGCTTCGGGGGAGTCGTGGTGTTCATCATCTGGCTGTGGCCGGTGGCGGTCGGCTTGACCGGGGTGACCTCGCTCGCCCTGTTCAGCGGCGTGCTCGCCGGGGTGCTCTTCGATGCGCAGACGGCCACTCCCTTCGGTCTGAGTGCTCTGGTGGGCCTGGCGCTTGGCTACATGTCCTCGCGCCTGGGCAAGGAGGGTGTCGGTGACCTCGACTCCGCCGCCTGGTGGGTGACGCCGACGATCGCCGCCGCGGCGGGTGGCGCGGCCCCCCTCTTCTACGTCATCAGCGGGGTCGTCGCCTGGGACTTCTCCTTGTGGCGGGGGAGTCTGGTGAATTCGATGGTGGTGAACGCCGTGGCCTTCTTCGTTCTCTCGCGTCCCCTGACTCGTCTCGCGCTCGCACTGTGCGCGCCGGCAATGAAGGTGCGTCGATGAAGGGGTCGTGGCGCGATCGACCCACGGCCTCGTGGTTCCAGCGGATGTGGCGCCCCTGGGTGTCGCTGAACCCCTTTCGCGGACGAGGCCGCCAGATCAACGAACCGCGGCCGGTGGGCATCCGCGACCTCGTCGCGTCGCCCGAGGAGGTGCGCGCACGTCCCGAACTGCGCTGGCGCATCATCGGTACGTTCTTCTCCCTGTTGTTGGTCCTTCTGCTCGGACGGCTCTTCATGTTGCAGATCCTCGAGCACAACGCCTCGGTGGCGACCGTCCGCGACAACTCTCTGCACACCGCCACCATTCCGGCGGCCCGCGGGCTCATCGTGGACCGCGGTGGTTCGCCCCTCGTGACCAACGTGACCACGACCGAGATCTTGTTGTCGCGCCACCAGGCGTACCTCGATCCGGGTGTCATCGGCGCCATCGCCGCGGTCACGCACCAGAGCGTCACTCAGATCAACGCCGACCTCTCGAACGTGCAGTACGACCCCTACCAACCGGCCCCGGTGATGAGCGACGCACCGACGTCCGTTGTGCAGTTCATCAAGTTGCACCCGGGTGAGTTCCCGGGCGTGAGCATCCAAGGGGTGGCGCGACGGATCTACCCCTACGGTGGCTCGACGGCCTCACAACTCCTGGGCTACGTCGGTCCGATCACCGGGGCGGAGATCGCGGCGAATCCGACGGCCGGGTATTCGACGAATTCGACCTACGGAAAGACCGGTGTGGAGAACTTCTACGAGCAGTACTTGCGCGGGGTCGCCGGCACCAGCACGCTCGAGGTCAACGCCCTGGGAACCATTCTGGGTTCGGTGCAAAAGACGCCTCCCCAGCAGGGCGACACCCTCGTGCTCAACGTGGACGCGGGCCTGCAGCGGGCGCTCGACGCCTATCTGGCCAACGACGTGCAGACGGTGCGCCACACCGTCGACCCGGTGAGCCACAAGCTCCCGCCGGCGCCCAACGCCGCCGCCGTGGTGTTGAGCGCGACCAACGGCGCCGTCCTCGCGATGTCGAGTTACCCGTCGTTCAACCTCAACTCCTTCGTCAACGGGCTCTCCGAAGCGACGTTCAAAGCGTTGCTCAACGAGGGCGCCTTCACCAATTACCCCATCCAGGGTCTCTACACCCCGGGGTCGACCTTCAAGATGGAATCCGCCACCGCCCAATTGCAGACCGGGATTTTTCCGGCGAGTCAGATGGTCGACGACACCGGCGCCTTCACCGTGCCGGGCTGTCTGCAGGGTGGTCACGGTTGTGTCTTCCACGACGACCAGGGCCAGGGGGCCGGTCTGGTCAACCTGACCTCGGCGATCACGGTGTCGTCGGACTACTACTTCTACCAGCTCGGTTACCTGTTCTGGTCGCAGCAGTCGCGCTACGGTGAGACGCCGATCCAAAACGTGGCGCACCAATACGGTCTCGACCAGTACTCCAATATCGACCTGCCTAACGAGGTGCAGGGCCGCGTGGACTCGCCCACGGTGCGCTTGGCGCTGCACGCCGCCGCCCCCAAGGCCTTCCCGAACTACTCCTGGTACACCGGGGACAACATCGAGATGGCGTTCGGTCAGGGCTCGACGGCCATCACCCCCATCGCCCAGGCCAACGCCTACGCCACCTTCGCCAACGGGGGCACGCGCTACGCGCCCGAAGTCGCGGCCGCCGTGGTGAGCCCCAGCGGCAAACTCCTCGTGCGCTACGGCGCGCGCGTCCTCGGTCACGTCAACTTGCCCGCGAGCGTGCGTGACCCGATCCTGGCCGGCCTCGAGGGAGTGGTGCAGAACCCCAGTGGCACCGCGTACGGGACCTTCCAGCACTACGCCCAGTTCTCGGAATCGGTGTTTCCGGTCGCCGGTAAGACCGGGACCGCCTCGAACCAGCCCGGTGAGGAGCCCAACTCATGGTTCGTGGGCTTCGCCCCGGCCAACGATCCCAAGTACGTCGTGTTGTGCGTGGTCGCCCAGGGTGGTTACGGCGCCGACGCCGCCGCTCCCGTCGTGGCGCAGACCTTCAATTACCTCTACCAGCACCCGGTGAAGCCCGTCGATTTGCGCCCGACGACGCAAGTCCCCCCGGTCACGACGACGACGCGCCCCCACCACGCCACGACCACGACGACGACAAAAGTGACCACGACCACGACAAAGAAGGTCGGTTGAGCCGTTTTTGCGAGTAGCGTGGGGGGTGTTGGGCGCGGCCGTACATTGGACGGAAGCGCAATGAAATCGCAGTGACGACCGAGTGATCGCATTCCGTCGTTGCCCGCAGTAAGGACGCAACGTGGTACACGCCAGCCGAGGAACTCTGTTCTACGGGACCACTGACGCCACCTCCCTCGCCCAACGTCTGTCCGCCGTTCCGGTGGAGGTCACTGCGTGTGCCCCTCACCATCCCTTCCTCGGGTGCCGCGCCGCAACGCGTCGTGCCCATTCACAGAACTCAAGGAGTACCCGTCGTGAGCGACGAGACCACCACCCCCTCTTCCACCACTAGTCCCGGTCCGCGGGTGGGTGACACCCGACCCGCACCCCAGATTGGCGACACCCGTCCGGCGCCTCGGGATTCTGATTCGTCGTCGAGCAACGGCCGCTCGTCCGGCGGTGGACAAGGTGGCCAGGGCGGCCAGGCCGGCCAAGGCGGCGGCGCGCGGCGGCGCCGCGGCGGACGCGGCCGAGGCGGCCAGGGTGGGTCCGGCGGCCAGGGTGGCCAAGGTGGCGACGGTCGTCAGGGCGGCCAGAACGGCTCGCGTGGCCAGGGCGGATCGGGAGGTCAGTCGCGCCAGAACAACCGACCGGTCGAGGCACCAGTCGAAGCATCGGCGCCCGAGATGGATGGCGATGACGCCTCGCGGGCTCGCAAGGGTCGACGTCGCGGCGGGGAGCGTCGCACGCGGGCTCAGGGCCGTTACCTGATGTGCGTGCACACCACGAAGGAAGCGACCCACATCGCGACCCTCGAGGGTCGCACGATGGTCGAATACACGGTCGCGAAGGCGGCCGACGAGACGAACCAGATCGACGGCAACATCTACGTCGGGCGGATTCAAAATGTCTTGCCGGGCATGGAACTGGCCTTCGTGGACATCGGCATTCCCAAGAACGCGGTGCTCTACCGCGGTGACGTCTCGCTCAACGACGACGACATCGAGGGGACGGCGCCGAACGACAAGCGCATCGAGCAGATGATCCGTTCCGGCCAGACCGTGGTGTGCCAAGTCACGAAGAACGCCATCGGGGCCAAGGGTGCCCGCCTGACCCAGGAAGTCTCGTTACCCGGCCGCTTCGCGGTGCTGGTGCCCAATTCGAGCACCATCGGCATCTCGAAGCGTCTGCCCGACGGTGAGCGTCGCCGCCTACGCAAGATCATCGACGACGTCAAGCCCGAGCGCCACGGCATCATCATTCGCACCGCCGCCGAGGGTGTGGCCGCCGACGACCTCGCGCGCGACGTGACCTCGCTGTGTGAGAAGTGGGACGCCATCGAGGCCGAAGTCGCCAAGTCCAACCAGCCGCGCCTGATCTACCGAGACTTGGACCTGGCGGTGCGCGTGCTGCGCGAGGAGTTCAACGACGACTTCCGTGGGGTCATCATCGACGACGCCGACCTCTACAACAAGGTGCGCGATTACGTCCAGGCCGTGAACCCCGAGCTCACCGACCGCATCGAGTACTACGACCGGTCCACCGAGGAACTACCACTCTTCGAGCGGTACTTCGTCCACGAGCAGCTGCACCGGGCCCTCGACCGCAAGGTGTTCTTGCCCTCGGGCGGTTCGCTCATCATCGAGCGCACCGAAGCCTTGACGGTGGTCGACGTCAACACCGGTAAGAACGTGGGAACGACGAATCTCGAGGAGACGGTGTTTCGCAACAACTTGGAGGCCGCCGAAGAGGTGGCGCGTCAGCTGCGACTGCGCGACATCGGCGGCATCATCGTCATCGACTTCATCGATATGGAGACCAAGTCCCACCGCGAAGCCGTCGCTTCCGCGCTACGCCAGGCCCTCAGCCGGGACAAGACCCGCACGCAGGTCTTCGACATCTCGGAACTGGGACTGGTGGAAATGACCCGCAAACGGGTCAATGAGGGCCTGTTGGAGTCGGTCTCGAAGGTCTGCGCCGTGTGTGACGGACGTGGTTTCGTCGTGGCCACCGGCCTCTAGGTCACGCCACCCCCGTGATTTCGACTACTATGGAAACCCTATGTACGCCGTCATCCGAGTAGGCACTTCTCAAGAGCGCGTCACCGAGGGCCAATTGGTCCGCGTGGACAAGCGCGTCGAAGAGAATGGTGCCGTCATTGAGTTCGAGCCCGTTTTGCTAGTGGACGGCGACAGCGTTCTCGCTGGTCCGGCCCTCGCGGGCGCCACCGTCACCGGCACCATCGTGGGCGTGGAGAGCGGTCCCAAGATTCGTGCCCTCACCTACAAGGCCAAGTCGATCCAGCGCAAGCGTTGGGGACACCGCCAGTGGTACACCACCGTGGAAATCAACAAGATCTCGGCGAAGGCCGCTAAGGCCCCCAAGGCGGCCAAGGCCGCTGCCGCCGTCGAAGCGTAAGGAGCAACGATGTCAAAGACCAAAGGTGGCGGTTCAACCCGTAACGGCCGCGATTCCAACGCCCAGCGCCTCGGCGTGAAGGCCTTTGACGGCACGCTCGTCAAGACCGGTTCGATCATCATTCGCCAGCGCGGCACACTCTTCCACCCGGGTCGCAATGTCGGCATTGGCAAGGACGATACGTTGTTCGCCCTCGCCGAAGGCAAGGTGAAGTTCGGGTTTCGTCGCGGCCGCAAGCTCGTGGACATCCTCACTGAGGCTTAAACCAAGTACTTCACTGGTTCGTGAACAAACCCCCCGGGCTTGACCCGGGGGGTTTGTTCATTGTCGATGACCGCGAGCTGGGTAGAGCACGGGCTCCCTTCGTCCGCAGTCGACCGTCCCGTGGACTCATAACGCTCAGCGCACTTTTCGAGGCGATCGTGGTGGAAGCTGGCACGGCGTCACGAAGCATCAGCGCCGTGATACGAGCCGAATGACCATTGATTCCCCTCAAAATCTCTCACCACTGCTTGGCGAGAACCGAAATCGGTGTCGTAGGGTTCCCTGATGGCCTCCGCCCCGGCCTCCTGGGCTCGACGAAACAATTCGTCAGTCTCATCGGTGACCAGATAACAGCCAAACGTTCCCGGAAGGAGCGAGAAATCGTTCTTCTCGGGCGCATCCCTGGCCGAGCTCATCATGAGTCCGCCACCTCGGGGCCACGTCAGTTCAGCGTGGTGAACCATCGAACCATCACCAACTACTAGTACCTCAACGAAACCGAGTCCATTGACTAAGAAGTCAATCAATCGATACGCGTCACGAGCGTGCAGGGAAGCCCAAAGGCCCTCCGAACGTCGAGGGTTCGCATTGTCGTCATTCTGCGCGCCATCAGTTGGAGCCATGCCACAAAATACCAAGACGAGGTGCGTTTCGCATTTCAGAAGAAACCTAGGTGCGTTCGCGGCGGGACACAAAAAACCCCCGGGCCCTAGCCCGGGGGTTTTTTGTTGTTGTGAAGGGGATTAACCCTTGACAGCCTTCTTGAATGTCGATCCGATCGACACCTTCGGGGCGCGCGACGCGGCGACCTGGATCGCCTCGCCGGTCTGGGGGTTGCGCGCGGTACGAGCCTTACGCTCTACGCGCTCAAAGGACAGAAAGCCCGACAGCACGATCTTCTCGCCCTTGGCGACGTTCTCGACGACGACGTCCTCGAACGCGCGCAGGAACTCCGTCGCTGCGGCCTTCGTCGCACCACTCTCGGCAACAATTGCATCTACCAACTCGGCCTTGTTCACCGGTCGACTCCTTACTCTTCGTTAAATCGGACTGGGAGAGTTCCCTGAACCGGAGCCATCTTTATCGCTAAAACCCAGCAATTAAGGGATTTCCGGCAGATATTTAGATTCTTCCTACCCAGATATTCATCGTCGCTCCTGATGAATGACGTTTTCACTGAAGCCGACCGATGAACATTCTTCGTCCGCTGACCTACCATGGTGGCCGTGCAACCCTTTAATCGTCAGCATTTGACCCAACTCGTGTCGCGCGAGCAGGAACGCTACCGTCAGTCCCATCCGGCGTCACGGGCCCTCTACGAGGCCGCGGACAACTTGTTCGCGCGAGTGCCCATGACGTGGATGAACAAGTGGGCGGGCGGTTTTCCACTGTCGTTCGCGCGGGCCCACGGTGCGGTCATCACTGACGTGGACGGTCACGAATTGATCGACTTCGCCCTCGGCGACACGGGGGCGATGGCCGGCCATTCACCCGAACCACTGGTGCGCGCACTGAATGAACGGGTCGGACACGACGGCGGCGTCACCACGATGATGCCGACCGCCGATGCCCAGTGGGTGGCGCACGAACTGTCGCGGCGTTTCGGATTGACCCAGTGGTCGTTCACCTTGTCGGCCACCGACGCCAATCGCTGGCTGCTGCGCCTCGTGCGTCTCGTCACCGGCCGACCCAAGGTCTTGGTCTTCTCCTACTCGTATCACGGCAGCGTGGACGAGACGTTCGTCGTCCTCGACGCCCAAGGCCGGGCGGTGGTGCGCCCGGGATCAGTGGCGCCGGCGGTCGACCCCACGACGACGACGCGGGTGGTGGAGTTCAACGACCTCGAGGGCCTCGAGCGCGAGTTGCGACACGGTGACGTCGCGGCGGTGTTGACCGAACCCGCCCTGACCAATATCGGCATCGTGCTACCCGAGCCGGGTTTCTTCGAGGGCGTGCGACGTCTCTGCGACGAGACGGGCACGTTGCTGATCGTGGACGAGACGCACACCTTCTCCGCCGGACCCGGTGGCGCGACGCGTCGCTACGACCTGCGCCCCGACGCCCTGACCATTGGTAAATCCCTGGGCGGGGGAGTGCCGTGTGGCGCCTACGGACTCAGCGAGGAGTTGGCCCGGCGGGTGACCGAGTCCTTGTCCGGTGGGGCCGACATCGTCGACGTCGGAGGAGTCGGGGGTACTTTGGCGGGTAACGCGCTGAGCTTCGCCGCCATGCGCGCGGTTCTCGGTGAGGTCCTGACCGACGAAGCCTTCGGTTCGATGGAGGTGCTCGCCACGACCTTCGCCCAGGGTGCGCGCGACGCGATCGAACGCCACGGCCTGCCCTGGTCGGTGACGCAGTTGGGGACGCGCTGCGAATATCGCTTCATGGACCCGGCGCCTCGCACGGGCGGGGAGTCGGCGGCGAGCGCCGACGGTCTCCTGGAGGACTACCTGCACCTCTACGCGATCAACCGGGGAGTCATACTGACGCCGTTCCACAACATGGCGTTGATGTGTCCGGCGACCACGGCGGAGCACGTCGCGCGCCACACCGAGGTTTTCGACGCGGCGCTCGAGGAGCTCGTCGGGTAGCGCACGGGGGTGGCCGTAGGATGGAGTGGTGAGTAGCTTCGTCGATTCGGCCCAATTACACGCCAAGGCCGGCGACGGCGGGGCGGGTTGCGTGTCGTTTCGCCGCGAGGCGCACGTCGCCAAGGGCGGCCCCGACGGCGGTGACGGGGGGCGCGGCGGCGACGTCTGGCTCGTCGCGGACCATAACCAGGCCTCGTTGCTGGGATTTCGCGATCACCCCTTTCGCCGCGCCACCGACGGTCAGCACGGGACGTCTAAGCGCATGCACGGCTCGAGCGGAAAAGACGTCGTGGTGCCGGTGCCGGTCGGCACCCTGGTGTACTCCCACGACGGCGAGCTCCTCGTGGACCTGGCGGGACCCGGCGACCGGTGGCTGGCCGCCGAAGGCGGCTTGGGTGGGCAGGGCAATAACCGATTCCTCTCCAACCAACGACGGGCGCCGGCCTTCGCGGAACAAGGCGAAGTGGGCGAGGAGCGTTGGTACAACCTGGAGCTCAAACTCCAGGCGGACGTCGCACTGATCGGTTTTCCCAACGTGGGCAAGTCGACGTTGATTTCGCGGGTCTCGGCGGCGAAGCCGAAGATCGCCAACTACCCCTTCACGACGCTGGTCCCCAATTTGGGCGTGGTCCGCGTGGGGGCGCGTTCGGGTCGGCCCCAGGACGCCACCGAATACGTGATGGCCGACATCCCTGGTCTGATCGAGGGGGCCGCCCAGGGCCGCGGGCTCGGCCACGATTTCCTGCGCCACGTCGAGCGCGCGCGCGTGCTGTGCGTCTTGCTCGACCTCTCGGAATTCGCGCCCGTGGCGCCCGAGGAGCAGTTGGAGATCCTGCTGCGCGAACTCGGTGATTATCAGCGTGACCTCGTCGACCGGCCGCGCGTGGTCGTGGGATCGAAAGGCGACGTCGCCGCCTACGAGATGGAGGGTGTCGCCACTATCTCGGCGGTGACCGGGGCCGGGATCGACGCCTTGAGCGCCCAGCTCGCCGGTCTGGTCGTCGAGGCCCGCGCCCGCGACGCCGAGGTGTCCACCCACCAAGTGGTGGTCCACCGACCGGTGCCCGAGGAGGTCACGCTGGAGAAGATCGACGACGGCCAGTGGCGCGTGCACGGGCGCTCGGCGCAGCGAGCCGTGCGGTTCCAGGACCTGACCGACGACCAGGCACTCGCCGAGATCGTGAAGCGACTCAAGGCCCTGGGCGTGGACCGCGTCCTGCACCGCGCCGGCGTGCGCGACGGTGACGTCGTCACCATTGGGCCGCTGTCGTTCGAGTGGTGGCGCGACGAAGTGGGTTCGGGACTCGACCGGGGCGAGCACCACCGCGCGACGCGACGTGAGCGCCTCGCGCGCCACGGTCGACTCGACGGAGTCGGTGACGACGAGGACGAGGACGACGATGAGTCGTAGCGTGGTCGTCAAGATCGGCACGTCCTCCGTGACCGACGAGACGGGGGGCGTCGCTCGTGACGTGCTCGCGGCCGTCGCGGCCGACGTCATCGCGCTACGTCGTGAGGGATGGACCGTCGTCGTGGTCACGTCGGGGGCCATCACCGCGGGATGGGCGGAGGTGGGCGCGGGCCGCGCGCGACCGTCCGACGCCGTCACGTTGCAGGCGGTCTCGGCGGTGGGCCAGCCCCTGTTGATGGACGCGTGGCGCGGGGCCTTCGCGGTCCACGGCGTCGCGGTGGGTCAAGTCCTGCTCGCGCCACTGGACTTTTCGCACCGCGGCCAGTATCTGCACGCACGCTCGACACTCGAGGCGTTGGCCCGGCTCGACGTCGTGCCGATCATTAACGAGAACGACGCGGTGGCCGACGAGGAGATCCGCTTCGGCGATAACGACCGACTCGCCGCCCTGGTGGCGAACTTGGTGACGGCGAGTCATCTCGTGCTCTTGACCGATACACCGGGACTACTTACCGCCGATCCGCGGCTCGATCCCTCGGCCACGCTGATCGAGGTGGTCACGTCCATCGACGCGCGCCTCGAGGGGGTCGCGGGAGCGAGCCGTTCCGGCGTCGGCAGCGGGGGAATGGCCTCGAAGGTAGCCGCCGCGCGCATGGCGACCTGGTCGGGGGTGACCACGGTCATCGCGCCCGCGCGCGACGCGGGGGCGCTGCGGCGCGCCCTGGGCGGGACGCGCGACGTGGGCACGACGTTCGAGCCGCGTACCGAACGACTCTCGGCTCGCAAGGCGTGGATCGCCTTCGCGGTGGCCAGCGCCGGCGTGGTGCGGGTGAATCAGGGCGCCTTGCGCGCCCTGGAGAACGACGGGCGTAGCTTGTTGCGCGTCGGGGTCGACTCGTGGGACGGCGATTTCGTCGAGGGGGACGCGGTCGAAGTGCGCGGTCCCCACGACGAGCTCATCGCCAAGGGCTTGACCCGGGTGAGTGCCGATGCGCTGGCCGACGCCGACGAGGTGGTCGTGCACCGCGACGACCTGGTCCTGCTGCGTCACGTTGGGTGACCTTGACTACGATGACTCCATGACGAGTCCCCTCGCGGCCCAGGGCCGCGCCGTTCGCGAGGCGGCGCGCGCCCTCGCCCAAGCCACCAATGACCAGCGCGTGGCCGTGCTCCGGCGCGTCGCCGACGACCTGAAGAATCGTGAGTCCGAGCTGCTGGCGATCAACGCCGACGAAGTGGCCGCGTACGACGAGTCCGGGGCCGGGCGCGACCGACTCACCCTGACGAGTCAGCGGATCACCGCCATGGCCGACGCCCTGCGCGATATCGCCGCCGCGTCCGACCCGCTCTTCGAGGTCGTCGACGCCAACGAGCGTCCGAACGGCCTGCGCGTCGAACGGCTGCGCGTTCCTCTCGGCGTCATCGGGGTGGTCTACGAGAACCGTCCCAACGTCACCAGCGACGTCGCGGGCCTGTGCGTGCGCAGCGGCAACGCCGCGTACCTGCGCGGTTCGTCCACCGCCCAGCGGTCGAATCAGTTCATCGTGGATCTCTGGCGAGCGGCGTTGACCGCCGAGGGGCTGCCGGCCGACGCCGTGGCGCTGGTGCAGGACACCTCGCACGCCGCGGCGGTGGCGTTCATGCAGCTCACCGACGTCTTGGACTGCCTGATCCCGCGCGGGGGGCCGAGTTTGATCGCCGCCATGCGCGAGCACGCGCGCGTCCCCTTCGTCCTCGACGGCGACGGGAACTGCCACGTGTACGTCGACGCCGAGGCGGACCTCGACCAGGCCGTGGCCATCGTGGCCAACGCCAAGACCTCGCGTCCCGGGGTCTGCAACGCGGCCGAGACGGTCTTGGTGCACGCCGACGTGGCTGGCGAGTTCCTGCCCGCGCTGGCGAGGGCCGTGCCGCAGGTGGAGTTGCGCGGGGATGAGCGTACGCGGTCGGTGCTGCCCGACGCCAGCGCCGCTTCCGAGGAGGACTACGCCCGAGAGTTCCTCGACTTGATCTTGGCCGTGAAGGTGGTGGACTCGCTCGACGAGGCCATCGACCACGTGGCGCGCTACGGCACCGGTCACTCCGAGGCGATCGTGACGCGCAGTCGCGACCACGCCGACGCGTGGGTGCGACGCGTGGACGCCGCCGCGGTCGTGGTGAACGCGTCGACGCGCTTCGTGGACGGGGGTGAACTCGGGCTCGGTGGGGAAGTCGGTATCTCCACCCAGAAGCTGCACGCGCGCGGTCCGATGGGTCTGCGCGAGTTGACCTGTCTCAAGTGGGTGCTGCGCGGCGACGGTCAGGTCCGATGAGCGCCCTCGATCCGCGCGAGGAGCTCGCGCAACGCCTGGGTCTGGCGCTGGTTCCCGAGGCCGGATTCTCTTCGCCCGACGACGTGCGAGCGCGCCTCGCGGAGCACGACTACTTGAGTTCGGCCGCCATCTCGTCGGTCACCTTTCTGGCGGACCGGTTGGCCAAGCCGGTGCTGGTGGAGGGTCCCGCCGGTACCGGTAAAACGGCCCTCGCGAAGGCCGTGGCCGAATCGCTCGGGGCGCGACTCATCCGTCTGCAGTGCTACGAGGGGCTCGACGAGTCCAAGGCCCTCTACGAATGGAACTACCGCAAGCAACTCCTGCGCATCCAAGCGGGACGTCCCGAGGGGTCCGCCGAAGTGTGGAGCGAGCTCGAAGGGGACATCTTCGCCGAGGAGTTCCTCCTTACGCGTCCCCTGCTCGAGGCCATCACCGCGACCGAGCCCGTCGTGCTCCTGATCGACGAGGTCGACCGAGTCGAACTCGAGACCGAGGCCCTGCTGCTCGAGATCCTCTCGGAGTACCAGGTGTCGATCCCCGAGCTGGGCACGATGCGCGCCCGTCAGATCCCCATGGTGTTCTTGACCTCGAACAACACCCGCGAGCTCTCCGAAGCGCTCAAGCGCCGCTGCCTGTACTTGCACGTGGGTTACCCCGACGTGGAGCGCGAGCGCGACATCATCGTGAGCCGCGTACCGGGCATCGCCACCGCGTTGGCGGAACAGATCGCTCAGGTGGTGCGTACCCTGCGACTCCTAGATCTGAAGAAGGCGCCGTCGGTGTCGGAGACCCTGGACTGGGCGCGCACGCTGGTCATCTTGGGCCGCGAGGAACTCGGCGAGGACTTCGTGGTCGAGACGCTGCACATCTTGCTCAAGTACCAGTCCGACATCGACAAGGCGTCGCGCGAGATCTTCGGACGTCCGTCCTAGCGCGTGCTCGACCTCCTGAGTTCCTTCATCGCCGAGCTGCGCACGGTGGGACTGCCGGTGTCGATGAGCGAGACGGTCGACGCCGCGCGGGCGCTCGAGTCCATTGACGTCGCCGACGCGCCGTTGTTTCGCGCCGCGTTGCGCGCGACGCTGGTCAAGCGCGCCGACCACCTGAGCGCCTTCGACACCGCCTACGACATCTTCTTCGCCACTCGTCGCGGGGAGGGTGACGTCGAGGTGGGTGGCGCCGATGAGTCGCCGGCGCCCGAAACGTCGAGTTCCTCGACACCGCCCGGACCGGAGCGTTCGAGCGCCGAGCTCGCGGAGGACCTCTTCAACGCCCTGGCGCAGTACGACCGGCGAGCGATGCGCGCGAGCGCGGCGAACGCCGTGGCCCGCTACGCCGGCATCGAGTCCGGGCGTCCGGTCGGGGGCGCCTACTACCTGTATCGCACGCTGCGCCAACTCGACCTCGACGAGGTGCAGCGACGCTTGACGGCGCTGCACCTCGGGGACGCGAGTGAGGACGCCCTGGCGACGCGGCTCGCCGAGGACGAGTCACGTCAGCGCATCGAGGAGTTCACCACCATGGTGCGCACCGAGATCCGCGAACAACTGGTGGACGATCGCGGGGCCGAGGCGATGGCCGAATCGGTACGCGAAACCCTGCCCGAGGACCTGGACGTCATGCACGCCAATCGAGAGGAGATGGCGCAACTCGAACGGGCCCTGCGGCCACTCAGCCGCAAATTGGCGGTGCGACTGGCCCAGAAGCGCCGTCACCGACGTCGTGGCCCCGTCGACCTTCGTCGCACGGTGCGCACGTCGCTCTCGACGGGGGGCGTTCCCCTCGACATTCGCTTCAAGCCACCGCGGCCCGCCAAGCCCGAGATCATCGTGATCGCCGACGTCTCGGGCTCGGTGGCATCCTTCGCGCGGTTCACCCTGCACCTGGTGCACGCGATATCGAGCCAGTTCTCCCAAGTGCGCAGTTTCGTCTTCGTCGACGGACTCGACGAAGTGACGCACCTCTTCGCCGACACCGACGACCCCGCCGAAGCGGTCGAGCGCATCGCCGCCGAGGCCGACGTCGTGGCCGCCGACGGTCACAGCGACTACGGCCGCGCCCTGAGCGTCTTCGCCACGCGCTACGCCCCCGAGTTGACCCGACGCTGCACCGTGCTGATCTTGGGTGACGCGCGCAACAACTATCACCCGGCGCGTCCCGAAGTTCTCGAGGTCATCCGTAGCCGGGTCAAGGCGCTCTACTGGCTCAATCCCGAGCCGCAGGGCTACTGGAACAGCGGTGACTCCGTGCTGAACCTGTACGCGCCACACTGCGACGCGGTACTGGAGTGTCGCACCCTGCGGCAACTCGAAGAGTTCGTGGGAGGACTGACCTGATGGCGATCGAACCACCCCAGGGTTTTCGCACCAGCGGCGACGAACCGCGCGGAACCCGATTGGTGCTGGTGCGCCACGGCGAGGCACATTGCAACGTGGCCGGCGTCGTCGGTGGACCGCGGGGCTGCACTGGTCTCACGCCACTGGGACGCACCCAGGCGCGAGCGCTCGCGGAGCGACTCGCCCGGACCCGGGAGTTCGACGACGCGGTCGCGGTCTACACCTCGGTGCTCCCGCGGGCCAAGGAGACCGCGGCGCTCGTCGCGCCGTCACTCCCGGTCCTCGAGCACCGCGAGGATTGCGACTTGTGCGAACTGCACCCCGGTCTGGCCGACGCGATGGACTGGGACGAGATGATCGCCACCTTCGGGGGACCGGACTGGGACGTCGATCCCCGACAGCCGTTCGCGCCCGAGGGCGAATCGTGGATCGACTTCTACGAGCGCTGCGTGGCGGCGTTCTGGCGTCTTCGCGCAACGCACCCCACGGGCGTGGTCCTGCTCTTCGTGCACGGGGGCGTCATTGAACAGGCCATGAAACTCGCGATGGGGTCGGACCCGGCGGCGCGCTTACGCCTGCGCACCGAGCACTGCTCGCTCACCGAGATCGAACTCGACGGCGACGCGGTGCGCCTCCTGCGCTACAACGACCGCGCGCCGCGGGCGGTGACCGCGCGCTGAAGCAATTCGCTGACGTGAAAGGCCATGTCGAGACTCTGTGACGCGTTTAGGCGCGGATCGCAGATGGACGTGTAGTTGGTGTCCAGGTCCGATTCGTCGAGCTGATCGCCGCCGCCCAAGCACTCGGTCACGTTGTCGCCCGTCAACTCGACGTGCAACCCCGAGGGCCAGGTGCCCAGGGACTGGTGCACCGCGAAGAATTGGGCCACCTCGGTCAAGACGTCGTCGAAGCGTCGCGTCTTTTGACCGCCGCTGGCCTTGAAGGTGTTGCCGTGCATGGGATCGCACGTCCAGAGCACCTCGGCACCCTCGCGGGTCATGGCCTCGACGAGCGGCGGCAGCGTCTCGGTCACCCGGTCGCGTCCCATGCGCGAGATCAGCGTCAGACGCCCGGGGATGTTGTGGGGATTGAGAACGTGGTGCAGGGTCGTGAGGTCCTCCACCGTGGTGGTGGGACCGACCTTCAGACCGAGCGGGTTGGCGACTCCCCGGAGGAACTCGACGTGGGCCCCGTCGAGTTGGCGCGTGCGGTCGCCGATCCACAGCATGTGCGCCGAGCAGTCGTACCAGTCGCCGGTCAGTGAGTCCTGGCGCGTCAGCGCCTGTTCGTACGGCAGGATCAGGGCCTCGTGACTGGTGTAGAAGTCGACGCTCGAGAGTTCGTGGTCGCCATCGAGGTTCACTCCGCAGGCCCGCATGAACGCCAGCGCACGGTCGATGTCGTCGGCCAGCACCTCGTAGCGTTTCCCCTCGGGGGAGTTGGTCACGAATTGCTGGTTCCAGGCGTGCACGCGCGTCAGCGCGGCGAAGCCGCCGGTGGTGAAGGCGCGCAACAGGTTGAGCGTCGCGACGCTCTGGTGGTAGGCGTCGAGCAACCGGTCGGGATTCGGGCGTCGTGCCTCAGCGGTGAAGGCCTCGTCGTTGACGATGTGGCCGCGAAACGCGTCGAGGCGCACACCGTCGCGCTCCTCAAAGTTCTCCGAACGGGGCTTGGCGAATTGCCCCGCGATGCGACCCACCTTCACCACCGGTACTCCCGCGGCGTAGGTCAAGGCGACGGCCATCTGCAAAATGACCTTGAGCTTGTCGCGGATGGCGTCGGCCGAGGAGTCGGCGAAGGACTCGGCGCAGTCACCGGCTTGCAACAAGAAGGCCTCGCCGCGGGCCGCTTGAGCGAGTTGCTGAGTGAGGCGTCGAGCCTCACCCGCGAAGACCAGGGGCGGTTTGGTGGCCAGTTGCGATTCGACCCGCGCCAGGTGCGCGTGGTCGGGCCACGTGGGACTTTGCGCGGCGACGCGCTCTCGCCAACTCGTCGGGGTCCAAGAAGTGCTGTGAGCCATGGTCTTAGGCTAGAGGTTTGGTCGAAGAGTCAGCAATTGCCCCGGTAGGCTCAGGTGGTGCCCCTTCATCGTCTCGGCCTCTTCGGGGGCACGTTCGACCCACCCCACAATGGGCACGTGGCGGCCCTCGTGGCGGCGGCGCGGACGGGTCGCTTCGATGCGCTGGAGGTGACCGTGGCGGGTGACCCCTACCGAAAGAGTGCGCTCGGCGGCGTGCACTCGGCGGCGTTGCGACTGGCGATGGCGTCGGCGGCGTTCGCCCACCTCGACCTCGTTCGCGTGAGTGACCGCGAGATCAATCGACCGGGACCGTCGTACACCATTGACACCGTCGCGGAACTCTTGGCGGAAGCGCAGCGGGTCGACCTGGTGATCGGCGCGGACCTCGCCGCCCAATTGCCGACCTGGCACCGGGCCGACGAACTTCGCGAGATGGTCACGGTGGGCATCATCCCGCGACCGGGGACGCCCCTGACGGCTCCCGTGGGTTGGGAGTGTTACGAGATCGACATGGCCCCGGTGGACTTGTCGAGCACGTTTCTTCGCGAGGCCACCCTGGATGACGCGGGCCTAAAATTGTTTATGCCGGACGAAGTTATTGCCATCTTTCGGAGTGCCGCGGAGTAATGTTGGGCGTAATGGCTGTCCGCGCGTTCGACATCTCCGATGTGACCTCCGCCCCCATCACCGTCCTCGAACGTTCGACGCACACGCGTCGTGACGCGCGTCGGTCGCGCCAACGCCACGCCGCGGCGGGGGTGGTGGCGCTACTCGTTCCCTTCCTCCTCGCGTTGCTCGTTCTAGGAGTGGGCCACTGAGCGAGATGGCGACCAGCGGCGGAGCGCTTCGCGGTCCGCAGAACGATTTCGTCGCGGCCCTCGTGAGTGCGGCGATCGAGGGTGCGGACGAGAAGTTGAGCGTGGATACGGTGGTGCTCGATCTGCGCGATTTCGTCGATTCGTTCGACGCGCTCGTCATCGCCGCGGGCCGCAACGACCGCCAGGTGCGCGCTATCGCCGAAGAGGTGGAGCGTCGGATCCACGCGAGCCTGGACCTCAAGCCCATTCGCGTCGAGGGATGGACGAGTGCGCAGTGGATCGCGCTCGACTACGGCGACGCGATTGTGCACGTGTTCGATCTCGAGACGCGTGACTACTACGACCTGGAGCACTTGTGGAGCGCGGCGCCGGCCTTTCGCTCGGCGCACCAGAGCTAGGGCGCTACTTCTTCTTGAGGTAGGCGAGTTGTGCCGGAGTAATCAAGGTGACCTTGTGACCGTTGGCCAGGGTCAACGCGAAGGGCGTCTGGTTGATGGTGATTTGGATGCCGCGAAACGCCCCGAGCGCCTGGGCGGTGAAGAGGAATTGGGCGACGGCCACGCGGCGCCCGACGGGGGGGATCTGCGCCAGGGTGTTCGACAGGTCGATGAGCGCCACACCGTTGTGAATGGTGGCCTGATTCACGGTGACGTTCGCGGGAATCTGCGTCGTAATGCCGCGCGCGCCCTCGACGAGGGTCGGGCCGGTGGCGACGTAGTGCACGACGTCGAGGGGCGAGGGGGGCGAGGGCACCAGGCGGCCGACGGGGACCACCTGTTGGCTGCGGTCCACCAGGAAGATGTCGCGCGTGACGAAGTGCACCTGCGCGTAATCGGTGAAGGGGATGGTCGGATCGAGCAAGCCCAGGGGAACGCTGTCGTGACTGATGACGTCGGGGGCCGATGACGTTGATACCAGGGTGCACCCGCCGAGGCTGACGCCGGCGACCAGGAGAACACTGAGTGCGCGCAGGCGCCTCACGAGGGGAACTCCGCCAATGGCAGCTCGATCTGCAGGCGCGCGCCACCCTCGGGAGACTGCGTGGCGCGGATCTCGCCCTCGAGAGACTTGACGTGTTCGCGCACCAGGGCGAGGCCGAGGCCGGTGCCGCGTACCACGGAGCGGTCGTGCGCCGCGCGACCACGGTAGAAGCGCTCGAAGACGTGCTCGAGATCGGCGTCGGCGATTCCCGGTCCCGCGTCGTCGACGTTGAGTTCGACGCGGGACCCGCGCGCGAGCAAGCGGATGGCCACCACGCCCCCGGCGTAGCGCTGGGCGTTATCCATCAAGTTGGCGATGATGCGTTCGAAGCGGCGGCGGTCCACGAGGACCCGGGCGTTTTCGAGCTCGCGCTCGACCTCAACGCGCGGTGGCTCACCGCCCAGGCGTCGCGTGACCGAACGCACCGCTTGACGCGTCAATTCGGCGATGGGGATGACCTCGAGGCTGAGTGAGTTGGCGCCGGCGTCGGACCGTGACAGCTCGATGAGGTCTTCGATGAGCCCCTGGAAGACCTGGATCTCCGCGCTGAGGAGGGTCAAACTCTGTTGGGCGGCGGGATCGAGTTGGTCGCGGTGTTGCTCGAGAATGGACGCGGACATGGCGAGCGCCGTGAGCGGCGAGCGGAGTTCGTGACTGACGTCACTGGCGAACCGCGCGTCGCGCTCGAGTTTGGTCACCAATTGATTGACCATGGTGTTGAAGGATTCGGTCAGCTGCTCGACTTCGGAGCCCGCGTGCGTGGTGGGCAGGCGGGTCGCGAAATCGCCTCCGGCGATGCGAGCGGCCGCGTCGGACACCACGGTCAGTGGCCGCACCGCGCGGCGCGAGACCCAGACCCCTCCGGAGGCACCGAGCAACGTGGTGAAGAGGGCCGCGGAACCGATCACCAGGAGCAGGACGCGAAGGTTGTGCTCCAGACCGTCGAGTTGCCAGACTTCGAAGACTTGCGTTTGCACGGCGGGAATGGGGATGCCCACCACGTAGACGAGTTCCGACTGCACCATGCGCGTCTCGGTGGTCACCTGGTTGTGCTCGGCGGCGTTGCGGGCGGCGGCGGAGATGTCGAGAAAGGGCACGAGCGGGTTGAGAGTCTGCCACTGCCCGTGGATGTTGAGGAGCACGATGGAATCGGCCGATTGCTGGATCGAGCTCACCTCGTTGCTCAGCGTGAGCGGAGCGGTGTAGATGGTGTTGCGAATCAGCGCGGCGTTGACGTAGCTCTGTTGCAGGTAGGTCTTTTGGGCTTGGCTGATCAACACGTCGCGAACCCCGAAGAAGGTCAGGGTGCCCAGGAGGGCGCTCAGGAGAAGGGTGCCGAGCCCGAAGGTGAGGAAGAGGCGCGTGCGCAGACTTCGACGCCGCACTAGATCACCAACTTGTACCCCGCGCCGCGGACGGTCAACAGGTGCACGGGCGCCGCGGGATCGGGCTCGATTTTCATGCGCAGCCGCCGGACGTGGACGTCGACCAGTCGACTGTCGCCGAAGTAGTCGTATCCCCACACGCGCTCGAGGAGGTCTTCGCGCGAGAGGACTTTGCCGTTGACCTGGGCCAGATCGACGAGAAGACGAAACTCCGTCGACGTCAGGTGCAATTCTGTGCCGTCGGCGTGGCGAACCACGCCCTCGTCGGGAATGACGTGCAACTCGCCGATATGAAAAGCCCGAGCGCCGGCGTTGGGGCGACGGCGCAGGTGCGCGCGGACCCGAGCCAGCAACTCCAGGGGGACGAAGGGCTTCGTGACGTAGTCGTCGGCTCCCGATTCGAGTCCGTGGACCACGTCGGACGTGTCGTCTCGCGCGGAAACGATCACGATCGGGACGTCGGATCGCCCCCGCAGGGCGACGCACGTGTCGAAGCCCGACATGCCCGGCAACATGATGTCGACGATGGCGACATCGGCGTTACGTCGTTCGAAGAGCGCGACACCTTCCTCGCCGGTCGCGGCGTCGTCCACCTCGAAGCCCTCGCCACGGAACATCAACCGAAGGGCGGTGCGGATGTGCTCATCGTCTTCCACGATCAAGATACGTGACATCAGGTTTCCTCCCCTTGTTCACAGACTAGTGAGGAGCCACCCGGCGCAGGTCTTCGTCACTAGCCTGGGGACGTGGCGCGCACGGGCGACGGTGACCAACGGGGGGCGTGGCGACTCGACGAGTTCGCCGCCTCCTTACGCGCCCTCGACCGTTCTGCGGCGACGGTGCGAGCCTACGTCGGTGACCTGGAGCGTTTCTCTCTCTGGTGCTCGTCGCGCGACGTGGCGCGGGCCAGTGACGTGACGCGACGCACGCTGCGCGAGTACCTCGCGAGCATGAGTCGCGCGGGCGAGGAGCGATCGTCGATCGCCCGGCGCCGCGCCGCGGTGCGCCACTACTTCTCGTGGGCGCTACAACGGGGCCACGTGGCGACGAACCCGGCGGCGCGACTGTCCGCCCCCCGTCCTTCGTCGGTGTTGCCCGAGCTGGTCGGCCGCGACCAATTGGCGATGCTGCTCGACGCGCCCTGGGGCGATGACCCGTGGGCCCTTCGAGACCGGGCGGTGGGGGAGATTCTCTACGGGGCGGGTCTTCGGGTGTCGGAACTCTGCGGACTGGACCTGAACAGCTTGGACGAGGGCGCGGGCCTCGTGCGAGTGATGGGTAAGGGGCGCAAGGAACGAATCGTGCCCCTGCATCGCGCGGGGTGGGCGGCGCTGGCGCGGTGGCGTGCCGTGCGCGCCGAGGTACTCACCGACCAGAGCCCCCGCGAGGCACTCTTCGTGAATCGCCGGGGGGCCCGCTTGGGACCACGTGACGTGCGACGTCTCCTCGATCGGCGCGTGGCCCTGGGTCACGTGCACCCCCACGCGTTGCGTCACACCTACGCCACCCACTTGCTCGAGGGCGGGGCGGATCTGCGGGTGGTCCAGGAATTACTGGGTCACGAGAGCTTGACCACCACGCAGCTCTACACCCACGTCTCGAAGTCGCGCCTGCAGAACATCCATCGCGTCACCCACCCGCGAGGGTGAGGGCGTCTCGCGGGGCGCGACGCCAGTCGACTACACTGTTTTGGCTCTCCCAGGGTGGGAGTGTCGACACACCGCGTGGTTTCGTACGGTCGCTCTTCGGGGTGCACCACGCGGTTGATCAACCGAACGGAAGGAAATACTCGTGGCCCTCGTCACTTTGCAGGAGCTTCTCGACTCGGGCGTCCACTTCGGGCACCAGACGCGTCGCTGGAACCCCAAGATGCGTCGCTTCATCCTCGGTGAGCGCAACGGCATCTACCTCATCGACCTGCGTAAGACCCTCGCGGGTATTGAGCAGAGCTACACCTACGTCCGTGACCTCGTGGCCGAGGGCGGCATTATTCTCTTCGTCGGAACGAAGAAGCAGACCCAGGGTCCCATCGCGGACTACGCCAACGCCTGCGGCATGCCCTTCGTGAACCAGCGCTGGTTGGGCGGCATGCTGACCAACTTCTCGACCGTCGCCGGTCGCGTCAAGCGCATGATGGAATTGCGAGCCATGCAAAAGGCGGGTGACTTTGAGGGCATGCCCAAGCGCGAGGCCCTGCGTCACAGCCGCGAGCTCGAGAAGCTCGACCGCAACCTCTCGGGCATCGCGAACCTCGACCGAGTGCCCGATGCGATTTTCGTCATCGACACCAAGAAGGAACACATCGCCGTGACCGAGGCCCGCAAGCTCGGCCTGCCGGTGGTGGCCGTGGTGGACACCAACTGTGACCCCGACGTGATCGACTACGTCATTCCCGGCAACGACGACGCGATTCGCTCGGGTGCGTTGCTGTGCCGCCTGATCGCTGACGCGGTGACCGAAGGCCGCTTCATCCGGGCCAACCGTCCCGCCGCCGCCAAGGCCGCCGCTGCGGCCGCCGTATCCGCCTAACCAGTACCCCGAACACAAGAGGAGATGTCAAGGTGTCAATCACCGCCAAGGACGTAATGACGCTGCGCCAGGCCACTGGCGTGGGAATGATGGACGCGAAGAAGGCCCTTGAAGCCAACGACGGTGACATGGACGCCGCGACCCAGTGGCTGCGCGTGCAGGGTCTCGCCTCGGCGGCCAAGCGTGCCGACCGTGAAGCGGGCGAGGGATCGGTGGCCGTCGTGCGCAACGGCAACGTCGCCGCCCTGGTGGAACTACGTTGCGAGACGGACTTCGCCGCGAAGTCCGACGACTTCACCTCGTTGGTGGACGAAATGGCCGCGCGCGTGTGCGCCGAGGGTGAAGGTGCGGTCGCCCAATTCCAGGACCAGATCGAGACCATGCTGACGACCCTGAAGGAGAACATCTCCGTGGGCCGGGTCGTGCGCCTCGAGGCCGGTGAGGGCGAAGTGGTGGACACCTACAACCACCAGAACAAGGGTCGCAACGTGGTCATCGTCGTGCTCAAGGGCGGCGACGAGGAGCTGGCGCACGAAGTCGCCGTGCACATCGCCTTCGCCAAGCCTCAGTACCTCACCCGTGATGACGTCCCGGCGGCCGAAGTGGACGCCGAGCGTAAGACCGTCGAGGAGATCTCGCTCAACGAGGGCAAGCCCGCCGCGGCGTTACCCAAGATCATCGAGGGTCGTCTGAACGGTTGGTTCAAGGACCGCGTCCTGGTGGAGCAGGCCTACGCCAAGGACGAGAAGATGTCGATCGCCCAGTTCTTGGGCTCGGCGACCATCACGGCGTACGCCCAAGTGGTCATCGGGGGATAGCGCGTGCGTCGCGTCGTCCTCAAGCTGTCGGGCGAGGCTCTGGCCTCGTCGGCCAGTGACGAGACCATCGACGCGAGCACGGTGGATTTTCTGGCCACCGAGATCGCCGACGCCATGTCGCGCAGTGAACTCGAATTGGCGGTCGTGGTCGGCGGCGGCAACATCTGGCGCGGCGCCACCGGCGCCATGGCCGGTATGAACCGCGCGAACTCCGACATCATGGGCATGCTCGGCACGGTGATCAACGCCCTGGCCCTGCAGGACGCAATCGAGAGTCACGGTCGCGCCACCCGCGTGATGTCGGCGATCGGTATGGATCAAGTCGCCGAGCCCTACATCCGTCGGCGCGCTGTTCGCCACCTCGAAAAGGGTCGCGTCGTCATCTTCGCCGCTGGTATGGGTAATCCCTACTTCACCACCGACACCGCCGCGGTGCAGCGCGCCGCGGAGATCGAGGCCGATATGGTGCTCAAGGGGACTCACGGGGGGGTGGATGGCGTGTACAGCGACGATCCGCGCAAGGACCAATCGGCGACGCGGTTCGAGCACGTCTCCTTCGACGACGTCATCCAGCGCAATCTGCGCGTCATGGACATGACGGCCATCACCTTCTGTAAGGACAACGCCATTCCGATACGCGTCTTTGACCTCATGGCGGCCGGAAACTTGGAACGCGCCCTCCGCGGTGACGCCGTGGGTACGCTGGTGCACTAATGGAAAATGAACTCGTTGACCTGGTGATGGAAGAGACGCGCGAGCGCATGACGCGAGCGATTGATCACGTGAAGGTGGAGTTCGCGAACGTCCGCACCGGTCGCGCGTCCTCGGCGCTCGTGGAGAACCTGCTGGTCGACTACTACGGTTCGGAGACACCCCTCAAGCAGCTCGCTAACTTCTCGGTGCCCGAACCCCGCTTGCTGGTGGTGTCGCCCTTCGACAAAGGCGCGATGGCCGCGATCGAAAAGGCCATCGGTAATGCTGATCTGGGGTTGAATCCCTCCAACGACGGTGTCGTGATTCGACTCTCGTTCCCCACGCTCACTGAGGAGCGTCGAAAGGCGTTCGTGAAGATCGTGCGCACCAAGGCGGAGGAGGGCAAGGTCGCTCTTCGCGGGGTGCGTCGTCACGCCCGCCAAGAGTTGGAGACGCTCGAGAAGGAGCAGGGTCTGTCCAAGGATGAGGTGGAGCGCTGGGAGAAGGTGCTCGACAAGATGACCCAGGACGAGGTGGCGATGGTGGACACGCTGCTCGCGCACAAGGAGCAAGAACTTCTTGAAGTCTGACGACGGCGACCTGTTCGACGTGCCCACCGGCGAAGTCCCGGTGGTGAGCGCGAGCGACCCCCGCGTCACGATCACCGGTGCCGATGTGGCGGGCTACGTGGTCGACGAGATCCCCTTCGTCGATCCGGCGACGTTGCTGCCGCACTGGACCGACGCACCCACCGGTCAAGTCCCCATCGTGGTGGCCCGTGAAGCAGCGGACGCCGTGGATCCTTGGGCCGCCATCCCCGGACCCGCGTGGCGCGAGGGGGAGGCCGACTGGGTGGCCCACGAGGAGCAGTTCGACGCCTCGCTGCTCGCGGTGGACAAGGTGCACGACGACCTGCGGCCGTGGGAATTCATCACCGAGCCGGCCGCGATCGACGACGCCGTACTCGACGAGTCGCCGCGACCCGAGCCCGCGCGGGCCCACCGCACGCGACGCCCCCAGCGCGACGACTTGCTCGCCGGGCGCGCCGTGCGCCAGGGTTCGTCACGCTCCGTGTCGCTGGCCACCGTCACGGGTGTGGTGCTCGCG
>Ga0209067_10000134_pt1 | contig 50879 bp, 48 predicted proteins | sample ColStrG_CSR_2013_FD_187199 | JGI IMG/M metagenome (GOLD analysis project Ga0209067, IMG submission 187199) | Freshwater sediment microbial communities in response to fracking from Pennsylvania, USA - Cold Stream Run_MetaG_CSR_2013 (SPAdes)... | ecosystem: Environmental > Aquatic > Freshwater >... | reverse complement strand
ACCCGCGACCCTCTGTTGAAACACCTCAGCCGCCCCATGATCTTCACCGTCACGGACAAGTGGTCGCCCGCGCCCGATTTCGCCGGCCGTGCCCTCGCCGTCACCCTGCCTGAGATCCCCAATACCAATCGCCGCGCCGATACCGATCTCCTGACCACCTATTCCGACGCCTACCCGCATCTTCTCGGGGCTCTCTGCTCCGCAGTCGCCACGGCGCTCCAGCGAGTGTCCGCTGTCCGTTTCTCCGAGGCCACCCGCCAGGCCGGCGCGCAAGCCTGGGCCATGGCTGCCGCCCCCGCCCTGGGCTGCACCGAAGCCGAAATGCAGCAGGCCTTCACGGGCCCCACCGCCCACCCACTGGTGCAGTCCATCGAGGCCCTGCTCATACCGCAGGGCCTCTGGACCGGCACCGCCGCCGACCTCCTCCCGCACCTCGCGCCATCTACCGAATATCAAACCCCCAAAGGCCTTTCCCAGCACCTCAAAACCGCAGCCCCTCGCCTGGCTTCAGCCGGAATCCAACTGGCCTTCTCCCGTTCCCGCCGTGGCGACCGCATCATCGAACTCCGCCGGAACCCATTTGACGCATCTTCCGGAATTGACCCCCAAGATGCGTCAAAAACCACCGTTGCCGATCCACAACCCACAGAATCGAAGGACCTTAAAGCCGCATGAACAATTTCGAAGTAGTCTCGCAAGATGCGTCAAAGACGACCCGTCCCCGTCCCCACAGGCTCTCGAAACCAGCACCATGTCTCCGCTTCCTCTGTGGGCGAGTCTCCGGTTTTCGACCTCCTTCCTCATCGCCTCGGCGCGGAGCGTGGAGTCAGCGAAACTCGATTAGAATGGAGGAGTCGTGAGTGCTCACAGCATCCCGAAGCTTCTCACCGTCGAGGAGTTCGAACGGATTCCCGACCCGCCCGGCGGCCGCTATGAACTGCATCACGGCGAGGCGGTGTTCATGACATGGCCGGTGCACCAGCACAAGTTCCTGCAACGCATTTTGCGCAAACTGCTGGAACCAATAGCGGAGCCTCTGGGCTTCGTTGTGGATGTCGAATATCCCTATCGCCCCTTGCCTGAGAACGAAGTATGGGGAGCCGACGTGGCGTGTGTCGCCGAATCACGCGACCGGCAGTTCGAAAAATGGCTGATCGGCTCGCCCGAGTTGGTGATCGAGGTGAAGTCCCCTTCCAACACTAAGGCCGAGTTGCACGACAAGGCCATGACCACGCTGGCCGGCGCCGGTTCGGTCGAGTTCTGGGTCCTGGACGCCAAGACCCGCTCGGTGATCGTCTATAGTGCCGCTGGCATGCGCCTTTACGAAGGAGACGCGGAGGTACCGCTGCCTTTCGGCGGCCAGATCCGGCTTGCCGAGCTGTTCGCCGAGTTGGAGTGATTCGGCGCGCGGAATGACCAAAACCGCCAAAACCATCGCCACCTACCGCCGCTTGCGGGACCAATCGCTGTGGCGGCTGCTGGCATCCGATACCGGTCCGGCCGTGCTCGGCCTGCTGCAAACTCACCTGTACGAAGGCGAGCGCAGCCTGCCCGCCTCCATTTTCCACGAGCGGCTGGACCGCGATCTCGAAGACCTGCAGGCGCAAGGCGAAGAGTTGTCGCGCGCGGCCCAGGCTTACGTGGCCGATTGGTTGGCCGCCGGCTACCTGGAGCGCCGCTTTCCGCCCGGCGCTCGCGAGGAGGAATACGAGCTTTCCGCCGCGGCCGCCAGCGCCATCCGCTTCGTCGCGGGACTGGTGGAGCCGCGCACCATGGCCACGGAAAGCCGGCTCGCCGTGGTGATCCAACAGCTCGTGCGGCTGGCGGCGGAGACCGACGCCAACCCCGAAACCCGCATCGCCACGTTGCAGGCCGAGCGCCAGCGCATCGACGAGCAAATCGAAGCCATCCGCAAGGGCCGATTGGAAGCGCTGCCCGAGGCCCGCGCGCTGGAGCGCGTGCGCGAGATCATCGCGCTGGCCGACGAGTTGGCCGGCGATTTTCGCCGCGTGCGCGACCGCTTCGACCAGCTCAACCGCGACCTGCGCGAACGCCTCATGGACAACGAGGCCAGCCGCGGCGAAGTGCTGGAGGCACTGTTCGCCGGGGTCGACGTGATTGCCGATAGCGATGCCGGGCGCACCTTCTCGGCCTTCTGGCGGCTGCTCACCGACCCCGAACAAAGCGCCGCGCTGGAGCAGGCCATCGACGAAGTGGTCTCGCGCGAGTTTTCCGGCCAACTGGACGGAGGCGACCGGCGTTTCCTGTTGCGCCTCACACGCATGCTGCTCGAACAGGGCGGCGTGGTTCACGAGGTGCTCCAGCATTTCGCCCGCAGCCTCAGACATTTCGTCGAGAGCCGCGAGTACCTGGAGCATCGGCGCGTCAACCAGTTGTTGAAGGACGCGCAGCGGACCGCCTTGTCGCTGAAAGACGAAGTGCGGGCCACGAATACGTTGGAGTACACGCTGCAATTGACCAGTAGCCGGCTGCGGTCGCTGTCGCAGTGGGTGCTCTTCGACCCCGCGCTGCAGGCAGCGGCCTGCGGCATGATGGACGGCGAGGCGGCGCCCATCGACCTGGACGACGTGGGCGAACTGGTGGCGCAATCCGAGATCGACTTCCGCGTGCTCAAGGCGAACATCCGTGCCGTGCTGCGGGAGCGCTCGCAGACTTCGATCGGCGAAGTGATGAGCCGGTTTCCGGCAACCCAGGGGCTCGGCACCGTGGTAGGCTACATGGCGTTGGGCGCGCGCCACGGGGTGCGCGGCGACCGGAACGAGATGGTCGAATGGGAAGGCCAGGACGAGCAGACGAGACACGCTCGAATCCCGGCCATCTATTTCGTGAGGGAGAGGGTTCATGAGCTCGCCTGAGGGGAACGTCCGTTCGCCGGACGTTGAGGCGCCGCCGGCGAATCTTTTCGCTGGCGACACCGGCGAACTGCCGATGGACTCGCGCCGGGTGCTGGTGCAACTGCTGGCCGGGCCCTCGCTGGATGGACGGCGGCACCCCAAGCTCTGGCCAGTGCTGGTGCGCGACGAAGGCCTGATTCGGCGCCGCCTGTCGGAGCTGTTCCTCGACCTGGTGATGGATCCCGATACCCAGGTCGCCTTCACCCGCCAGGCCGACGCGGGCGATCTCGAAACGCCAGTCCTGCTGCGGCGTGCGCAACTCACGTTTCTGGATTCCGCCCTGCTGTTGCATCTGCGGCAGTGCCTGACGCAGGCCGATGCGCGGGGCGAGCGGGCGGTGATCTCGGCGGACGAGATGACCGACCACATGGGCGTCTACGAGCGCAGTGTCAATACCGATCGGGCCGGCTTCAACAAGCGCATTCAGGCGTCCATCGAAAAGATCAAGAAGCACAACATCCTGCAAAAGATCCGCTCCAGCGAAGACCGCTTCGAGATTTCGCCGACGTTGAAGCTCCTGTTTTCCGCCGAAGAGATCCAGGCGCTGACCCGCACCTATCAGCGGATGGCGGACGGCGACACGGTAACACCCTCCGCGGCGCCTGACGGGGACGACGAGGCAGACGCATGAAGAAGCCGGCAGCCCCATCCTCCGGTTCGCTGTTCGACACCGACCAGTTCCGCATGCGGCGGCTGCAGCTCTTCAACTGGGGGACCTTTTCAGGCTTGCACGATATTCCAATCTCAGAGCGCGGCTTTTTGGTCGTGGGTCCATCGGGGGCCGGGAAGACCACGCTGCTCGATGCGATCTCGGCATTGCTGGTGCCGCCGCGCTGGGTGGATTTCAACGCCGCCGCACGCGAAGTTTCCCGCACCGGCCGCGACCGCAACCTGGTGAGCTACGTGCGGGGCGCATGGGCCGAGCAGAAGGATGACGAGTCGGGCGAAATCGCCACGCGGTACCTGCGCACCGGCACCACGTGGTCGGCGCTGGCGCTGACCTACAGCAACTCGCAGCCGCGGGCAGTGGTGCTGGTCCAGGTGTTCTGGCTGCGCGGCAACGCCAATGGCAGTACCGACATCAAGCGCCACTACCTGATCTTCGAGCGGCCATTCGACCTGCGCGAGATCCAGGATTTCGATCTGGACGTGCGCAAGCTGAAGAAGTCGTACCCCGAGGCCTTCGCGCGCGAGGATTTCCAGCCCTACGGCGAGCGCTTCCGGCGGCTCCTCGGCATCGACAGCGACCTGGCCTTGCGGTTGTTGCACAAGACGCAATCGGCCAAGAATCTGGGCGATCTCAACACCTTCCTGCGCGATTTCATGCTCGACCGGCCCGAGACTTTCGACGCCGCCGAGCGCCTGGTGAGCGAGTTCGCCGAATTGAACGCCGCGCACCAGGCGGTGGTCACCGCGCGCGAGCAGGTGCGGACGCTCGTGCCGGCCCGCGAGGGCTACGCCGAGTTGCAGGACTTGACGACCAGCGAGAACCAGCTCAAGGACGTGAAGGCCGGCGTGGATGGCTACAAGGAAACCTGCCGGCTGGCGCTGTTGCAGGAACGCATCGCAGCCTTGCAGGTGGAACTGGCCGGCGCGCAAGCCGAGGCGCAGCAACGCAAATCCACACTGGATAACGAGCGCGCGGCCCTGGACGACCTGAAGCAGCAGCACCGGGAAATGGGCGGCGAGCGCATCGAGCGCCTGGAAGCCGAAAAGGGCGGCCTGGAGCGCCAGCGCGGCGAGCGTTTGCGCAAACGGGCACAGGTGGAGGCGGGTTGCAGGAAACTGGGCTGGGTGCTGCCGGATACGCCGCCGCGCTTCGCGGAACTGACCGCGCAGGCCGCCCGGGAGGTCGACGAATGGCAGGAGCAGCGCGTCAAACGCCAGCAGCAACAGTTCGCGCTGGTCAATCAGAAGGCGGAAACCGAAAAGGAATTCCTCGCCGCCTCCGAGGAGGTGAAGGCGCTGCGCCGCCAGCCCTCCAACATTCCCGCGCAGGTACTGGCGTTGCGCACACTGATCGTAAAGAAGCTGGGACTGGCCGATTCCGTGCTGCCGTTCGTGGGCGAGCTGATCGAAGTAGACCCGCAGGAAGCCGCGTGGCAGGGGGCGATGGAGCGCCTGCTGCACGGTTTTGCGCTTTCCCTGCTGGTCGAGGAACGCTACTATTCCGCTGTCTCCGGCTACGTCAACGAGGCCCACCTGGGAGGCCGCCTCGTCTACTACCGGGTGGGGCGGGTGGAGGAAGCGGCGGCGCGTCCGATTTCCGCCAACTCGGTATACCACAAGCTGCGCATCAAGGCGGGCGGCTTCGCCGTGTGGCTGGAGGCCGACCTCAAGCAGCGCTTCGACTATGCTTGCGTCGACTCCCTTCAGGCCTTCCGCAACGCAGACCGCGCGCTGACCCGTGAAGGACAGGTGCGCCACGGCAAGACCCGCCACGAAAAGAACGACCGCTTCCGCATCGACGATCGCAGCCAGTGGGTGCTCGGTTTCGACAACCGCGAAAAGCTGGCGCTGTTCGAACAGCAGGCCCAGCGGCTGGCCGACGAGATCGCCGGGCTCGACCGCAAGATCCGCAGCCTGACCGCCGCCGATGCCGAGCAGGCGCAGCGCGCGCTGACGTGCCGGGATCTGGCGAACGTCCAGTGGCAGGAGATCGACGTGGCGCCGCTCGTCGAGCGGATCGGAGCGATTGAGGCGGCGCTGCGCGAGGCTCGCGAGGGCAGTCCGGCACTCCAGGAACTGGCGGCGCGGATCGAGAGCCAGACCAGGCGTGTGGCCCAGGCCGAAGACGGCATGGTGGCGGTGCGCGCGCAGATCCAGGCGTTGGAAAAGGACGTCCGCGAAAAGGACGAGCGGTTGCGTGTCCTGCTCCAGGAGCCGGCGCTCACCACGCTCACCGCGTTGCAGATTGCCGGGCTACCCGCTCGCTTCGGCGCGCTCCACCAGAAGCTCACGCTGGATAACCTCGACCGCATGGCGCAGCGCGTGGAGCGCGCGCTCGCCGACGAGCTGGCGGCCATGGCCGACCGGCACAACAAGCTGGTGCGCGGCATTGAGGAGCGCTTCGCGGAATTTCAGCGCCGCTGGCCCATGGATGCCGGCGATATGGACGCCACACTCTCCTCCGCCACGGATTTCCTGGCCAGGTTGAAGCGCCTGGAAACCGATGGCCTGCCGGCCCACGAGCATCGCTTCTTCGACCTGTTGCGCAACCAGAGCCACCAGAACCTGGCGGCGCTTTCGACCTACATGAACCAGGCGCGCAAGACCATTCTCGACCGCATGGAGGTGGTGAACGACAGCCTAAGCCAGGCGGAGTTTAACGCCGGTACGCGGCTCCGCATCGCCGCCAGCGACCGGCAGCTTCCCGAGGTGCAGGAGTTTCGCCAGGAGATTCGCCAGGCGCTGAGCCATGCCTGGACCGACGACCGCGAGCAGGCCGAGAGCCGCTTCCTGATCCTGCGCGGCCTGGTGGAACGGCTTGGCAGCCAGGAGGCCGACGAGCGGCGCTGGCGCGAGACCGTGCTGGACGTGCGGCTGCACGTGGAGTTCATCGGCCGCGAAGTGGATCTCGCAGGCCAGGAAGTTGAGGTCTATCGCAGCGGCGCCGGCAAGTCCGGGGGCCAGCGCCAGAAGCTCGCCACCACGTGCCTGGCCGCGGCCTTGCGCTACCAGCTTGGCGGCGCGGACCAGCGCGCGCCGGTCTATGCGCCCGTGGTGCTCGATGAAGCCTTCGACAAGGCCGACAACGAATTCACCGCCCTGGCCATGAACATCTTCGCCAACTTCGGTTTCCAGATGATCGTGGCGACGCCGCTGAAATCGGTGATGACGCTCGAACCTTTCATCGGCGGCGCCTGTTTCGTCCACATCAGCGAACGGCGCCATTCCAGCATCCTCATGATTGAATACGATGCGGACCGGCAGCGCTTGAAGCTGCCGGAGCACGCGCATGGCGAGACCAGGATTGCTGTTACCTGACGCGGTGCGGGAGCTCATCGCCCGGCGATACCGGAACCGCCGCCGCCAGTGGCTGGCGGGCGACGATGCGTGGCCCATGGAGCTCCCGCTGGGCCAGCCCGATGAGCGCGAGGCGCAGCGGCAGCCGGAGGCGCTGCGCGCGTGGGTGGCGGCGTGGCAGGCGTGGAGTGGGGCTGGGGAGATCGTTTGGCGCGAGCGGCACTGGCGAAACCTGGGCACGCAAAGCCTGCCGGAGCGGCTGCTGCTGCGCGAGCCGGCGAGCGCCGCCGCGTGGCTGGGAGAAAGCCAGCGCTGGCAGCGGGCCAGTGGGCGCTACGGGGACCTGGTGGCGCGATGGCCTCTCTTGAGCGCGAAGCTGGCGCGCTATTTCGACATACTGGCCGATTGGGATGGCGCCGAAATCCAGCGCCTCACGGACCTGCTGGCATGGCTCGAAGCCAATCCGCACTCCAACCTGTATCCGCGGCAGCTGCCCATCGCCGGTATCGATAGCAAATGTCTGGAAGGCCGCATGCCGCTGATCACGGACCTGGTGGGCGATCTCGGCCTGAGGCCGCTCCCTCATCTCGCCCGCCTGTGCATTTTGGACGAAACGTTGCGCCGGCATGCCGCCGGCTTGAGCGACCTGTCGGCCCTGCTGGATGACCTGGCCGCCCTCGATCTGCCGGCCTCGCGGATCTTCATCGTGGAGAACCTGCAGACGGGCCTCGCCTTCGGCAGCCATCCTGGAGCGGTGGTGTTCATGGCGATGGGATACGGCGCCGGCGCACTGGCCCGCCTGCCGTGGGTGATGCGCGCGAAGTGTACGTACTGGGGCGATCTCGATACTCACGGCTTCGCCATCCTGAGCCGCGCCCGGCAGCAACTGCCGCACCTGGAATCGGTGTTGATGGATGAAGCCACGCTGCTGCGCCACCGCGATCTCTGGGTCACGGAGCCGGAGCCATACGCCACACCGGACCTGCCCCTGTTGACGCCCGCCGAACAGACGGTTTATCAAGGTTTGAAGCAGCAGCGTTGGGGCGCGAACGTGCGACTCGAGCAGGAGCGCATCCCGTGGGAGTACGCGTGGGATGTGTTGGTGGGGATAGCCCTTGCCTGAAAGTTCTTGGCGGCCCAAATTGCGGTTTCCCCTCCCCGGTTTTTTGGAGTCCCTAACCATCGCGGCAGTTCGATCTTGGGACATGGCTGGGGCGACGTCAGGCGTTCAGCATCGTGGCCGGTAAGTCATCGGCCGTTGGCGAGACGATCCCGCTGGTCACGGAGAACAGCCCGCGGCTCTCAGCCGCGGTGACCGAACTGCGGAAGCGCGCCGGGAAACCGGTTCGCCCAACGCCGGCGGCCGGGGAACCGGACATTTTCGTGGAGGTCGAACGGCGGCACAATTCGAGAAATACAACGATCGGAGCGGCGGATACGAAAGCGTAGGGATCGATGTTAACCTTGGTCAACAGCGGGCCAGTTTACGGCCGCGCATCTTGAACATACGCGTGGGCCTCCGCCAGAATTGGGGCGCAGGCAAAAATGCGCAACAAACACCTGGTGATCAAGATCGCCGTGGCACTCGTGATCGGTTGCTTCGCCGCGGTTTCTGTCTCGCCGAGAGTACGGCTCTTCGTTGTTTGGCTCGTGGGCCGGAACGATGGCTGTTCCCTGGATGCGACCGTCCACTCTCATGACGCGCTGCTGCGCTTCACCAGATACACCGCCGAACTGGGCGCCCTCAGCCGCGTCGTGCGGATCGAGCCATCCGGCCTGGAACTGGTCGACACGCCGCGGGGCCAATACTGGAATTCCCGTCATGAGCCCCTGATGGGCTTTCTGCTCGCCGAACAGCAGACTCAGATTTACGGCGACGCGGTCCACGGTGTCAGGCCGGGCGATGTCGTCCTGGACTGCGGGGCGGACATCGGTGTCTTTACGCGAACGGCACTGATGGCGGGAGCCCGCCTGGTGGTCGCCATCGAGCCTGCCCCGGCCAGCGTGGACGTTCTGCGGAAAACCTTCGCACCGGAAATCGCCGGGGGTCGCGTGATCGTCTATCCGAAGGGCGTCTGGGACCGCGTTGCCAGTCTGGATCTCGAGGTCTCGAATGGAGGGACCATGAGCGGGAGCAGCTTTGTGACTCACGATGAGTTCCGGCCCGGAAAGATCCGGTTACCGTTGACAACGATCGATCTGCTGGTGGAGGAACTGGGGATTCCGCGAGTCGACTTCATCAAAATGGACATCGAAGGCTCCGAGAAATGGGCATTGCGGGGCGCCGCTCAAACCATCAAGAAGTTCCGCCCGACCATGGCTCTTTCCACCGAGCACCTGCCGGACGATGCCGTGGCCATTCCCAGGGTCGTCAAAGCCATCTTCCCGGAATACCGGTACGAGCCGACCGCCGCCTCGTGCAGGGACCACTTTCTATCGGTCACCTCGAACGTCCTGCTCTTCCAGGCGAAGTGAACCACGCGCTGGAGCTACGCCTCCACCGCCGCCCGCTGCAACACCAACTCCGCATTGAGCGCACCCTCGGGGCTCTCTTCGTGCTTGAACATCAGGTACAAATCTTTACCGGTTGTCAGCAGTTCCCGGGCGCGGGCGGCGAAGGCGTCAACGTCGGCCTCTGAATACTCGGGCTTGCGCAGGCGATAGTAGACGAAATCGGCGGTGATCACTTCGGGGACCTCCAACTTCTCGGACTCCGCCACGCACAGCGACACGTTGCGCTCGCGCAGCAGGGCGTAGACCTCGTCCGCCAGCCAGCTTTTGTGGCGGAATTCGAAAGCGTAGCGCATGCCGGTGGGGAGCAGGTCCAGGTAGGTTCGCAAGAGGTCTACATCGCATTTCATGGCGGGGGGCAACTGGAAGAGGATGGGGCCGAGGCGGCGGGCGGTGCGAAGCGGGTCTATCATTCTCAGGAACAACCCGGTCGCCTCGCCGGCGTTTTTCAGGCGCAGGATGTGGGTGATCCGCATGTTCGCCTTGATCGCGAAGACGAAACCGGGCCGCGTGGCCTGGACCCAGCTTTCGAGCGTGGTCGCCGAGGGCAGGCGGCGAAATGTGTAATTGATTTCCACGCAATTGAGCCGTTCGGCGTAGTGGTTCAGAAACTGCTTGCTGGACAGTTTGGCCGGGTAGAAGCCGGGTTTCCAGGCCGGGTATGCGAAGCCGGAGGTTCCGGCGTAGAGCGTTGCCATGGCTTATCATTATCTCTGGCTGGAGGTCATCATGGTGCACCTGATTGTGGTTTGGTTCGTGAGCGCGCTGGCGCTGTGGATAGTGTCTCAGGTGATTCCGGGCATCCGGGTGCGCGATTTCGGTTCGGCGCTGATCGCCGCCGCCGTAATCGCGGTGGTCGACGCCGTTCTCGGACCGGTATTCCGGTTCTTCGCATGGCCTTTTGTCGTGGTGACGCTCGGACTTTGCAGTTTCGTGGTGAACGCGCTTCTGCTGAAACTGGCATCGGTTTTCACGCCGGGCTTCGAGGTGCACGGCTTCTTCTCGGCGGTAATCGGCTCCATCGTGCTGACGCTGCTCAACTCGGTTTTGCGCCACCTGGTGTTCTCGCCGCGCCCCTCCTGGACCTCGTTCTAAATGATGCTGACACCGTCCAACCCAGGAGAACTGGCGGCAGCCCTTGGCGACGCCGCCCGGAACCAGCGCACGATCGCGTTGGCCGGAAACTCCACCAAGCGGCGGATGGCAGGGCCGATTGCGCCGGCCGAGGTCGAGATCTCCACTGGCTTATTGCAGCGCGTCATCGAATATGAACCGCGCGACCTCACCGTCAGCGTGGATGCCGGGCTGGCATGGCGCGAGTTACGGCGCCTGCTGGCCGAAAACCAACAGATGGTGCCGCTCGACCCGCCCTTCGGCGACAACGCCACGGTGGGCGGCGTGATCGCCGCGAACACCAGCGGCCCGCGGCGGCGGCTCTACGGCACGGCGCGCGATCTGGTGATCGGCATGCAATTCGCGACGCTGGAGGGCAAACTAGTGCAATCGGGCGGCATGGTGGTGAAGAACGTCGCCGGCCTCGACATAGCGAAACTCATGATCGGCTCGTTTGGCACGCTGGCCGCGATCGCCGTGGTCAACTTCAAGCTGCAGCCCTTGCCCGAAGTGGAGCGCAGTTTTCTGCTGTCCTTCGATTCGGCGCCGGCGGCGATGGCCGCGCGGAACCGCATCCTCAAGGGACAACTGCAACCGGCCGCCATCGATGTTCTCAATCCCGCGGCTGGCCTGACGGTGGGCAATCGCGCCTGGCTGCTGGCCCTTCGCGCGGGGGGCAATCCCGCGGCCGTGCAACGTTACGAGCGCGAATTCGCGGAACTGGGCGATGGTGTGGCATACGATAACGATCGCCAGGATACACTCTGGGCCCATATCGAGAATTTCACGCCGCGGTTTCTGGCCGGGCACGCGGACGGCGCGGTGGTGCGCGTATCGTGTACGCTAAAGGAGTTGGAGCCGGTCATGACGTCCTTGCATGGCCCGGCGGTGGCGCGCGCGGGGTCGGGGGTTTGTTACGCCTGCTTCGAGGAAACCAAGGCCGCGGCGGACTGGCTTTGCCAGGCGGCGGGGCGTGGCTGGAAGGCGGTGATTGAATATGCTCCGGACGCGCAACGCCAGTCGCTCGAACTGTGGCCCACGCCGGGCGGAGACTTTTTTCTAATGCAGCGGATCAAGCATCTGTTCGATCCGGCGAATCTCTTGAACCGGGGCCGCCTTTATGGCCGTATCTGAACCAACCGATCTTGCCGAACAGAACCGGCCCGGGCCCAGCCAGTTCGATCTGGACCGGTGCGTCCACTGCGGCTTGTGCCTGAACGCCTGCCCCACCTACCGCGAATTGGGACTGGAGATGGATTCGCCGCGCGGCCGCGTTTATCAGATGGTGCAGGTGGCCAACGGCGCCCCGATTACGGACTCGTACCGGGAGCACATCGATCTCTGCCTGGCCTGCCGCGGGTGCGAGTCGGCCTGCCCCTCGGGAGTGCCCTATGGCCGGATGGTAGAAGCCGCGCGCGCCGAGTTGGAATTGGATGCGCCGCGGGGTTGGTTCGAGCGGCGGTTACGCCGGTTTGTATTCAAGCGGCTGCTGGTTTCGCGGCGAACTCTGGCGGCGGCCGGCACACTACTCTATCTTTTCGAAGCCAGCGGCCTGAAGGCGGTGTTGAGGGCCATGGCTTCGATGCGGCTGCTGGGCCGCCTGGGCGACCTGGTGCAACTGGCGCCCTCGGCGGAGCCGCCGTTCTTCTTCAGCCAGATCGGGCGGACCTTTCAGCCGGAAGGGCCGCGACTCCACCGCGTGGCCCTGTTAGCCGGGTGCATCGCCAACGTGTCGTTTGCGCGCCTGAATGAAGCCACCGTGCGGGTGCTGCAAAAGAACGGATGCGAAGTGGTGGCGCCGGCCCGCCAGGTCTGCTGCGGCGCGCTGCACCTGCATTCGGGTTTGCGCGACGATGCGCGCAAGCTGGCCCGCGCCAATATCGACGCCGTATTGGACGGCGGGTTCGACGCGGTCATTACCAACGCCGCCGGGTGCGGCTCCACGCTCAAGGAGTACGGCGAACTGCTGGCCGGCGACCCCGATTACCGCGCCAAGGCGCACCAGTTCTCCGGCCTGATCAAGGACGTCACAGAGTTCCTCGGCTCCATCGAGTTGAACCCGAAAATGGGGCGCGTCGAGGCCACGGTGACTTATCAGGATTCGTGCCACCTGGCCCACGGCCAGCGCGTGCGGAAGCCGCCGCGCCAATTGCTGGCGGCGGTGCCGGGTCTGACGTTCCGCGAAATGCCGGGGGCGGATATCTGCTGCGGCAGCGCCGGCATCTACAACGTGGTGCAGAACGAGATGTCGATGCAGATTCTGTCGACGAAGATGAAATCGGTGAATGCCACGGGCGCCAACGTGATCGCCACCGCCAATCCCGGCTGCCTGCTGCAGCTTCAGGCGGGCGTGCGGCTGAACGGATCCAAGCAGCGGGTGATGCATGTAGTGGAGATTCTGGACCTGGCGTACAAGAACGGATAGCCGGCGCCGGTTTACCATGGACGAATGCCCTACGATGCTGTGCTCGTGGTGTCCTTCGGTGGACCAGAGGCTGTCCAGGACGTCATTCCCTTCCTGGAGAATGTTCTGCGCGGGCGGAACGTGCCGCGCGAGCGAATGCTGGCCGTGGCCGAACATTATTACCACTTCGGTGGGCGGAGCCCGATCAACGACCACTGCCGCGAACTGATGGCCGCGCTGCAGAAGGAAGTCGCGCTGCCAGTTTATTGGGGCAACCGCAACTGGCACCCGCTGCTGGCTGACACGGTGCGGCAGATGGCGGCGGATGGCGTGCGGCGGGCGCTGGCGATCGCCACTTCGGCATACTCTTCCTACTCCGGATGCCGCCAGTACATCGAGAACATTGCAACCGCTCGCGCCGCGGTGGGCGACACGGCGCCCGCGATTGACAAGCTTCCGCCTTTCTGCGGCCACCCGCTATTCCTTGAGGCAAATGCCGAGCGCGTGGGCGAAGCGCTGGCGCGTGTGCCGGCGGAAAGGAGACCCGCCGCACGGCTCGTCTTTACGGCCCACAGCATCCCAGTGTCGATGGCGGGAACCTGCCGCTACGAAGAGCAGCTTCGTCAAACGGCACGGTGCGTCTCGGAGAGCGTGGCGCATGCCGGCTGGGACCTGGTCTGGCAGAGCCGCAGCGGCCCGCCCGCGCAGCCATGGCTCGAGCCGGACATTCTGGACCACCTGCGTACGCTGGCGGCGGAGGGCGTCAGGGATGTGGTGGTAGCCCCCATCGGTTTTCTCTCCGATCACATGGAGGTCATGTACGACCTGGATCTGGAGGCGGCGCATCTGGCCGGCGAGTTGGGAATCGCACTGGTTCGGGCACAAACCGTAGGCACGCACCCGGCGGTGATCCGCTTGCTACGGGAACTGGTCGAGGAACGCCAGGCGGGCACGGCGTCGGAACTGTGCGCGGTGGACTGCTGCCCGGCGCCGCGGCGTCCCGTGTAGGACGCTCACTGCCCGGCAGGGCTGGCGGTGTCCGGGCGCGGCATCCCGGGTTCGTGCTCGAAGTTAACGCGTTCGCGCTCCACCACCAGCGGGCGCTTCTGCACATAGGTGTGAATTGAGCCGATGTACTCACCGATAATCCCCACTGAGATCAACTGCACGGAGCTGAAGAAGAAGATGCCGATCACCAACGGCGCGATACCGACCGAGAAGCGGCTCCAGAACAGCAGCTTGTAGACGAGGTAACCGAACCCGACCAGAGCGCTCAGGCCAGCGCCCGCGAATCCGGAGAGGGTTAGCAAACGCAGCGGCACCTTCGAGAGGTTGGTGATGCCGAGCATCGCCGTGTCGTAGAGCGAGTAGAAACTGTTCTTGGTGATGCCTCGCATGCGTCGCGGCTGGTCAAAGGGAATGGTCTTGTACGGAAGTCCGATTTCGGCGATCATTCCGCGAAAGTAGGGGTACGGATCGTTGAAAGACTTGACCGCCTCGATCACTTTGCGATCGAACAACCCAAACCCGGTGAAGTTCTCGAAGGTCTCGAGGGAAGAGAGCCGGTTGACCAGGCGGTAGTACTTTTTGCGAACCCAGAACATCAGGCGGTTCTCTTCGCTGGTTCTCTTGACCATCAGAACCATGTAATAGCCGCTCTCCCATTCCCGGATCAATTGGAGGATCAACTCGGGCGGGTCCTGGAGGTCGGCGACGATGCCGATCACGGCATCCCCGGTGGTTTGATACAGCGCATGCATGGGGGAGCGGATGTGGCCGAAGTTCCGGGCATTGACGATCAGCTTGACGTTGGTATCAGCAGCGGCAATGCGCTTGAGGATCTCGACGGTGCGGTCGGTGGAGCAGTTGTCGATGAAGAGGTGCTCATAGCGATACCGGCCCAGTTTCGCCATCACCGCGCGCACGCGGTGATACACTTCCTCTACATTGGCCTCCTCGTTGAAACAAGGAGTGAGGATGCTGATGCTTTTCATTGGGCGGTGTGCCGGTCGAGGGTGGAAATCGGCTCGAAGGAGGACCCGATCACCGACGCGCCCGCTTCGATCACTGAGCCCGAACCTCGGCCGGCTGCTCCGCGTCCATGAAGTAGTAGCAGATCATGTGCATTGCAATCATGTGGACGTCTTCGATCCGGCCCATGTGTGGGTTGGATGCCTGAATGTTGAGCTCGGCCAGGGGCCCGAGTTTGCCGCCGTTCCGCCCTGACAGGGCGATGGTGCGGCAGCCGATGGATTTGGCGTACTCGACCGCGCGGAGAACATTGGGCGAGTTTCCCGAACCGCTGATGGCGATCACCACGTCGCCCGGTTCCGCAAAGTTCTTCAACTGCTCCACGAAGATGCATTCGAAACCGACGTCGTTGGAGTAAGCGGTGATGGTGGGCAGGGAATCGGTGAGAGCCATAATCCGGAAACGCTTGTCCCGGTTGAAACTGGCGCCCTTGACCATATCGCAAACGAAATGCGACGCAGTGGAAGCGCTGCCGCCATTGCCGCAGACAAAGATGCGGCGGTCTTCGTCGCGTGCCCGGATGAGAACCTGAATGGCCTGGTTGACCGCCTCGAGGTCGATGGTCTCAATCGCCTTCAGAACATCGGCCTTATAGAGTTGGGGGAAGCTCGTGGTCATCTCCTTATTACATTACTATGATCGACATGGGCAGGGATGCTTACGGCCAGCCGCTCGGGGGGTACGGCGTAATACACGGTCTCCCAGCAAGCTTCGGCGTAGCGGCGGAGGAAGATGCGGTAGTCCGGATTTCCCGCTTTCAAGAGCTGGGGTATGATCCACAGGTGGTCGCACTTATGATACGCACAAACGGCCATGACGGGGCGGCATCGGGCCATCGTCTCCCTGGCTCCGGCCAAAGCCTCGAGCTCCGCGCCTTCGATATCCATCTTGATCAAGGTAGGCCGCGCCCTGGCGAGAGCGCTGTCCAAGCTTCGGCATTCCACCACTGGTGCAGCTCCGGTCTCCACTACCTTCGAGCCCTTGAAGCCCTCGGCCGAAAACCGCACGACCCCATCCTGCCCGGCCACGGCGTAGGGGAGGACCGCGATCCGCTCAGCCACATCGGGAACCAGTTCGGAGCGGTAGCGGTTTAAGGCACGGACATTACCGGCATCGGCTTCGAGGGCATGGATCCGGCCGAAACGGCCATCGGCCCGCTCGAGATAACTCCGGATGGTGTCGCCGTCAAACGCACCGCAATCGACGAACACTTCTTCCGGGAGAAGGCGAAACAGACCGGTGGGAAAGTACATCTCGCGGGGATTGTCCGGCGTGGGCAAACAATCGTCGTCAAGCGTGCAGCGCCAGCGGATTTGGGCGCAGAACTCGCGGCGCGACCGGTCGTCCGAGAGGAGATCGTATCCCGCGGCCATTTCGCCGGCGCGGGCCAGGATGCGGTGCGGCAGTTCCAGGCGGTCCTCTTTGGGCATGAATCGCCAGTACTTCCAGAAGAAAAGCGGGTACGGCGCCACGCGCGCGCATCCCAACTGTTGCAGTTGGTTCCTGGGAGCGGTCGAGTTGTAAATGGCGACGACAAACGTGGCCGAGTCTTTGAAGCGTCCGGCAGCCGTGGCCGGCGACAGAACCGGGACGCCCTCGACTTGCGCATCCCACAGCCGCTGGTTGTTATCGCAGATAGCCACCGGCTCCAGGCCGGCGGCACGGAGGCCGCTGATCGCCAAATTGCCCAGGTAGCCGGCGCCGAAGACAATCACCCGATCCGCGTAGGGCGCGGCGATCCGGTCGAAGGCGGCGGCGGTGCGGGCTTCCACCTGCCCCAGCGATTCGGAACTTAAATCGGCCAGAAGTTCACGCAGGCTCATAGCTCCTCATCATCCGTCCAACCTCAAGAGTGCCGGATCGATGGAGCTCTTGTGCTCCTCATACCAGCGGTACAATCGGGCCACCGAATCGCCGATGTCGCGAAACTGAAAATCGCCGATCTCGGAAAGCATGCGGGAATTCCGGCCGCTGTACTCATTGCCGAGCCCTGGGTTGCGGATTTCGATGGGCAGGCTTTTGCCGGAGATGGCCACCACCCGTTCCGCCAACGTCTTCAGATCCACCGGACGTGCGGTGCAGATGTTGTAATGGCGATGGCGCAGGTTCTGGGCGGCAAAGCATTGCAGAATCGGTCCCAGGTCTTCGACATCCAGAAAGTCGAAGAAAACGTTTTGGCGGAGAACTACGGGCAAGTCCCAGACGGCGCGGCAGCAGGCGTTGGAAATAAAGCGCACTTGCCAGTCTTCGTAGGGCCCGAAAACGGCGAAGAGGCGTAGTTCGTAAACCCGTTCCATGCCATCCACGGCCTTGGCGCAGATGTACTTGGAGAAGCCGTAATCGTCAGCGGGCACGTGGGTATCGAAATCGTCTTCGGTGAGGAGCGGCCTCCAGTGGGCCCGGTCGTACACAGCGCCGGAGCTGAGGAACAGCATGCGTCCGAAGGTTGGCGCGTTTCGGGCCAGGTTGAAAAACATGCGGCAGTTGCGGTTGAGCAACTGGGGGCCGCTGCCCAACTTGCGCGTGGAGCGTTCGGTGGCGGCATGGATCACCGTGTCGAAGCGCTGATTCTCGAGATAGGCGCGGACAGCGCCGGCATCCAGCAGATCCAGTTCGGTTCGCGCGGGTGCGGCCACCGCATGTTCGCGGCGAAACCATGCCACCAGGTGCCGCCCGATGAAGCCGCTTCCGCCGGTGATCAGGATCTTAGACATTGGCTCGACAGGGAACGCCGGGAACGGGGACCTTCAGGCGTTCCGGCGGCACCGCATACCCCACCGTCTGCCAGCCATCGGTCTCGTGCGGCCGCAGAAAGTGGCGGTAACCGGGGTAGATGGAGTGGATCAACAGGGGGATGCGCCAAAGATCGCTCTGCCGGTGGTAGAGGCAGATGGAGAGGATGGGCCGGTGCCGCGAGATCAGTTGCCGCGCGCCTTCGAGGGCTTCGGCCTCCGCGCCCTCGATGTCCATCTTCACGAAGGTTGGAGCCATGTCCAGAACGAGTTCGTCCAGCGGCGCCGCATCCACTACGAGGCTCCCACTAGCCGAGATCGCCGCCGACATGTCTCCGCTGGCGCTGAATTGAACTCGCTTGCGCGTCGAGGATACAGCGTACGGGTATACCGAGATGCGCGCGGCGACGGCGGGCGGCAGCGAGGCCACATAGCGCCGGATGGCTTCCAAACTCCTGGGGTCGGGCTCAAGGGCTACGATTCTCGAAAACTCGCTTCCGATACGGCGAAGCACCTCGTGAAGGGTGTCTCCGTCGTAGGCGCCGCAATCCACAAACACCTCGCCTGCGCCGAGCGAATACAGGCTGTCAAGGAAGTACGAGGGCTCGGCATCGGGGGGCCTCAGCCCATAAGCATCGCCTAAAACCCGATAGCGGACCTGAGCTATGTATTCCTCGCGCGACTGTTCGTCGGCCCAAAGCCCGAATGCCGCCCGAACCAAATCGGCCTCCTGGTAGACCTTGTGCGGCAGGTCCTGCAAGAAAAACGGCAAGAGTTCGCCCGAGTACTTCCATCGCAAGGACGCGGCTGGATAGACGCGGGTGCAGCCGGCGGCGGTCAGCCGGTCGTGCGTTTCGGCGTAGCGGTGAGCGAGGCTCCAGATGGTAACGAAGAAGGCGGAGGTGGACCCGTATTCGGCTGCTGCGCGAACGGGGGAAACCACGGGGATATCCTGAACCTCAGTGCCCCAAATCGCGGAATTGTTGTCGCAAAAGGCCAGGGGCCGGACGCCGTCCTGCAAAAGACATCGCGCACACGAACGCCCCAACGATCCGGCGCCGAAGAGGACCAGATTGCCGCCAACCTCCGCCAGGATGCGGTCGAAGGAAAAACGCTCCCGATCGCGCACGCCGGCCAGGTCTTCGGACAGCAGCGTCTCCAACTGTTGAGACAACGAAGAATCCAAAGTTACTCCTTAGACCAGAAGCCAGAAGTCAGCTGGGCCTCCGGCAGCGCCGGATTGGACGGGGTGTGACTTCTGCGGCTTGGGGATGGTGGCCGGTGGCCAGTGGCCGGTGGCCGGTGGAGTGAGCTGAAGTCACAGGCTAGAAGCCAGAAGCCAGAAGTCAGCTCAGCCTCCGGCGGCGCCGGATTGAACGGGGGTGTGACTTCCGCGGCCGCCGGGGATGGTGGGCGGTGGTCAGAGCCCGGTGGCCGGTGTTGTGCAGGATTTGAAGCCATAGGTGCTTAACGCTACTCCTCCAGCGGCGCCACGATCATGTTGGCCAGGAACTCCTGGCGAGGGAGGAATGGCCACAGATCCTCCAGCGGCTTGGAGACCAGCGAGCCATCGGGGCGCTGCATCGAAGACAGGCGCGGCGCGCGCACCTCGTCGGGAATCACCTGAACGTCGCAAACCACGGGGCCGGGCATGGCGAGCACGCGGCGGACGTCTTCCCGGAGGTTAGCCTGCGACGAAATGCGGGCGGCTTGGAGTCCGTAGGACGCGGCCACCTTGCAGAGGTCCGGCACCGTGAGTCCGGTACGGCTGTCGCAACCCACCTGGGGCGAGCCGAAGAAGTTGGTTTGTGAGGCGCGGATGGAGGCGTAGCCGTCGTTGTTGAGGACGAAAAACTTGATGGGCAGGTTGAGGCGGGCGATGGTTTCCAGCTCCTGAATGTTGAACTGGAAGCCTCCGTCGCCATCCACGCAGAGGGTTCTGCGCTTACCTCCGGCGATGCATACGCCGATGCTGCCCGGCACGGCGTTGCCCATGGCGCCGAGACCGGCTGTGTGGTAAATCCGCTGCCCGGTGCGGGTGGGGCAGGCGAACAGGAAGATCTCGATGCCGCTGCCGGAACTGCCGGAGATCATGATGTCTTCGGGCGTGCTTTCCTGGCCGATGATTTCGGCGAGGTAGAAGATGCTGACGCGGCCTTCGGGCTTGCGATGCTGGTCCATGACCACGGAGTAGCGGGTTTTCCAATCCGCGCAACGAGATTTCCAGGGCGTGCGGTCTTTCGGCTGGATGGCGGCGGCCTGGCGCAGCATCTCGCGCAGGAAAGCGCCGGCGTCGGCGCAAATCGGCGTGTGGATAAAGGGCGAGAGTTTGGCGATCTCGGCGGGATCGATATCGACCATCACCTTGTGAGCGGCGCGGGCGAATTTATCGGGCGCGTAGCCAGTGATGGCGAAGTCCAGACGGGCGCCGATGCTGAGCAGGAAATCGGAATTCTGCAAAGCGAAATTAGCGCCGCGGGAGGCCAGCGAACCGGGGCGACCGACGAAGAGCGAGTCTTCCGAAGAAATGATATCGGCGGCGCACCAGGTGGCTTCCACGGGAATCTGCAACAGGGCGAACAAGCGGCGCAGATCGTCCTCAGCGCGGGCCAGGCGGACGCCGTTGCCGATGAAAATCAGGGGCCGCTCGGAGCGGTTCAGGGCATCGATGGTCTGGCGGACTTTCTCCACGAGTTCCGGCGGGGCGCCGGAGGCTTCGGGGGCATCGAAGCCGGGCAGGCCGGCTTCGTCGATCGGGGCGGCTTGCACATCGAGCGGGATGTCGATCCATACCGGACCCGGGCGGCCGTGGAGCGCCAGGTACACGGCTCTTTCGAGGTGATAGCGAATGGTGTTGGGGTCCAGAACCACCACGGCGTACTTGGTGAGGGGTTTGACGATGGAAACGATGTCGATTTCCTGGACGCCAAGCTGGCGCATGCCGAGCGGCGTGCCATCGGCGGCGAACATGCGGTCGGGCCGTTTGACCTGGCCGGAGATAAAGAGCAGCGGGGTGGAATCGAGCCAGGCGCCAGCCAGACCGGTAATGGCGTTGGTGCCGCCGGGGCCCGTGGTCACCATGGCCACGCCTAGCCGGTTGAGGGCCTTGGCGTAGTTCTCGGCGGCCATGGCGGCGGCCTGCTCGTGGGAATTGCAGATGGGCTCGATGGCTTGGCACTGCGCCAGGGAAGCGTTGAGGTGCATGGCACCACCGCCCGTTACGAGGAAGACGTGTCTGACGCCCTGGTTGGCAACAAAGCGCAGAACGTAATCGGAGAGCTTGATCATGGGATGGATTGTGCGGGGCCAAAAAGCGAACCATGCTCCGCCTGAACTGGCTGCACTTCCACGATTGTATCGGAGGAGAACCAATCCGATTCGTGCGTCGGATTGCCGAAGCACGTTTGAAACCGGCTGAAGCGCAGAACGCGGAGGAATGGATTCGCGAACGTCATGCGCCACCCAGAATTCGGTCCACCAGTTCCCGCACCGCGCCGTTTCCCGCTTTGGCTTCGGTGACGATGGCCGCTATGCACCGTGCCTCGGGGCGGGCATCGGCGGGCGCGGCGGCCAGACCGGCCAGTTGCATGGCCGCCAGATCGTTGACATCGTCGCCCATAAAGCAGATTTCGTCCAGGCCGAGCCGATTGCGCTCCGCGAAGGCCCGGAGCGCCGCGGCCTTGTCCTTACAGCCCTTGGTGATGTCGGCCAGGTTCATCTTGGCGGCGAAACGGTCCACCAGTGGGCTGTCTTCGCCCGAGATCAGAGTCACGATGAGGCCGGCCTTGCGCGCCAGCGAGACGCCCATGATGTCGGCGAAGCAGAAGCGCTTCCACTCGGCGCCATCGGGACCCCACCAGACGCCGCCGTCGGTCAGAACCCCGTCGACGTCCAAAGCTATGGCTTTCCGCACACTCATCCTGAAGCCACGGCCGAACGGACGCGGCGCAGTTTCTGGATGATGGGCTGCTCGCGTTCCACAACGCGTTTCACGCCATCGCCCATGGACTGCTCCACGATGCGGACGTAGGTGACGATTTTGGAAATGCCGTTGGGCTCGAGCGAAGCCGCCTGGTCCGAACCCCACATGGCGCGGTCCACCGTGATGTGGCGCTCCAGGACGCAGGCGCCCAGTGCCACGGCGGCGACCGTGGAGGGCAGGCCGGTTTCGTGTCCCGAATAGCCCACTGGTATGGCGTAGCGCTGGCGCATGGTGGTGATGGCCCTGAGGTTCAACTCGGGATAGTGGGCGGGGTAGACGCTGCAGGCGTGCAGCAGGATCAGGTCCTTCTTACCCAGCAACTCCACGGCATGGTCGATTTCCTCAGTCGAGCTCATCCCGGTGGAGAGGATAATTGGCTTGCCCTTGGAGCGGGTATGCCGCAGCAGGTTGTCGTCGGTGAGCGAGGCCGAGGCGATCTTGTAGCAGGGCGGATCGAACCGGTCGATGAAATCGACGGAGAGCTCGTCCCAGCAGGAAGCGAACCAGGGCATCTTGACCTCACGGCAATAGCGGTCGATCAGCTGGTATTCGTCGTAGCCGAATTCCAGGCCGCGCTTGAGGTCGCCATTGGTGGGGCCGAAGGGGTTTTCCCGCGGCTTGGCCAGCTCTTCCTGCGTATAGACGATGTCCACCGTACGCTTCTGGAACTTGACCGCATCGCAGCCGGCGGACACAGCCACGCTGATGAGCCTCCGGGCAAGATCGAGATCGCCGTTATGGTTGATGCCGATCTCGGCAATGATGTAGCTGGGGTGACCGTCGCCGACCAGCTTATTGCCGATTCGTACGGGTCCTCCGATATTTCCGTTTGTTGTCATGTTTAGACTCCCGCCCGCACACCCAGCGACGCCAGGCCGTGCAGGCTCTCGACCATGTATTCGATCACTGAAGGGCTGAGCCCGGGGTACAACCCAACCCAAAACACCTGGTTCATCACGAAATCGGCGTTGGTCAATTCCCCCACTACGCGGAACTGCCGGCCGGAATAGGCGGGTTGGCGGACCAGGTTGCCGCCGAAGAGCAGACGGGTTGCGATTTTGCGGTCTTCGAGGTAGCGCGTGGCCTGATTGCGCGAGAAGGGCGCCTCCGGACGCACGGCGATGGGGAAGCCGAACCAGCTTGGTTCGGAGCCGGCCGTGGCTTCCGGGAGGACGAAGAACTCTGCCAGTTCACGCAGGCCAGCCAGCAGCATTTCGAAATTGCGCCGGCGCGCTGCAATGAAGGCCGGCAGTTTTTTCAACTGGGCCACGCCCACGGCGGCTTGCATATCGGTGAGTTTGAGATTGTAGCCGATGTGGGAGAAGCTGTACTTATGGTCGTAACCGGGGGGCAGTTCACCCAACTGCCAGTCGAAGCGCTTTCCGCAGGTATTGTCCTTGCCGGGGGCACACCAGCAGTCGCGGCCCCAATCGCGGAAGGATTCGGCCAAGGTACGCAGCAACGGGGTATTGGTGAGCACGCTGCCACCTTCGCCCATGGTCATGTGGTGGGCCGGATAAAAACTGGTGGTGGCCAGATCGCCGAAGGTACCTACGTTACGGCCCTGGTAGGTGGAGCCAACCGCATCGCAGCAATCCTCGATGAGCCAGAGGCCGTGGCGGCGGGTGAATTCGGCGACCGCAGCGAGGTCGAACGGGTTGCCCAGAGTGTGGGCGAACAACAGCGCGCGGGTGCGCGGCGAGAGCGCGGCTTCCAGTTGCGCGACATCGGCGTTGTAGGCAGGTACCGTCACGTCGATGAAGACGGGCACAAGGTTGTTTTGGAAGATGGGGTTGACGGTGGTGGGGAAGCCGACGGCCGCGGTGATGACTTCGTCACCCGGCACCAGACGGCGGTCGCCCAGGCGAGGCGAGGTGAGGGCGGCGACCGCTACCAGGTTGGCGGAGGAACCGGAATTCGTCAGGATGCACTCGCGCACGCCCAAAAAGCGGGCGAACTCACGCTCGAACTGGCCGGCGAAGCGGCCGGTGGTCAGCCAGAAATCCAGGGCCGCATCCACCAGTTCGCGCATCTCGGCAGCGTCGAAGACCTTGCCTGAGACCGGCACGGGCGATTCGCCGGGGACGAAGGGCTGCGGGACGAAGGCTTCGGAGCAGTACTCGCCCACGAGGTCGAGGATCTGGCGGCGTAAGCCGGAGGCCCGCTGGGTCATGCCAAAAACTCCTGGTACCAGGCGATGGTCCTCTCGATTCCCTGGTCGAGCGTGAAGAGGGGCGACCACTGCAGCATCTGGCGGGCGCGGGCGGCGCTCAAATACTGGAGGCGGATTTCGTTGGAGGCCTGGTTGAGCACCAGGGGCTCGAAGGTCGATCCCATGGCCTTGAGGATGCGGCTTACCAGCTCCAGGACGGTGACTTCGAGCTCGATCGAGAAATTAAAGGCCAGCCCTCGCAGTTCGGGCCGGCAGTACAGTTTCTCGGCCAGCAACATGTAAGCCGCGGCGCCGTCTTCCACGTAGAAATAATCGCGCACGTACCGGCCGTCGGACCGGATGACAGGCGGTTCGCCGCGCAACACCGAGCGGATGGTGCCGGGAACGATGCGGTTCCAGTTCAGATCGCCGCCGCCGTAAAAGTTCCCGCAACGAGTGATGGCCACGGGCAGCCCGTAGGTGATGGCGTAGGTTTGCGCAATCATGTCGGCGCAGGACTTGCTGACGTCATACGGGTGGCGGCCCGCCAGCGGCGCGTCTTCGGCGTAGGGCAGCACCTCCTGATCGCCATAGGCTTTGTCGGAGGAAGCGATCACGATCGATTTGACACCCGGCGACCGGCGGCAAGCTTCCAGCAGGTTCCAGGTTCCCTGAATATTGGTCTCGAAGGTAAAGATGGGGTTGCGGTTGGCAATGCCGACGATGGCCTGGGCGGCCAGGTGTATGACGGTATCGGTCTCGTACTCGCCGATCGCGCGCTCCAGTACCTCGCGGTCGCGCACATCGCCGCGGACCACTTTCAGGCGCTCGAGGGTGCCGGCACGCACCAGTTCGCTTCGCGGAACCCAATCGCGGACCAGGCAGACCACATCGGCGCCGGCTTCGATGAGGCGGCGCGAAAGCCAAGAGCCGACGAGCCCGGTGGCGCCGGTCACCAGCACCGGGCGATCTCTCCAAAAGCCGTTCACTCCCAGACTCTCCATGGGGCCTCGCCGCGTTTCCAAAGCTCGTTGAGCTGCTGGTATTCCCGGTACGTGTCCATGGCGTAGAAGAAGCCTTGGTGACGATAGGCCATGAGCTGGCCCGCGGCCGCGAGGCGCTCCAGGGGTTCGCGTTCGAAGATGCAGTCGTCGTTGCCGTTGCCAAGGAAGTCGAATACCTCCCGGTTCAAGGCGAAATAGCCGGCGCTCACCCAACCGTCGGTCTTGGGCTTTTCGTTGAAGCTCTGGACCAGATCATGATCGGTGGCCAGCGCCACCATGCCGAAGCGCGACACGGGCGGGACGGTGGTGACGGTGGCGATTTTGCCATGACTCCGGTGAAACTCGAGCAGGCGGCGGATATCCACGTTACTTACGCCATCACCATAAGTCATCAGGAATGTTTCACCGTCAACGTACTTTTGGATCCGCCGGATCCGGCCGCCGGTCATGGATTCCAACCCGGTGTCGGCCAGCGTAACGGTAAAGCCCTGCTCGGTGTGGTGGCCGTGGTACCGAATGGCGGATTTCTCGCCGAGGCAGATCGAGAAATCGTTGTTCATCGCCTCGTAGTTGAGAAAGTAGTCCTTGATCATGTTGCCGCGGTAGCCCAGACAGAGGACAAAGTCCGAGAAGCCATGATGGGCATACAGCTTCATGATGTGCCAGAGAATCGGGCGGCCGCCCACCTCCACCATGGGTTTAGGACGGAACTCAGTCTCCTCCCGCAGGCGGGTGCCGGTTCCACCGCAAAGGACGACGACTTTCATGCTAGCTCTCGGGGGAAGGGCGACAGAGGATGCCTCGCCCCAGTCTCGAATTATACACCATAAAGATGCGCATAACACCCTTACTCGATAAGCACTTGCGGGCACTGACAAGTGTACGGGAACTCACTGGATTTCACCTCGCCGCGGCACATCTGAGATCATAATTCCGTGACTCTTCCTGGTCCCGCGGCCCTCCTTGCTGTATTGGCGGTGACGACCGCCTGCCGCGAATCCAAACCGGCCCTCGACCCTGCGATGACCTCCTGCATCCCGCGTGGAACCGTCGTCGTAGCCGGCTTGGACCTCGAGGCGATCCGCGCGGCGCCCGTCTACTCGAAGTTGCCGCCGCCGGTACTGGCGCTCATCGAATCCCTCCAGCGGGCGCACTACGCCATCCTAGCTTTTGACGGCCACGACCTGCTCGCCATTTCGCGCGGCCCGTTTGCGGAACCGCCGCCCGGGGCCACGCTACTCACGCCGCACCTTGCCATCGCCGGCCCGGCCGGTCTGGTGCGAGCGGCCACCTCCCAATACGGCACTGGAACGACCGGCGTGCCGGATCTGGTGGAGCCGGCCAAGGTGCTGGCTGGCGCCAAGCCGATCTGGATCGTGGTTCGCGGCAGCGGGGTTATCCCCTTGGGCGGCAACAGCGCCAACCTCAATCGCCTGCTGCACGCCACCCGGCACACGACCGTGGCCGTCGAACTGCGCGAGCGCCTGGATCTGGAGGTCACCGCACTGTGCCTCACGCCCGACGCCGGACGCGAGTTCGAACAGAGCCTCCGGGCAATCCTGACGCTCACGGCCACGGCCAACGCACGCCAACCCGTCTTGGCTGCATTGCTGCGATCCATCCAAATCCGCCGCGACGACCGCACGGTCCACGTTACGGTGGCCGTGGCGGCAGACGACCTGGATGGACTGCTGCAGGCATTCTGATTCCGAGCTTTCAGGCAGGTGAAGTGCCGGCACACCCTTACAGGTGGCCCTTCACCCCGTATGCTCTCACCAAAAAGAAGCCAGAAGCTAGAAGTGCGTTGGGCCTCCAGCGGCGCCGGATTGAACGGGGGTGTGACTTCCGCGGCCGCCGGGGATGGTGACCGGTGGTCAGTGCCCGGTGGCAGGTGTTGTGTCTGCCGGAGGAATTCAGGATTTGAAGCCATCGGTGACCAACCCCTTCGGCACAGTTCTCGCCGATTCGGGGCCACAGCGAGGGGTTCTGGTGGGGGTGGAGGCCACAGAGTGCCAGGGAGGCGATATTGAAATATCAACAAACGAACCCAATTTCTGTTGAAAACATTGGAGTTGTAAATTGGGTTTAAAGCGAACGAAGCCGATTTCGGGAGTCCGCCGGCGACAGGTGGCGGCAACGCCGAGGAATTCGCAACCCGCCGCGGTTTGGAAATAGGACCAGGTTCGCACTCCGTCTTTGCGACTGGGTGTGGTTCGGGTTGGTTCGGCTGTACCATCAACCTCACGCTAGCGGGCGGTGGGGCTTGACTCCGAAATTCGTCGACGCAAGCGATTGAAAAAAAGGCAGATTCAGGTGCTGAGCGACTGTCATCAGGAAATCGGCCGATCCCGCTTTTCGATGGCGTGAACGCAAGCAATTGAAGATAAATAGAGTTGCGCGATTCGACGAGAGGCGGACTCGTGCGGAACGAGATTGGTGCCCTGCAGAGGGGGTCCAAGTCTAAGCTCCGGCATGACCCACGTGCCATGTATGAGATGCGCTCAAGGCAGGCCCGGTCTTTGCCTGCACGAGTCTACCGCGTCGCAGAGTTGCCGACGCCGCAGGTGGATCGTCGCCTTCCCGGACTTTGGCAGCAGTTTTGCAGAGCAGGTCCTAAACCATAACTTTGCCGCACGATCTTCCGCAGGTTGTTGATTTCGCGCGCATGACGCGTTTGCCTGTGAGGGTTCCTAAACCATAATCCTGCCGGACCTGCGGTCGGAACTGAGGCAGCGCCCGGCTGGAGCTGTCGAGAGGAACTTCATCCGTTAGGCGCTCGCGAATGGGCGGACCCGCGCACAAGCCCTTGAAGAACTCCGGCGAGCGGCATCATCGTGCCGCTGGCGGGACACGTACGACTGCAGGAGGATTCGGAGCTCCCAATCGCACGAGCAGGACGCTGTGCATCGAGCGACAGATCGAACCCCGATCGAACCCCTGGTATGCCGGCAGTCGAGGGAAACGCGGGACGTTTCGCTGTACCTACAAACGAGGTACACTTAGGAGAGAAACAGGAATGTGCCCGAGATTGAGTTCGATTGGGACGAAGCGAATATCGGCCACGTGGCTCGTCACGGCGTTCTTCCGGAAGAGGCGGAGCAAGTCATCCTCAATGACCCAGTAGACCTTGGAATGCAGATTGTCGAAGGGGAGGAGCGCTATCTCAACCTCGGCGCAACAGTGCAACACCGCATTCTTCTCTTGGTGACTACATGGCGCGAAGACCGGGTACGTGTTGTAACGGCGTTCGAACCAATCAAACGGCTCATTCAGTTTTACTACAAGGAACGAGAGAGGTGATCCCCTATGGCCAAGAAACAACCACCCTTCAAGACTGAGGCACAAGAGGCCGAATGGTGGGCGAAAAATCAGGACCTTATCGCGAACGGCTTCGAGCAAGCCAAAGCCGCGGGCAAACTCGGCAAGGGAACCGTGGCACGAGTTGCCCGCGAACGGGCTAGCGACGCCGGAGCTTCGCCAACGATCACAATCCGGCTGGCGGAAGATGACCTCACACGAGCCAGAACCTTCGCCGCCGAGAAAGGATTGCGATACCAGACGTACCTCAAAATGCTGCTGCACCAAGCTCTGAACTCCGAGGAGAAAAGGGTGGGCCGCCGGTAGCCACAGGCTGAGCGCAAGACATATCACGGAGCGGTGAGCGCAATATGACCGAGAACGGTTCAGACCCTCTTCCATTCGAACCCCCTGAGCAGGAAAATGTTCGTCTCCGCGAGGAGAATGTTCGGCTGCGGCGGCTTCTGGCAGTTCACAGCATTCCTATACCGCAACTTCCGGCAGAGAATCCCCCAACCAAAACCGTCGAGCCGGCGCCAACGGTGGACAAAGAGGAGCGCGCCAGGCAGAGGATTGCGCTGTTTCGAGGCCTGTTTCGCGGGAGAGAAGACGTCTACGCCCGGCGATGGGAGAATGCTGACGGCCGGCACGGATATATGCCGGCAGTCGTAAAGGACTGGAAGGCCATCAACAAAAGCCGTCCTGAGGATCGGAAGAAAGGCGATCAGAAAACCCGGAAGTTCCTTCCGCTGACCGACGCCGTCATCGAGGACCACCTCTTGGGCAAGGAAACCATCGGCGTGTACGCTCTCTTGCCGGATGAGACGTGCTGGTTTCTCACGGCGGACTTCGACAAGACGACTTGGGAGTATGACTCCCTGGCTTTCCTGGCATCAGCCGCTCAGAACTTTTCAGGTGATCGATGATATCGGGCCCCCTGACGGGCCGTGCCGGATCGATTACGGGGGAGGCTGACATTGGTTTTCTCCTGACTGAACGCCGGTATTAGCGGCGAGCGGGCTGTACTTCCCTCACAATGGCACGGCGCGCCGGTTTCACCAAAAAATCGACCCCCGCGCATCTTCCGGCAATTGGGCGCAAAGGCGCGCACCCGCGTCCAATCTGCTCTACCACTTTTTGCGCTAGAATGTAGTTCGAGATGATGAGGCGGCTGCAGAACGGCGACATCGGAAGGCACATTCTCACCCAGTCCGTGTTGTCCGTTTTGTTGTCTGTTTTGTCGTCCGAACAGGCGGAAAACGGTAGACAGCAGAGACTAGAGAGACGGCTCGGCGATGCCGGATCTCGTATAGAATGAGCTAACTAGAAGATTTGCCGAAGGGCGGGAGTAATTCAGTGGTAGAATGCCAGCTTCCGGCGCAATCCTTTATTTCCCAATAACTTAGAGCATTTGGTGTCCACCGAGGTGGCCGCACGTCATCGGGCCACGAGGTGGGATCTATGTTCTCCTTCCAACGCCGCCCAAAGCTCGAACCCCCCCGGCAAGAGACTTTTGTTTCGCACCTCGATGGCCGCTCATACTCAGCCCAAACGAGGTGGAATCCGTGTCTCACGTCAACATCGTCAAGAAGATCAAAATCGACGGCGATTGGAAGCTGCTTTCCATTCCCCGCAACGCCAAAGGCAACTACGACTGGAATGCCTTGCCCGAGGGCCTCTACCTCATTGAGTGGCGCGCCGCCGGCAAAAGGCGTCGGGAGTCGGCAGGCGTCACAGCGGCGCAGGCGCTTGAAGCACAACGCCGCAAGCGGCATGAACTGGAAGGACGAAAGCTTGGCGTTCCGGGATTCGAACTAGCCTGTGAGACCCCGAAAACGCCAGCACTGCACCTGGCTGTGCAAAAGTACCTCGCGCAAATCGAGGCGCTCAAGAAACAAAACACCCACCGTAAGTATGAAGCCGTGCTCGATCGCTTCGTAGAATTCTTCCGCGACAAGGAATCGATCGACCAGATCGGTCCCGAAGATCTGGCCCGCTACATCATTGCCCTGAAGAAAGAGCACAATCTGAGCGCCAACACGATCCTGCACAACGCGATTATTGTGGCCCAGTTCTTCAAGCGCCAGGGTCGAGGCGGCATCACCCGCGGACTGCAGCTACCCGAGCGCATCACACCGCTGCCGCGCGAATACCGCACCGCCGACTTGGCAACGTTCTTCAAAGCCGCCTACGACAGCGAGAAGGTGTTGTTTTCGACGTTCCTGCTGACGGGCTTGCGCGAACTGGAAGTCGTGCACTTGTTCTGGACCGACCTCAGCTTTGAGTTGCAGACTGTCCGCGTTACGGCTAAGCCGGACCTGGGTTTCTACCCCAAGCGCTGGGAAGAGCGGGAAGTACCAATACCCGTTCAGTTGATCGGCCTGCTCAGGGCGCACCCTCGACGGACAGGCTGCAATTTCGTGTTCTCGTCGCCGAAAGGGAACCGAGAATATCACATGCTCGACCACTGCAAGGCCGTGGCAGAAAGAGCGGGGCTCGATCCTGCCAAATTCGACTTAAAGACATTTCGATCGACGTTCGCGTCCCGCACGCTCCGGACGGGCTTCGACGTCCGCACCGTTCAACACTGGATGGGGCACAAGTCGCTCGAAACTACGATGCGGTATCTGGTCCCGTCGCAGGAAGTACACGCTCGCCTTGACCAAGTGACCGTCCCCGGCCTAGACGACGCAGAGTCGCAATCGAACATGACGGCCCCCAAGGGACCGGGCAAGATAAGACGACGGCGGTCGCTGCCGGCCCCAAAACCTCCATCGAAGAAAGTTCAGCCCAAAGGTCAACGGAACCATCGCGAAGCATGAAAGATCATAGCTTTCCCGCGTCCGCGTATTACGACATCCTTCGCCAACATCGCGATTGAAACACACGTTGTTGGGTTCAAAGAAGGTTCCTGGAACGCCGCACCGTCACGTCGGGGGGGCGCGGGTTCGAGCCCCGTCGTCCCCGCTATTATTTTCGGTGATTTAGCTGCTATCGACTTCGCCCTTCTTCGCCACGAAAGCCGGAGTGTGAAGTGCGCGTCAAGTGATCACACTAACCCATTTAATAACAAATACTTATCAGTGTTGTGGGAACCGCGTTTTGCCCCCACGGCTGTCTACTTCTCTAGAGGGTGCGTCATATCTTCCGGCCGGACCCACTCGTCGAACTGCTCGGCTGTCAAAAAGCCAAGCTTTAGCGCGGATTCACGAAGCGTGAGATCTTCACGGTAGGCTTTGAGCGAAATCTGGGCCGATTTCTCGTATCCAATGTGGGGATTCAGCGCCGTTACCAGCATGAGGCAGTTGTCGAGATGCTGGCGCACGCGCTTCTCGTTGGGCTCGATACCTACAGCGCAGCGATCGCTAAAGGAACGGGCGCCCTCGGCCAAGAGTTGAATTGACTGTAGAACGTTGTGCAGGATTACTGGTTTGTAGACATTGAGCTGGAAGTTTCCTTGTGAACCCGCGAAGGCTACCGCGTGGTCGTTGCCGAACACTTCTACAGCCACCATGGTGAGGGCCTCGCATTGCGTCGGATTGACTTTGCCGGGCATGATCGAGGAGCCGGGCTCGTTCTCCGGTATCCTCAGTTCGGCGAATCCCGCGCGTGGACCACAGGCGTACCAACGCACATCGTCCGCGATCTTCATGAGGACGCCGGCCAGAGTGCGAAGCGCGGCGCTCACGTTCACCATGGCGTCGTGTGCCGAGAGAGACGCGAACTTATTCGGCGCCGATACAAACGGCTTTCCGGTTTCTTCCGCGATTCTTCTGGCCGCCGATTGAGCAAAGCGAGGATCGGCGTTCAGCCCAGTGCCGACCGCCGTGCCGCCGATCGCAAGCGCATAGACCCCCGGCCGAGTCAGGCGAATTGTGTCCAATGCCTGATCGAGCTGCGCCACCCAGCCGGAGATCGCCTGGCCAAGCGTCAACGGTGTGGCGTCCTGAAGGTGAGTTCGGCCCACCATGACGAGACCCGCGAACTTCTCTGATTTGGCCGCCAAGGTGTCTCGCAATGTTCGAATCGCGGGCAGGAGCACATCCTCCAACTGCTCGACGGTCGCAATGTGCATGGTTGTCGGAAAGGTGTCGTTGGAAGACTGGCTGTGATTCACGTCGTCATTGGGATGGACCGGTTTCTTCGAGCCAACGACCCCGCCGGCGAGCTGGATCGCGCGATTGGCGATCACCTCGTTGGCGTTCATGTTGGTTTGGGTCCCCGAGCCGGTTTGAAAAACCACCAGTGGAAACTCGGCGTCCAGCTTGCCGTCGATGACATCCTGCGCGGCACGGACTATCAGATCAACTTTGCCCCGAGGCAACTGGCCCAGGTCACCATTTGCCAACGCCGCGCACTTCTTCAAAATGCCAAGGGCGCGAATCACCGGACGGCCCCAGCGGTAACGCTCGACGCCAATGGGAAAGTTGCGATGAGACCTCTCGGTCTGGGCGCCCCATAGGTGCTCCACGGGAACCTCGATGTTCCCCAGGGCGTCTTCTTCCACTCGGAACTTGCCGATATCAGGCGAACTGATCATAGATGTTCCTCCTATTTCATTTGATAACGCGATTCGATCGCCAGGCGATCACCTAATGGGATCGCCGCGGTCGCCAGAATCACTGTCCGCCTACCATGCAGCCACCGACGAATGCTGCCAAACAGGTAAACGCCAAGCGGGCTCGCTGGCGGGCTCTGGCTATGGCGGTGGCATCCCCCCCGAACCTGGCTGATCGCCACCAGGTCGATGCACAACTGGGTCGTGTTGGTCGTCATTACCGCCGTCGACGGCGTATCCACTAATGCGAGCTCTACCATAGCGTTCTGGACGGCCATCGCCGCCACCGCTAGCATTCGCACCAATACCGTCAGCAGTACGAAAAGTTCCTAACCAGCGGCCCCGTCCAAGACATGCCCATAGCAGCCCCGCATGAGAACTAACAATTTCAGCCGCGGGTGAGTGCCGGCGATGGACGCTTTGTAAAGATAGAAGACCGCCGGCAGGACGGCGACGAAAACCGGCACCGCCAGCAGTGGCCCTGCCTGCCCAAACCCACCGAGTACGTAGTGGGCCGCAATGACCACGAGGTTTCCTGTGATGTGGGCCGTGAAACATCCACCGAGCGCCAGGAAGCCGATGACATCAACCGCTCCGGCCGACGCGCTCAGGAGAATGGGCAACCGCAGTCGCACGCCCGGCAGCGTCATTCACCCTCTATTGTGCGCTTGCGCTGGCGTATTCCGCCTTGTATAGCTGCGACTCCAAATAGGCCCGCAGGTCTTTCGGACGTTTCACCCCAGCCAGGCCGCGGTCAAAGATCAGCTCGGCGACTCGCAAAGCTGTCGTCACCTCGGTTTGCAGGATATTGCTCTGCGGAGGATAGAGGATTCCGACTGCGAGTTCGTCTTTGGTGACCTGGTCGGCAACCGCCTGAGCCGCGGTGATAAACAACTCATCGGGAACGCGGCGCGCGCGCGTGGCGTAAATGGCCAAGCCGACGGCCGGAAAAACGTACAGATTGTTGCATTGTCCCGGAACAATCGTCTTGCCCTTGTACCGCACCGGCTGAAATTGCACGCCGGCCGCGTACAGTGCTCGTCCATCCGACCAGTTGTACGCTTCTTCAGCCGAACACTCCGCGTGGTCTGTGGGGTTGGAGAGCGCAAAGATGATGGGCCTCTCGTTTACGCTCGCCATCGCTTCCACCACTTGTTTCGTAAACGTCTTGCCAGCGGTGCTGACACCGATGAGAATCGTTGGCCGCAGTTCCTTCACCAACGCGGCGAAATCTCGCGATGGGGGATGCTGATGCGCGTATGGCTTTTGGAAGTCGAACAAGTCGGTGCGGCTCGGTTCAAGCAGGCCATTGATATCGAAGTGCGAGATGCGTGCGCGCGCCTGCACCTCCGACAAGCCATCGGATTTCATGGCCGACGCGATGATGTCGGCGATACCGATGCCGGCCGATCCGGCGCCCAGGAAAAGGATTCGCTGATCGTTCAACTTGCCGCCGGTTACTCGAAGAGCGCTGAAGATTCCGGCCAGAGCCGCACCGCCGGTGCCTTGGATGTCATCGTTATAGCAGGACACCTTGTCCCGATACTGCTTGAGCAGGCGTTCGGCATCTACGCCGGCCCAATCTTCGAAATGGATGCAGCAACCGGGGAAAACGTCCTGAACCGCATCGACGAACTCTGCGACCAGTTCATCCCGATCGGCGGTGGAGACTCGCGCCTGCCGTAGACCGAGATACAGGGGATCGTTCAGCAGTTGCTGGTTGTTCGTGCCAAAGTCCAGATGCATCGGGAGCACGTGTTGCGGCGGAACACCGGCGCAAGCTGTATAAAGCTGCAGCTTCCCAATGGGAATGCCCATGCCATTCGCGCCCAAGTCGCCCAGGCCAAGGATGCGCTCGCCCGACGAAATACAGATCACGCCGATATCCTTCTCCGGCCAATTGCCGAGCACCTCCCGAATCCGGCCCTTGTGCTTCATGGACAAGTACATTCCACGCGGCCTCCGGAAGATGTGGCCGAATTGTAAACAGGCATCGGCGACGGTGGGGTCGTACAGGATCGGCAGAAATCGTGCCGGGTCTGACATTACCACCTTATAGAAGAGTATCTCGTTGGTGTCGGCGAGGCTGGTAAGGTAGATGTACCGTTCCAGGTCCGTCGGCTTCAGAGCCATCTGCTGCAAGGCGCGGCGCACCTGATTGTCTTCTGTATCGACCCCGGCCGGCAGAAGACCCGTTAGCCCGAGTTCCTCCCTCTCAGCCTCCGTAAAGGCGGTGGATTTATTGTGCAGCGGGTCATGCAAGATCTCGATGCCCTGATTCGCTGAGGATGACTTCATTGCGATCATAGTAGTTGAGAATTCCTTTCAGGGTTGCGAATGCAGGCGACGCGCCAATCCAGGGTGGGCCGCGTTGCACCGGTAACCTGCCCCGGCTACAGCCAGCTGAAAGGCGTTTGGCGATTTCAGGACACTGGGGATGGTGGCGGCTGACGAATGTCCGGCGCGCCATTCCGTCTTCTGCGTTTTCGCGTTGGGCGACTTGCCTGGAAGATTCTTACCTACCGATGTCAGCTCAACGGGGAATTGCAGACGGCGGCGTAGCCTTCGATCGGAAGGGGGCGTGCCCATATGGGAATCGGATGTATCGCCCAATGAGGTGACGAGTATGCGCAAGACGGTAATCGTGACCGGCGGTTCCAAGGGGATTGGAGCAGGTCTTGTGAAGGCGTTTCTGGACCGCGGTTACAACGTAGTGGCCAACGCGCTGGAAATCACGACGTCGAATCCGTTCGAAGCCTCGGATAAACTTGCGTTGGTCGATGGAAGCATTGCCGAAGCGGCCACCGCTTCGACGATCGCCGAGGTTGCGAAGAACAAATTCAACTCCATTGATGCGCTGGTCAACAATGCCGGCATCTATTTCGCGAAACAGTTCACGGACTACACAGTTGAGGATCTCCGTGCTCTGGCATCGGTTAACCTCGAAGGCTTTCTGCTGCTCACGCAGATGGCCGTCAAGCAAATGCTGACTCAGAACACCGGTGGAAGCATCGTCAATGTTACCGCAGCTCAGGTGAATCATCCGATCGCTGGGATTAATTCGTCCGTTGCGATGATGATCAAGGGAGGCTTGGAAGCCGTTACGCGGAGCCTGGCGATGGAATATGCCAGGCAGGGCATACGCGTCAACGCCGTTGCGCCTGGGGTGGTCGATACGCCTATGCATGAGAGGCAGTCGAAGGATTTGCTCAAGACGCTGCAACCTATGGGTCAGATTTCCGGGGTGAAAGACGTCGTGGACGCGATCGTTTATCTGACAGAAGCCGGCCAAGTGACCGGGGAGGTGCTGCACGTGGATGGCGGCGCGCACGTAGGCAAGTGGTAACTGGCTCGCCGGCTTGAGAGTCTGGAACGGATGACCACGGACTTGAAGGTCGGAGATCATGTGGGATGGAATTCGGAGGCAGGGCCTGTCCGGGGAACGATCAAGAAAAAGATCACCTCTGCTATTAGGTTCAAGGGATACTTGGTCCATGCTTCGAAGGACGAGCCGCAGTACTTGATCAAAAGCGACACCACCGACCATCTGGCCATGCACAAAGGATCGGCGCTCAAGAGACTCCAGAAGTAGAAGCATGCCGAATCAAGAACTTTTGCCGCTCGTACTGACGATCGGTCATTCCACGCGCACGATCGATGAATTCATCCATCTGCTCCGGGTACACGGGGCAACTTGCGTCGTGGATGTGCGCACGGTGCCGCGTTCCGCGCACAATCCGCAGTTCAATCAGGATTCGTTGGCTCGATCTCTCATGAAGTTCGGCTTGAAATATGTCCACATGCCAGGTCTTGGCGGCCTTCGCCATGCCAGGCGCGATTCGCTCAACGGAGGCTGGCGAAATGCCTCCTTTCGCGGCTATGCGGATTACATGCAAACGCAGGAGTTTGTGGAGAGCCTCGAAGCAGCAATCCAGACGGCTAAGGAAAGTCAAATCGCCTTGATGTGCGCTGAAGCGGTGCCCTGGCGCTGCCATCGGTCGCTCATCGCTGACGCCTTGCTTGTGCGCGGAATTCGCACGGAGGACATCATGAGCGCTACGCGCCGCCAGATTCACACTCTCACCCTGTTTGCCCAAGTTCGGGGCACGACGATCACTTACCCGGCCGAGACTTCCCATCCTATTCCGACCCTGCCATAATCATGCTCGTTGCGCGAGCGCTTCCAACACCGCTGCGGGCCGCATGGGCAGATGACGGAGGCGTGCCCCGCAAGCGGCGAAGATCGCATTTCCTATCGCCGGTGCAACCCCGGTGGTCGCCGGTTCTCCGAGCCCAACCGGGGCTTCCGTACTGGGGAGAAACTCAACCTCGATTTCCGGCACGTCGGCCATGCGCAGCACGCGATAAGTGTCGAGGTTGGTATCCTTCGGCTGCCCGTTGATGAACTCCGATCCTTCATGCAGGGCCATTCCCAACCCCCACAAAAGCGCACCTTCCACCTGCGCCTCGGCGCTGTCGGGATGAATGATGGTTCCGGCATCGATGACCATGGTCAGCTTCTCCACCGCGACGTGGCCGTTGGAGCGGTCGACCCGCACGCGAGCGGCGCAGGCTAGCCAGGTGGGCATCGCGCGCTCCTGGCCGAAGGTGGTCGCGATACCGAGTCCAACATCTCTGGGCATCGGCTTACCCCAACCCGCCTTCTGAGCCACGCGGGCGAGCACGGCCGCCTGGCGGTGCGCGCCCCCCACGGAACTCGGCGACGATCCGGCATTCCGGCCGGCGCCATCGAGCATGCGCAGACGAAACTCGACCGGATCGACCCCAGCCGCGAGCGCCGCCTCGTCGATGAAACTCTCGAGCGCCCAATTGGTCCAGCCAGCCCCGACGGAGCGCAGGTAACCGGGCCGAAACGTCCGCTCCGCCAGATCATTGCGCAGTGCGCGTACCCGCTGGGCCCCTACCGTGTACCAGTGATTCGCGCCCGAGATTGAGAATGGATCGTAGGGAACACCGTTGGTTCCTTTCATCATGAAGGACGGGGCCATCACCGCAGTCGGCCATCCGGCCGCCGCCTGGTGATCCATTGCCGTCACGCGGCCCCCATCTCCCCAGGCCATGCGCAGCACCTGCGTCGATGGGGATCGCGGACAGTCGAAACGCATGTCGTCGGGGCGCGTGCATACCATCTTGACCGGCTTGCCGATCGCCTTCGCGGCCAACGCAGCGGGCACGGCATAGTCACCGTCCAGGCGGCGTCCGAATCCCCCGCCGATCAGGTAACTGCGCAGCACGATCTTGTCCTGGCTGCGCCCCAGCGCCTTGGCCAGCACGGGAAGGATCAACGTCTGCCACTGATTCCCGGTATGAATTTCGAAGACGCCGTCTTTTTCAAAAGCCAGCGCGTTGACCGGTTCCAACGCGAAATGCATCACGGTGCCCGTGGTGTAAGTTCGCTCGATTTTCCGCTTCGCCGACGCGAGCGTCGCCTCGACGCCTGGATCGTCGACCAGCAGGGAACCTCCGTTGCGATCTGCAATCAGCTCCGCTGCGCGATTCTGAATATCCCGCTCGGATACAGTCGCCGCCCTGCCCGAGCGCCACGTCACCTTCACCAGGTCAGCGACGCGGTTCGCGGCGACGAAGCTTTCAGCAAACACCATCACCCAGCCGGGCACGGTGCCGGACGGGTCCTCCAGAGCGAGGCTACTAAGATAGCCTGGTACGTGCCTCGCCGCCGAGTCGTCAATCGAGATCACTATGGAGTCGTAACGCGTTGGTGGAATCTTCGGGCGCGCATACACCATTCCCTCCACCTTTGCATCCAGACCGTAGACGCCTTTACCGTTGACCTTCGCCGGGACGTCCAACGCCGGAGTTTCCCGCCCGATCAGACGGCGCTGGTCCGGGGCCTTTATCGGAATATGTTCGAGCTGCTCGCGGGTGAACGTTCGCCGCAGATCACCGCGCGCGACGATATCACCGTACCGGATCGATCTTCCTCCGGAGTGCACAGCGCCGGCGCGTGCCGTGCACAATTGTGGAGAAACGCGGAGCAACTTGGCGCCTTCATCGACCAGAGCAATACGACCTGCCGCGCCCGCCCGGCTGAGCAGAGGGAAACTCTGCCAGACCGAGTAACTGCCTCCGGTGAGCATCACTCCCCATTTCGAATCGGAGTCGACGGTGACGATCTTAACTTTGGTCCAATCGGCCTCCAACTCCTCGGCCACGATCCGGCCAAGCGCGGTACCAACATGCTGACCCATCTCGGCCCGAATAATATTGATCGTCACCGTGCCGCTGGGATCGATGCCATACCAGATGGTTGGCTCGAATAGTTCACCGGCGCTACGAGCCTGCCCGGCGAGGCTCGACCGGGGGTATCCCAGCATCACGCCGCCACCCATCATCGTAATCAGAAAGCCGCGCCGTGACGGTTCGAAGGTCGACCGCAGGCCATGAGCAGACAAACTAACCATGAGTCACTCCCCGCATTCTCGTGGCCGCAAGCTTGATGGCTTTCTTTATTCGACGGTACGCCATGCATCGGCATACACTTCCGGCCATGACCGCGTTGATGTCACGATCGGTGGGGTTCGGATAGTCTTTGAGCAACGTAGCAGCCTGCATGATCTGTCCCGATTGGCAATACCCACACTGGGGAACCTGCAGCTCGAGCCACGCGGCCTGGAGCGGATGCTTGCCCTCAGGATCGAGCCCTTCGATCGTGGTCACCTTGGACCCGGCAATGGTGCTTAACGGAGTGACACAGGATCGCGTGGCGCGCCCCTCGACATGAACGGTGCAGGCGCCGCAAAAGCCAATCCCGCAGCCGAATTTGGTTCCAGTCAGGCCCAGTTCATCGCGAATCACCCAGAGCAGTGGCGCGTCCCCCGGACTATGAACGGAAACGCTACGCCCATTGAGTTGGAATGTGATCATGATCTTCTCAGTTTCTGTTCAACGGCCCGCCGACTCCCGGCGGACGGCGGCGACCTTCCTTTCCACGTCGTTCCAGGGGGGACTTTTTGCGCGGGTGCGGCGCAGATAAGCCGCGAGCCGGGCGATTTCGACATCGGTAAGCGACGCGTAGGCTGGCATCGCCATCCCCGGCGCACCGTTGGTGCTACCGACGCCGTTCAATACAACCTGAATGAAATTGGTGGGTTCGGGCAGCGTCAGCGCACTATTGAGAGCGAGTTCCGGCCGCGCAGGAAGCGGGGCTCGCGCCGAATTGTAGTGGCAGCTCATGCACGCGGAGGCATAGAGGTTCGCATCGGCGTCGTACGGCTGTTTGACGGCAAGATCTGAAGTCGCGATCGCTTCACGCACCGTTGCGTCGACGCTTGACGCACGCGCGGCCGCCTGATTCATGTCTGTGAAGTAGACGGCGATGGCTCGAACGTCGGAGTCCGGCACGACAGCAAGCGCCAGGGCATCGCGAATAACCGGAGTCATCGTACCGGCAGCCGCCCCGTGCATAGAGCTTGTGCCGGTTCGCAGGAAGCAGAATAAATCCTCTTGTGTCCACGGCAGGGGTGAGGGATTCGCCCGGTCGAGCGCAGGTGCGATCCAGCCGTCGACAACCGCGCCGGCATAGTCATCCCTGGTCTTTTCGCTGCCCAGTGAATTGCGCGGGGTGTGGCAGCCGCTACAATCACTGAGCGCTTCGGCGAGATAAGCTCCGCGATTCCATTCGTCGCTCTCTGCAGGGTTGGACTGGAAGCGTCCGCTCCTGAATAAAAGAAGTTTCCACCCTTCCTGCAGAGCGCGGACATTCAATGGGAACGGAACCGTGTTCGACGGCACGCTTGCGCTGACCGGCGGGCGCGTCATTAAGTATGCGTACAGGGCGCTCAAGTCGTCGTCTGTCAGTTTGGTGTAAGCGTTGTAAGGGAACGCCGGGAAAAGATGGGACCCATCGCGGGCAACGCCTTCGCGCATGACGCGGAGAAAGGCCTGGAACGGCCACGTTCCGATACCGGTTTTCGAGTCCGGTGTAATATTCGTTCCGTAAACAATCCCGAACGGCGTGTTAACTCCATACCCGCCCGCGAATGGTTGTCCACCAGCATGCGTATGACACGACGCACAATGTCCGATCGCGGCCAGAGTTTCTCCGCGGGCAACCGATTCGGCAGAGAAACTCTCGCGGGCTGGGGGGTCGATGGGGGCAATCGCGTGCCGCCGCGACAAAAGCAGAACACTGACAGTCCCGACGAACGCCATTACGAATATTGCAGCCCCAATGCGTCGAATCATTGCATCCCCACTCTTCTACACGAATGCCGCGGCACCCGCCTCCTCATTCGCTTACGCACGTCGCACACCACGGCGAAGGTATAGAAACCAAAAAACAGCGCGGGTATCGGAGAGTGCTACTGTTCGCGGGCCGACTCAGCGGGTCGACGCGAGCCGACTCTCCAAACTCGGGTCTCCGGAAGACTCTGGCACTGTCTTGGGTCGATGCCCGAAACGGATTGCTATCGCCTCCGGCGGCGGTGTCAAAATCGACCGAGCTCGAAAGTCTCACGGCGTCCTCTAGAATGGAACCACGAGATAGGTCGCATGAACCCACACGCGTTCGCCGATTCGGGGCTCTGCAACGCCCAGGCCGACATGACGACGCACACGTGATTTGCAAGCCAGGCAAATTAAGGCACCCGTTCCCAAAAATGGCCCCCAACTTGCAAAAGGTTATGGAGAGCGCTCGCTAGTGTCCCAAAACCACTCGGAGCTCGTACGAATGAAGAGGGATGTCGTCGCCTAGGCTGGGCGCCGTTGCGCTTCTACCCGTGGCCAGATTGGCCGCTTCGATATGTTGCAACGGCGCTTCACACTAAGTTCATTCCTCTTAGGCGGCACACGAAGCTTGGGCTTCATTCCAAAAGGTGGATTCGATCAGCTGACCGGTTGACTGTGCGTTGCTTGTGAAAGGAATCCAATTATGCACCCTAACATCGTACCCGGAAGCATTTTCCCTGACTATCAGTTGCCCGATCACATGGGCACACCACGCAGGCTCAGCGAACTCCAGGGCGACGACCCCCTCATCCTGACGCTCTCGCGCGGGCACTACTGCCCGAAAGAACACCAGCAGCATCTGGAGCTTGCCGCGTTCTACCCGAAGATCGCCGTGGCATACACCCAGATCGTCACGATCTCCACCGATGACCACCACACTCTGCAGGAGTTCCGGGCGTCGATCGGGGCCGAGTGGACGTTCCTCTCCGACCCCGACAGAACGGTTCAGAAGGACCTCGACATTGAGGAATACACCGACCCCGAGCACAATCCCATGATTCCGCACACGCTCGTGCTAAAGCCAGGGCTCATCATCCACAGCAGCTATAACGGCTATTGGTTCTGGGGCCGGCCTTCCGTCATCGACCTCTGGCACGACCTGCGCGCGGTGACGAGTGAGATTCGGCACGACTGGGATCTGAGCGCCCCCGGACTCCGCGAGGCTTGGAACGCCGGCGACCTCTCCGCCTTCCATGGATGGAACAAGCATCCAAAACCGGTTCCGCCGGCGCGCAAAGACAACTTGTAATAGACATACACCCAGAAAGGCGGCCGCTGCGCCGCCTTCCCTGGGCAGACTCCTCGGACCCGATATTCGATCGCCTGCGATTACCTCAGGCCCGCGAGCGTGAGCGCATACCACTGCTGCGGATCCGTCCAGGTCTGCTCGACCGTAAAGCCAGAATCATTCAACATGGCGGCGAGTGTTCTCCGGGTGAATTTGTAGCTGTTCTCGGTGTGAATGGTTTCAAAGGCAGCGAATGGAACGCTAAGTTCCGCGGCCGGGATATCTACCCATTGATCGCGGGTGCTCTCCAGATGCATCTCGATGCGTGACTCCACACGATTCCAGCGCGCCCGGTGCCGGAAGCAGTCCGTATCGAAGTTCGCGCCGAGTTCTCGATTGAGGCGATGCAGAATGTTCATATTGAACGCTGCGGTGACGCCAGCATCGTCGTCGTACGCTCGCACGAGAGTCCTCTCGTCTTTCACCATGTCCGTGCCTAACAGCAGCGCATCGCCGGGCCTGAGCTCAGACCTTAGATCGCGAAGAATGGCGCGAGCCTCTTCCGGCAGGAAGTTGCCAATGCTCGAACCGATGTACAGCGCAAGCGTGGTCCCCTCGAACCGCTCAAGCCTGGGCGGATGAGTCACGTAATTCGAGACCACCGGCTGCAGCTGCACGTCCGGCAGCAGGCAACCGATGCTGGCGCACGCCGCATCGAGTGCATCCGACGAGACATCAACCGGAATGTAAATCAGTTCATTTCGCGACCGCGCCGCCGCTTCCAGCAGAATACCGGTCTTGGCGGCCGTTCCTGCTCCCAACTCGAGCAGGCGGAAAGGCCGTGATCCCTGAGAACATGCCGCTGCGACAATCTCTGTCGCACGCCTCGCGAAAATGTCGCGCTCCGTTCGCGTGGGATAGTATTCAGGCAGGGTCGTGATGCACTCGAAAAGGCGCGAGCCCTCGGCATCGTAGAGCATCCACGGCATAAGGGATCGCGGATGTTTCAACAGGCCGCGCCGGACCTCATCGATCAGCTCCGTGCTTTCGGCTACTGGGGCAAGGGTCGTCCCGGCGAATGTCTGAAACTCGGTGGTGGTATTCATGTTTGATAGTCCTTAGGTCGCCAATCGTATCCCTGTAAACTGCCACCGCGTCGCTGGCTGAAAGAAGTTGCGGTAGGTAGCCCGTAAATGACTCGCGGGCGTGACGCAGGATCCTCCACGAAGAATCATCTGGCCGGACATAAACTTGCCGTTGTATTCGCCCAGGGCACCAGGAAGTGGCTTATAACCCGGATAGCCCGTGTAGGGGCTGGCGGTCCACTCCCAGCAGTCTCCGAAGAGTTGGTCAAGGCCGTCGCCGGACGCAATTGCGGGATGTAGCCTTCCAGTGTCGAGCAAGTTCCCGTCAATCGGAATTCCCTCCGCGGCAAGTTCCGATTCCGCTTCGGTGGGAAGCCGGCAGCCTCTCCAGCGCGCGAACGCATCGGCTTCAAAAAAGCTCACGTGGCATACAGGCGTATCAAGCAACGCGGAAAGCGGATGCCAGCCTCGAAGGGTGAAGATACGCCAGCCAGTGGTATCCGGGGCGTCTCGCTCCCAATAGAGTGGCGCCTGCCATCCGAAGTTTCTTGCCGCTTCCCATCCCTCGGATAGCCAAAACTCGGGGCGCGCGTATCCGTCATCCGACATGAATTCCAGGTACTCACGACATGTGACGCCGCGGTTCGCAATCCCGAAGGCTTCCAGGTATACCTTGTGACGGGGAGTTTCGTTATCGAAACAAAAGTCGAGATTGTTCGTGGGGTCTATGGCATAACCAACTTCAGTCACACCGCCATGGAAGCGATGCCACTTGAAGCCGGACGGCGAAACGTCGCGGCTTTCCGCGAAAGGGGTAGAGTCGTATGCCGGGCGCAGTGGATTTGAGAAGAATGCATGCTTAATATCGGTCAGCATTAATTCCTGGTGCTGCTGCTCGTGGTTCAGGCCTAACATGATCCGTCGCGCTGCGTCGTCTGGAATGTGGCCAGCGAAGAGCCTTTCCATCGCATCGTCCACATGTTCGCGGAAGGCGAGGACCTCCCCGAGCGACGGCCGCGAAAACGAAGCACGCAACTGCTTTTCCGGAACTACCCCTCCAATCGAGTTGTAGTAGCTGTTGAAGAGCCAGCGAAACTCCTCGCGAAAAGGTTTGTAATCCGGAAGGAACGGACGCAGCACGAACGTCTCGAAAAACCAGGTCGTATGGGCTTGATGCCACTTCATCGGACTGGCATCCGGGCTGGATTGCACCATCTGATCCTCAGCGGAGGTTCGTGCTGCGATCGAACGTGTCACCGACCGCACGGCTCTATATCCCATGCCAAGACGGCTAGACGCCCCTGTCAAATCGCAAGCGACTGATGTCCGCGCTTGCCCGAGCGATGTTGTTTGCGCAGTCACAGGCTCACGAACGGCATTTCAAGAACCAACACGCTCTTGTCGGCAGGGAACGGCTACGTTCCGGAAATTAAAGCTTTTACCGTGCGTCGAAGGGCTCACCTGCCGCGTGGAGCGCCGCGAAAGCCATCCGCTTGACACCGACAGCCGACTATTGACACAGATGAACGGCTGCCAAATCTGCTCACCGCCGCAATCTCGGCCTTGAATCAGCGGCTCTGAGTCACGGGCACCGCGGGTCTATCACTTTGTTCAGGGGAGGCAACTGCTTACCGTACTTCGGGATAAGGGCCTGCAGATCGACAGCCGCCGAAATGCCGGGTCGGAGATTCGTCAGCGGCCGCTTTGCCCGGTGCTTTTGAAACCGACGATGGCGGGTGGCATGCTTATCTAACAAATCTAAGGATAGGCGGGCGGTGGATGCTGACCCCGTTTCCCAGGCAGAGCCGCGGTCAGATTGCTGGAGTCTACTTATGACGATAACCGAACCGGGAGGGGTTTCCCTGGAGAAGCTACGCGTCCTTGCGTCGGCTGCTCCGCCATGTATCTCGATCGTTCTTCTCGAACGCGAGGCTCGCGATGGGCGAATTGCCTTCAAAGACGCGCTCGCTCAGGTTCACGCCAAGTTGGCAGCCAGCGCATCCAAGCATGACATCGCCTTCCTTCTCGATCCGTTAGAGCTTGCCGCTACGAATGTGATCGATTCCTCAAAGGGCCGGCGACGTTCATTTTTCTGCGCTCGCCGGACGTCTGCGAGTCATTCCGCACGCGATATCTCGTGGGGCAACCCGTCGCCGCCGTTGGTGAGTGCTTCCAGCTTCGCACGCTGCTGGCGCTTGCCAGCAAACACCTCGAGTTCTACATTCTCGCTTTAAAACTGAATGATACGCGCATCTTCAGATGCACGGATCAACTCTGTGAGGCCGCGCGATTTCCGAAAAGCGCGGGGACCGAGGCCGCCGGCTTCGTTCCTGGCGCCTCCCAATCCTCGCTTCGCGCGGAGCCAGTGCATGATCGCGATCACCCTGAAAACCACCTTGGCCGTTTTTATCGTGAGATAGATCGCGACGTAAACGCTCTCCTGAAGGATGGGCACCCGCCGCTGGTTGTTGTAGGCGTCGAACATGAAGTCGCGCTCTTCCATCGTTTGACGACCTATCCTGCGTGCGTAGAACCCGGAATAAGCGGATTACCCGGTCATCTTGGCCAGAACGAAATGTATCAGCAATCGCTGGAGCTGGTGCGGTCCGTGACCACCGGGCCGGCGCGCCGAGCCCTGGAGAGGTTAGACAAGCAGATCGGAACAGGCCACGCTTCGGCAGATGTACAGGAGATTGTGCGCGCCGCTTCCGCAGGCAGAGTCGAACATCTATTCCTGCTTGAGAATGGGGCCGTTCCGGGCGCGGTCAACGGTGGGGCCGACCTCCTGGATACAGCCGCCGTGCAAACACTTCGCCACGGCGGCGACGTTCAAACCTTACTGGAGACCAGCATGCCTTCCGGGGGCCCTATTTGCGCGATCTTCCGCTATGCTTCATAGCGTTCCTAATGAACGGGTAGGCAAGCCAATTCCCTTTTGCCGTCTTCGGCGTCTCCGTCGAGCCGAACTTCCGGTGGATACCGTGGAATTGGCACGCTACCTGGTTGGCAAAGTAGCGGTCCATGATACCGATGATGGGAGGCTCAGCGGGCGCATCGTCGAGACGGAGGCCTATCCAATCGGTGATTCCGCGGGGCATGCATTTCGGGGAGAGACGCGGCGCAATGCCTCACTATTTCCGGGGCCTGGACATGCCTACGTATATTTCACTTATGGGTCATCGTTCATGCTGAACGTGACGAGCGAGGCGGTCGGAGTCGGGGCGGGAGTCCTCTTGCGTGCCCTCGAACCACTCGAGGGAATCGATCGGATGGAACGGTTCCGCGGCGGGGCAGGGCTGCTCGATTTAGCCCGCGGGCCGGGCCGGCTAGCCCAAGCGATGCAGATTGATTTCAGGCAAGATGGTTTGGATCTGTGCGCCGCCGGTCCGCTCTGGCTCGCGACGAGTCGGCGGAAAGCGGGTGCCATCGGCGAAAGTGTACGCATCGGTTTGACGCGCAACGTGGATCGAAAACTGCGCTTCTACGAGCGAGGCAATCCGTACGTAAGTGGTCCAAAGAGGTTACGCGAGTAGGGAAATGGAGTACCATCGATGCGCCAACTTTCAAATGAACAGCGCGACCAGATTGAGAAGCTGGCATACCAGTTGTGGGAGGAGCGGGGCCGGCCGTTGGGATCGCCCGACGACGACTGGCTCCGCGCTGAGGAGGAATTGATACAGCGCTCGCATTGGCCGTCGCGACTCCCATTCTCGTCGCTGACGATGGAACCCGTCGAGTATTGAAATCAGTGATGACGTCCGACACGCGTAGTCTTCCACCCGCCGAAAGAATTCTCGCCACACGGCCTTACAGATCGACTTCAATATCTCCAGATGGTGTGGAACAGCAGATCAGTACGTTACCCGCGGCCGGTGGCTCGAGTGGATCAGGCTCATAGTGGACAGTGCCTCCGATCAACGCGCACTCGCAGGTATGGCAGACCCCTGTGCGGCACGACCACTGCACGGGAACGTCGCACGCTTCCGCGAATTCCAGCAAACTGGAAAAGCGGGAATCCCACGGAACCGTAAGCCCGCTTCGTGTAAATGAAATCTGTGGTCCGATGCCGGGTTCCCCTGCAGGAGCGTGAACCGGCGGGCGGGAGGATTGCGCAATTCCTGGTGTAATCGACGCTTCCGGCCCAAACACCTCCGCGTGAATTCGCGTGGAATCGGCGCCCCATGTCTTCAAGCCCGAAGTCAGGTCGCGCAGGAATGATGGTGGGCCACACAGGTAGAAATCCGCATCGCGAGTTACACCCAGCCGAGCGAGCAGCGGGGTGTCCACATGTCCCACCGAGTCGTAATCGACGCCTGGTTCATCTCCCGAATCGGGCTTGCTGTAGACAATGCACGTTCGGCTGTTCACGAGGGCTTGCAAGAGGCCACGTGACTCTTTTGCAAACGGGTGCTCTGCGCGGTTGCGCGCTCCGTAGATCCACCAGACCTCACGGCGTGACGCCGCGGAGGACAGCGAGTGCAACATGGCGAGTACGGGGGTTGCCCCGATGCCGGCACTGAGCAAGACGACTGGAGCATCGCCGGATCTCAGAATAAAACCGCCCCGAGGTGCGCTCACCTCCAAAACATCACCCGCGTTTACGTGGTCGAGAAGATACGAGCTGACAAGCCCGTTCGTCTCCCGTTTCACGCTGATCCGATAGGTCCTGGCGCCGGGTATTCCTGACATCGAGTAATTCCGCAGCAGCCTGGGGCCGTTGGGTGTTGTGCGCAACCGTAGAACCAGAAACTGCCCGGGTAAAGCCGCGGGCAGAGGTGTTCCGTCCGTTTCTTCGATGGACAACGACACCACATTGGCAGCCTCTCGATCCACTCTGGCGACGCGCAATGGCCGAAAACCCGGCCACGCTGGTGGTGGCCCGCTTGAAGCCTTGAGCCCGGAATTCCCACCCTCCGAAGTCTGCTGCTCTGCGAGCGCCCTTAAAGACGATTTCCAGCCCGGGCTGAGCGCCGGCACTCGCAACGAGCTTTCGAGTTGGTCGCGCGAGGGGTTTGGCAAATACAGGAGGGCATCCATGTTAGCCACTGTGATGTGTTCGGGGCCATCCGCCACTTTCGTGATTTCGTCGCCAGCGCCGACGTCGCCTTCCTCCAGCACGCGAAAGTAGAAGCCGGGTCGGTGATGCGACACCAGCAGCGCAGCCATGGCCGGTTCTGCCATTCTGATACCCACGCGATAGCATGTGACGCGCGGCTGAGTAACCTCGAAGAGCGCGGTCCCAACGCGGTATCGATCGCCTATGCAAACCTCGGCATCGGGCAAGCCGTCTACTGTGAAGTTTTCACCAAACTGTCCGAATGAAAAATCGTTGCGGCCGAGTTGGGTCTCCCAGTAGCGATAAGCATCCATTTGATATACCATCACCGCGCGGTTCTCGCCTCCATGCCCGGCGACATCGCCTTGACCATCGCCCTCCAAGTTCAGGCGACGGACTGCAATTCTGCCCTGCACCGGCTGCTTCCAAATGGCGGTGTGGACCTTCTCGCCTCGCCATTCGACATCACGAGGAAGCCCGACGTTGATTGATAAAAGCCGTCCCATCGATGCCCTCCCGAAGATATATACGGCGGAACGAGCAAATTTGATTCCACCTCTCCTCCAGTACTACCTCAAAGATGCGCGTGTCATAAGGAGGAGGTGACGGCGGTCAGTGTCGGGGCGTCGACAGGCGACAAGGCCAGCGCCCCTCCGAGCCCTGGATTGGAAAGTCGGACCGCGTCGACCCGCTGAGTCGGTCTGCGGACAGTAGCCCACGACGGTCCCAGCTCTGCCTTTCGTTTCTGTACCTTCCGCTGTGGTACGCCACATGCGTATCGCAAGCAGCGAAGGCCGAACGGAGTTTTGGATGCTGAGTCGACCTGGATAACAAAGGAGAAGAACTTGAAAATACTGATGGTGCTAACGTCGCATGATCAATTGGGCAACACCGGGCGCAAGACTGGCTTCTGGCTAGAGGAATTCGCGGCCCCGTACTTCGTCTTCCGGGACGCTGGTGTCGAACTGACGCTCGCTTCGCCCAAAGGAGGACAGCCCCCAATCGATCCAAAGAGCGATTTGCCGGAGGAGCAAACTCCTGCAATGACGCGGTTTAAACAGGATGCGGAAGCACGGAAGCAGCTGTCTCAGACAGTGAAGCTTTCCGACATGAAATCGAAGGATTTCGACAGCATCTTTTACGTGGGTGGCCACGGTCCGATGTGGGATATCGTCGATAACCCCGATGCCATCGCGTTGATCGAGTCTTTCTACAACTCCGGGAAGCCCGTCGCCGCTGTCTGTCATTCGTCGGCTGTCCTCCATCGCGTGATGTATCAGGGCGAACTTCTCGTCAAAGGCAAACGCGTAACCGGTTTTACGGACGGCGAGGAAGCCGCGGTCGACTTGACCCACGTTGTGCCTTTCCTCGTTGAAGACGAGTTGAGGAGGATCGGGGCCCTGTACGAGAAGGCAGCCGACTGGGCACCGTTCGCGCTGGTTGACGGTCGAGTCGTGACCGGCCAGAATCCGGCTTCGTCAACTACCGCGGCCAAGGCACTGATTGAATTGCTCGCAGTTCGGAAGGCTGCCTAGCCGCCAGGAGTTCGGCACTCGCCGCGCCCGTGCAGCCGGATCCGAGCTCTCACTGTGGAAGTCGCGGTGGAAGCCTTCGAGGTGGAATATGACGCACGTGATCCAGAACGCATTGATGATGTTCCGCTCCGGGGAGTGGATGCCAGTGACTGCGGCCCGCGTCCTGATCGGGATCTTTTTTTTTATTTCCGGCGGGACCAAGCTGTTCGTAAAAGCTCAATTTGGCGTGCTCGAGAAGACCATGGTCCAAGTACACGTCCCGTTCCCACACTGGACCGCGCTCTTCGTCGCCATGGTCGAATTCGCGTGCGGAGCGGGCCTGGCTTTGGGGCTCCTCACGCCGGTCTGCGCTGCAATGCTCACAGTGGACATGATCGTCGCGATCGCAACTACTTCGATCCACACCATACAGGCGAGTGGTTTCCTCGCCTGGCTCGACGACTTCCTGTACCTGCCCGAGGTGCTATACGTCCTGATCCTCGTTTGGCTGGTCTTCTCCGGGCCGGGTCGATACAGCGTCGATGGCCTCATCGCGCTGAGAGTGGGCCTGGTAGGCGTCGAGCGTTAGAGGCGAATATTCGGGAAACGATAGGAAGGGTATGCCGGAAGCAACTTGGAAACCCCACGAGAAACACGGGCGGCTCACGATGCAGAGTGACCTGCCTGACACTGTCTATGCGTTTCCGAAGCAGCGTAAGGAACCACTGACCGACGCGCAACATGTGCGTAACGCGGTCGCGCGGTTCGATCAGGTTATCGATGTGTCCGACGCCGACCGTGCTTTGGCGTTCGCGAACATCGAGAAAGCGGCAAACTATTACGGCGTCAAGCTCGGAGAGACGTCGTGGCGTGACTTGGGCATTCATCCTCAAAAAAGCAGAAGAGGGTCTGGCGCCAAGAACGCGGCGACGCGGGAACGCCGAGTGCAGAGCGAAGAAGCCACTGAATAAAGAGACCAAGACCAAACTTGAAGAGGAGACAGAATATGACGGACACAAACGCAGTGATCGCGGCGTATGATAACCACTCGGCAGCGGAAGAC
>Ga0209067_10000133_pt1 | contig 51079 bp, 41 predicted proteins | sample ColStrG_CSR_2013_FD_187199 | JGI IMG/M metagenome (GOLD analysis project Ga0209067, IMG submission 187199) | Freshwater sediment microbial communities in response to fracking from Pennsylvania, USA - Cold Stream Run_MetaG_CSR_2013 (SPAdes)... | ecosystem: Environmental > Aquatic > Freshwater >... | reverse complement strand
GTCGATGGGACGGACATCCGGTTCGCACGTGTTTCCACGGCAGACGGACTGTCGCAAACAAAAGTGGGCCAAATTGTACAGGACGATCAAGGCTTCATGTGGTTTGGCACGCAGTATGGGCTGAACCGGTACGACGGTTACACCTTCAAAGTCTTCATTCACGATCCAGGAAATCCCGACAGTCTCAACGGCGTGTTCATTCGCTCCCTCTTCAAGGATCGCGATGGCACTCTCTGGGTCGGATGCGACCAGTTCGTCAATAAATTCGACCCGGCGACCGAGACTTTTACGCGATACCCGGTTCCGTTTGTCAGCCACATCAGTCAGGACGCTGCTGGAGAGCTGTGGTTTGCTACCAGCACGGGCTTGTATGGATTAGATCGGGCGACGGGGCGAATTCACCGATATGCCCATGATCCGAACGATCCTTCAAGCTTGGGCAGCGACGGCATCACATCAAGTGGTGAAGATAAGGAGGGCAGGTTTTGGGTTGCGAATCTCGCGGGCCTGGACGAATTCGACCGAAGAACAGGGAAGGTAACGCTACACATTCCGTTGCCTGGCCTGTCGTGGGGGTTTTCATTTTACGAGGATCGCTTCGGCGTACTCTGGATCTTTAACTCCGGTAAGCCGTTGGCGGTGTTTGACCGGAAGACGAATACGCTCACTCCCTATTCGCTGCACACCGAAGGTCCGCCCGGCGCAGCGTTCGCCATAAGGGCAGTGACCGAAGATCACGACGGCACTCTGTGGCTCGCGACGCACGGCGCCGGACTGCTCAAATTCGATCGTGAGCATGGGAGATTTGTCCGTTACCACAATAATCCTGCCGATGCCGAGAGCCTCGCCCAAGACAGTGTGATCAGTCTATTCGCGGATCGGGAAGGGAGCATCTGGGCTGGGTTGGGCAGAATGGGCCTCACCCGTTTTGCTTCGAAGCCATTGTCCTTCAAGCGAATTCCTTACAATCCCAGCAATCCTAACAGTAGGGTTGAACCCTTTGTGGGCGCAATCTACGAAGATAGTCAGAGAACCCTCTGGATTGGCACCTCTGCCGCGCTCCACCGTATCGACCGCAAGGCAGGGCGCTACACCTCATACCGGACTTCCGAACCTGGCTTCGGTTCCGACGTGATCACGATTCGCGAAGACCACTCCGGCAATCTCTGGGCCGGTAGTTACGGCCATGGTCTCCACCGTTTCGACGCGCGGACGGGGCGATTCAAGACGTATCGGCACGATCCGACCGATTCATACAGCCTGAGCAACGACTTCGTGTCGCGTCTGCTCGTCGATCATAACGGGACGCTCTGGGCCGTGACCCAGGACGCTTTGAATCGCTTCGACGCAGCAACGGAGCGCTTCACGACTTATAAGCTCGACGCCCAGAAAGACCTGTTTTATCTGGATCTGGTCGAGGACCGGGATGGGACCCTGTGGCTCGGCACGGACTCCTCAGGTCTACGTCATTTCGACCCGGCGACCGGCCGTCTCACCATGTATCAGGCAGATACGAATCGTCGCGGGACGTTGAGCGACAGCCGGGTAAACTCCGTGCACTTCGATGCCTCAGGAACGATGTGGCTCGGCACGCAGAACGGGCTGAACGAATTCGACCCGAAAACGAGCGCGTTCACGGTCTACACGCGGCGGGATGGCTTACCCGGCAACGCGGTGGGCTGCGTCCTGGGAGACGACCATGGCGATCTGTGGATGAGCACCAACAACGGGGTAGCGAGATTCAATCAGCGGAGCAGGGAATTCAAGACCTATTCGACTACCGATGGATTACCGGGCCCGGATTTGACTGGTTGGGGCGCGTGTTTCAAAAGCCCAACCGGGGAGATGTTCTTCGGCGGGTTCAGTGGGGCCACAGCTTTTTTCCCAGACCAGGTTATCGATGCTTCGTACATACCGCCAATTGTTCTTACCGACTTCCGGCTCCCGGGAAACTCGGCAAAGCGTGAGAGTCATTTTTCGCTTCAACGGTCTGTCTCGTACACCAAGGATCTAGTTCTCTCCCATGCGGAAAATGTTTTCTCATTCGGCTTCGCGGCGCTCAGCTACTTCAATTCGGCGACGAACCGCTATCGATACAAGCTGGAGGGCTTGGAGCCGGATTGGAACGAAGTAGGCAGTGACCGGCGGCAGGCGACCTATACAACGCTGCCGGCGGGCAAGTACACGTTCCTGGTTCAGGGCGCGACCAGTGGTGGCGCGTGGAGCGAACCCGGAGTGGCGGTGAGGATCCAAATCCTGCCCCCGTGGTGGGGAACGTGGTGGTTCCAGTCGGTCTGCGGGATGCTCGCTCTGGTTTCGCTGTGGTTCGCCTACCGTCTCCGCCTCCAGCAGATCGCCCAGCAATTCAACGCGCGGATGGACGAGCGCACGCGCATCGCTCGCGAACTACACGACACGCTGCTGCAGAGTTTTCAGGGGTTGATGCTCCGCTTTCAAGTGGCTCATGACGAACTCCCGGCCCGCCCGGCGGAAGCCCGGAAGACACTGGAGCACGCTCTCGATCAGGCTGCGCAGGCGATCACGGAAGGCCGGGACGCCGTACAGGGGTTGCGTTCCTCCACGGTCGAAACCAACGACCTTGCCCAGGCTATCGGCTCTCTGGGAGAGGAACTGGCGGGCGACGAAAGCAATTCGAATGGCGTGGAATACTCTGTGGAGGTGGAAGGCAAGCCGCGGGACGTCCATCCGATCCTCCGGGATGAAGTTTACCGGATTGCCGGGGAGGCGCTACGCAACGCGTTCCGGCATGCACAGGCGCGGCGGATCGCGGTGGCCATTGAGTATGGCGAGCGGCAGTTTCGATTGCGCATTCGCGACGATGGAAAAGGCATCGACTCGGAGGTACTTGAGGAACAAGAACGCGTCGGACACTGGGGCTTGGCTGGCATGCGCGAGCGCGCGCAACTCATTGGCGGTCAGTTGGAAATATCGAGTCAGCAAGAGTCCGGTACGGAGGTCGATCTGAGAATTCCCGCGTCGATTACGTATGCGACCTCTCCTGCTCGCCGATTCCGGATCTCAAAGAGGACAGGAACGAACTCATGATTCGGGTTTTGGCAGTCGACGATCACCCGCTATTCCGCGGAGGGATCGTTGCGCTTGTCGCTCATCAACCGGATATGAGCTTAGTCGGCGAAGCTTCTAACGGGCATGAAGCGATCCAGCAGTTCCGTGCTCTGCGCCCGGACGTGACCCTGATGGACTTGCAGATGCCGGAAATGAACGGGGTGGATGCGATGATCGCTATTCTCGGCGAATTTTCCGACGCTCGAATCATTGTGCTGACCACCTACGCTGGCGACGTCCAGGTTTTCCGCGCCCTCAAGGCGGGTGCTCGGGCCTATCTGCTTAAGAATCTATTGTATAAGGAGCTTGTCGATACCATTCGCGCGGTTCACGCCGGGAAAAAGACCCTTTCTCCCGAAATCTCCTACCAAGTTGCCGAACATGCCAATGACGATGCTTTGAACGCGGGGGAAGTCGATGTCCTGCGGCTGATTGCGGGCGGGAATGCTAATAAGGAAATTGCCGCTCAGCTCTCAATCCCGGAAGAAACCGTGAAGGGGCGAGTCAGAAGCATCCTCGCGAAACTGGGGGCGAGGGACCGAACCCACGCCGCCATGATCGGGCTGAAGCGCGGAATCATCGAATCCTAGTCCCTACAAAGAGTTGGTGCCCGCACCCTTTTTGAGCTTTTCAGCGCTGGGAAAATCTCGTAAATTCAACTGGAGTGCTGCTCTTTCGACGGTTCTCTTCAACATTCCCAGGCGGTTGGCCCGGCATCGGCCTGCTGCTGATGCGGCTGGTTGCCGGCTTGACATTAGTTGATCATGGGATCAGCGGATGGCAGGGCGAGCCTCCGCTCGAACGAGCCGTAGTATTCGTGCTCGCAAGCGGTGCGGGAATACTTTTGCTTGCGGGTTTATGGACTCCCATGGCGGGCGCGCTCGCGGCCGTAAGTGAGTTGTGGTGCGCGTTGTCGCAGCCTGGGGATCCGTTGGCTCATATCCTAGTGGTAGCCCTGGGGGTTGGTTTGGCGCTGGTGGGGCCCGGCGCCTGGTCGAGCGACTCTCGCCTCTTCGGCTGGAAGCGTATCGACATTGGAAACCAGAAGAGCTAGCCCTAATACCCGTACGAGGGTATCCAGTGCCTCAAAAGGCGTTCCCGGGCGTCGCCATATGGTAGTTCCGCGATTTCCATCGAGGGTTGGCTCCAAGTTGGACTGGCTCCACAATTAACCAAAAGAAGGAAGGGCTGAAGGCGCAACGGAAGGAAGGAGTCACGAGATGGCTGCAAATGCGAGTCGGGTGGCTGAACCACCTCCAATCAACCATACTGCATGCTTTGAAATCGACGACACGAAATGGTGGGCAATCCCACCTGACAACAGCGAATTCCGGGCCGGTGGCCTACCCCTGATCATCGGTAACAGCGCCGCTCTCCGGCAGGTACTCGGAATGGTGCGGATCGTGGCGCCGACCGACGCCACGGTGTTGATCAACGGAGAAACGGGGACTGGCAAGGAACTGATTGCGGAAGCCATTCACAAGTGCAGCGGCCGATCGAACGGCCCGTTTGTGAAGGTGAATTGCGCCGCAATTCCCGAGGGTTTGCTCGAAAGCGAGCTGTTCGGTCACGAGCGTGGTGCCTACACCGGAGCGGTCACGCGCGGCATCGGACGGTTCGAGCGGGCTAACCGGGGCACCTTGTTCCTGGACGAGATCGGCGACCTGCCGCTAGAGCTGCAGCCAAAGATCCTTCGCGTCTTGCAGGAAAGACAGTTCGAGCGTCTCGGCGGGGCTGCCACAATACACACCGACGTGCGCGTGATCTGCGCTACACACCGCAATCTCATTGAAATGGTCGACGAGAGTCAATTTCGCGCCGACCTCTTCTATCGGCTCAGCGTGTTCCCCATTGAACTGCCGCCGTTGCGCGATCGCCCCGAAGATATTCGCTTGTTAGTCAACCACTTTGCGATGGATTACGCGAAGCGCATGCGGAAACCGATTGTGGCCATTGCACATCAATTCATGGCCGCACTCGCGCGTCACTCGTGGCCGGGCAACGTTCGGGAATTACAAAACTTCATTGAGCGGTCCGTGATTCTTTCGAAAGGCACTGTGCTGGATGGTCCGCTGCCCGAACTGACCTACACGAAATTATCCGCGCCCGTGACGTTGGAAGAGGCGGAGCGCTCGCACATCCTTCAGACTCTCCAGCAGACAGGGGGAGCGGTCGGCGGTCCGAATGGTGCGGCCGTCCTGCTGGGCCTGCCGCGGACGACTTTGATCGCCAAGATGCAGCGGCTGGGTATCAATCGCGAGCGGACCCCTCCGCTCCGTGCATTTGCTCACGAGGGTGCAAGTTCAGAAAGCTCCAGTGCGCACTCTGACGTGGGAAGAGTGTACACGTTGGCGAAGCCTAAAGAGATACAGTTTACGGTTAGTAAATGTGACTAACCTGGGCGGCGCTGATTGCAGCAGCTTGCCGGCCGACTGTGTGTTGTCGCACTTGAGAACCGCGAGACCGGCATCTCAGCGTGCGCGGCCAAAACCGGCGGCGCTTGACGGTCCAAACAACTGCTTCCGTCCTGCCGTTTTCGACGCAGACAGGGAGCCAATGGCCCTTTTGGCCAAGACTAAAGGGGGGAACCAATGCGACGTATCTATGTTGCCGTGGCGGCCACGCTCTTGGCGGCGGAAGGGTTCGGACAGATAGCAACTACGACCTCCCTGGTGGGAACCGTTACGGATGCCAGTGACAAACCTATTGCGGAATGTCGTATCAGGGCGGTGAACCAAGGTTCGGGCGACACCTACTCGGTTCTTACGAGCGAGAAAGGGATCTACAATATCCAATTCATTCACGTGGGAACTTACAACCTCACCGTGGAGAGGCCCGGGTTTCAGCGCCTCGAGAAAATAGGGGTCGTCGTAGGCAGCAACGAGGTGGTCCGCAACGACGTTACACTGGCGGTCGGCGTTCACACGGAGTCGGTCACGGTCCGCGCCGCCGCCCAGGCGATTCAGACGGATGACGCCACCGTCTCGGAACATGTCAGCAGCAGGGTCTTATCGGAGGTGCCCCTAAACGGACGCGACCCCATGCGCCTGGCCACGACCACTCCGGGAGTGATTCAAGGTCTGAAGACGACTACCGGGTTCCCGCCCGGCGAGGATTTCATCGGCGCGGGCACACGTGAAGTCGAGAACAGCATCTCACTCGACGGAGTTACCATCGCAAATAACCTGATCACCAACACCTCGACGAGGCCGATGGTAGACGCAGTCCAGGAACTCGAGGTCCAGACCGGAACCTACTCGGCGCAATACGGCGCGTATATGGGCGTCCACCTCAACATGGTGACCAAGAGTGGCACCAATTCGCTGCATGGCAGCGTGCTGGAATTCCTGCGCAACGATATTCTCGACGCCCGGCCTTATTTCCTTCCGGCTAATGCGAGGAAGAGCCCGCTCCGCCAGAATCAATTCGGATTTGAACTCGACGGCCCCGTCATCCTTCCACGCGTGTACAATGGCCGGAACCGGACCTTCTTCATGGGATCGTACGAAGGGTTGCGACAGGTCCGCGGTACGGCGTCGCTGGCCACAATTATGACCCCTCAGATGTTTCAGGGGAACTTTTCTCAGGCGCCGATGGCGATTGCGGACCCCACTACAGGGCGGCCTTTTCCGAACAACACTATTCCGGCCTCGCAAATATCGCCGGTGGTGCAAAGGCTCCAGCAATACTACGCACAGCCCAACGCACCCGGCATCACGAACAATCTCGCCGCCGTGGCGCCCAGTAACATTAATAGCGACCAGTCCGTCGATCGCATCGACCAGAACATCGGCGAGAAGGTTCGGCTCTTTTTCCGGTATCAGTACCAGCGGGAGACCCTGCTGGCTGGGTCCGCAGTTCCAGCTAACGCCACCACCTCGCCGGTCGACAGCAACAACTACACCATCGGCTACACCCATACCTTGACGCCGTCGCTTGTGAGCGACCTGCGCCTCGACCGGCAATACTCCAACGCATCGTTAATCAACAACTTTTGTCTCAACAATATCGCGGACGCTGGCACAAAACTCCAGATACCGGGCTTCGACGCCGACGTGCTCTACAACAATCCCGGAATCCCCGACTTTACAGTCTCCGGGTTTACAGCCTTTTTGAACATGGGCACGAATTCCTTTGTCGCCGACAAGACCTGGCAGGGCTCGGAGCAGGTCAGTTGGACGCGCGGTTCGCATACTATCATGGCCGGCGCCGAAATCCGAAAGCTGATCACCGGCGTGGAAGGCGGCACCAGCTCGCGCGGCGTCTTCAACTTCACCGGGCAGTTCACCGGGTATGCGCCGGCGGATTTCATCCTGGGGCTCCCGCAGAGTCTGACTACTCCGGTGGCGCAGACGCGCGGGGTGATTGCGGAATGGCGGAATGGGTTTTTCGTGCTCGACAAATGGCAGGCTTCCCGCAAGCTCACCCTCGACTACGGCGTGCGCTACGAGTTGCCCACTGTGCCGTACTCGGTGAACGGCTACGGAACCGAACTGAACCCGCAACAGACACTGCTGGTACCCATGAATCCGCCCCAGCCGGGATTCAAGTTCATCTATCCGAATCACAAGGATTGGGCGCCGCGCATTGGGTTCGCATACCGTGTGACTGGAAAGACGGTACTTCGCGGTGGATACGGCATCTACTACAATCCCAACCAAACAGATGACTTTACTTTCCTGAATCTAAACCCGCCATTCGCATCGTCGACTACTTTTACGTCGCTGCCGAACACACCGACGCTCTCCCTGGCCAATCCCACGCCGGGGGGATCCGTTAACGCGCCCGCATTGCCTAACGTGATCGCGCTCAATTGGCATCTTCCCACACCGTATATGAGTCAGTGGAGCTTCGGAGCGCAACGCGAACTGTGGCGCAACAGCGCCCTGGTACTGGAGTATACCGGTTCGCATTCGGTGCATCTGGACCGGAACTACTACAACAACACACCGCTGCCGGGACCCGGCGACGTAACGGCGCGGCGTCCGAATCCCCTTTTCGGCCAGATCCGCACGATTCAAGACGATGAAATTGCCAGTTACCAAGGTCTGAGCGCCGTCTTACGCCATCGCTTCTCCGATGGCCTGCAATTTCTAGCGAGTTACACCTGGTCACATACGCTTGATGTTTCCACAGACTCGAACAATGGTGGCCAGCCGATGAACCCGTACAATTGGCGCCTGGATTACGGCAATTCCAATTGGGACATTCGCCACCGTTTCGTCACTCATTACCTCTACGAACTGCCGTTTTTCCGCGGATCCAAAGGCATTCTTCACGCGGCCCTCGGAGACTGGCAACTTAGCGGCATCACCACCCTGCAAAGCGGCATGCCGTTCAACGTCACGATCTCGACCGACACGGCGAACACTAGCGCCCACGGCGCGTACCGGCCGAACCTGGTGGGCACGCCTTCAGCCAACTGCGGTAGCGGGCACTTGAGCGGGTGCATCGGTAGGGCAGCCTTCGCGATCCCTCTGCAATACACGTATGGGACGGCGGGACGCAATCTGCTCCACGGGCCACACCTGTTTGACACTGATCTGTCGGTCGCTAAGAATTTCTCGATTTCCGAACGGCTCCGATTCCAATTTCGCGTCGAGGCTTTCAATCTCTGGAATTCGTCCGAGTTCAGCAATCCGGCTGCGGTCTTTGGAACCGCATCATTTGGGAATATCACGTCCACTTCGATCGATAATCGAGAGATCCAACTCGCGGGCCGGCTGATATGGTGATCGGAAGATTTCGCGGGCGATTCAGCCAAAACCCTCAGGCGAGAGTGCGATATAACAGACCAGAGGGAACAAGATGGGTGGCGCTCCCGGCTGCCGCATTGATGAAAGCAGTTCTGGCTACGCCACCACCAGGCGACCGGTGCATTATTTGACGCCACGCTTCGTGCACGACACAGTCCGGCTGATCCTGGCTGCGGGTTGCTGGCTGGCGATTGGTATTGCGAGTTCGCCCCAAGTCCGGTCCGTGCGGGTGCCCGTTGTCAACGGAGGAGAGATCCCGTTCACGCACATCTCGCTTGAAAAGGCGCCAGCCCTCGGCATCGTGAATCGAATCGTGCAGGACGATCAGGGATTCCTCTGGTTTGGTTTCTACCACGGTCTGCTGCGTTATGACGGATATCAGTTCCGGGCGTTCCGTGAGGCGCCTGAAGATCCGAATAGCATCAGCGGTGTAAATGTCCGGGCGCTTATCAAGGACCACACGGGAAAGTTGTGGATCGGCTCCAGCCAGATTCTCGACCAGTACGATCCAGTCAAGGGGGTTTCTAGACACTTCATGAGCGGTGCGAGCGGTGCATGTGGGCCGATAGGCGGGGTGCGAGACATTACTGAGGACCGGAACGGAATGATCTGGGTCGCTACGGACAGCGGATTGAAGCGTCTCGACCCTTCCACATCGAAACTAAGCTGCTATCACCATCGACAGGATGATATTTCGAGCATCGCATCCGATTCTGTTAAGACTGTGCTTGAATCTCGGGATGGGACCCTCTGGGTAGCCACTACGCTCGGCCTGGAGGCCTTCGATCCGCGGACCGGGAAGACGAGCCGGCGCGTCACTTTGCGTGGACCATCCGGAGCAAGCCTCAGCCTGGATGGGAACAAAGTATCCATAATCGAGGACCACGCAGGCGTCCTCTGGATCACGATTCCTGGCGAACAGGAATGCGGGCTGGCATCGTTTGACCCACGCTCGGACGTACAGAGCGCTTATACATTTGGTGACGGTCCATCCGACACTGGGTTCGCGATCATCGAGGATGAGGACCAGACGCTGTGGTTCGCCAACTGGCGCCAGGGAATTGTCAGATTGGATCGGGACCGCAGACGGGCTATTCAATACCACAATAATCCGAACAACCCCAACAGTTTGAGTGCGGGTGGGGCTATGACGCTGCTACACGATCGCGATCATCGAATCTGGGTCGGCATCGACCCGGGAATGGTCGACTGGTTCGACCCTCGCCCCCCGTCGTTCCAAACTTACTACCATGATCCTGGCGATCCGAACAGCCTGAGCGACGGCGCCGTAGTGTCTGCACTTCAGGACAGCCATGGAAATCTGTGGATCGGGAGCCTGTACGGGCTCGATCGAGTCGACCGGAGGACGGGGCAGGTCGCCCGTTATTCGGGCAAACGCGTCTCGAACCGCTTGGTTTTCCGGACCGTGCACGCAATCGCTGAGGACCGTGCAGGGAATCTATGGTTTGGCGAATGGGGGAACGGACTCGACCGCTTGAATCCTCAAACGGGCGACATCAAATCCTATCGTCACGATCCCGACAACCCCTCCAGCCTAAGCCACGACGTGGTCGAGAGTTTGTTCGTCGACCGTCGGGGCACGTTATGGGTTGGCGCCTACGACGCCCTCAATCGTTTCGACCCCGCGACAGAACGGTTCCAGGCGTATAGGAGCGGGGTTTCGGGCCTAAGCGAGTACCGGGCAATTGTGGAAGATTCCAGCGGAGCCATGTGGCTGGCGAGTCTGGGAAATGGGTTACACCGCTTCGATCCGGAGCGGGGCCAGTTTACGGTTTATCGAAATGAACCAGGCAATCCACGGAGCCTCAGCAATGATGTTGTAAATTCGGTCTACGTCGACCGCACGGGGACCGTTTGGGCCGGCACCAACCACGGACTGTGCCGGCTTGATGAGTCCAGCGGGACCTTCAGGTCATATTTCGCACGCGACGGCCTCGCCGACAGCGCAGTGAAAGGGATACTCGAAGACGAACGCGGCGATCTCTGGCTCAGCACCGCCGACGGGCTTTCACGGTTCAATCCCCGCACGGGAGCAGTCCGGAATTACTATGCGGCCGACGGTCTGCCCGGAAATGAGTTCCGGTTTGGCGCTGCATCGAAGAGCTCGACTGGCGAAATGTTCTTCGGATCGTCCAGGGGATTGGTGGCGTTCTTCCCGGAGCGCGTGAATGACAATACTTCTCCTCCGCCAGTTGTATTGACCGATTTCTGGTTATTCGGCGATCGTTTGCCAGTAGGGAAGGAGCCCCTGAAGCAGTCCATTTCCTTCACCCGGTCACTGACCTTCGCGCCATGGCAAAAGATCTTCTCATTTGAATTCTCCGCCCTCGGCTATTCAGACCCGACACGAAATCGTTACAGATACAAATTAGAACCGCTGGAGGAATGGAATGAGCGTGATAGCACCCGACGGTTGGTGACTTATACCACTCTTGAGCCAGGCGACTACGTTTTTCGCGTGCAGGGCAGCAACAGCCTGGGAATATGGAACACTACCGGCGCCAGCATCCGGATCAGGGTCTTAGGCCCCTGGTGGACTTGGTGGTGGGTTCGAACGGCTCTCATAATCGCACTTGTCAGTCTGATGTGGGCGCTGTACCGGTACCGGCTCCATCAGATCGCGCGTGAATTCAACGCGCGCCTGGACGAACGTGTCGCCGAGCGCACGCGCATCGCCCGCGAACTGCACGACACGCTGTTGCAGAGTTTTCAGGCATTGATGTTTCATTTTCAAGCGGTAAGCGATCTTCTTCCGCCCGGCAAGGGGAAGGAAGCTCTCGGAAAGGTTCTCGATCGGGCCGATCAGGCCATCATAGAAGGCCGCAACTCGATTCACGACATACGTTCCTCCATGACTGTTACCAACGAACTGTCCCAGGCTATGACTGCGTTGGGGAAAGAACTCGCCGGCGACAGCGATGGTGAGAAAGGTTCGGTGACGTTTCGCGTTTCGGTCGAAGGCCCGCCACGGGCCCTCCATCCAATCCTCCGCGACGACATTTACCGCATTGCGCGCGAGGCGCTGCGAAATGCATTCCGCCACGCACAGGCAAGTCAAATCGAAGTGGAGATCACGTACGGCCAAGATCTTCTTCGCCTGCGGATCCGGGATGATGGAAAGGGGATTGACCCGAAGCACCTGCACGCAGGACGGGACGGGCACTGGGGTTTGCCGGGGATGCGCGAACGCGCCCAACAAATCGGCGCGCGATTGGAGATGTGGAGCGAAGTCGGAGCGGGTACGGAGGTGGAGTTGCGCGTTCCAGGCTCCGTTGCGTACGAGAAGGCTCGCGGTCAGGGCGGTTTTCGGCTGTTCCGCAAAAACAAGGAAGCATCTAATGAGCACTAATCGGGGTCCCATTCGCATTCTCTCGGTCGACGACCATCCCCTCCTCCGCGAGGCCGTAGCTGCGCTGTTGGCCAGTCAATCGGACATGACATTGGTTGCCGAGGCATCTAACGGCCACGAGGCGATCGAACAATTCCGAATACATCATCCTGATGTCACCCTGATGGATTTGCAGATGCCGGAAATGAACGGCGTCGATGCCATGATAGCGATTTGCGGGGAATTTCCGGGGGCGCGAATGATCGTTCTGACGACTTACGCCGGAGACGTCCAAGTATTGCGCGCGCTTAAAGCCGGTGCTCGCGCCTACCTGCTCAAGAGCCTCGTGCGGAAAGACCTGGTTGAGATTATCCGCCTAGTACATGCCGGGGAAAAGCGGATACCGCCCGAGGTAGCCAGGGAACTCGCCGAGCATGCCGCCGATGACGCCCTCTCCGCGCGGGAAATCGAGGTGCTGAGCCTTATTTCAACGGGAAATGCGAACAAAGAAATTGGCGCCCATCTCTCCATTACAGAAGAGACCGTCAAGGGCCACATGAAGAGTATTTTCGCCAAGCTTCGCGTTCATGATCGAGCCCATGCCGTTACCGTCGGGCTGAAACGCGGAATCATCAATCTCCACTAGACACTAGACCCCCCGAAAGCGGGGTTCAGGAAATCCGCGATCTGGGGGTTTCGATCATGATCCGGATGGAGATAGCCTAAGAACGGGCGCTCCATTGCAACGGCTTTTTGCGACATTTCCCGAAGGTTGGCCCGGAACCGGGCTCTTATTGTTGCGAGCAGTAACAGCCATTCCACTCGTTCAACACGCCATCGCAGGACTTCTGACGGCGTCTCCCGCAACGCCACTCATCCTGGAACTGTTGGTTGCCTGCGCCGCAGTGCTGTTGCTGGTTGGTTTGTGGACGCCAGTCGCAGGTGTACTGATGGCTGTCGTGGAGTTGTGTCTCGCCTTCTTGCATTCTGCCGATCCATGGATGCACATCCAGGGAGGAGCTTTGGGCGCCGCACTGGCGATGCTCGGACCTGGGGCGTGGTCCGCAGATGCGCATCTCTTCGGACGCAAGCGGATTGAGATTTCGCGGCACTAGAGCACCATTGCAGTTGCCTCGAGATACCCCCATCCATTTTTACAAACCCAAGCGGCGAAGAACGAGCGACCTGCCAGAACGATAAGAGACCGCCGCGAAGGCCGTCCGTCTTCGGAGGGCCTTTGAGCTCGCCGTTACTGCCGCATGTAACGCCTGGGCTGGAAAGGCTTTTGAGGAGCGGTGACCGACGCGTCAATGTTATTCTCATACCACTCGAAAGTGGTACAACCTGGCACCGTGATCTCGGCGTTTTGCGGAGCTTCCATCGTGGCATGTAAATAAACCGGATCAGATCCAGAATGGGGGTGGAAAGAAAAGGTTTCCAGTCTGGTATCAGGGCAATGCAGGAGCCATCGAATGAGCAAAAGTGAACTACAGCAATTTCGAGCGATTCTGACGGCAAGGGTTGCTGAACTAGAGCGGTTTACACGCCAGCGCGACGGGATCACGGTTGAGCGAAGCGCCGATCAACTGGACGAGATTCAGACTGCTTCACAACGCGCACTCGCGGTTTACAACCTCGACCGGGAATCTAACCACCTTCGAGACGCCCGTGCGTCCCTCCGCCGTATCGAGGAAGGCACCTTCGGGACGTGCCAGGAGTGCGATGAAGACATCCACCCGAAGCGGCTTGCCGCTGTGCCGTGGGCAACATTCTGTATACGGTGCCAGGAAGCCGCAGATCGCAACATCGAGGAGATGAGGCCCCAAGTCGCGACCTCCTTCACCCCGCGTGAGGTCCCGGTGTTCCATGACGCACCAAGCACTAAACGTAAGGCTGCCTGAGGGCGCCGGAAGGAGATGCAAAATGCCGAAGCTCACATTACTGGATCCCAACAAGACGGGAAGACAGGCGGAAGAGCTAGAGAACCAACTCCGCAACCTCGTCGTGGGGCAAGACGAAGCCATTCACCAGATCGTCAGTGCTTATCAAACGCACGTGGCCGGACTGTCTCCGGTTGGGCGGCCGGTTGGGAACTTTCTGTTCCTTGGACCCACCGGCTCCGGGAAAACACGGGTTGTCGAGGCCACCGCCGAGGCTCTGCTGAAGAATTCTCGATCCGTAATCAAGATCGATTGCGCGGAGTTTCAGCACAGCCATGAGATCGCGAAATTGATCGGGTCGCCTCCGGGATACCTGGGGCACCGGGAAACGCATCCATTGTTGTCACAAGAAGCGCTGAATCAGCATCACACGGAGAAGGTCAGGCTCAGTCTCGTGCTCTTCGATGAGATCGAAAAGGCGTCCGATGCTTTGTGGAATCTTCTCCTGGGTATCCTGGACAAAGCAACATTGACGTTGGGCGACAATCGCAGGGTCGATTTCTCGGCGGCGATGGTCTTCCTTACCAGCAACCTCGGCGCAAGCGAGATGAGTTCTCTGGTGAGTCCACGGCTGGGCTTCCATTTCGCTTTGTCGGAGAACGCCCGTAGTAATGCGCAGATCAGCGCCCAAATCTCTGGTGCCGGCATTGCGGCCGCCCGCCGAAAGTTCACTCCGGAATTCATCAATCGGTTGGACAAGATTGTTGTCTTCAAATCTCTGGGCGTGGAGGAACTGCGCAGGATCGTTGATATTGAACTCGAGATGGTGCAACAGCGCATTCGGGCCGCTGCCGGAAGCACACCGTTCCTGGTGGACGTCACCAATAGCGCCAGGGAGTTTTTGCTGGTAGAGGGAACCGATTTCAGGTATGGTGCGCGGCACTTGAAGCGCGCTATTGAGCGCCTGCTCGTACAGCCACTGTCGAACCTGATCGCGAGCGGCCAGATTTACGTCGGTGATTGCATCCGCGTTAGCCACGAGCACGGCTCGGCTGGCCTATTGTTTGGTCGTGAACTAGAAACACTCCAAGCGTGGGGAATAGCAGGCCGCGCGGCGTAGAAGCTGCTTGGGCCGCACCTTGGTAGAGGCGTGCTTATGGCGGCGAAATAAAGGAGCAAAAGAATGTCGGCACAGGCAACCTGGATAAGTGAACTTCCCGAAGGGAACCATAACGCGACCTTTGAAGTCGAGGATGCAACGTCGACAGTCGCGCTCGACAACGACGAACTTCACGGCACTGGATTACTCCGAATTGTCGGTAACAGCGACGCCCTCCGACGTGTAGTCGGCATGGTGCGGGTCGTGGCCCCGACCGGCGCCACAGTGTTGATCAACGGAGAAACGGGCACTGGCAAGGAACTGATTGCGGAGGCTATTCACAAGTGCAGTGACCGATCGAACGGGCCGTTTGTGAAGGTGAATTGTGCCGCAATTCCTGCAGGCTTGCTGGAAAGTGAGTTGTTCGGTCACGAGCGCGGCGCCTACACCGGGGCGGTTGCGCGCGGAATTGGGCGGTTCGAGCGGGCTAACCGGGGCACGCTGTTTCTGGACGAGATCGGCGATCTTCCGCTGGAGTTGCAACCGAAGCTTCTTCGCGTGCTGCAGGAAAGACAGTTCGAACGTCTGGGCGGCACTGGGACGATTCAAACTGATGTTCGTGTCGTCTGCGCCACGCATCGGAATCTCATTGAGATGGTCAACGAACGTGAATTCCGCGCCGACCTCTTTTATCGGCTCAGCGTCTTCCCAATCGACCTACCGCCGCTGCGTGATCGCTGCGAAGACATTCGCTTGTTGGTTCATCATTTCGCAATGGATTACTCTGCTCGCATGGGCAAGAGGATTACGGCAATTGCAGAGGGATTCATGACGGCTTGTACGCGTTATTCCTGGCCGGGTAACGTTCGTGAATTGCAGAACTTCATTGAGCGGTCCGTCATTCTTTCGACAAGCGGCGTGCTGAATGGTCCCCTGCCGGAATTGACCTACAGGAAAGCATCCGCGCCCGTGACAATGGAAGAGGCGGAGCGCTCGCACATCCTTCAGACTCTCCAGCAGACAGGAGGTTCGGTCGGCGGTCCGAATGGTGCGGCCGTCCGGCTGGGCCTGCCGCGGACAACTTTGATCGCCAAGATGAAGCGGCTGGGTATCGATCGCGGTCAATGCCCAACGTGGCCACTGCGATCTGCTGCGGCGGCCCCAATCTCTGCAAATCGGTAGTTGGGGCCGGATGGCCTACGCGGCTCTTCTCCGCGCGACCAGGCGAAAGAATGAAGCGAAGAAACTGGAAGCTTACATCGATGAGCACAGCCAGAAATACAGTGCGGAGAATCCCGAACTGGCAAACGTTGTCGACGTTCACAGCCTCATGAAGCAGAGCGGCCACTGAGGTTTCCGTATGACGAGTCCCACTCCTGTCCGACGATTACTGCTATTTCAGAGGAATTCATGGCCGCCCTTGTGCGCGATACCTTGGCCAGGCAACGTCCGCGAGCTGCAAAACGTCCTTGAGCGTTCCGTGATTCTGTCAACAGGCCCTCTGGGGAACGGTTCACTACCCGAACTGGCCCAAATGAAATCGTCCGTGCCTGTGACGCTGTGAGAGGCGGAGCGCTCGCACATCCTTCAGACCCTTCAGAAGACCGGGAGCGTGCTCGGCGGCCGGAATGGCGCCGCCATGCGACTGGGCCTGCCGCGGACGACTTTGATCGCCAAGATGAAGCGGCTGGGTATCAACGGGTAACCATGTGCGAATGGGGTCTGCCGAGGCCGCCCGGCCTTTCGCGGAGCCTGGCTCGGCAGCGGGAAAGAACAATCGGTTCCGTCAAACGGCACGCGTCACAATTTCACTTTTCGAGGTTAGTGTTCGATGCACGGGACATTTATTTGCAATGTCAAGCAACTTAGATCTCTGCTCATCTGTCAATGATCCCGTAAGGTGAATGTCCCGTTCAATCCGATCCAGCATTCCCTCTTTCGTTTCGCACTCGGCACAATCGATGGCGTGTATCTTCGAATGTCGCAGATTGACAGTGACCTCCGCGAGCGGCCATCCTTTGCGCCGGGCGTAAATCCCCAAGGTAATCGAAGTACAGGCGCCCAAGGCGGAGAGCAGCAAATCGTAGGGCGTCGGGCCCGTTTCTCCGCCGCCCGCAGACACGGGTTCATCAGCCGACATGCGATGTGGACCTGCAAGAATCTCCTGTGCGAAGCCGCCAGCACTACCGCGGACGACTACACTTCTTATTTCACTTTGTTCGGTGTTTCGGGCGTTCTGTTGATATGCTTCTCCCATGTAAACCTCCTGTAAATACAATTCGTTAGCGGAGCTTCTTTCTGCCCGGACTTAGCCTGGGATCGGATCCCACTACGGTCTGGACGAGGCTCCCGTCGTTTCCAAAAGCCATTTGGATGCCTCTCGTCCAGGGCGCCTGCTCTAGGTCGGCCTCTGGTCCACTGGATAAAGGCCGGCAACCCTCCCGCGCTCCTGCACAAGGGCAAGAACCACATCGATTACCGGCGTTCTCACCCCGGCTAGCCGTCCAAGTTCTTGCACGACCGTTACAATAGGATCTATCTCCATGGACCGGCCGCGCTCCAGGTCCTGGAGCATAGACATCTTATGGCCAGTTGTAGAGGCAGCCGCTGCCAACCGGCGGTCGGCCATTTCGGACGGGATGTGAATGCCGTGTGCTTCATTTACCGCTTGCGTCTCCGCCATCATCGCTTTGCAGAGTGCGCGCAGGCCGGTGTCTGTCGTGATGCGGTCGAGTGTCGTACAAGTGAGAGCGCTGATCGGACTGAAACAAATATTGCCCCAGAGCTGGAGCCAGACATTCCAGCGGATATCCTCACGGACCACTGGGTCGAAGCCGGCGCCCGACAAAACGCCGCTGAAAGCCTGCACACGGCGAGACAGGCTCCCATCGGGTTCGCCCAACGTAAATCGCCTAAATTCCTTGTGCTCCACCACACCGGGCGCAATCACTTCGGAGGCGGGCTGGATAACACAACCAATAGCCCGTTCGGGGCCGAGAGTGTCCCAAAGCCGCCCACCTGGATCGACCGATTCGAGATGGTGTCCCTCAAACGAGCCACCGCTTTTGTAGAAATACCACCATGGAATGCCATTTACTGCCGTGACAATCGCGGTATCGTCCCGCAACAACGGGAGAAATTCCGCAGCGCTCGCACTGGCCTGGTGTGCCTTTAGCGCACTGATCACGATGTCCTGCGGGCCAAATGTTCTTGGGTCATCGCTCGCCTCAATCCTGGCGATCTTCGGGTGGCCCTCGGTCAACAATTTCAGACCGTGCTGCTGGATGGCCTTAAGATGTGCGCCCCGGGCAATGGCACAAACGTCATGTCCTGCCAGCGATAATTCCACCGCAAGATAACCACCAATCGCGCCAGCTCCGAAAACGCAAATCTTCACGTCGATCTGCCCCCGTTCATTGTTCCAATCCCGAGAGTTCCACCTTCAACGCATCAGCGCGGCACGTTCAATTTGCCGAGGCTCGCTCCACGGGTTCTGCCGCATCAGCAGCTTCGGCGGGCCAATTAGCGCCGGTCTTCTAGCAAATATGCCACCCGTTCCCTGCTGGCTCTTGCCCAGGCAGTGTCCGCGGCAAAGCCAAGCGCCAGCACTGCCACGCCGCACGCTGCCATCACCCACCAGACTGTGTGCGTCGCTGTGGCGAAATCCGTTCCGTGCGCTTGGCTCACGTTCACCACCGTTCCGGATACCGCCACCCCCAGAGCCACGCCCACTTGCCGGCTCGTGGATGCAATCGCTGCTGCGACGCCCGCCTGCGAGAGTGGCATTCCAGCCACTGCACTGTCGCTGATGGCAGGATTCACCATGCCCACCCCCACACCGAACAGCGCGTACGCCGCCAGGAGCCGCCCCGCCGATGTCTGTTGATTCAGCCCAGTCAGAATCACAGCGCTGATGAGAAATCCCACTCCAGCAGCCAGGAGCGAAGGCCGCGGGCCGCGGCTTCCGACCAGCCGTCCCGACCATGGCGCAGACGCCACCATCGTGACCGCCAGTGGCAGCGTGAACAGCCCCGTCTGAAAGGCGGAGAATCCGCGCACCTGCTGGAGGTACAGCGTGTTCAGAAAGAGAAAGCTCCCAAAGCACGAGTAGGAGCTCAGCGCCAGAACCGTTGCGCTTGAGAACGGCACGCTGCCGAAGAACCTCAGTTCCACCAGCGGATCCTTGTGTAGCGGCTCGTACAGCACAAACGCCAACAAGGCCAAGGCTGTGGTGACAAACAGCCCTAGGATCAATCCCGAGTTCCATCCCGCATGCGGCCCTTCAATGACACCCCACGTGAGCGATGTGAGCCCGGTCAGCACCAGCATCTGTCCCACCGGATCGAACCTCCGCGCCCGCTCTGCCTTTGACTCCGGCACAAAGAACGCCGCCAACAGCGCCGCCGCAATTCCCACCGGTACATTGATCCAGAAGATCGACCGCCATCCCATCGTCTCCGTCAGCGCCCCGCCGATCAGCGGCCCAATCCCCAGCGCGACGCCGATCACGGCGCCCCAGATACCCACCGCACGCCCCCGCGCCTTCGGCTCCGGAAACGCATTTGCGATAATGGACAGCGCCACGGGGTTAAGCATCGAGGCCCCAATCCCCTGCAGCGCGCGGTGTGCAATCAGCTGTTCAATCGTCCTGGCCTGGCTGCACAGCAGCGATGCGAGCGTGAACACAGCTAGCCCGATCTGAAACACCCTCCGGCGCCCGAAGCGGTCCGACATCGATCCCGACAGCATCAGAAAGCTCGCCACGACGAGTGTGTAGGCATCGAGAATCCACTGCAGCCCCGCCACACGAGCATGCAGGTCCTTTTGGATCGCTGGCAGCGCGACGTTGACGATCGTCGCATCCATGCTGAAGATCAGCACGCTCAAGCAGCAGATCGCCAGGATCAGATTGGGATGCTTGAGGCGCTTTGCAGGTTCAATGGCCGCAGGGCTGCTCGCCACATGAAAGGATTGGTACTCAGTCCTCGGCATGGTATCTCCACTCATCATGATGTTTACGGTGACTCGACTCCGATAGCTCTTTTGTGTTCACCGACCTCACGCTGCACCGCGCACCCCGGAGACCGAAGATGTGACCATCTTCTCTGGTGACGGGGTGGCGTCCTCGCTGAAGAGGCCCAACGCAATCATAACGATACAGGGAGGCAACAGGGCCCACGTTCGGAAATGGGAACCTGCCATTCCGGACAGCCCCGCACCGGCCAGAAACCCTAACCATATGCTCGCGTCAATGCGAGCGCGGGCGAGATGGGAATCCCGTGGGCCTTGTGCGTCCGGCACAGGTTTCCGCCCCGCGGCCGCGGCGAGATGGCCGCCTATTCTGCTCAGCGTACCAGTCACGAACGTGAGACTCACCGATTCTGCGCCGACCTTAGACAACGCGGGGTTGATCATACCCATGGCCAGGCTGAGTAGGGCGATTTCGGAAGAGCCGTTCGACAGGCCATGTCGTTCTAATCCAGCAACGGTCACCAGCAAGCCGGCAATCGCGCCGAAGATCAGGCGATGGGAATGACGGAATCTAGCTTGACTAAAGAGGGTTCCCAGGAAACTGCCGGTGACGAAGAATAGCACGGCTATGGCGGAAGGCAAGGCGGCATGGAAATTGTCCTGCCCACTCCTTAAGCCTACAGTCGTCGTATTCCCGCTCATGAACGAGACGTAGGTTCCCAGGACAAGAAGCCCATAGCCATCCAAATAGCCGGCCATCAGGGCGAGGAAAGTGGCCAGTCCCCACTCTACACGTGTCTCGTATAAAGGTAGCTTCATTGCGGCTCCGATCGTCCGCGCGACAAAGTCGGCGAACTCTTGAATTGTGCGGCGAGCGCATGCCGATCCGTAGAGCCCTTCGGCGTGCGGGGAAAGTCCGCGACTACGTAGATCCGTTCGGGAACCTCGAAGGCACTGAGCTTCGTGCGGCAGTAGTCTTGCAGTTCACCCTCAGTCGCGTCCATTCCCGGTCGCAGAATGACGGCCGCCTGGACGTTCTCTCCGTAGATTGCGTCGGACTCGCCGAAGGATGCCGCTTCGAGAACTTTCGGATTAGACAAGAGAACAGTGTCGATTTCGCCCGGTGAGATCTTTTCTCCGCCGCGGTTAATGATTTCCTTGAGCCTTCCTCTCACGAATATGTAGCCATCCGCGTCTCGGCTGCCGAGATCACCACTGCGGAACCATCCATCGACAAAGCTCACTAAGTTTGCGTGAGGATTGTTGAGATACCCGCTCGTGAGCGTCGCGCCGCGAACCCAGATTTCCCCAACGCCACCCGACGCGGCGTCCGATCCATCTTCGGCGACAATTCGGATCTCGACTCCCGTGGGCAGGCCCACCGATGACGTCTTGTTCGATCCATGGCAGGGGAGTGGGTTGGACGCCAACTGATGAGAGGTCTCTGTCATCCCATAGGCAGAGATCATGGGGGCTCGGAACGTCAGGATCGTCGCTGTGGCGAGGTCTACGTCAAGCGGTGCGCTGCTACTGCGGATAAAGCGAAGTGCCACCGGAGAGCCGCTTGGGTATTCCTGGGATGCACGGTTCAGAAGGATGCGGTGAATGGTGGGCACCGCCGAGTACCACGTCACTCCGAGGCGAACTACGTCTGCCCAAAACCGGTGAGCCGAGAACGCGCCAGTGCTCGGAAGATAGGCGCTGCCGCCACTCGCCAGAGTTGACAGCAGTCCCGCCACGAGCCCGTGACCGTGGAACAGCGGCATGACGATGAGCGTCGCGTCCTGCGGGGATAGATCGTACCCGGAGACTATGCCCCGGATCGATGCGACAACATTGCTGTGCGTCAAGGGAACAAGCTTTGGCGCGGATGTGGTGCCGGCCGTGAACATCAGGAGAGCGACGTCCCCACCGTCAATCGGGGCGATCGCATCGGCAGCCACGCCAGAAGTCGGGCTTTGCCGGTCGGTATTAATTCTTACGTCATAGTCGCTGCCGGAACCCTCGATAATCATGATCCACCGGGCCGTGCTTCCGGCGATGATCCCGGCAAACTCCAGCTTGCTTGCCAGATGTTCCGGAGCGAGCACGGCGTACGCGGAGAGTTCCGAGAGTCGCGTACTCAATTCGGCAGAGGTAAGCGCCGGGTTCAGCGGTGCGACACGGGCACCCAAAGACACAATAGCGAGAAGACTGACGACAAATTCAACCGTATTGTCAGAGACCAGCGCGATCGTGGCGCCGGGGCTCACTCCGAGCCCGGAGAGTTGGACCATCGCCGACCGGACGAGTGCGTCAAGTTGACTGTAGCTGATTGCGGTACCACCGTCGGAGGTCCCGACCGCGGTTCGCTCGGGTTGTTCCTGAACGTGTCGCGTGAGCAACTCAGAAAGGTTGTGCCAAGGTCCTGCAGCGGTGTTGGCGCCAATGGCCGAGATGGCTGTCATGATGCATTTCTCACTTTTGTTCACTGCCGATGTGGGAGGTCGGATTCAGATTCTGCAGATGACCGCTCTCAGTCCCAGCGGTCGGGTCAATGACGCAGTTGATGATGGCCGGCTTACCGGACGCCAAGGCGTCGGTAAGAGCCTTGGTGAGACCTTGCGGATCGCTAACATGGTGGCCCGCGCCGCCGAACGCCTCGATCACTTTGTCATAGCGCGCGTTCTTCATAAGAATGGTTGGCGAGGGATCGGCGCCTCCGCTGTGGTTCACGTCATCGCCGCGGTAGATGCCCCCATTGTTGAAAACGACTGTGACGACAGGCAGTTCATAACGGCAGATAGTCTCAATCTCCATGCCGCAAAAACCGAAGGCGCTGTCGCCCTCAATGGCGACGACACGCTTGCCGCTGGTCACAGCCGCTCCAATGGCATAACCCATACCGATACCCATCACGCCCCAAGTTCCGGCGTCGAGACGCTTGCGAGGTTCGTGCATATCTATGACGTTGCGACCAAAATCCAGAGTGTTTGCCCCCTCGTTGACAACGTAAACGTCCGGTTTGTCCGCGAGAACGTCCCGGATTGCTCGGAGTGCACTGTAGAAGTCCATCGGGTTGGGATTTTTGGCGAGCCGTGCTGCCATGCTCGCTGCATTGTGTTGCTTGCGATCGGCGATTGCCTTGATCCACGCGGCACTTGGCCGGACACTTCCGGGCTTGAAAGTCGTCAACAAGGCGGAAACGGCAGAGCCTATGTCGCCGACAACGGGCGCGGCGATAGGGCGATTGCTGTCCATCTCTGTCGGCGAGATATCTACCTGAATGAACTTGGCCGTGGAAGCCCACTGCGGCGGTTTGCCATGTCCAAGAAGCCAGTTCAGCCGGGCTCCAATCAGCATCACCACATCGGCCTGAGCCAGAACCAAAGAGCGGGCCGCGGCAGCGGATTGAGCGTGGTTATCCGGCAGGAGCCCTTTCGCCATGGACATGGGGAGGAAAGGAATACCTGTCTTCTCAATGAATGACCGAATGTCAGCGTCCGCCTGTGCGTACGCAGCGCCTTTCCCTAGAATAATGAGTGGGCGCTGTGCGCTCGCGAGCAGGTCGAGGGCGCGCTGGATCGATTCGGGCGAGGGAATTTGCCGTGGCGTTGGATCGACAACGCGTACCAGCGACCTCACCCCTGCATCTGCATCGAGTGCCGCACCGAGAACTTCTGCGGTCAAGTCCAGATAGACCCCGCCAGGTCGTCCCGATACGGCGGCACGGATCGCGCGTGCGATTCCAATCCCGATATCTTCAGGCTTGCTAACGCGGAAGGCCGCCTTGGTATATGGTTTTGCCGCATTCATCTGATCAAGTTCTTCATAGTCACCCTGTTGGAGATCGATAATCTCGCGGTCGCTCGATCCACTGATCTGGATCATGGGAAAACCGTTAGTAGTGGCGTTGGCGGTTGCCACCAGTCCGTTCAAGAACCCTGGTGCGGAGACCGTCAGACAAATACCCGGCTTCTTGGTCAGATAGCCAGTGATCGCGGCTGCGTTTCCCGCAGACTGTTCATGCCGAAAGCCGATGTACCTTATTCCTTCCGTCTGGGCCAGGCGGGCCAAGTCCGTGATCGGAATTCCGGCAACGCCATAAATTGTGTCGATCCCGTTGAGTTTCAGGGCCTCGACTATGAGGTGAAATCCGTCGGTCATTGCCGGCTTCTTTGCGTCCGACGATTCCAGTTGGTTCGATGATTTCGTTTCCGTCGCAATCATGAGTGCCTCTCTTAATGAGCTCTATTTCCCTCGCAGTCGGCGAGGCGCTTGAGCAAGTTCCGCTTCTCGGTGAACGATTGGGTTTCGTCGCGAATCACCGCCACGATTCCTGTTACCGTGCCTTGCGGGCCTTTCAGTAGCCCGACCGTAAATGCAATCGACAACGCTCGCCCGTCCTTATGCACGGCCGGAACCCGGAGCACGTCATGAGCGTAGCGGGTCTCCCCGGTCGTCATAGTTTTTTCGTAACCCGCCCAGTGACGTTCCCGTAAACGCTCGGGAATAATGAGATCGAGCGAGTTGCCGAGCGCCTCAGCCTGAGTGAATCCGAAGAGGCGCTCAGTGGCGGGGTTCCATACCGTGATGGCGCCACTCGCATCGGCGACAACAACCGCGTCGCCGAGTACCTCGAGCAGCTGTCGGTAGTCAATTGGCGCTTCGAGATTGTTGGTCTTCGTCACGTACTCCCTCACTTCAGAGAAAGCACAGGTTCTTCCGACTTGGACTTAGAGCCCATCCCCGTCGAGCCGACCACATTCTTCTCGTGCAGCTTAACGATCTGTTCGTTGCTGTAGCCGATTTCACGCAGCACCTCGTCGGTGTGCTCGCCAAGGAGCGGCGAGCTCTTGATCTCGGGCGTGAATTCCGAAAACTTCATCGGGCATCCGACAGTCCAGTACGAGCCACGTACCTTGTGCGGGACCTCGACGATGGTGCCAATCTTCTGCAGGAACGCGTCGTGTTTGAGATCCTTCATGGACAGTACCGGTGAGGACGGCACCTCGAACTTGCGAAAGTGGTCGACGGCCTCGAACTTGGTCTTGTCCGCGAGAAACTTCTCGATCTCCGCGAAAATCTGGAAGATGTGGGGCTGTCGCGCCTTTGCCGTGGTGTAGTTCGGATCGGACGCCCATTCCGGGTGCCCGACGGCCTCGGCGGTTCGCCGCCAGTTCGAATCCTGGATCGTGAAATAGATATAGGAGTTAGGGTCAGTCTCCCAGCCCTTGCACTTCAGCACCCAGCCCGGCTGGCCACCGCCGCCGGCGTTGCCGCCGCGCGGGACGGCGTCCCCAAATGTGCCATTTGGATATTGCGGATACTCCTCTAGGAAGCCGACGCGCTCGAGCCGCTCTTGGTCGCGGAGCTTGACGCGGCAGAGATTCAACACCGATTCCTGCATGGACATGAACACCCTCTGGCCCTTGCCAGTCTTCTCACGCTGCAGGAGCGCGGCGAGGACGCCAATCAAGAGGTGCATGCCGCTGTTGCTGTCGCCGAGCGCGGCACCTGCGACCGTCGGGGGGCCGTCCCAGAAGCCCGTCGTCGAGGCGTTGCCACCGGCACACTGGGCCACGTTCTCATACGACTTGAGGTCGGAGAAGGGAGAGCCGTCGGGAAATCCCTTGACAACGCCGAAGATCAGGCGCGGGTTGAGTTCATGGATATGCTCCCAGGTGAAGCCCTGGCGATCGAGCGCGCCCGGCGCCATGTTTTCGATCATCACGTCGGCGCGGCGAATCAGTTCCTCCAGGATCGCCTTGCCCTCGGGCACCTTGGTATCGATCTCGAGCGACCGCTTATTGCTGTTGACCATGGTGAAGTAGAGCGCATCCGCGTTGGGGATGTCGCGCAACTGGATTCGAGTGTTGTCTCCTGTGTGCATGCGCTCGACTTTCAGGACGTCGGCGCCGAACCACGCCATCATTTGCGAACACGCCGGTCCGGCCTGCACGCCGGTGTAGTCAATTACTTTGATTCCTTCAAGAGGTAAGCTCATGATCTCAGTCTCCTTATATTTGCTTGCCGGTTCCCGCGTCACAAATTCACGCGCGCTCCGAACGGCACACCACCCTCTGAAGCATCTGCGATGCCAAAAACAACACGGTTGAGTAAGAATCCAATTCACTCCATCGTTGTTGATGGCGCAGTACTGCGACGCAATTCCCAGGACTTGAGATTCTGTCTCGACGGTCGTTTGCAAGGCGTCTAATGGACAGGGACGGCGCTAGGCCGACACGATCCAGCCTGCAATGTATTCGCGGCAACAGCCCGAGGAGGCCCGTACCAACGGTAGATCGATTGCTTGGTTCCTAGCGACAGTCCTGTTGAACCGTGAATGAAAGACGCCTTCTCAGCTGTCCTGAGGCAACTACCTGGAGGCTTTCTGAGACACCTGATCGCAGCGTCGACAACAATTCGAATCATTCACACATCACTGTTCGCGTTTTTCTATTATTTGACGATCGGCCTTCTTCTCGCAGTCTTGCCCGGTTTCATTCATCTCCATTTGGGCCTCTCCCCCTTTTGGGCCGGAGTCGCAATCAGCTCGCAATACCTGGCAACCCTTGCCACTCGCTCGAACGCCGGCCGAATGGCCGATGTCTTCGGTCCGCGCGTCACTGTTCTGGTCGGTCAAACCGTGGGCTTGCTTAGTGGACTCTGTCTCATTGTTGCAGCGTCGCTCGAATCCAAAGCTGTTGCCTGTTTCGTGGTTCTTCTGATAAGTCGCGTGATCCTTGGCTGTGGCGAAAGCTGTGTGGCGACTGGCGCGATCACCTGGGGGTTGGGACGGGTCGACGCGACATATGCCGCACAGGTGATCTCCTGGAGTGGAATAGCATCCTATGGCGCCATGGCAGCGGGGGCCCCTCTTGGCATTTGGCTTGAATCCAGGTACGGGCTTGAATCAATTGGCGCAGCAGCCTCGGGACTATCGGTGCTCAACCTGGCTTTCGCCTTCCCAGTAGCCGGAGTGCCGATACTGCGCGGCGCTCATCTGGCGTTTTCGAGCGTGCTCGGGAGAGTGTCGCTTCATGGGTTGGGACTGACTCTCGGCACGGTCGGATTTGCTGCGATTGCGACTTTTGCGGGGCTGTTCTATGCCAGCCGGCACTGGACTGACCCGGCGCTCGCGCTGATCCTGTTCGGCACCTGTTTCATCGTCACCCGCCTGCTGTTCGCCGGCGCCATCAATCGTTGGGACGGATTCCGAGTTGCTATGGTGTCATTCATCTTGGAGTCTGCCGGATTGTTCATTTTGTGGTCGGCACCCACTCACGATCTGGCCCTTGCGGGGGCAGCTCTCAGCGGGTGTGGGTTCGCCCTAGTGTTTCCAGCACTCGGAGTGGAAGCTCTCAAAATGGTCGCCGATCAGAATCACGGAGCTGCACTCGGGGTGTACACGGCATTCCTCGACCTGGCAATGGGGCTTACAGGGCCAATTGCGGGAGCTATTGTCGGGAAGTTTGGCTATTCGGCGGTTTTCCTTTGTGCCTCAGGCGCTGCTGGCCGCGGATTTGTGCTTACGCTTCTCCTCTATCGCTTAGGCCGTGAGCCGCATGCGCGTCTCTCGCTGAGGACGCTCGAGCGCGCGGAAACAGGAGAAGCACGGTAGAAGTCGCTGTTGAATAGGAGGAACGATATGAAGGTCGGGGTTGTTGGAGCGGGCGCGGTCGGTTCGGCGTGCCTTTTGTCGTTGGTCATGCGCGGAAGTGCGCGCGAGGTCGTGCTGGTCAACAGGGATCGCAAGCGGGCCCGGGGTGTCGTGACAGACGTTCAATACGGCGCGGTCCTGTCGCCGCCGATTTCGGTGTGCGAGGGCGACTATTCGGACCTGACTGGCTCGTCCGTCGTGATGATCACTGCCGGAGTCAACGAGAAGGGTGGGGGCGCAACCGACCGCAACGACCCCGTCGGGCGCCTCCGGTTGCTCGAGGCGAATGCTGCGATCTTTCAGGACATCGTCCCAAGGATCCATTACTCAGTTCCTGAGGCGCTGATTCTGGTCGTTACCGACCCGCCGGACGCGCTGGCCGACGTCGTGCGTGTATTGGGGCACGAGCGCGTGCTAAGCACTGGAACATCTCTCGACTCGTTACGGTTCCGGTTTCACCTGGCGAAGCGTCTTAATGTTAGCGCATCGGATGTGGAGGCGCTGGTCTTAGGTGAACATGGTGTCTCGTCAGTGTTCCTGTGGTCATCGGCGCGAGCGGGTGGCAGGAACGTATTGGACCTCTTTGGGGAAAGCTCATCGCCGCAAACGGTGCGGGAGGAACTCGAACGGGAGGTCCGTTACGCTAACATCACGATCATTGAGGGTATTGGGGCCAGCCAATACGGCATCGGGATGGTCTCCGCAAGAATCACTGAGATGGTATTGCGCGATGAGAGAGCCGTGATTCCTGTCGGCTATTACAACCCAACTTTCGGCGTTACGCTTTCCTTGCCAAGTGTTATTGGCCGGGACGGCGTTCATCGCGTGATCGAACCCGACATGTCCGACGCCGAACAACAAGGGTTACATGGCAGTGCCGAGGCAATCAAGGCGGCGCTTTGTCGCCTCAGCCTCAAGGAATCCCGGCGGCGAACCGCCTGAGACCTGCTGAAGACAGCGCCGACTTCGAACCGGCCGCGCAGTATTACCTGCAGATTCTCGAGGCATGTCGGTCTCGACTCTGATACACATCCGACATTTTTCGCGGTCCTTGCCCGTTTGCGTCGAAAACAAGGCCTTCACGCGACGTCCGGACGCCCATCGACCGCAAATACAACCTCCCGCGTTAGCCGCGACTGGCTACATCGCTCTCGCACGGGTGGTCCGCGTGAATCGTAAGAAGATCGGCTGGAGCTTCTCCAGATCGCAAAAGTGGGATCTGCTCCAGATGCACATCATGTGTATTGAGTGTCGCCGACAGCGGGGGAACGCTCGAAGTTCCCTTGGTTTATGGCCGGAACCGCAAAGATGGGTGCAAGAAGCCGGGCTGCCGATCTTCACGATAGTTTCACGGGCGACACGTCTGTCACCCCGCCGTCGCGAACAACAAGTAGCGGCCGGCTGCATGGACCCATCACTCGTTTGACCTATGATACTTCGGCGCTTGGCCGCACGATTGCATACCTCCAAGGTAGGAGATGAATATGAACGCACACCGTACGATTGTTGGTTTCCTTGGAGCCATGCTTCTTACTGCGACGGCATCACTCGCGCAGCAGGTAAAGACGGACTACGACCGAGACGCGGATTTCGCTCACTACAGAACGTATTCGTGGGAGAAGGTCCAGACACCGGACTCGCTATGGGTCGACCGGATCAAAGAAGCCGTTAATTCAGCCCTCGCCGCAAAAGGATGGAAGCAAGTGGACTCGGGCGGCGACGTGGCGGCCGTCGCGATTGAGACCACCCAGAACCAACAAACTCTTAACACCTTCTACGACGGCTTTGGCGGCGGTTGGCGCTGGCGCGGGTTCGGGGGATTCGGAGACTCAACGACTACCGTCGACACGTATAAGGTCGGCACTCTGGTTGTCGACCTGTTCGATTCCAGCACGAAGAAGCTGATTTGGCGAGGTTCCGCAAGTGAAACGCTTTCGGACAAATCCGACAAGAACATCAAGACTCTCGACAAAGGAGTCCAGAAGATGTTTGATCGCTTTCCGCCGGGCCCGAAGAAATAGCGTGATAGAAACGCGTCTCGATTGAAAGGAGAGTCATCATGAAGCGGTTTCAACAAGGCATGGCGCTATTCCTATCCTGGTGCTTGATAGGCGTGTGTGCACGAGATGGATTGGCCTATCAGAACAGCCCGCCGCAGGCCGTGCAGCAGAGCCCGGACCAATTGCAACAGCTCGTGGCGCCCATTGCGCTATATCCCGACGCATTGATTGCGCAGATCCTGCCGGCTGCCGCATACCCGGATCAGATAGTGGAGGCCGAGAGGTGGATGCAACAGCATAAAGACCTTACGGGCGACAGTCTGGCGAAACAGGTTGACAAACAGTCATGGGATCCCGCTGTGAAAGCTCTGACGCAATTCCCGGCCGTGATCGCGAACATGAATCAGAATCTGGCCTGGACTTCAGAACTGGGTGACGCTTACGTGAACCAGCAACAGGAACTGTCTCAGACAATTCAAACCATGCGGCAACGCGCGAAACAGGCCGGGAACTTGCAGACGACAGATCAGGAGAAAGTGAGTAAGCACGGACAGGACATTGAAATTCAACCCACGTCGACCGAGGTGGTGTACGTACCTCAATACGATCCGTGGCTGGTGTACGGAGATCCGCTGGCTGTCTTCCCGGGTTGGTATCCGTATCCCGGCCTCTTCCTGGGAGGCCCGGGAATCGCTTTTGGTCTCGGTTTCGGAGTAGGCTTCTTTGGCGGTTTCGGTTGGGGCTGGCACCATTGGGGCTTCGACTGGCACGGTGCCGGAAGGGTGGTTTACAACCACAATACCTACATTTCTCAAAGTCGGACGATCGTCAATCGGAACAATTTCCGTTCGTCTGGAGCCAACTTTAACCATTCCACGGCGCTTCGCGGTTCCAGCAACTCGCGCGCAATGTCCGGCACACATTCCAGCGCGTTCAGCGGATTCAGTCATGGCGGTATCGCGAGAGGATACTCCTACCGTGGCCAATCCAGCTTTAGCGGTTTCCACGGAGGCGGCCTCGCCGGCGGCTTTCACGGTGGTGGCGGACATGGCGGCGGAGGCCGGCGATAGAGTGCAGGAGGTGATGCGACCATGAAACGAAAAATGATGCTTCCATTGGTAATGCTTGCGATATCCATGGGGACCGGCGCCGGCCGGGCCCAGGAATCCGCGCAGCCGGTATTTCCGTCGGCCGCCGAGGCCGGTCAGAGTCTTCTCCAGGCTGTGCAAGACAACAACGAGATGGCCATAAACCGGATCCTGGGTGGACCTAGGGATCTCACTTCTTCCCATGATGAACGCCAGGATGAGGCCGACCGCGAGAACTTCGCCCAGAAATACCGGGAAATGCACCGCCTGCACCGCGAGCGTGATGGATCGGTGACCCTCTACATTGGAGCCGAGAACTGGCCGTTTCCTATTCCGATTGTCGAGAAGAATGGGGCTTGGCGCTTCGACGCGGACGCCGGCCAGCAGGAGGTTCGGTTCCGGCGAATCGGCGAGAACGAATTCACGGCAATTTCGGTTTGCCACGAATTTGCCTCCCAAAGGCGCGATCGCACAGACGCCGCGACTCCCGTGGCTTTGGATGGTTACTACTTCCGCGTGTTGCCGCCGCAGAAGACCAACGTTGCTGCCGGATTCGCCGTAGTCGCTTACCCCGCGGAATATCGGTCGTCTGGCGTGATGACATTCGTCGTCACGGAGAAGGGCGAGGTGTACGAAAAGGACCTCGGCGACAACACTGCGGCGCTCGCAGGTGCCATGGCTTCATTTCATAAAGACGCTACGTGGCGCGCTGCCGTCAGATAGACGGTGAATCCGGATATTGACTCTTAAGGAGCAAGCGATAATGAACAAACTCGAAACTGTAACATTTGAAGTTCGGGCAGAGCAGGAACTCGAACTCGGCCGCGACGGAGTTGCGGAGATCTCGCGCGCACTCCGTGCGTTGCTGGCAGACGTCTTCGCGCTCTACCTGAAAACCAAAAACTTCCACTGGCACATGAGCGGACGCCACTTCCGCGATTATCATCTATTGCTGGACGAGCAGGGCGACCAACTCTTCGCTATGACTGACGAGATAGCCGAACGGGCGCGGAAGATCGGCGGAACCGCTCTGCATTCCATCAGCGATATATCCGGGCATCAGCGGCTGGCGGACAACAACAATGACGCCGTCAGCCCCGACAATATGCTCGGCGAGTTGCTTGCAGACAGCCGGCGTCTGACGGCATTCCTGCGCTTAACGCACGAGATTTGCAGCCGTTATAAGGATGTCGCCAGCACCAGCATGATTGAAGTATGGATCGATCAGACCGAGCGAAGAACGTGGTTCCTCGCGGAGATCGTCGGGCGGACGTAGCGCCGATATCGCCGATCGCCGATAGCTGTGAAAATGAAGCGCTGGCGTCGCCCCTTCCCGGGCTGCGCCAGCAAACTCTGAGTATGACATGGGTTCGAGCGTGTCATCTGTCGTACGTCCTCTTAGAATTGCCTGCCTGAAGGATCGGATTGCCTGTTCCACATGCGAGCCGGTCCGCCCTCTTCGATCCAATCATGAATTCCACTTGCACGTTCGTGGCGACTTCTTCCTTGGCCCCGGGACTCCGCCGACCGGGGGTCACTCAGGTCGACATATGGACTCGGCCGGATCCGGAAGTGTTAGAAACGGAGGTCCGATTATGTGACGAGCCGCGGCATTAGAGTTGCTGTTCTTACGATCGATATGAGCACCACCTTGGCAAACACTTTCACGGAACATCTGCGACGCAGACGAACAGGCGTCCAGTTCATTCTTCTCTTGTGCGATGTTCTCCTCGGCAACGCCATCGCTCAACCGGCCGTGACTCCTTCTCCCGGCCCCTTCCAAGCAGATACTCCTGGAGTGTCTCATGCAGCTTCGGACGTACGGGTATCGGGACCTGACACCGGTGGGTGGCTCTACCCCATAACCAAGTTAAATGAGCACCTACCCCGTTGGATCCAATTCGGCGGACAGTTTCGCGATCGTGTGGAGAGCCAGGACGGACTCGGCTATGCACCCGTCAACGATGGATACGATTTAACGCAGCTTCGCATCGGTATGTATATTCAGCCGACCAGTTGGCTGGAGATTGTCGGGGTAACACAAGATTCACGAGTCTTTTTCAATCACCACGTAGCTACCGCGTCTCCCTACCAAAACATCTGGGACGTGCGGGAGGCATATTTGAAGTTGGGCAGTTCGACAGACGGCTGGTTCGATCTCGTCGGCGGACGCGAGATGTTCAGTTTCGGTGACGAGCGGGTCATCGGGCCTTCCGACTGGCTCAATATGGGGCGTACGTTCGACACAGTGAGGCTGGATCTGCATCACCCAGGCGCCAGCGTGAGTATCTTCGCCGCCTCGGTGATTAGCGCCATTGACGGACAAATCGATCACCACCTTGAAGGGAACAATCTCTACGGCATTTACAGCAGCTTTTCCCACGTGGTTCCACACGCCACACTGGAGCCCTATCTGTTGTGGCGGGTTGCTCCGGGCAATGTGTCCCTGCCCGAAACCGTGGGCCACGGCCATATGAACGAAGTCACCGGAGGCGCTCGCCTTGCCGGCACGCTGCCTTTCAACTTCGATTACGACGTCGAAATGAACAAGCAGGGCGGCTCGTTGGGACATTATTCCATTGACGCGTGGGCGGGGCATTGGAACGCGGGACACACCTTCGTTAACGCACGTACGCAGCCCAGGCTGTTCGCGGAGTACAACTACGCCTCCGGCACCAAGAACCCAAACGGGAACACCTGGGGCACTCACGACCAGATATATCCTTCCAGTCACGACAAGATGGACTTCGCCGATCAATTCGGCTGGAGGAACATCCGGGACATCCGCGCCGGCGTTGACGAAAAGGTCGGAAAAAAATGGACATTGACGGAGATGGTCGACGACTTCTGGTTGGCGACTAAAAACGATGCCGTGTACGGCGCGAGCGGCGCCCTCTCAATAGCCGCGCACCCGGGAGCTACCAGTAGTCATCTCGGAGCGGAACTCGATTTGATCGCGGAATATAAGCAAAGCCGGCACGTAAGCTATGGTTTCGGGTTTTGCCACTTGTTTACCGGCCAGTACCTGAATGAAGCTACGCCCGGCAAGGCATACAATTACCCGTTTTCTTATGTAACTTACATTTTCTGAACTGACCGGACCGCAACAGGAGAGATTATGGCTGACATCAACACCGCAGATTCAAAACTAAGCAGGAGAAGAGTATTTGGATTGGGCTCCGCGGCTCTGGCGGCGGCCAGTTGGGTCGCCGCCCCGAAGGAAGCGGACGCCGCCGCGCAGCCGCAAGGGCCCGTTACCCACAATGCACTCAACGAGAGTAATCCCGGGCCGCAGAATCGCCCTCTGGCAGCGGAGAATCCGGATTCGGAATGGTCTCCGTCCACCGATAGCGGCACCGTAAAACCGTTCAAGTATTCCTTCGCCCTGGCCCGCAAGCGCGTGCTGAGCGGCGGCTGGACGCGCCAGGTTACGGCACGGGAATTGCCGGTTTCGACAGCCATGGCGGGCGTGGAAATGCGGCTCACGGCCGGCGGAGTCCGGGAACTCCACTGGCATGTAGAAGCCGAATGGGCCATCATGCTGAATGGCAGTGCGCGCATCACCGCCGTGGACCAGAACGGCAGGAGCTTTGTAAGCGACGTGGGAGAAGGAGACTTGTGGCTGTTTCCGCCCGGAGTGCCGCATTCAATCCAGGGGCTGGGCCCGGATGGTTGCCGCTTTCTGCTGGTATTCGACGATGGAAACTTCGACGAGTTTCACACATTCCTGATTACCGATTGGCTGGTACACACTCCCAAGGAAGTCCTGGCGAAGAACTTCAGCGTGCCGGAATCGACCTTCGACGCGGTTCCCAAGAAGGAGCTTTTCATTTTTCAAGCAGCTCTTCCCGGTGAATTGCCAGCGGAGCAGGCCGAGGCGGCGAAAGGGACAGGGACGGTTCCCAAGCGTTTCGACTTCAAAGCGAGTGCTATGAAGCCCACCAAGGTGACGCGCGGCGGCGAAGTCAAGATCATCGATTCCAAGACTTTCCCGGTGACCCCAATTTCCGCCGCGATTGTCACCCTGAAGCCGGGCGGGCTACGTGAATTGCACTGGCATCCCAACGCGGACGAGTGGCAATACTACATCACTGGCAAGGGACGGATGACTGTTTTCGTTGGGGCGACGACCGCGCGCACCATGGATTTCGAAGAGGGGGATGTTGGATACGTGCCGATTTCCAACCCGCATTACATCGAGAACACCGGCGACTCCGACCTGGTGTTTATCGAGATGTTCAGGACCAGCGAATACCAGGACATCTCGCTTGCGGAGTGGATGGCCCATACGCCGCATCTGCTGATGAATCAGCATCTCGGAGTGACGACGTCGATGCTAGACAGCATCCCCAAACAGGAAGCGGTCGTTACGCCCCTATAGGCTGTGCTTTTGCCGCCCGTCGTCCCGCCGACAGGAGACGACTTCCCACGGACAGACTCTTTCCGAACCGGAAGGAAACAAAACAACTTAGGCCTGGCGTTCCGGATGCAGTACCAAGTGAGCGACACACGATATGTCTGATCATTCAAGTCTGAAGATTCTCGGAAACACGCCAAAAGCAGTTTCCAGGCGTCGATTCATCCAGGGAGTCATCGGCGGGGGCGCTGCCGTCTGCGCATCCAGCTACCTGTTCCGCGGCTCCACCGTCCATGGCATCGGCGGATCCGGCGAACGGCTCATTACCCTAAATGTCAACGGGCAAGTTCGGCGGGCCGATGTAATGAAGCAGGAAACGCTGGCATGGACCCTTCGCTACAAGTTAGGACTAACCGGAACAAAGCTCGGTTGCGACCGCGCCGAATGCGGGGCCTGTACGGTGCTGATCGATGACGTGCCGCATTACTCCTGCTCGGTGCTCACACACACGGTGCGGCGCCGGAACGTTGTGACGATCGAGGGACTCGCGAGCGAAGACGGATCGCTTCATCCCGTTCAGCAAGGCGTAATCGACGAGCAGGGATTCCAGTGCGCGTTTTGCATGTCCGGATTCATCATGGCCACGGTGGGGTTTCTCAAAACCAACGCGAACCCCACCAGGTTGGAACTGGCGCACGGCATTTCCGGGAACCTGTGCCGATGCCAGGACTACGACAAGATTCTCACCGCGATGATGCGCGGCGCGGACAATATGAGGAGCGGGAACCATGCCTGAAGCTGCCAAAGAGCGTGTATACGGACCTCAATACAAGCTGATCGGCAAGAACTATGTCACGGCCGATCTCTTAGCCAAGGTCACAGGCAGGTCAAAATATGCGGAAGATTTTCGCACCGAAGGCATGCTGTTCTGCAAGCTGTTGCTCAGTCCGCTGCCCCATGCCCGGGTGAAGCACATTGATGCTCGCGAAGCTTTGGCGATGCCCGGTGTGAAGGCGATCCTTACAGCGGACGATCTTCCGGCGCCGGCCGACACACTTACCGACAACGGTACGGTGATCAAGGCAAGCAAGTGGGGCGAGCGGGGGCTCACGATGGAGCCGGTTTACCAGGGTGAGCCGATTCTCGCAGTGGCAGCCGTGGACGAATTGACCGCTGCCGAAGCCATCGAAAGAATCCGCATCGACTTTGAGCCGCTGCCGTTTGTGGTCGATCCCCTCGATACGCTGCGCCCCGGCGGCCCGAATCCACGCACGGATGGCAACATCTGGACGACGACGCCAGGCGCTACTGGGCCCGCAGTGAAGGAACTGAAGTGGACTGAGGCGGACTTCGCCGAAGCCAAAGACGGCCGCCTGCCGATGGGCAAGACGCCTGACGAATGGTCATATGGCGACCTCGACGCAGGCTTCAAGAGTGCCGCCCTAGTGCTCGACGAGACGTTCGTAACACCGGATGTCAGTCACCAGACCCTGGAAACACGGAGTGCCATGGCATATTGGCAAAATGGCAAAATCTACATTCACAGCGGGACCCAGAGCACCGCCCAAACCCGGCCCGCGATCGCACGATGGCTGAATATGGATCCGGAGAAGGTCGTTTTCATCAGCGAGTACACCGGCGGCGGATTCGGCAGCAAGATCACCGGCGGCGTCACCATGATCATTCCTGCGCTGCTGTCCAAGAAGGCCCATGCTCCCGTGATGATGCGGATCAGTCGCGAGGAGGAGACCTTCATCGGACGCGCCCGGCCGGGGTTTCAAGGGCGAATGAAGGCGGGCTTTTCCAAAGAAGGACGGATTCTCGCCCTCGATATGTTCGTGATCTCAGATAACGGTCCTTACGACGCGCAGGGGGACTCCCCGACGTCGGGACGTATGGTCTCGCTTTTGTACCAGCCTCAAGCCATGCGTTGGCGCGGGGTGACCGTGTTGACGAACACGCCGCCGCGCAGCGCGCAGAGCTCGCCTGGTGGGCTGCAAGGCATTTCGATTATGGAGCCAATCCTTGCGAAGGCGGCGCGTAAGCTAGGGCTGGACCAGGTGGCGATCCGTTACATCAACTGCCCCGAAGGCAAAGCGCAATACGGCCCGCTGGTACAGGGCCAAATGCAGCATGCCACCAGCGCATTTCTCAAGGACGCGCTGCAGCGCGGCGCCGAGAAATTCAACTGGCAGGAAAGGGTGGCGCGGAATCCCAAGCGAATCGGTTCCAAAGTGCGGGGCGTCGGCGTGTCGCTGAGTTGCTACGTCGGCGGTACGGTCGGCTTTGACGGACTCCTCGTTATCACACCAGATGGCCGTGTGCGCTTCCAGTCCGGAATCGGAAACCTGGGAACGGAATCGGTGATCGATGTCCACCGTGCTGCCGCGGAAGTACTCGGCGTTCCGTGGGAGAAATGCGACGTGGTGTGGGGCGACACGTCGAAGCATCTTCCGTTCACGTGCGTGTCCGGCGGCAGCCAGACCACGCACGCGATGACGCGAGCCGCTCACGCCGTGGCGATGGACGCCAAGCAGAAACTCCAGGAGATCGCCGCGAAGAGCCTGGGCGGCAGAGCGGAGGATTACACGGTCGCGAACGAGCGAGTGTTCCGCAAGGGCTCCACCGGTATGACTCTGGCGCAGGCAGCGCGGCGCGCGATCGAACTCGGCGGCAAATACGATGGCCATGAAGCGCCGGCCGATGTCAACAAGGTGACCAAGGCGTCCGTAGCGTCGCTGGCCGGACAGGGGTTGGTGGCGGCAGCCAAAGACAAATACCCGCGCGATGGCATGACGCATTCCTACGTGGCGAGCTTCGCCGAAATCGAAGTGGACGTCGAGACCGGCAAGTATTACGTGGTGGACTTTTTGGCGTACGCCGATGTGGGCACGGTGATCCATCCGCGCGCACTCGGCGGGCAGGTACTGGGGCGGTCGGTCCTCGGCATTGGCCACGCCATCGGCCAGAAGTGGGTCTTCGACCCGCATTACGGTGTGATGGTCTCCAAGCGATTCCACCATAATAAGCCGCCGACGATTCTCGATGTGCCGGTGAACATGCAATGGGAAGCGTTGGATATTCCCGACCCTGAGACCCCGGTGGGCGCTCGCGGAATCGGTGAACCGCCCGTGGGCGGCGGGTGCGCATCTATCCTGAACGCGCTCTCGGACGCCCTGGGCGACGAGATCTTTCGGCGTGCGCCGGTGAATGCCGACACGATTTTGACTTCTTTGGAAGCGGGGCGCCCAGTGCAACATCCCTTGATGGCGCACATTTAATGCGAGAGGACTTATGTCGGTAATACGAGACGTCATGCCCGCGTTCGACCTGGTTCAGCCGACTTCCGCCGCTGATGCACAGCATCTTCTCCAACAGCATGGAGAGGACGCCTGGATTATGGCCGGTGGGCTCGATAGCTTCGACTGGCTCAAGGACCGCATCAAGCGGCCCAAAGTGCTGGTCGATCTCAGCGGGATCGCGGAACTCAAGGGCATTCGCACGACAGACGGCGGCATCGAGATCGGGGCGCTGACTACTCTTACGGAGATCGTGAAGCACCCGGTCATCAGGGAGCACTACGGTCTGTTGGCAGAGGCCGCCGAATTGATCGCTTCACCGCAGATCCGAAACCAGGGCACCATCGGCGGCAACGTGTCGCAGGACGCGCGCTGCTGGTATTACCGCTCCGGCTGGCCGTGCTACCGTGCGGGCGGGAATATTTGCTATGCCGATACTCCCACCGGCCGGAACCGTGAGCACGCCATCCTTCACGCGGAGCGGTGCGTAGCGGTGAACCCCTCCGATTCGGCTCCGGCGTTGATTGCCCTGGATGCCAAATTTGTAATTCAAACGTCCAAGGGAGAACGGATCGTCGACGCCGAAGATTACTTCATTGGGCCCGACCTCGACATTACGCGCCTCCACATTCTGAAGCCCGGCGACCTCCTGACCGCCATTCGAATCCCGTCCACGTGGGCGGGCGCGCGATTCTACTTCGAAAAAGTGCGCGACCGGAATGTGTGGGACTTTCCTTTGATGAACGTGGCCTCGGCGATGCGCGTTTCCGGCGACACCATCTTGGGCATCCGTCTTGCCGTGAACGGTGCCGCCGCTCGTCCTTTGCGATTGAAGGCGGTCGAAGAGGCCGTGCGCGGAAAGGCGGCGACGCCGGCAACGGGCGAAATGGCCGGGAGACTAGCCGTGCAGGGCGCCGTCCCGCTACAGTTCAACGCCTATAAGATCCCCTTGATGAGAAACCTTGTGAAACGGGCGATTGGGGGAGTGGAGGAAGCAAAATGGGCATCCTAAAACGGATTACAGAATGGGCCACGAGTCCCTGGGGGCAGAACGTTCCCATTCACGTGGCGTGGTTCCTGATTTGGGTGGCCGGGATCGCGGGCCTGTTATTCCTCATGGTGCACGCGATTTACGTACGGTATTTCGCCCGCGCGGAGGAATTTGCGGGCAGCGATGCTCCGGCGCCCGCGGCTGAACTTCCCGCTCGCATTCCCAGACATTCGCTTGCGGCGCGATCGTTTCACTGGATTATGGCAGCCGCGATGTTCACCCTGCTACTCACGGCATTTTTGCCCAAGCTCGGCGTTCAGTTCAATTGGGTGACTTATCATTGGATCGCCGGAACCGTGCTGACGTTATCGATTATCTTTCACGTGATTCATGCCTCATTCTGGCTGAACTTCTGGGCGATCTGGCCGGACCGGGACGACTTGGCGGACGCCTGGAGAAGAGTGCAGAGATTCATGGGCCGCCCGGCGCCGGCGCCGCGGAGATTCGCGAAGTACCCGTTAGAGAACAAGCTATATCACGGCGCGATTATCGCGACTGGCTTATCGGCAATCGGTACCGGCGTGTTCATGATGTCCCGGGTGCGCACCATCTTCTTCCCTCGCAATCCGTACCTGTTCAGCGACATGACATGGGGTCTGATGTATGTGCTCCACGGACTGGCCGGCATCGGACTCATCGCGCTGGTGATGGTGCACGTGTACTTTGCCATTCGGCCGGAAAAACTGGACATTACGAAGTCGATGGTTTTTGGCACGATGCGGCGGGAGTTCTATCTGAAGCACTATGACCCGCAGCGCTGGGTGGTGGATAGCCGGACGGACAGGGAGGTTTGATATATGGCTGCGGAAATCGAAGAGCGCTTTGAGGTTATCGAGGAATGCTACGAGTTCATGCTGGCGTATGCCGCGCAGGGTCTGGCGAGCGACAAGGGAAGCGAGTCAGGCAGACAGGTTCGGGAGTTTCTGAATCGCGCGGTCTGTGCTCTCACCGGATTGGCGGAAAGCTGTGCGGAGGCGATGGGGGAGAGTCGGCCGTCATTTCTGGCGGTATTGGAGCGCGATGCGAACGATTCGCTGGCGGCTATGGAACTCGTGCTGGCGCAGCGCTCGGTCAGTTCGCAGTTGATCGACAACCTGAACGCTTCGGTGCACCTGCGCGCGCTGCTCACCGACGTGTTTCTGGTTGGCGAGATTTTGAGAGCGCAGCGAGTCGTGGCACAGTCGGCGGGTTCCTAGCGTGCTGGGGAGAGCGATATGACGTTCGATGCCATGAGGAGACAATTCCTGGAAGTCGTCACCGGCGCTTCGGTGCTCGCCGGCGTCTCCTGGTTTGCGAAAGGAGCGGAATCCATGGGAGAAGTTCCCCGGCGTAGACTCGGCCACACAGAGGAAATGGTCTCGATGATAGGGCTGGGCGGATACCATCTTGTCCGGCCGGACCTCGAGGAGGCGGAGAGTATTCGCATCGTGCGCGCGGCGCTCGATCAAGGAGTTAACTTTCTCGACAACTGCTGGGACTACAACAGCGGTCAGAGCGAGCTTCGCATGGGAAAAGCGCTGCGCGACGGCTATCGCCAACGCGCATTCCTGATGACCAAAATCGACGGCCGCGATAAGAACACTGCTGCGCGCCAGATCGAAGAATCGCTGCGCCGCCTGGAGACCAGCCATATCGATCTTCTGCAGTTCCACGAGGTCATCCGCATGGACGATCCGGACCGCATCTTCGCGGCCGGCGGCGCCATGGAGGCGGTGCTTGAGGCTAAGAAGGCGGGGAAAATCCGCTATATCGGCTTTACGGGCCACAAGAGTCCCGCCGTTCATTTGAAGATGCTTGCGACCGCGGACAGTCATCACTTCCGCTTCGATACCGTGCAGATGCCGTTGAACGTAATGGACGCGCATTACGACAGCTTCGAAAAGAATGTCCTACCTGTGTTGGTGAAAAACGATATTGGCGTGCTGGGAATGAAGCCGATGGGTGACCACATCATCCTTGATAGCAAGACCGCCTCCCCGGTCGAATGCCTGCATTACGCTATGAACCTGCCAACCAGTGTGGTAATCACGGGCTGCGACTCGATGCGGATCCTCGACCAGGCGGTGAGCGCAGCACGGAGTTTCTTGCCCATGAAGCACGCCGAAGTCGAAGCCCTTCTGGCGAAGACCGCGCAGGCCGCGCAAGCCGGCAAGTATGAGCAGTACAAGACGACTCATACGTTCGATGGCACCTACCAGAATCCTCGGTGGTTAGGCTAAGGGAATCCACAATTACTTGAAATAGAATGTTCGATCCGACTCATAAAGGACTAAAGTCATGCGCTTGAAGAATAAAGTCGCCGTCGTGACCGGGGCTGCCAGCGGCATCGGCAAAGAAATCGCACGAACCTACCTGCGGGAAGGCGCGAAAGTCGCCATCGCTGACCTCAACTTCGATGCAGCTAAAGCCGCTGCGGCGGAACACGACAACACCGGCAACCGGTGCATCGGCGTCGCGATGGACGTAACAAACGAGCAGGAGGTCAACGATGGCATCGACCAAGCCGTCAGGGCCTTCGGCAGGATCGACGTTCTCGTCAGCAACGCCGGCATCCAAATCGTGGCGCCGGTTGACCAGTTTGAATTCGCGAAATGGAAGCAGATGCTCGCCATTCACCTCGATGGCGCATTCCTGACCACGCGCGCGGCGTTGAAATACATGTACCAGCAGCCCACCGGCGGCAGCATCATCTACATGGGTTCGGTGCACTCGAAAGAGGCGTCGAAGCTGAAGGCTCCTTACGTCACTGCCAAGCACGGGCTGGAAGGCCTAGCGAAAGTGGTGGCAAAAGAAGGCGCCGAGCACAACGTGCGCGCCAACGTCATCTGCCCCGGCTTCGTGCGCACACCGCTTGTCGACAAGCAAATTCCCGAGCAGGCCAAGGCGCTGGGTATTTCGGAGCAGGAAGTCGTCAAGAAGGTTATGCTCAAGGAAACCGTAGACGGCCTGTTCACCACCGTCCAGGACGTCGCCGAAACCGCGTTGTTCTTCGCAGCCTTCGAAACCAATGCGCTGACCGGCCAGTCCATGGTCGTTAGCCACGGCTGGTTTATGCAATAGCCGCTAATTCCGCGAGCAGATCCTTGCGACGCGGTTTCGAGGTTTTCAGCACCCTAGAGGCATGTTACCGATAAAAGCCAGCCAAACAATGACCAGTAAGCGGACTCCTGGGTCCGTAAGACAAGTCGCCTCGGCGAGTTGTCCGACGCGGTGGGGCGACTTCCGTATCTTCGGCTACGAGAGGGATTCCTTCGATATGCCATCGCCAGCCGGCGAAACCGCAATTGCAGTGCTTATGGGGGACGTGAAGAACAGTCCCCCGCTCATCCGCATCCACTCCGAATGTTTCACCGGCGACGTGATCGGCTCGCCTCGCTGCGATTGCGGCCAACAGTTGCAAATGGCGCTTTCGATGATTGCGTCCGAGGGCGCGGGGATGCTGATCTACGAGGGGCAGGAGGGCCGCGGAATCGGTCTGATGGCAAAACTGCGCGCGTATGGACTCCAGGACAACGGCTGCGATACGGTCGAAGCAAATGAGAAGCTCGGGCTTACACCGGACTATCGAGATTACCAACTCCCTGCCGCGATTCTGGGCGAATTCGGCATCACCAAGGTTCGTTTGCTGACTAACAATCCCGACAAGGTAAACGCCCTCGAGCGCGCTGGACTCGCGGTGGTCGAGCGCGTGCCTTGTGAAGTGGTCCCAATCGGGAGAACGCAGACTACTTGAGAGCCAAGAAGCAAGAGCTCTTCCACTTGCTTTCCATCGAGTGAGAACGGTCATTAGCGATGGTGGTCTCAAGAACGGGGGCCTCGCTTGCTAATTTAACAGCAGCGGCTCACAACAGCCTCCTCTTTATCAGGGCCGGAAGAAGCGGCGTTACCTGCTGTTGCACGTGCGTAGACATCCGGGCGGATCGGATAATACAGGGTCTGCGCCCCGTCGTCACGCGGCGTCGTTATCACGTCACGTTTCTCATAAGCTCACCCTCAACCTCCTGAAGAATCGACTTCCGGGTCTGGCAGCATCCTTGCACTCTATTCCGTTAGGAGCGATCCACCATGCGACCAATAGCGATATATATTGCAGGAGCGATCGCCGGGCTTGGCGTCACGATGGCGCTGCGTTCGGAACCATGGGATTGGTCCAGCACCGGGACAAGTGTTCCGGCCGCAGCCCAAAGAGAGATTGAGTCGGTTGAGAAAGAGATCAACCGGATTGAGGACCAGACGCTGGCGACAGTGCAACATGAGCCTCTCGACGCGTCGCAACAGGTTCTTTTGCTCGGCAAACTGCTCTTTTACGACCGGCATCTGTCTGTCGGGAGGAACGAAGCTTGCGCGTTCTGTCACATGCCTGAGGCGGGATTCTCAGGGCCGGTGAGCGAACTCAATCGGACCACCGCCGCCTATCCGGGATCGGTGCGTTCTCGCTTCAACGGGCGCATACCACAGAACCATGGGTACGCCAGTTTCTCGCCTGTGCTGCACTTCAATGCGCTCCAGGGCGACATGGTGGGCGGAGCCTTCTGGGACATGCGCGCTACCGGTCTGCGCCTTAATAGTCCGCTGGCGGAGCAGGCGCAAGGGCCGCCCCTCGATCCTAATGAGATGGCGCTCACTGACGCGGCCTGCGTGGTATATCGCGCCTCCGGTCGGCCGTATCGGCCGATGGCGGAGCACCTGTGGGGCGCCCAAGCGTTCGCCATCCGGTGGCCAGCGGGCATTAAAGAGGCTTGCGACCGGCCAGGCCCAGCGCCGAAGGCGGATCCACTGCCCGTGCATCTAACCTTGGTGGACCGAGGCATCGCGCAAGCTACGTACGACAAAATCGCGGAGGCCATCGCTGCATACGAAGGATCGAGTGAGGTGAATTCGTTTTCTTCGAAGTACGACTATGTCATGGCGGGCAAGGCAAAGTTCACTCCAGACGAAGACGCCGGTTACCAGTTGTTCCGCAGCGGCGCGACGCACTGCAACGAATGTCATCGCGACGGAGGTCCGGGCGAGGAGCCTTTGTTTACCGATTTCACAGCCTCCAACCTGGGCCTGCCACCGAACCATGCGATGCCGTATTACAAAGAGAACCAGCCTGACGGCTCCGGATTCGCGGCCAACCCGCTCGGCGCCAGCTTTCTCGATGCCGGCGTGGGAGGGTTTCTCGAAGGCCCGGCGAATCCGGATCGGGAGTGGACGCCGAGGGCGAAATCCTTCATAGGCAAACATAAGACACCTACCTTGCGAAATGTCGATAAGCGGCCGCGGCCCGATTTCGTGAAGGCCTACATGCACAACGGCTATCTGAAATCGCTGAAGGACGTAGTCCACTTCTATAACACTCGCGACGTCTTGCAGCGCTGCCAGGCCGGCGATCCCGGGGAGAAGGTGACCTGTTGGCCGGCGCCCGAACATCCCGAGACCATGAATCGAAGGCAACTGGGCAACCTCGGACTCACCGCTAAACAGGAAGATCAGATCGTCGCATTCCTGAAGACATTGACGGACGGCTATACGCCCGCCGCCAAATAAAAAGGACTTGTTATGACTACCCAAAATCGGTGGCTGCTCGCTGCTGCGGGTGTGCTGATGCAGATTGCGTTTGGCGCCGTATACGCGTGGAGCGTTTTCCGAATTCCGTTGTCGCACGCTTACAGTTGGACGATCGCCGAAGTCACGGCGGCGTTCGAGATCGCTATATTTATCGTGGGGTTCGCGGCCTTCGCCGGCGGCCTGTGGATGAAACGGAGCGGACCGCGCCCAGTCGCCCTGGCGGCTGCGGTTCTATATGGCCTGGGCACCATGCTGACGGGCACGGCACACAGCTTGGGCATCCTCTACTTGACGTACGGTGTCATCGGCGGCGCCGGGCTAGGCTTGGGATACATCGTGCCAATTGCCACGTTGGTGAAGTGGTTTCCCGATAAGCGCGGCATGATCACCGGTCTTGCCGTCGCAGGCTTCGGAGCGGGCGCACTCGTGACTGCGCCAGTCGCGAATTCGCTGATCGCTTCCGTCGGAGTCGGCGGCACCTTCGAAATTCTGGGACTGGCGTATTTGATTGTCGTCTTTGCGTGTGCACTGGTAATGCGGAATCCGCCCGAGGGCCACGCGCCTGCGGGATACAGCGCCGCAGTCTCGCAGCCCGGCAGATCGGCGCGGGAGTTCACACTCCGGCAGGCCCTCGGAACCTGGCAATGGTACGCGTTGTGGCTTACCTTGTTTCTCAACACGACGGCGGGAATCGCGATCATTTCGCAGGCGTCTCCCATGGCGCAGGAGATCTCGGGCGTATCGGCTGCGACGGCCGCAGGTATGGTTGGGCTTATCTCGATCGCCAACGGCTCGGGACGTTTTCTGTGGGCTTGGTTCTCCGATGCGGTGGGGCGGCGGACGGTATTCCTGATGATGTTCGTGCTGCAGTCGGCTGCATTTCTGCTGCTCTCGCAGGTTCATCAGTTCGCGCTGCTCTCGCTGTTGGCGTTTCTCATCCTGCTTTGCTACGGCGGCGGATTCGGCACCATGCCGGCATTCGCCACCGACTACTTTGGGGCGGCGCAGATCGGATCGATCTACGGCCTGATGCTCACGGCCTGGGGGTGCGCCGCGGTATTTGGTCCGAGTCTGGTGGCAGGAATTCGCCAGGCCACTGGTCATTATCAGGGCGCGATGCGCTGGCTTGCGCTCGCGACTCTGGTAAGCGCAGTTGTGCCGCTGCTCGTGCGCCCACCGCGGGAGCGGCAGTCGCGTGATTTCAGCGTCCAAGGCGTTGGTGCTGCTCCACCGGTCAGGTCATGAGTGGATGAGGATAGGCGTCGGGTTCTTGTTCGACGGACCGATGCAGGCACTTGAAATCCTTTTCGAGCAGAAGTTGCACTCCGGTTTGCGATCGGGCCTCGATGCCAACCTGGTCGCTCTCCGCTCAGTCCGTCATCTCATGCATCGGGATCGTCACCCGGATTGCGTGTCCATCAAAGCTCGCGGACACGGCCTCCGCGTTTGGCGAGCCCTCGATGAGATAGGCAAGTGAGCGGCCCGGAGCGAAGTCGATGTGCGATTCCACAAGTCCATGGTTGCGAACGAGAGCGACTTCCTTCTGCGAGAGCCGGAGCCGTAGAGAATTTCCCTGAATGCGGAGTTTCATAAGAGACCCACAATCCGATGACCTCCCGTGTACACATTGAATCGCCCGTTGCGGAGGAAGCCAATCAGCGTCATGCCCGACCGTTCCGCGGTGGCGACTGCCAAACTGGAAGGCGCGCCCACGGCGGCCATCACGGGAATGCCCGCCATCAGCGCCTTCTGCACGAGTTCGAAGCTGGCGCGGCCGCTTACTAATAGAAGCGAGGTGCTCATCGGCATGCGCAGCTCCAGCAGTGCCGCCCCTATCAGCTTGTCTACGGCATTGTGCCGCCCGACATCCTCGCGCAGGCACTCCAGATTGCCGCGGAGATCGAAACGCGCCGCGGCGTGCAGTCCCCCGGTGCTTTCGAAGATACTTTGAGCCTGCCGGAGTGCGTCCGGGAGCCGGTGGATGATTTCCGTCGAAATCTCGATCTCGTCCGGGGGCAGCACGGGACAGGTATTCGCTTCCAGATCCTCCAAAGACGCCTTCCCGCAGACTCCGCACGCCGACGTCATCACAAAGTTACGCTGCGCCTGCACCGGTGCGCGCGGCTCTCCCTCCAACTCCACTACTACGACATCCGCGCAACTGTCGCTTGGGCGACCCATACGCCGAATCTGCGATGCATCGCGGATCATTCCTTCGGCATGCAGAAAGCCCGCCGCCAGTTCGAAATCGTTTCCGGGAGTTCGCATAGTGATGGTGAGGCTGCGATTTCCCAATCGAATCTCGAGGGCCTCCTCGACCGCCAGCAGGTCGTCGGCATGCGATGCCGCGCAGCCTGCCACCCGGCGGATGGGGACCGGAACCACCGCGACGTTCACAGGGCCTTCCCTACGCTTTCCAACAGATCGAGCGTGACCGCGATCGCATGGCGGCTGTTCTCGCTGCCCGCCCGCCGCAGCAGTTGCAGCAGTCCGGGCGCGCGCTGTGCCTTCTCGCGCTCGGCTCCTTCCGAGGCGGCTCGAACCAGGCTGTTCAACACGTCGGGCGGGATGCTGGCAAAGAACTTCGTCAACAAAATGAAATTGCGCATCCCGCGCAGGGATTCCGGAGTGCCGGCCGCTGCCGTTAAGATGCCGACTAACTGATCCCCAGCGCCAACCAATCCCCGCAGTAGGTCCAGGACACCGCGGTCGTGCAGGAGCTGCAGAAGTTCCAGCGCGGAGAAAATAGCATCCGTATGCTTGTCGAGCGCATCTTTCAGGCGTTCCGCCGGATCTGGACCTTTGAGCGTAAGCGTCAATGGAATCGGTTGTGCCATGGGACTCTATGCCTCCTTCTTCGTCTCGATCTGGGTCATTTCGATCTGCACCAGCTCGCCCGGGAAGCGATAACCGGGCTGCCGCCATTTTCGTTCCACTTCCACGCCGCTTTGCGGAGTTGGATGGCCGAAGCGGTGATTAATGCGCGGCAACGGACTCTCGCCGGTGCGCGCCAGCACCTCCATGCGAACCGCGGTCTCCTTGTAGGCCGGCGTATGCGTGGCAGGGTCCGTGTGGCTGCCGGTGAGCAGATTGACCGGGCTGGTGGTGGAATTCATCGGCATGTAGAGTTCGCCATCGTGCACCCGGTCGGTGACTAGCGCGCGCACCCGCACGCGCCCGTACCGCGACGTGAGTTGCACCAGGCTGCCGCTGTCGATACCGCGCGAGCGTGCCAGCTCCGGCGATACCTCGACGAAGACGTCGGGAGTTTTTTCCTGGATGCCGGGGCTGCGATACGTCAGATTGCCCTCATGAAAATGTTCCAGCAGACGGCCGTTATTCAAATGAAGGTCGTATTCCGCATCTCTACATTCCTGCGGTTCGCGCCAGACAAGCGGATACAGGCGGGCCTTCCCGTCGGGGAACGGGAAGTTCTTCGTGTAGAGCAGCGGCTGATCGCTTCCGTCCGCGGCCACCGGCCATTGCAGAGACTTGTAGCCTTCGAGTCTCTGATAATTGACGCCGGCAAACATGGGAGTAAGCCCAGCCACCTCATCCATCACTTCCGCAGGATGACGATAATTCCAGCCAGCGCCCAGGCGGTTGGCGACGTCCTGAATGATCACCCAATCGGGCCGGGTTCCCGGCAGGGGTTCGAACACCTGGTAGAGCCGTTGGAATCGTCGTTCCGTGCTGGTAAATGTGCCTTCCTTTTCGAGACTGGGGCCTGCGGGCAGCACTACATCGGCATACTGGCAGGTGGCGCTGAAGAAGATATCCTGGACGACGAAAAATTCGAGTTTCCTGAACGCCTCGCCCACGTAGTTGGAATTGGAGTCGACGAGACTCATTTCCTCGCCGCACAAATACATCGACCGCAGTTTACCCTCATGGATGGCGTCTACCATTTCGTGATTGTCCAAACCCTTGGTGGCAGGCAGGTCAACGCCCCAACCGCTCCGGAAGCGCGCGCGAACCTCAGGATCGGTCACCGATTGATAGCCGGATACCATGTTGGGCATCGCCCCGTGATCGCTAGCCCCCTGGACGTTGTTGTGCCCGCGTAACGGGTACGCGCCGGTGCCCGGCCGCATGTAATTGCCGGTAACGAGCAATAGGTTCGAAATCGCCGTGGAGGAATCGGAGCCGTTGCTATGCTGCGTGATCCCCATCGCCCACAAAACGCAAACGCTCCTCGCCTCGGCAATCATGTGGGCTACGCGCTTCAGGGTTTCGACCGGTAGATTGCAGGTCTTGGAGGCGAATTCCAGGGTGAACGGCTCCAGACTCGCGCGATACTCCGTCAGGCCATTGACCCATTGGTTCAAGAACTCGGAATCAGCGAGACCCTCGTCTAGGATGTAGCGGGTGACGGCGCACAGCCACACGATGTCGGTGCTCGGAGTCGCTCGCAGGTGGATATCGGCCCGGTGTGCCATTTCGTTTTCGCGTAGGTCGGAGACGATTAGCTTCTGGCCATGAAGTTTGTGGGCGCGCTTCACGCGTGTGGCGAGCACGGGATGGCTCTCGGCGGTGTTACTGCCAACGATGAGCACCAGACCGGCCTGCTCGATATCGTGGATGGAGCCCGAGTCGCCTCCGTACCCAACGGTGCGAAACAAACCCATGGTGGCGGGAGACTGGCAATATCGCGAGCAGTTGTCGACGTTGTTAGTCCCAACCACCGCGCGGGCCAGCTTCTGCATCAGGAACGCCTCTTCGTTGGTGCATTTCGACGAGGCGATGAAGGCCAACGCGTCAGGACCGTGCGCGGCCTTGATCTCGCCGAAACGGAGGGCGATCAGGTCTAAAGCTTCGTCCCACGTAGCTTCGCGGAAACGCTCGCCCTCTCGGATCAGCGGCTTCGTGAGTCGGTCTTTATTGTTCACGAAATCCCAGGCGAACTTGCCTTTGATGCACGTGGAAACGCCATTTGCCGGCCCCTCGGCCGGCTCCACTTTGAGAATGTGGCGGTCCTTGGTCCATACATCGAAACTGCATCCCACGCCGCAATAAGTGCAGACCGTTTTGGTACGCCGGAGGCGGGTGGTCCGCATAGCCGCCTCCGCTTCGGAAACCCCGAGGATCGTGGTGTAGCCGGTTTCCACTTCGAGTCCCTTCACCACGTCGATCATGCTGCCCAAGACGGGTTTGCTGAAACCCGTCAGGAAGCCGGCGTGCCCGATCATGCTCTTCTCCATGAGAGCATTGCACGGGCAAACAGTGACGCAGTGGCCGCAGGACACGCAACTCGACTCGCCGATCGGCGCGCCGCCATCCCAGAGGACGCGCGGATGCGGATCTTCCCAGCGGATCGATAGCGTCTCGTTGACCTGAAGATCCTGGCAGGCCTGCACGCAACGGCCGCACAGGATGCACTGATTGGGGTCGTAACGATAGAACGGATTGCTGTTGTCGACCTCGTAGGGCTTCGTTTGAAACGGGTAACGCTGGTGTTCAATGCCGAGCAGCTTGGTAGTGTTGTGGACCGTGCAGTTGCCGTTGTTGTTGTCGCACACGGTGCAGTAGAGCTCGTGATTGCGGAGAATGCGGTCGAAAGCCTCGGTGCGAGCGGCGTGCGCGCGGCTAGCCGTGGTGGAGACCTTCATTCCCGGAGACGTCACCGCCGAGCAGGCCCGAACCAGCTTGCCATCCATCTCGACGATGCAGGTGTCGCAGGTCTGAATCGGCCCCAAAATCGGGAGATAGCAGACCTGCGATAGTGGAATGCCGGCGCGATTGATCGCGTCGATCAATCGTTCTCCCGCCGCCGCTTCATGGGAAGTCCCGTCAATGGAGATTTGGATCATACCCACCACCGGTACAAATGTACCCGTTTTTGGCCCCTAAAACATCGATTCCAAGTGGAAGAAGCGGTACAGCAGTACCGGTTTCAGCGCACTCCCGCCGCCTGCAACGTCATGGATTGCTCGATTTCCAATAGATC
>Ga0209067_10000132_pt1 | contig 51313 bp, 36 predicted proteins | sample ColStrG_CSR_2013_FD_187199 | JGI IMG/M metagenome (GOLD analysis project Ga0209067, IMG submission 187199) | Freshwater sediment microbial communities in response to fracking from Pennsylvania, USA - Cold Stream Run_MetaG_CSR_2013 (SPAdes)... | ecosystem: Environmental > Aquatic > Freshwater >... | reverse complement strand
GCAAACACACCGTTTTTATCCGCCACATGAATTTCGGTGATGATGCCCCCGAAATTGGTGATTTTGACTTGCATGCCCTGCGCATTGATGAGGGTAAATAAGCTGGCCGCCTGACCTGCAGGAGAGTGACCGAAAGGGGCATGCGAAATACTTGGTTTCGCATTGCTGGATGAGTTCATAGCTGTTTCTCTGTATCGGGTTGTTGGCTGAAAATACTGCTGTTGTTATGCGCTTGCATCATACCTAGGGTTGCGTCAAATACGGTAGCGCAGCAGCGAAGATGTGCTTGAATTATACCTGGCACAGTATATTATTATCTTACAAATAAAACAGTTACTGAATAACCCTTTCTCAGGAAAACACCATGCACCCAGGCCTACGCACCACGCTCCACACATTCGCTTTTAGCTTTTATGGCCTCATAGGACTTTCACTGGTCACACTAAGCCAGGCCGCCGAGGTCATCGTCCATGACCCTGCCATGGCACAAGAAGGCAATACCTTTTATGTATTCAGCACTGGGCCGGGTATTCCTTTTTATAGCTCCAGTGATTTAAAAAACTGGAAGAAAGCCGGTGAGGTTTTTAATCAAGAACCCAAGATGACCCGCCAAGCCGCGCCAGAATATGCGGGCTTCCCGTGGGCACCTGAGCTCTATTTTCACCACGGCAAATATTACATCTACTTTGCAGTATCCACCTTCGGCAAAAATACCTCTGGCATTGGTGTGGCTACCAACAAAACCCTCAATCCAGCATCGCCGGATTACCATTGGGAAGAATTGGGCACAGTCGTGCAATCTGTGCCCCAGCGCGATGACTGGAATGCCATTGATCCCAATGTTATTGAAGATGACAAAGGTGTAGCTTGGATGAGTTTTGGCTCCTTTTGGAGTGGGATCAAACTCTTCAAACTCAACGAAGACCGCACCCGCCCCGCCGAACCGCAAGAATGGTACAGTTTAGCCGAGCGCCCTCGCGGTGCCATCGCAGCCAATGAACCACCCAAAGATGGCGCGGTAGAAGCGCCCTTTATTTTCAAAAAAGGTGACTACTATTATTTATTTGTTTCCTTTGACCTTTGCTGTCGCGCTGAAAAAAGCACCTACAACATGCGCGTAGGCCGCGCCAAAAGCGTTATCGGCCCCTATTTAGACAAAGACGGCGTGGATATGCGCAACGGTGGAGGCTCCCTACTGCTCGCCGGCGACGCCCACTACCAAGCTCTTGGCCACAACAGCACCTACACCTTCAATGGCAAAGATTATTTGGTCTTTCATGCTTACGATACCCAGGATAAATACCAGCCCAAGTTAAAAATTCTGGAAATACACTGGGATAAGGACTTGTGGCCGAAAGTTGACGCTAAAGATTTGTTGAAAAACAAGACTAGCCTGAAGTAACAAAAGTGAGAATACCTAGCAATCCTTGACTGCAACAGCACAAGGTTTGCATTAAGTGTAAAGCGAGAAATTTGAACCATCAGCCTAAATCACCATCGCTGATATGCCCGCGTTAGCCGCAATATACTCCATAAAAAAACCGCCCATAAGACGGTTTTTTTATCACATAAACTCAGTCAATTAAAAGCTTGGCCAACCATTAACCCAGTTCAAGTCACTGATAAACAGTATGCTGTCGCCATTAGAACGCGCGTATCTGTGGCGCGCAATCACCCCGTTGGCAACCGATTGCCCGCCCGAACCTGCATAATTTGCATCAGAGCTTTCAAAGACAGTTCCGCCGCCATTTTTCATATCCACGCCATTTTGGTCTAAGTAAGGCCCAAAGATGCTGGTGGAACGACCATAAACAATGTAGTAAGTGCTGTTCGCACCTTGGCAGCACAAGCCTTTTGAGGCAAACAGGTAGTAGTAACTGCCATTGCGCACAATGTTTCCACCCTCTAAGCCGCCGCTGGCAGTAGCTATTCGATAAGCGTTACCGGTTGGCTTTAAGGTGGTGCTATCCAAACGGGTAATGTAAATACCGTTGCCCCATGAACCATAACTCAAATAGGGATTACCGGAAGCATCTGTGACAAAACTTGGATCAATCGCGTTAACACTGGCGCCCGCTACCGATGACACAATAATACCCTTGTCCACCCAGTCACCTGTTGCCATGGAGGTGGCCTGTGCCAACCCAATCGCAGAGTTGGTAGAACCAAAGGTAGATACCGCATAAAACACATTGGTTTTGCCATTAAAACGAGATATATCCGGTGCCCAAGTGCTAGCGGTATTGCCGTTGTAGGCTTTCCACCACGACAAACCACTGCCAAAAATGGGCACGCCCTGTGTCCAGGCCTTGCCATCCGCAGAGTATTTAATCGCAATACCACCCGCCGTACTGGTTTCGCCAATCCACCAAATGCTTTCTTTGGTTATACCCGGATCATGAGTACCAATAGCGCCCGAGAGAGTCCATGTAGCCGCATAAACCCCCGAAACAGGGATCAAACAACTCAGCGCAATCAATGCGCTCCACTTTTTCACACAATCTAATACGTTCATTTTTAGCCCTTCTTTATCTTTATAAGTGACTAGAAAGTTGATTCGCCCAACAGCCAGCGAACGGTTGATTTGTCTTACAATACAAGACGCTAGCAATAGTAGCTCAACCCTTGAGCCGCCTCAATATATTAGTAGTATTATCTTAATAATTAAGAGAGATTTTAATAGGTGTGCCAGCTAGTAAAAACACAAAAAATGATTAATTTTATTAAAATACAATAAGTTGTAGAAATTAAAGAAGGTTATTAATTTTTAAATAGAAAAAATACAGAGCAGATAAATAAAAATAATCAGACATATAAAACAATAAAATTTCAACCGTACGATAACGGAAGACGACATGGGAACAGGCCTTACAGGATTGACCTTAGCGATTGAGCACCAAGTTTTCCGAAAGACGGGTGCGCTCTGATTCAGTCAGATAACTAAGGCTGCGCAAATAAGCCGCCGCAGCCTGCGGGTCTTGCTGCTTAAAGACCGACAAAATACTGGTAACAGCATTCAGGCGCAGCTCTTGATCTTGTATGCGCCCGGCCCACTTCAACGCCTCGCCAACTTGCCCCTGCAGTAGGCTTGGCGAGGTGGCCATTTCGCTAATAATCGGATCAAAATCTTTCTGTAAAGGCATCGCCGATAGCCAAGCTGCCGCTTCGGCGGGGTCAGTCTCCAGCCATTGCTTGAATGCGGGCAACAGCAACGACTCACGCACCGTACCTGTCTGAGCCGCAGCAAAAGTCACCATCACTTGCGGGTCTGCTTCGGATAATGCATCGCCCAAACCATTCAAGGTGGCGGCTTTAAATTCCTCAGGTTGAGCCTCCAGCCATTGCAGCGCAGCTTGCGGCTCATAAATCGCCCAAGCACTGACCACCATGCGATTTAATTCGGCCTTAGTGTCTGCCTCTATATCTAACCCGGAGAGCAATTGGAGAGCCGAATTGTAAGCGCCGGCCTGTGCCATACCTGTGAGTAGCGACTGATAAATGTCTTTGCGCAATTCGCGATGAGCACCCACGAACTGTTCAGCAAAACCAATAGCAATGGCAGGTTCACTGCGGCCAACAACCGCTAACAGCTTGATAAATTGTGCATTATTATTCGGCTGATTGGTTTGCAGCCACGCCCAAGCCGCGAAGGCATTATGGGTAGCCCACACGTCCAAAATAGCGGCTTGCGCCTGTGCTTTCATTGCCCCACGCAAAGCCTGAGATTGCTCCAACGCCACCTGAGGATGAGTAGCCGCCAAAACAACCAAGGCTTGTAACTGCTGGTAGTCTGACCTGTAATTGCGTGCCCCCGCATGTGCCTGCATGGCCGGTTCTAAGGCAGTAATCGCAGGCGTAACTGGAACCGGCTCGGCATCAGGCTTATTAATTTGTGCCGGATGATTAAAGCCTGCATCCACAGAATTGGCCGGAACATCAACAGACGCAAACCAATGCCCTGCGAAAAAAGCACCCACCGCCACCAGCAAAGTCCAGAGCAGAAGGATAAATATATTGCGCATATTAAGTGTCTTTTAGCGTTATTGTTGACGAAGTAACTATGGGTAAGATGTTACCTTCTAAACCTTATTTTTGAAATTATAATAATACAATTATAAACAATAGATTTGCATTACACCCACCACTCATCCGCTTGATGAGAGTTTCAAGCGCTAGCCGGAGAAATTAGGCGAGCAAGAGAATTGCCAGAGACGCTGCTATTCGCAAGCGCTCATTAAGAACTGGATACCTAGGATGACGGCAAAAAAATTAACGGTATCTTCCCGTTAAAATAGAAAAGCCCCGCCCATAAGGGACGAGGCCTAGCCAGATATAACCAACAAAATCCCAGTTACTTATAATTCATTAGTAACTTAGAATCCCCCTGTTACTTAGTATCCAAGGTACCCAGCAATTGCGTCCGCTGCGCCTGCGTTAAATTAGGCGCGGAGCGTACATAAGATGCGGCACCTATCGGATCAGTCACTTTCATATCACTCAATATTTGTTGCAGTGCAGTCATGCGCAAATTGCTGTCGTAAATGCGCTCAGACCAGGCTAATGCGGTGGGAGCATTATCACGCATTACATTCGGCAAGGTCGCCAACGTATGAATGGCTTGGTCATAATCCTGATGATTTTCCGCCGCGGCTAGCCAATTCGCCGCCGCGGCCGGATCCTCCGTTAACCACTTCGAAATCGACTGCTGTAAAAGCAATTGACGCTGCGGACCACTGGCTAATTGGGAGGCAAAATTAGCCGCCGCCGGCGGATCAACATTCGACCAAGATTCACCTAAACCCACCAACGCACTGTTTTGCAATTCGCCAGATTGGCTCATTACCCACTGCATCGCCTGTTGTGGCTCGTAGGCTGCCCACGCACCCGCCACGTAATTCATCAGCACGGCGCGATCTTGGGGAGCAATATTGGCTGACTCGACCAGTTGCCGCGCGGTATCGTAACCACCGGCATGAGTGATTCCCATCAGCGCCGAAAGATAAACCTCTTGCGTTAAATTGGGGTGAGTCGCCGCTAAACTGCTGGCGTAATGCACTGCATTTTCGGGATTGTTTTTTCCGAACACTTCCAACAACTGATCGAATTGATAGGTGTTGTCTGGATTGCTCGATTGCACCCAATTCCATGCACCCTCGGGGTCTTTCTCGCCCCACACGGCCAATACCGCCGAGACAGCCTGGGCGCGCCTATCACCTTTTAGCTGTTGAGCCTGCGCCATTGCCGATTGTGGGTCCACTGCTGCCAAGGCCTCCAACAAATGTTGCAGCTCGTCCTGTGTCGCAGGGCTAGGAATACGCTTGCCGTTATCCGCCATTTTTTTCTTAAGCTCCTCCGTACTCTTACCTTCAAACGGAGCAGGTGCTTTTACCACTACCGGCGGTAAAGCTTCACAGATTGTTGCGGTGGTAGCGCGGATAGGTGCAAGCTTCGCGGCAGTGTGATCTGTGCTGGGCTCGCCAAATTGTGTCCAGCGTCCAGCTAAAAAACTGATAGCCGCACACGCCAGAATTAGAATTCCAGAGAGACGATTTGACATGATGGATCAACCAGAATGAATGAGTATTTGACGTAAAAAACCCGCCACGGGGGAATGGCGGGGCAGAAGAAAACAGGGAGTCTCCCTGCCATCAACTTACAGTTTGCTATACACCACAGAGAAGTATGAACTTGTACTAAAACTCGTGGCTGTCGCATTACTCGACCAAGAGGGTGTCACCATATTCATGGAGCCGCCATCGCCATTCCAAGCCCAACCGATAATGGTATAGCCCTTACTCTTCGCGTAGTCAGTTACACCTGACCAATCAGAACCCGAACCGCCACTGTTACCAAACTCGCCCACGATTAAACTGCGCCCGGCAGAGGCCAAGTCGTCAACGTCAGACGTGTTCACATAACGGTTTTTAGCTTGGTTCCACGCGCCCGGATATTCGTGAATAGAGGGAACAATATTGGTGTCATTGATTTTAGTGCCATTAGTACCTTTAATGGCAGCGGCAGCGGTCGCGGTTTCTTGTCCCCAACCGGGAATATCAATCACAATGCGCCCTGAATACACGCTACGAACAGTGCTAATCGCCGTGTTATAGGCGCTCGCGTACGCGTTAGAAGTAATGTTGTGACTACCCCATTCGTTCATCAGGTTTACATTGATGCTACCGGCAGAATTCAAACTGCTGTAATTGGTTTTCCACCAAGTACCTGCCGCACTCAACTCGGACGTTGAGTCGGAACCCAGCACACTGGACTTATGGTAAGTCGCAATCACCGTATAACCATTACTACGCGCCTGTGAAATCCAGGTTTTGGCTTGGGTTTCTTTGCCGGGCTCAATTTCGATACGAACAGTTTTGATATTGCCATTGGCCTTCATCAACGACCAACCCATATCTACATTGCCGTTGTTGTAATAAGACGGTTGTAAGTTCACGCCATTTGGGTAAAGCCCCGCAAAGCTACTGGCAGATACACCTGCCAACACCAAACCCAAAGAAGCTCCCAAAATTTTATCGATGAATTTAGGGGTGACACGTGTTTTATGATTATTCATAAGGCACTCCTGATTGATTTAAAACGTTATTGTTTGGAGTTTTCATATCGACGAGATACAGCCTACATCTCCATCAAAAATGGCATTTCAGTATCGCCATACGAAAACTCCCTTTTCTGATTAAAGCCACCAATAATCAGTCACCTCTCACCAGTAACCGATTACAAATTAGCTGTAACCGTTTACATTTTAGGGCGCGGTGAATTTTTACGTCAATCTATTTGATGATAAATCAGATAAAGTGTTACCGAAGGTTTCTAAGAAAGTAAAAAAGCGATGTGATTGCGATATTTGGTAGCAATTTTTATCAGTGAAAGACGCAATATTGCTAAAGCATGTGGTTTTTAAGCGGTGATGCGGATTCAGTTACCTAAGGAAATTGCGTGATCGGTCAACGAGCCGTTAAATGGTAGAGGCATTAGCCTCTACCATTTTCAATCGAAAAAAATGAAATTACAGATTAATTAAACTTGAACTGTTGGTTGCTGCCCCAGCTGCAAGTGTTCTGTTGAACATTAGCGCCATTGGCGGTAGATGAGCTAGCCACTTCAAGACACTTGCCGCTGTTTCTGTTGATGATTTCGTAGTTACCTGTGCCATCATTTGCAGCGGTAATTTGCCATTGTTGATTGTTGCCATTGGAACAATCATAAATTTGCACATTAGCACCGGCGGCTGTCGAACTACCCGATACATCTAAACAACGACCACTTTGCGCTCCTTTAATGGAATACCAGCCACCGCCGTTAGACACAAAGCTCCAAGATTGATTGCTACCACCTGAACAGCTGTATTGTTGAACATTGGCTGCATTAGCTGTACCCGCCGCATCCACACAGCTGCTGGAATGACGCGCGCGCAAAATAACATTCCCCGATGGCGCAGTTGCACCGCCAGATGCAGCGCTTGATGAGCTACTGCTAGAGGCAGAGCTGCTGGTACCCGTGCCTTCACTGACCGTAACGTTGGAGCTGCCGCTACTTTGGTAGCCTTCGGTTTCCATGATCATGTAGTTGAACGTACCCAAATTCAAACCCTTGGCCGCCCAGGCATCAAAGTGGTTGCCTGTCGTCACAGTACCGCTCGTTCTTTTTGAGGTACGGACACTCCAGTATTGATCGAAAGTAGCCGTGCCTTGAATAGAGGGCGCATTGGTACGTGTCATTTTGTAGATATTATAAGTGCCACCATCAGACACAAACGTTCCCAGCGACGTTCCACCCGGTGGAGTCCAGCTACCATAGTTTTCAACAATGTAATACTCAATGAGTGGGTTTGTTGTCCAGCCGTATACGGCCAAATAACCATTGCTACCGCCGTTAAAACTGCCCGAGAAATTAACATTTTTGCGCCCGCCCGTTTGCCACCCTTTACCCGCGGTAAAGTTCCCGGTGGTATTCCACGTGGTGCTGTAATTGCCACCAGACCCTAAGGTCATAGAGGCTGTTCCGGGGGTGTCCGTCCAAAACGAATAGTAATAGCCATTGTTAGTCCCCGTGGTGTTGGCTGTAATCGTTTGTGCGCTCGCTGTGCTAGCCAAACTCACCAAACCTGCTGATACCATCAAAAATCCTAACGCTTTTCTCACCGATTTACTGATTGATGTTTTCATAATTATTGGCACATTGATATTGACGTTAAAGTTACCGAATTTTGAGCAACACCTATCCACCCTGCTAAATAGAGGGGATAAGCAAAGGTGTTTTTGGAGTTACTACACATATTTCGGTGTGGTTGAAAACTGGTAACCTACATCCATTTTTATTGTTATTTTTTTCAAACTCAGGAGTCCCTTGCTGAATATATTGCACAGCAACCAGACATGCGATAAATCGCATACCTATAGACTATGCGAGGTTTGTCGCATTTTCAAACACTAGTACACAGATGGGAATTATCTTCTCAACAGCTTATAGTCTCGGTAACCATTTGGTTACTTTTAAGGGAAAATTTGATTAAAATAAACTGAACACCTCCAAATAAAATTCACTCAAAGAAAATATTTTATGGGTGAATTTTTTATCAGAGAAAGATGCCTTATGCAAACAAAGGGAGAAGATTCAATCACTCCCTTAATGTCAAAAGATGGTGTGTAGATAACCGTTTTTTGCCAAACATTTTGCTAAGGTCATTACTCACTCAATAAGCGTAACCCATATAAACCACCCGCCACTGAGCCCGGTTGAGCAACAAATTTAATGCTCAAATTTCCTTCGGATTTTTTTATCCACTCCGCTGGAATGCGAAAATCCTTGGTATAAATCTCTTGTGCTGCATCAGTGCTTAAGGTGACATGCGCCAACAATTGGCCGTTAATAAAAATATCAAATACTCGCCCAGCATCACCTTTAGCAAAACGCAAACGTAGGGTTTTTGCGACCAGTTTTTTATCCGTTAATTCATAACTAAACCATCCGGTTGCATGCCGCCAGTGCATGCCGTTGTTTAATCCCGACTCTGTTCCCTCTGCTTTAAAAAAATGATCTGACTCTGGCTGTTGCTCGCCCGGAGCCACTTGATCCACCGTTATAGCATCCAACGCCAAACGTTCTCGTTCTGCTTGTGTAGTGGCCGCTTGCAGAGCGGCTAAATTATCAGGTGTGGCGTAAGGCCAATAAATCATGTAACGCGAATCGTGCAAACGAAAGAAGGGAATAAATTCAATATTGTTAGCATTATCGCCTTTGACAATATCCGGGGCGGTAAAGGTCAGCGGTTTACCCGCTACAGGTTTTATATGATCCATAAAATTTTTACTGTCACTCACCAATAAAGGCGCGACCTCTAAGGGGCACACATCGCCGTGAGCGATATGCCCCATACGTGAATCATCGGCTAAATAATTTAACTGTTCATTCGCAATAGGATTGGTTTTAGCCGCAAGCACTATGGGGCCATGCAGCAACGCATAGTAATGCGAGCCATCGGGCATTTGCTCCAATGTTGTGTGCATGGGCAAACCAATTTCTACTTGATCACCTTTTTTCCATGCACGCTCCAGAGCAATATAGCTGCCAGAATGCTGTTTAATTTTTATCGCTTTTTTATTTATTGTTATCCACAAATCACCATCGTTGACCCACTGTGGATAGCGAATTTTTAGTGTAAATTTTTTATTGGAGTGAATAGTAATGATGGACGTTTCCGCATCGGGAAATTCTGTGTGCTGCGACAATTGAATATTTTTTTCACGCCAGTTCAGAGTTGATGAAATAAACAAATTAACATAAAGTGCACTACCATCTTTCGCATAAATAAATTCACCGTACTTGGCCTGACTTTCTATACCTGACCCCACGCAACACCACATGGCTTTATCCACTTGTGAGTAGACGCGGTAATGATTGGGACGCATAGGCGTGAAATACACAAAGCCGCCTGATTCTGGGTGCTGTGAGGATAAAATATGATTGTAAAGTGCGCGTTCATAGTAATCGCCATAACTCGCGTTGCTATCGCTTAAAAACAACAGCTCGGTAAGCTTCAACATATTGTAGGTGTTACAGGTTTCCGGCCCTTCCACTTCGCTGATCATGGAGGAAAAATCTTTGTCGTCATGAAAGTGTTCTTTCACACTGTTGCCACCAATCGCAACCGTGCGATTATCATGAACAGTTTGCCAAAAAAATTGCGCCGCTTTTTGCCAATCCTGCTGCCCCGTTAAATCACCAATTCGCTTAAAGCCAATCACTTTAGGAATTTGAGTGTTAGCGTGCAAACCGGTGAGTTTATCTTGTTGCGCTTTGAGCGGGTTTAACAATGCTTGATGAGAAAACCGAATCGCCAAGGCCAAATATTTTTTATCGCCTGTTATTTCAGACACATCGGCCAAGACTTCATTCATACCGCCTTGCTCAGCGCGCAACATGGTTTGCATTTGTTCATCGGTTAAATGATTGGTCAGTGTCAGCGCCCAATCCGATAATTTAATCAGTATTTTTTTCGCTTCGTCATTGTTGGCATATTTATAGGCATCGCGCAGGCCCGCAAAAATTTTATGCAGGTTATACCAAGGCACCCATTTACCATTTACAGAAAAACTATCGGCTTGCATATTGCCTTGCGCGATATTATCAAACGCCGTTTTACCACCGGGAATACCGCCCAAATAACCATCGCCATTAGCATCCTGACAGCGTTTTAATTCCGCTACAAAATAATTCAAGCGCTTTAATACCTCAGGGTTACCAGTGGATGCATACATTAACGCCAAGGCCGACAAATAATGCCCACCCATATGCCCATCCAAACCCGACGATTCCCAATTGCTATAGCTTTCTTGTTTTAGGGGAAGACCCGCTTCACGTTCAAACGGTGCCAGCAATTTATCCGGCTCCAACTCCAACAAATAATGCAAGTCGGTAGTTTGTGCGTCCAAAAAAATACCGGGAGTTAAACGCACATCATTCAGGGGAAAAAGTTCAGCGGCACATAGCTGCTGCGCAGCAGCCATGAATGACAATAGGGCGATTATTTTTTTCATGATGGGTTTGATTGCCTTGTGAATAGTATGGAATTGAGCCTCAACAACCTATCCCACAATTATGGCATATTGTAATATTTATTTATTATTTTTATTAAAAAAGTTCACCCGAAAACGATTACTTTATCGCAGAGGCAGGATGTGAATTCCCCTCTTTTAAAAAGAGGGGTTAGGAGAGTTTGAGCTGAGAAATTTAATTCGCACAACACTAAAATACTAATTCGCGGCGTTCACAATCGCTCGAATAATATCAGGATAAACTTGCTTACCAGTTTTGCGATCAAAAACACCCATACCGCCATTACCAGTGCCGCCGTTATCCCAATAAACAGGCACCATATGATGCTCGACGGCTGACTTGGCAATGTATTGATTCCAATACACTCGGTACGGCTCATGCCCCGTAATCTCCGGTCGCGCAAGAACACCAAACTCACCCAAAATAACGCCCACACCTTTATCCACAAAAGTTGTTTTCATTTTTTGGAATTGCGCATCTACAAAATTTTCATTGGCCCAGGTTTCTACGGCTTTTGGATCCGTTGCGTTTTTGCCCCACTGAGTAACAGACGATTTATTATTGAGCGTAAAGTTGTAGGGATCATAATAATGCACTTCCATCATTAATTTATTGTGCGCCGTATCTGTTGGGATTTTGGCAAAACTAACCGTGTGATTAATGTTGGTATTAAAACCTTGCACTACCAAATAACGCGAATCGTTTTTGCCCCCGGTTGCACGTACGGCATCCACAAACGTTTGATTAAAACTGTTTTGCACTGTGTAATATTCTTCCGTAGGCGTGCCGTAATCGCCCTCCACCATAACCTCATTGGTTCCTGCAAAAAGTAAGCGATCATCGTAATCGCGAAAATGCGTGGCAATTTGCGTCCACATAATTTTCAAGCGATTATTGACATAGGCTTGTTTGGCCGCCTTGGGCTGCATCCAACCATTGTCCCAATGAATATTAATAATCACATAGAGATCTGCTTTTAACGCGTAGTTAACCACTTCATCAACACGATTCATCCAGCTCGGTTTAATGACGAAATTATCTGCATCAGAAAATTGACTCCACGCCACCGGAATACGAATGGTTTTAAAACCAGCGGCTTTTACTGCATTAATAAATTCTTGGGTGATGCGCGGATTGCCCCAATGGGTTTCACCACCCACGGCATCCAACGAGTTGCCGAGATTCCAACCAGCGCCCATTTTCTGGCTAAATTCCACCGCGGTTAATGGGGCAACCTCTACCTTGGTTGCGCTTGAGCCTGTAGGCGCTTCGGCGGCTGAACTTGTGGAGGCGATAATAGAAAATGCGAGCGCTATAGCGACGAATAGATTTATGGGTTTCATCAGGTTTACCATTCTTATTAATATTCAGATAAACATGATATATCAATTCATTAGCAGCGAAGACCTTTAGCAAACCCTAAACAAAACTTTACGAAAATCCTTTCGCCACCCTAAAAATAAAAAAGGCAGCCCTCTTACGAGGACTGCCTTTTCGTTAGCACTTTGGATTAGAAAGCGTAACGAGCACCAATTGCAAAGGTACGGCTGTAAATGGAGGAACCGAAGTCATTCGTGGTTGCACCATTTTTACCGTAATAACTTTGGTAAATTTCATTGGTCAAGTTAGTACCATCCAAAGTCAGCTCCAAGTTATCCAACACTTTGTAGCTCACTTGCAAATCCATACTCGCTTCTGGTTTTCTCCAGACTTCTAACGGGTTCGCAAACAATGGAGCTTCGTAGTTGTTCAAGAACTTGCTACGCCATGAATAAGATAGGCGAGCACCTAACTTATCTTTGTCATAAGCCAACACAACGCTGTAGGACGAATCAGACACACCAAACATTTTAGTGGTTTGTACCGATGTAATCTTCCCAGTACTGTCAGTTACCGGCGTTTGTTGTGACGAATCCAACATGGTGTAGCTTGCTTGAACACCTAAACCATCCAAAACGCCTGGCAGATTCTCAGGGAAGTACACTGCACCCAACTCAGCACCATGTAACTTTCCATTTGACGCGTTGTACGGCTGGCTCAAAATAAACGTGTAAGGCGTTGGATCAGTGTCAGTTTTAGCATGCTGTACAGGATGAGTGAATCCTATAACAAGCCCCGTAATATCGCGCTCAAACAAGGTGCCGTACAAAGAACTTGATTTACCAAAATAATATTCCAACGATAAGTCATAGTTTTTTGACTCTGTTGGTTTTAAGTCAGGATTACCGCCCGATGCAGTTCCATAGCCAATATTGGTCACATCGGGGTAATAATGAATTGTTGGGTTTAAATCAACAAAGTTGGGGCGACGTAAAGTCTCACTGTAACTCAAACGAGTCAACAAAGAGTCAGTCCAATGGTAGCGAATCAGTAAATCAGGCGATGCCTTAGAAGAACTTACAGAATCGGTATTGCCAGAGAAGTTCATATCAGTGCCAACTCTGGTATAGCGCACACCAAATTCACCATCAAGTGTTCTACCGCCAACTTCAGTTTCGTAGTCGCTTTCTGCGTAGAGATTGGTTGTTTTTTCATCGACGTTAAAGTTCTCTGTCAATGCTTTCAACGTGGTTCCGTAGATACTTCTTATCTGATCGGCGTGAGAACGGATGTAGTAACCATTTGCTGATGCCCAACTGGTAGGTACATCAGAACGACCATCAAAGAAACCCGAATTGATACTTACTAAGCCAGGAGTGGTAGCCAAGTTAATAGTATTGTTATAAGCATTGTCACCGTTTCTTTGCGCTTCGGACGCTTTACGGTCATCATAACGCACACCAAACTTCACGGTTTTAAACAAATTTAAATCCGTGGTATAAGTTGCATCAGTTGTAAAAGTAGATGCAGAGCCTTTGTTTTCATTGCCGTTATCGTATAACTGCGCCGTATGCCACTGCGACGGATCTGCTTGATTACTTTCGTCCACAGCAGTTGATGGATCATTCAGGAACGAAAACGCTGGTAGACCGCCACCCGAATTAAAGTCAACATTTACGCCATAACCGACCTTATCGAAACGCATAGCAAAGAAATCAGACTTGAAAGTACTTTGTTGGTAAACCACTTCAGATTTCACTTTCAAGTTGTCAGTGAGATCCCATTTACCCCCCAAAGAATAAACATAACTATCAGTTTGACCAGTTGTTAAATCACCGCTGGTGAATTCATAAGGGTGACCTGTGCTTCTTGATTTAACAATGTTGGTGCCAGGATAAAGTACTACATTGGCTGCCGCAGGATTGGTGGCGTAATCGCCCCACCAGTCAACAAATGAGAACAACAATGAGTTGTAGCTCTGGTTGCGATAGCCGTTATAGAAAGTCTCGAAGGTATACTCAGACTTATCGTCTGGTGCATATTGCAGTGAAATATTGGCACCTGTACGTTTGCGAGTACCGGTGAAATCGCTAGCAAAAATAGCATCGCGACCCAAAATGTACGGTGTCTGCACGCCATTTAACAGCATGGTAGAACCCGCCGCCTCAGGCAAACCATTCAGAGTACCTGGCTGCCAAGTCGCACCAGCATCTGTAGGGAAAATTCGTTGGTAGTTGGTATAACCGGCAACGGGTTTATCTGTAGAAAAAGGAACCATGGCACCCGCAGTTACACTTTGGTCTCTGTAACTGGTTTTTGCATAGGAAAGGTTAACCAACGCACCAAATTCACCCGCACCCGTTTCCCAGCGGTCACTTGCCAAGGCACTGATTACTGGATCTGATTTACCAGCTTGCTCTTGGTACACATCGCGTGCTGCAATGACAAACTTGCTGCCAGAAAAATCAAATGGACGGCTGGTTTTAACGTCCACAACACCCGCAATACCACTTTCGATCTGGTCAGCAGAACGGGTTTTGTATACATCCACTTGTTTAATCAAGCTTGTGGGGATGTCTTGAATCGCTACGGCAGTACCTGACGCAGTAAAAATATTACGGCCATTTACGGTGGTTGTAACATCCGTCAAACCGCGAATTGAAATTCCCGATACTTCGCCTGAACCACGGTTAGTAACCTGAACCCCCGTTACACGCTGCAAGGATTCAACTAGGTTATTGTCAGGAAACTTGCCGATATCTTCAGCAACAATAGAATCTACGATTTGAATTTTCTCTTTCTTAACATCTAGCGCCTTTTCTAAGGATTCGCGAATGCCAGATACTACAATCTCATCAACAGTATCTTTTGCAACTTCAGCTGCAAATACATGCGCGGCGCCAAAGGCAGCAACCATCGCAACGGTTGTACTCAGAATTTTTCTTTTAAACATGTTTTTTTAACTCCCGTAAGTCACTTTTAGCCAGCGCGTGATTTACCGCACCTGCCTCAAGCACTATCTATTTATCTTATAAATAACTTGTTTTTGAGAGATTTGCAGGAATCTCTCCGTGAGTCTCCGCCTTCCAATAAACTTATGCTCAGATGAACATATTGTAAGACAAATAAAATCCTATGCCTCTTTGATTATCTCGTCAACAGTTATTTAATTCAGTTTACAAATGAATTGATTTTTATTAGCTAATAGTCAAATCAACCAAAAGCCTAAAATATCCGAGAATTGAGGGAAGACACCAATAAATGACACTAAATTTTTGTCTTATATATGAGGAGTAAATATTTCAATAATAATTACGAAAAGATTAAAAAAGGCTATATATCATCAATATAGTGCAATAATATTGATTTATATGCCACAAAAACTCAATACAAACCAAAAAAAGAATAAAAAAAACCGCCATAAGTTGCCTTATGGCGGTCAAAATTTGGTGCTGCAACACAGAGTATTGCTACACCCTCCAACGACAATCATTGATAAAACAAAGGGTTGAGCGAAAATGTAACAAGTTCAACGGGGCAATCAATAAAACCTTAAGGAAATCGACTTTTCTTATCCAAGACTCTATTAATCTCATCCATCATTTTGTATTATAATAATCACATAGCGGGAAAATTGCTAGCAAAATTTTTGTTGAGGCGATTTCCCCACGCAGGAACGCGATGCACATTCATTTATATATTCCATGACCAACAAGAGCCATAAACATCATGAAACAGATTTTCTTTCACGCGCTATCCCTCGCTAGTTTGATTACTTTAACGTCCTGCGGTGGTGGCGGTGGAGGAGGCAGTAGCGGCGGCGGTACTGTGATTGCCAGTACGGCAACCACCTCTAGCAGTAGTAGTAGCAGTAGCAGTAGCAGTAGCAACTTATCGTCTAGCTCATCCAGTAGCTCGGCAACATCGTTGAGCATTACCTTTAAAGACGTGTCGGTGCATGATCCAGCCATGATTAAGGTCAATGGAACCTATTATATTTTTGGCTCTCACGGTGCGGCGGCATCATCAACCGACCTAATGAACTGGACCAGCATTGCAGATGGCGTCACGGCCAGTAATTCACTCTTTAATGATGTAACGAAGGTGTTGGCTGATACGTTTAAGTGGACAACGGTAACCGATTTATGGGCTCCGGACGTGATTCGTCTAGACGACGGCAAGTTTTATTATTACTACGATTCGTGCCAAGGTAGCTCGCCACTCTCCGCAATGGGGATTTCGGTCTCCGACACAGTAACGGGGCCCTATGCCAATCAATCGATTTTTCTGAAATCTGGCGGCGCAGGAAGCACAAATTTAAACAGTGATGGCGCCACAACGTTCGATGTTTTCACCCAACCCAACGTTGTTGACCCTAATGTCTTCTACGATAAAAACCACAATTTATGGATGACTTACGGTTCTTATTCCGGCGGTATTTTTATTCTATCTATGGATAAAACCACTGGTTTACCGGTACCGGGGCAAGGCTGGGGCAAGCGTTTAATTGGTGAATACAATGCCACCATTGAAGGTTCGTACATTATGTACAGCCCTGACACCAACTATTATTACTTGTTTGTTACCTATGGTGGGCTAGCTGCCAACGGTGGTTACAACATTCGTGTGGCGCGCTCTAATACCCCCGATGGCCCTTATTACGATGCGTCAGGTAAGGATATGTCTACCGTCATCGGCAACCAAGCCGTGTTTTTTGATAACACCAAAATTGCGCCCTATGGCCAAAAATTAATGGGTAATTATCAATTTGCGTTAGCGGCCGGTGAAACAGGTACACCTTTAGGTTATGTGTCGCCTGGCGGTACATCACCCTATTACGATACCGATACCCATCAGTATTATTTGGTTTTTCATACACGCTTTCCTGGCATGGGCGAATTCCATCAGGTTCGCGTACACCAGTTCTTTATGAATCAAGATGGCTGGATAGTCGTCGCGCCATTCCGTTATGCGCCGCTGAGCCTGAGTGATGTCGCCTTATCCGCCGATGTGGCAGAGGCTGAGGTTGCAGGTTCCTACAAGTACATTAATCATGGCAAAGACATCACCAGTACTATTGTGCAATCGCAAGTCATTCAACTGACCGCTAACCACACAATAACAGGTGCTGTTACCGGCACTTGGGCTTACAACAGCAATAACTACATTGACATTACGCTGGACAATGGCGGGCTATTCCGCGGCGTACTCTCACGGCAATGGAATTCCAGCGCCAGTAAATTTGAAGTGACATTTACTGCACAATCCAACGGAGGGGTTTCTATTTGGGGAGCCCGAACCGGCAATTAACGAGATACAAAAGGGCTGCAGCGATGCGGCCCTTTTTTTATGGGCGCGCTAGGTGAAGGGTTTAAATAACGGTGATCGCAGGTATAGTTTTGGAGTAGAATCGCCGCGCCTTGTTATAACCAGCTAAAGAGGCAAATTTGATTTTTAATTTATACGCAGACAAAACGATATAAATTCCCAATCATAAAACATTCAATAATTTCCCTTATTAATAGTACAATAGAGCGCAAATTATCCTGCTGATGGTCACCTTTACACCACACAGGGTTTTTCAGGTAAAAGCGATGCCGATACCCGTAATAAAAAAATGAATCTGCAGAACACCTGACCGATTCTTGCAGACAAGCACAGTATCTTAAAAACACAGCACACTAGGGATACACATCAATAATAATTTTGCACAGGGGGCACTATGTCCGGAGCAGAGCAAGACTTAACCGCAGTTCAACACCTAACGGAAAATAATATGTCCAAAACAACCACCAAAAGCGGCAGCTTGCTGCTTGCCATTGTGTACATTACCGCCCTGTTTTTTATCTGGGCGTTTGTCACTAACCTGATTGACCCTCTGGTCAAGAGCATGAAGGTTATTTACACCTTGACCGATTTTGAAGCGCAGCTTAATCAGTTCGCGTTTTTTATTGCCTACGGCATCATGTCTATTCCTTCGGCCGCTTACTTGGCCAAAAATGGTTACGCCAAATCCATCATTCTGGGTTTAAGCGGTATTGTTGCAGGTTGTTTAATTGCGTGGTCTACCACCTTTTCTCACAGCTTTGTAACAGTGTTGTTAGGTTTGTTTGTTGCTGCATCGGGAATTACCTTACTGCAAGTAGCTGCCAACCCGCTGATTGCATCTATGGGCGATCAAAAAAGCGCGGCATTCCGCTTGAACTTATCGCAGTCCTTTAACTCTTTGGGCGCGTATGTAGGCGGTGTTTTTGGTGCAAAATATTTGTTAGATGGTCCGCTGTTTAAGAAAGACGTTGTTATCAATCAGTCGATGTTGGATACCGGCCTGTCTTTCGTCACCAATGTGTATTTATTGATTGCCGTTATTCTTGCAGTATTTACGCTCGCGGTATTTATTGTACGCAATACCATTTCAACACACGCACCAAAAATGGCCGAGCACAGTCAATCGCCATTCTCTGCACTTAAATCCAAATGGGCGAACCTTGGTGCTCTGGGTATTTTCTTGTACGTGGGTGCCGAAGTGTGTGTTATTTCGGGTATGATTTTTTTCCTTGAACAAGAGCAAATTCTGAATGTGCCATCACAAGTGGCTGGTTATATTGCGCCCTATTTTATGTTGTTCGCGATGATTGGCCGTTTCGCCGGTTCAGCGTTATTACGTTTTGTAAATGCAACCACCATGCTAATCATTGTGGCTTTCGGCGCATCAGTCTTATCAACCTTGGTCATTTGCACTTACAACTTACCAGCAGCTCATTTAGGTGGCACAGTAAATTTCCCCGGCGATTTTACCGCGCCTATCACCATGGGTTTCTTACCTGGTTTTGCTGCGATTTTAATCGGCTTATTTAATTCAATTATGTTCCCTACCATTTTCACCCTGACACTGGAGCGCTCGACTGCACCCGCATCAGCAACATCAGGTTTAATGTGTTTGGCGATCAGTGGTGGTGGCTTTATCTCCATTCTCTACGGTTTTACTGTCGACCAATTCCTCGCACACTTCCCCGTTGGCGCTCGCTCCTTGGCGTTCATTGTGCCTTTAGTCTGCTACATCTATGTCCTTTGGTTTGCGTTTGCTGCGAGAAAAGCACCCACGCACGCCATTGAAGAAGGCGTTGCAACAGGACATTAAGTTAGTGCGACAGTGTCTACCTTGCGGTTCATTTAACGAACGTAAAAGAGACACAAAAAAATAAAGGCGCCAATTGGCGCCTTTATTTTTTCTCACTTATTGAATTACTTTTTCACGTCAAATTTATACCCAATCTTCGCGGCATACACTTCGCCCGGCTTTAAAATAGTTGTTGGGAAATTTGACTTATTAGGTGAGTCAGGGAAATGCTGCGGCTCCAAACAAATCGCGCCGCGATACACAAAGTTCACACCTTTACCTGTTATCTTGCCATCCAAGAAATTGCCGCTGTAAAACTGAATGCCGGGTTGATCTGAACTCACATCCAATACACGACCAGAAGCAGGGTCATAGAAGCGCGCATCCAAGCCCCACTCGTTAGTGGCCTTTTTATTCAGCACCCAGTTGTGATCGTAACCGCCACCGTTTTTCAATTGCTCATTGGGCTGGCCAATCATTTTTCCAATGGTGTGGCTGGTGCTGAAATCAAACACAGTGCCCGCAACAGCAGCCAACTCCCCAGTAGGAATTAAACCACCATCCACCGGCGTATAACGACTCGCGTTAATCATCAATTCTTGATTTAAAATTTCACCGCTACCCGCTAAATTAAAATACGGATGTTGTGTCATATTGACCGGCGTAGGCTTGTCGGTGGTGGCGCTGTATCGTATGAAAAATTCATCCGTATTGGTCAGTTCATAAACGACCGTTACTTTTAAATTACCGGGATAACCTTGATCGCCATCAGGACTGGTATGAGTCAGCGTTAAACCCACAGATGTCTCGGTTTTAAATGGTTTTACATCCCACAATACCGACCAAAAACCTTTGCTACCACCGTGAAGATGATTGCCTTTATCATTCAAATCTAATTGATAACTTTTGCCATCCAACGTGAATTGGCCTTTGCCTATACGATTACCGTAACGACCGATCAACGCACCGAAATATGATTTATATTTCACATAATCTTCAACATTGTCGAAACCTAAAATAATATCGCCAAGCTTACCGTTTCGATCTGGAGTCAAGATAGACGTGAGCACACCGCCATAGTTAGTAGCTTTCACCACCACACCATTGGCATTGGTCAGTGTATAAACTGTTGTTGCTTCACCCGTTGGCAATTTGCCAAACGGCGCCGCTGAAAAACTTAAAGGCACTGCCGTTTGTACTAATTTAGGTGCAACTGTCTGCGCTTTCGCTGTGCTTCCAGTAACATCAGCACAGGCCATTTGCGTGGCGCAGGCAGACAAGCAAAGGGCTAAAGTTAATTTTTTAAAATTCATCAGGTTCTCCATTTATTATTGAAAGGTCAGGTTTAACGTGTGAAATTGAAAATCTCATTAAGGTATTGAACTTATGCGAATATCATTCGGCTTATCCTGACCAAAATCAGGCAAGCCCTCTTTAGTCCACTGCAAGCGACGTAAATATGTGTGGCGATTAGGATCAGTTAATGGGTTTCCTTGTAGTTCTTTATAATTCCGCGCGTGATAAACCAGCACATCGGTTTTACCATCTTCTGCTTTAACAAAGCTGTTATGGCCGGGGCCGTATCTGTGTAAATTTTCATTAGTCCAGAACACTGGTGTTGGCGATTTATGCCAAGACGTTGGATCTAGTAAGTCAGCATTTTCATCGGCCCACAATAACCCCATTGCATAGCGATGATCCGTTGCACTGGCTGAATAGCTCACAAAGACTTTGCCGTGACTTATTAATACAGCAGGGCCTTCATTGACTTTATAACCTTGGACTTCCCAATCCAATATTGGCATCGTTATTTTTGTTTCAATATTGCCCACTTGCGTGGGTGAAACTAATGTTGCTAAATAAAGTGCCGAATTAACGCTTTGTTCTGCATCGCGTTGCGCCCACAAAAAATAACGCTGACCGTTGAGTTCAAAGCTAGTGGCGTCTAATGAAAAAGAATCGCGCGCGGTTTTAACCTGCCCTAATTCCTCCCACGCCCCCTGCGTTGGATCAGCCGATTTATTCGCCAACACATACATGCGAATACGCCACGGATCTTCCGCGTCACCCGCTGCGAAATAAATGTACCACACACCATCTGCCTGCAAAATTTCGGGTGCCCAAATATGAGAGCCCATTGCACCTTTATCATGCTTTTGCCAAATTACATTAACTGGCGCGCGGGCAATAGCGCGTAAGGTTTTTGCGGTGCGCAATTCAATGCGATCATATTCGGGCACAGTCGCAACAAAATAATAATGCCCGTTATTCGCCTTATACATACAAGGATCAGCACGCTGCTCAACCAATGCAGTTGGTAGCGTTGTATCGTTTTTTGCATAAGCCTGTGCGGAGAAATAAATAGATAAAAAAGTTACAGCCATGCCGAATAATTTAAGCCACTTATTCATCATTTTTTATTCAATCAACGACGGACGACCAAATACCGGCATGCCTTTATCATCCCAACGCAAAGGTTTTACAAACGTATGACGGTCAGGATTCCAAAGCGGGTCGCCAATAATTTCCGTGTATGTGCGCGCGTGATATACGAGAGTGACGCCACCTTCTTCATCATAAGTAAAACTGTTATGGCCGGGACCATAAATCTTATGTTCAAAGCAGGTTTGCAATACCGGCTCTTGGGATTTAGTCCATGAAGCGGGGTTTAATAAATTGGCATTTTCATCTGCCCACAACAACCCCATTGCATAATTTTCGTCTGTTGCACTCGCCGAATAGGTGATAAATATTTTACCGTTTTGTTTTAAAACTGAAGGGCCTTCATTAACCCAAAAACCACGAATTTCCCACTCAAATTCTGGCTTAGTCAATAATATCGGTTCACCAGCCAGTTCCCACGGTGTTTTCATCGGCGCGATATATAAATTGGAGTTGCCTTCAATGGCATTATCTTTTTGTGCCCACAGGTAATAGAGTACACCCTTGTGAGTAAAAGTGGTTGCATCCAAACAGAAAGTATCTATTCCCGTATCAACCTGACCTTTAAATTCCCATGCTCCTTCAAGTGGGTTAGCGCTCGCATTGCGAATGCAATACATACGATGCTGAAACAAATTAAATTTAATGTCACGCGAGGGTGCTGCCGCAAAATAAACATACCAAGCTGCATCGCCGGTTTGTGGATTTAGGTTGTAATGTAATTCCGGCGCCCAAATTAATTCGCTGTAAGGGCCGGTGCCTGGCTTATGCCATACATCAACTGTTTCAGCTGTTGCTAAGCCTGCAATCGTTTTAGCGCGGCGCAACTCAATGCGATCATATTGGGGAACCGAAGCGGTGAAATAATAATAGCCATCAGTGTGCTTATAAATATAGGGGTCAGCGCGCTGGGGGATAAGAACCTTAACTAATTCACTCACAACGTTTCTCCAAAAAACATATTTTACTTAGAGGTCAATTGATAAAAATTTCAATCGAGTTTTTTATCTTGGCGTTAAGCTACTGCATAAAATCTTTAAAGGTTGGCAACCAAGACAGGTTAATTCGCGAGATAACCTTTCAACTTCATTGCTTCTTTAACATCACCGTAATAGGCATCATTAATACGATATTTAAACATCAACAACCCCATCACTGTATGAAAAATGCCAGGAATTATTGATAACATTAAGGCGATACCCATTAATGAGAAATCACTTTGCGGTTGATTGGGAACATAATGAAAATAGGTTAACAAAGAGCCCACCATAAGCCCTGCGATACCCATGCCGGCTTTTTGCCCCACCGAAATTCCACCGTAGGCAAAACCCGAAACGCGCTTGCCATTTTTTACCTGACCGTAATCAATGGTTTCAGAAATAATTGACCAGAATACCGGCGCATGCAAATCCACCACAAAGGAGAGCAGAAAGTACAATACAAAAGCCAATACAATATCTTGAAGCCCCACAAAAAAATAAATCATGAGACTCAAGGCACCGACAATTAATTGCGTATAACGAAATAATTTTATTTTACAAAAAACCTTAGTGATCCAAGTGGAAGCGATCATGGAGAGAATGGCGGCAGCAACGCCCGTCGATAAAAAGGCTGATACAATTTTTTCATCGCCGCCCAAATAATATTTAGCGTAATAAATAGCGACGGAACCGCGAATAACATAACCAATGGTGCCGGTAATACATACGGCAAATAAAATGAGCCATTGGTCATTCTTAAGCAATTGTACAAATTGTTTATGTAATGGTTGACGTTCGACAACATGCGCTACGCGCTCGTGCGTATTGAAATAGCAGAATAAAAACATCACTGCCCCAACTGCGGCCATAACCGCCATGGCCACTTGATAACCTACGGCACGATCCGCCCACATGCCGGCCACAATTGGCACTACAATCGCAACCATAAAGGCGCCAATTTTTGCGAGAAATAACCGATAGCCATTTGCAGATAAACGATCTTTAGGATCGCTGGTAATAGCGCTCGGCAAAGAAATATAGGGAATACCAACGCCAGAGGTAATCAGCGTCATCATAATATAGGTTGAATAGGCCCAAATTAATTTGGCGTCATAAGCCCAATGCGGCGTTGTGAATACAAAGAACACACTCACGCCATAAGGTACTGCAAGCCACAATAAATAAGGGCGATAGCGGCCATTTAAGAAAGTAAATTTATCGGTGATTTGTCCCATCACCAAATCAGAAACAGCGCCCACAATTTTGACCGAGAAAAAGAGAATTCCCATATCCATGGGCGTTAACCCAAAAATATCTGTGTAGTAAAAGGTAATGATCAACATCATGGCGGAGATCACAACATTTAATGCCATGTCGCCCACGCCAAAACCCACTTTTTCAATTACAGTCAACTTTTGCGTAATCATTATTATTTCACTCTCATTTTAAAAGGAGTTTTCTTTTTGGGCTAAAAAAAGCGGCAGATAAATCTGCCGCTTCCTTTAGGTCTCTCACAGCCTTTTTATATCAATAACTATTGAATCAGGCTTCTCTCTCTTTATTGACTTACGGGGTTACCACTTACAAAAAATAGTCATTTTCAATATTGTGCACAAGCAACACATCAATGCCCACCATACCGGCGCTGGCGGCAGCTTGAAGCCCCAACTTCGAGTCTTCAAACACCACGCAATCCTGTGGATTAACACCCAACAATTCTGCGCAGCGTAAAAAAGTATCCGGCGCTGGCTTTGGGTGTTGCACTTGATCTGCCCCTACAACAACGCTGATGTATTTATCTAAACCGCACAGCGCCAAAATAGTGTTAGCTTCTTGCGTGTAGGCACCCGTACCAATCGCCATAGGTTTTTTGCCGTGATACTTCTGTGCCACATCAATTAACCCAGTTGGCTTTACAAACTTGTGCATAGCACCGTGCACTAACTGCTCTTTAAAATCATTCATCTCATCCAGTGATGCTGATGCGGTGAGATTAAAATTCTTTAACAAAATCTCGATGGTGCCTTTTGTTGGCACACCCGCCAGTGAACGCATAAGCGGGCGATCAATGGGTATGCCGTATTTGTTGAGCATTTCGCTCCACGCAAATTCGTGCAATTGGCCACTGTCGACCAAAGTGCCATCCATATCAAAAATCAGGGCTTCATAGTTGTCGTACATTACAGTTCTCTCTGTGATTCACGGAAAACAGAATTAGAGCACAACCGAGTAACCCTGTTAAAACGAATAGACCAATCTTTACTGCTTTAGCGTGATGAAGACGTATGCAGCCTTCGTCATCGCTCAATAGTTACACACCATCTTTCAAATGGTAGTAAGCCGCATTGTGGCGCAATTCAGTTTTAAAGGCTCGCACCGTGGTATCCGCGCCAATCACAACCGCTTCAATACCCGCCATTTCGGCAAAGTCGACCACTTCATCAGCTGTTACACCTTGGGTGTAAGCACTGTGGTGTGCGCCGCCTGCTTGAATCCACGCCGCCGCTGAAATTTCTAAATTTGGACGCGGTTCCCACAAGGCTTTCGCCACGGGCAACTTCGGTAATTCTTGCGCTGGGGTTACCGTATCGACTTCATTAACAATCATACGGAAACGCGTGCCTATATCGATCAGCGAAATGCACAATGCGGGGCCCGCTTTGCCAGTGAAAATTAAACGCGCGATATCATTGCGGCAACCAATAGTATGTAAGTGAACTTCTAGTTTTGGTTTTGCAGCCGCGATCGACGGGCAAACTTCTAACATGTGCGCACCCAATACTTGATCCACACCACCAAAGTGATAGGTGTAATCTTCCATAAAGGAAGAGCCACCTGCGCGACCTTTAGAAATAACTTTTGCAATGCGCACCATTGCAGCGGTTTTCCAATCGCCTTCACCGCCGTAACCAAAACCTAATTGCATCAAACGCTGCGTTGCCAAGCCGGGCAAGTTGGTTAAACCGGTCAAATTTTCAAAGCAATTAGTGAATGCGCCGAATTCACCATCGGTTAAAAATTTCAGCATACCCAATTCAAGGCGCGCTTCATTTTTCAACATTTGGTATTGATGTTCGTCATCAAAAATTGCAGGCGATACATCGTATTCTTTTTTGTAAATTTCAATTTGTGCGGCAACTTGCTCGTCGGTAACAGCATCTACCACTTTTTGTAGATCGCCTAAACCATAAGCGTGTACTTCAAAACCAAAGGTAATTTGCGCCGATACTTTATCGCCATCCGTTACGGATACTTGACGCATGTTATCGCCAAAACGCGCCACTTTTAAATTTTGGCTTTCGTACCAACCCATAGCCACACGACACCAGCTATCGATTTGCTTTTGCACTGATTCCGTTGCCCAGTGACCAACGACTACTTTACGATCTTGACGCAAACGCGTACTAATGTGGCCGAACTCACGGTCGCCGTGCGCACTTTGGTTCAAATTCATAAAGTGCATATTGATTTCCGCAAACGGCAATTCAGCGTTGAATTGTGTGTGCAAGTGCATGTAAGGTTTGTTTAATGCACGCAAGCCGCCTATCCACATTTTGGCGGGAGAAAAGGTGTGCATCCACAAAATTAAACCTACGCAGTTAGGATTGCTGTTAGCCGCTTGCGCTACCGCTAAAATTTCTGCGGGTGATTTAACCGTATCTTGTGCAATAATTTTGATCGAAATATTGCTGGACTCGGTTAAGCCTGCTGCAATTTTTTGGCTATTCTCAGCGACTTGTTTTAATACGCCAGGGCCATACAAATGCTGCGAACCCGTCACCAACCAAATTTCTTTATCGCCGTAAATTTTCATTCTGTAATCCTCAAAAAATCTTTTGTAAATGCAATCTTGTTTGTTTATTCGTCGTCATCCTCAGGTAGCGGCGATGACGATTACCGACTAAATTACTTTTGCCCGTAGTAGGCGTTTTTACCGTGCTTACGCAAATAATGCTTGTCCACAATGCCTTGTTTTAATGGCGGAGTATCCTGTTGCAAGGTTTTAGTGAGGTACGCCATACGTGCAATTTCTTCTAAAATTACCGCATGGTAAACCGCGTCAGCACCGTTTTTTCCCCAAGTAAAAGGGGCATGGCCAGCCACTATCACCATTGGTACTTCGTTGGGATTGCGCGCTTTAAAACAATCGGTAATTTGTACGCCGGTTTCTTCTTCGTAATCGCGCGCAATTTGTTCATCGCTCATGACCGCTGTACACGGAATTTCACCGTAGGCGTAATCGGCATGGGTTGTACCGTAGCAAGGAATCGCTTGCTGTGTTTGCGCCCATGCGGTTGCATAGGTGGAGTGCGTGTGAGTCACACCGCCAATGGATTCAAAATGACGATACAAATGTGTATGGGTTTTGGTATCGGATGAGGGGCGCATATTGCCTTCAACGATAGTGTTTTCCAAATCCACAATCACAATGTCTTCAGGTTTCATAACCGCGTAAGAAACACCGCTGGGCTTAATTGCAATAACACCGCGAGCGCGATCAATTTGCGAGACATTACCCCAGGTATACACCACCAAATTGCGGCGCTGTAATTCCATGTTGGCTTCGTACACTTCGCGTTTTAATTCGAGGAAACTCATTTTAAATTTCCCTCGCTTACAAAATGACCGAGCGTTAAATATTTTTGATAGAGATTTTCATAGAGCGCGGCATTTTTTGCGTTGGGCTGATAGGTTTTACATACGCTAGACGCCATCACTTTTTGTGCGCTGGCCACATCGGGATAAGCACCACCAGCAACTGCTGCAAAAATTGCAGCACCCAGGGCACAGCTTTGTTCACTTTCTAAAACATCAATCGGACAATTCCACACATCCGCACAGGTTTGCATAACAAAGTCAGATTTCTTTGAAATGCCGCCAATCGCCACGACAGAATTAACCGCAACGCCCTCTTCTTTGAAACGCTCGATAATCGCGCGCGCTCCGTAAGCCGTTGCTTCCACTAACGCACGGAAAATTTCCGGTGCACTGCTGCCCATTTTTAATCCGGCAATCGCCATAGCAACGGTTTGATCGGCATCTGGTGTACGGCGACCATTCACCCAATCCAATGCGGTAACACCCGTTTCACCAATCGCTAATTCGCTCGCCGCGCGGCTCAAAGCAATCAGCGTTTGATCTTCAATTTCTTGTACCAGTTTTTGTTTGGTAGCGTCATCCAAGAGCGATGAACCCGACAAAATATTCGCCGCGGGCCAGCTCAGCAGATTGCGGAACCATGCGTATAAATCACCGAAGGCAGATTGCCCCGCTTCAAGGCCAACCAATCCGGGCGTAACTGAACCATCGACTTGACCACATATACCGGCAATGCATTTCTCGCCAATATCGGCGTATTCAGCCACAGTAATATCGCACGTGGATGTGCCCATAATTTTGGTAAGTACACCGGGTTTTACGTTGGCGGCAACTGCGCCCATATGGCAATCAAACGCACTGAAACTTACGGCTATACCCACAGGTAATCCAAGCTTATCGGCCCACTCGGCGGTTAAAAACCCGCACACGTTGTTGGAAGTGAACGTTTCTGCGGGCAAGCGATCACGTAGGCCATCTAACAACGGGTCTATTGCCACAAAAAAGTCATTGGGTGGATAACCACCCCAGCTTTCGTGCCACATCAATTTGTGACCTGTGGCACAGCGACCCATACGCAATTTGGAAGGATGAGTAGTGCCGGTCAATACCGCCGACATCCAATCGCAATGCTCAACCCACAGATAAGCCGCGTTTGCTACGGCAGCGTCTTCACGCAGAACATGTAAGGTTTTTGCCCAGAACCATTCTGATGAATAAATACCGCCTTCGTACTTCAAGTAGTTTTCATTAGCAGCCTGTGCTGCCGCGGTAATTTCTTGCGCTTCTTTGATGGCAGTGTGGTCTTTCCACAGCACGAACATGGCATTGGGATTTTCGGCAAACTCCGGCTTTAGTGCCAACGCCACACCCTCACTGTCTACTGCCACGGGCGTTGAGCCGGTAGTGTCGAAACTCACGCCAATCACTTGCGCAGCAGCGCCGAGCGGCGCACTACTCCAGAGGCCCTGCACCACTTGCTGCAAGCTCTCTAAATAATCCAACGGGTGCTGACGAAACTGGTCTTTGGCCGGTACGGAGTAGAGCCCCTTTTTCCAGCGCGGGTAATACACCACATGGCTGGCAACCTCGGCGCCCGTGTGAACATCCACCAAAAGTGCGCGAACTGAATCGCTGCCATAATCAAGCCCCAAGGCATAAGAAGTCATAAAGTTGTCCCAGCTACCACATCAATCTCAATGAATTATATTGTATGATAATATTATTCACTGAAACCCACCAATGTCAATGACCTAGCCCTAAAAATCCACAAATTTATCTGACTATTTTCCCCAATTACCAACGCCCATAAGTAAAAAAGCCGAAGCACTCCAAGGGAGTCTTCGGCTGCAGCAACTGGCTACATAAAGGAGGTGGCATTGACTAAATTAGTTACCGCTAAGGTTAATTGGCTGGGCTGGCACCCTCTGTGGTCATCACAATACGCTGGATGGTGCCATCGGGGTTGTAATGTAAATCATCGATACATACCGAGCGACGGAAACTACCGCCATCCGGCTGCACCCCACCATTGTGATAAATAAAGTAACTCTTGCCCTTAAAGTCGATAATGGCTTGGTGATTAGTATTGGAGTTGCCGGCTAATTCATTAAGAATGCCCTTGTACTCCCAGGGCCCAGTCACGCTTTTACTCATGGCATAAGCGATTTTCTCGGGAAAACCACTGGCATAGGACAAGTAGTACCAGTCGCCATGCTTGTGAATCCACAGCGCCTCGGTAAAGTTAGGCAAGTTAATCGGCTGAATGGAACCCTCCATCTCCACCATATTCTTTTTCAGCTTTACGTAACGCGGCTTGGAGTTTCCCCAGAACAGATAGGCTTGACCGTCATCATCGATGAAAATGGAAGGATCAATATCGTCCCAATCATTGGGCGTATCAGTCGTCATATCATTGGTGATGAGCGCTTTGCCCAAAGCATCTTTAAATGGCCCCACAGGCGAATCACCCACCGCCACGCCTACCGCAAACCCCGGATGGGTATCATCGTGGCGCACTGCCACATACCAATAAAATTTGCCATTGCGCTCAATTACTTGGCTTGCCCATGCATCACTTTTGGCCCATTTAAAATCGGTCACCGATAAACGCGGCCCATGCGCCTCCCAATGCACCATATCGCTGGAGGAAAACACCAGCCAATCGTTCATTTCATAAAACTTGGTGTTATCTTTCGCTACATCATGACCGGTGTAGAGGTACACCTTGTCTTTCACCACCAGTGCCGCAGGATCAGCTGTCAGGACATTTTGAAACAGGGGGTTGACTGCCTGTGCAAGCGCCGGCACCAAGAGGGACGCTACGAGCAATACCTTAAGTGACTTCATAATAAAACCTTATCTATATTATTGTCATACAATATAGATAGGTAGATTACTTTGTCAAGATACAGCGGTAAAGAAGGACATTCCGAAGAAAGAAAAGCTAGAAGTGAAGACAGCCTCCGCTGAAAAAAGGCCGTAGAGATTTAAGGCTAATCGCCCCCTAGCCCTCTTTGTTCAAAAAGGGACTAGGGGGATTTGGAACGTCAACTGTTAACGCGCAGCCAAACTTGCTTTCGCACGCTCAACCGCCGCCTTCACTTGCACAGGTGCCGTGCCACCAACATGGTTGCGCGCCGCCACTGAACCTTCCAGCGTAAGTACGGCAAACACATCTTGCTCAATCACGGTTGAAAACGCTTGCAGTTCCGCCAAGGTCATCTCTGACAGATCCTTGCCGGTTTTCACGCCGTAGCCAACGGATTTACCCACAATTTCATGGGCATCGCGGAAAGGTACGCCGCGGCGTACAAGGTAATCCGCCAAGTCAGTCGCCGTGGAGAAGCCGCGCTTGGCGGCTTCGTACATTTTGTCTTTACGCGGCAAAATCGCCGGCACCATATCGGCGAAGGCGCGCAAGCAATCCTTTACGGTATCTATGGCATCGAATACCGGCTCTTTGTCTTCCTGATTGTCTTTGTTGTAGGCCAAAGGCTGGGATTTCATCAGGGTAAGCAAAGCCGTGAGATGACCGTAAACGCGACCGGTTTTACCGCGCACAAGCTCAGGAACATCAGGGTTTTTCTTTTGCGGCATGATCGACGAGCCAGTGCAGAAGCGATCCGGCAAGTCGATAAAACTGAATTGCGAGCTAGTCCAAAGTACCAACTCTTCACTGAAGCGCGACATATGCATCATCAAAATGGACGCGAAAGCGCTGAATTCAATGGCGAAGTCACGGTCACTCACTGAATCTAAAGAGTTTTCGGTCTGTGCGGTAAAACCTAGCAACTGCGCGGTGTAGGCGCGATCAATAGGATAAGTGGTGCCGGCCAAGGCGGCTGCGCCAAGCGGCAGATAATTCATGCGTGCACGGCAATCCAGCAAGCGCGAGTAGTCGCGCTGCAGCATTTCAAACCACGCTAACAAATGGTGGCCAAAAGTCACTGGTTGGGCAGTTTGCAAGTGAGTAAAGCCGGGCATTATGGTATCGGCTTCGCGCTCAGCTACACTCAAAAGCCCCTGCTGCAAGCGGGTCAGCTCGTTGGCGATAGTATCGATTTCGTCGCGCAAATAGAGACGAATATCGGTAGCCACTTGATCGTTGCGCGAGCGACCGGTATGAAGCTTCTTGCCGGTAATGCCGATGCGCTGGGTAAGCACATGCTCAATATTCATGTGCACATCCTCCAGGCTTACAGACCACTTGAAGGTGCCTGCGACGATTTCCGCGCGAATCTCCTCCAAACCGGTGATAATTTGGTCGCGCTCAGCCTCGGTAAGCACCCCTACTTTGGCCAGCATGGTGGCGTGAGCGATGGAGCCATTGATGTCGTGGTGGTAGAGGCGATAATCGAAGCCAACAGAGGCAGTAAACCGCTCGACGAAGGCGTCAGTCGCTTCACTAAAGCGGCCGCCCCAAGGTTTGATGGGCTGATCGTTTTGACTCATGGAAATTTCCTGTAGATTGTTGCAATTAACCACAGTGCGGCAACTGCTGAGCAGACATTCGAAAATAAAGTCGGGCATTATAGCCCTATTTACACGGCTCTGGAGCCAAACACCTGTGTCTAAGACCAAGAATAAAATACCTTCTGGCGATTTTCTGCCGAACCTGTGCAACCCACAATCGGTGTTACTGCTGATCTTGGTATCAGAACTGATTGCGCTATTACTTGCACTGAACGCCTCTTTTTTGCCCTTATTCAGCTGGGATTCGCTGGCACTTTACTCTTTTCAAATCCAGTGGATTAGCTTGGTAAGTGCGTTGGTGATCTGCCGTATGCGGCCTTGGTTGCGCACCTGGATGCCAATTCACGCGGGCTTGGCCTCTTATGCAGTGGTAATCATGACCAGTTTGGTGATGTCGCTGCTGGGGCAATTATTGCTGCAAGTGTTTACGGGGCAAATCATTGTCGGCTTGGGTTTTCACCTGAATGGCTGGCAGCTGTTCAACAACCTACTTACTACCGCAATCTTATCGGGGATCATCCTGCGCTATTTGTATCTGCAGCAGCAACTGCGCAACCAGCAACAAGCCGAGCTACACGCACGCATTCAAGCCTTGCAATCGCGCATTCGCCCCCATTTTTTATTCAACAGCATGAACAGCATCGCCAGCCTGATTGGTTCAGACCCAGAACTGGCCGAGCGAGTCATTGAAGATTTAGCTGAGCTGTTTCGCGCCAGTTTGGCTGAGCCTGCACTGATACCCTTGGAGCGTGAACTCACACTCTGCCGTCGTTATCTGGAAATTGAGCAACTGCGTTTGGGAAAACGCCTAAACGTAGACTGGCAATTGAGCACAATCACAGAAGATATAAAAATTCCCAGCCTAATGCTGCAACCGCTGGTGGAAAACGCCATCTTCCACGGCATAGAACCCCTGCCGCAAGGCGGCAGCATTAGCATTAAAATTTCACAGGCCAACAAGCAATTAATGATCGCCATTGCCAACCCTTACCCATTAGGTAAAAAAACGCAGACGCCAACCGTTTCACAAGATAAACATAACCGCATGGCACTGGATAATATTCGTCACCGTTTACGCGTACACTATGGCAATGCCGCACGGCTATCCTCCAGTGAGGAACAGGGTATCTTTACCACTTATATATTTTGCCCCCTATCCACGTGAGAAAATAATAATGGATATTTTGATCGTCGATGATGAACCTCTCGCTCGCCAACGCTTGGTGCGCATGATTGAAAAACTGGAAGATCACACCATCATCGCCGAAGCCGATAATGCTGATGCAGCGCTCGCGGCAATTAACGAACACGACCCAGATTTAGTGCTGCTGGATATTCGCATGCCGGGCAAAGATGGCCTTGAACTCGCGCATGAAATCAGCGCCTTGGACTGCCCACCCGCCATTATTTTTTGTACTGCCTTCGATCAATATGCACTGGATGCATTCGGCACCACCGCGATAGGTTATTTATTAAAACCGATTAAGCTTGAACAGCTGCAAGAAGCACTCGCCAAAGCACAAAAACTCAATAAGGTGCAGCGCGCCGCCGCACAGGTTACAACCACAGACAATAAAAATACGCGCACTCACATAAGCGCAAAAACGCGCCGCGGCATAGAATTAATTCCGCTGGAGGATGTTCGCTACTTTGTAGCCGATCACAAATACGTGACGGTTTTTCATCGCACTGGCGAGCACCTTTTGGATGAAACGTTAAAAGAATTAGAAGAAGAATTTGGCAATCGCTTTATTCGCATTCACCGCAACGCACTGGTTTCCGTAAAACACATTGAAGCTATTGAACGTTCCACGCAAGGACAATATCAAGTGCGCTTAGCCAATACCGAACACAAACCGATTATCAGCCGCCGCCATGTCAGCGATGTGAAAGAGTTGCTGAAAATGATCTAATACGAAAAACCTAAAATGGATTTTTCAAACATCAAACCGCATTAACATTTTTTCTGCCAAAACATCGCCTGTCCCATTTGCGGATCAAGTGAATATCCTGCGTAACCACAAGCCTTATACAACGCCTGCGCAACAGTGTTGCCTTCCAGCACTTCAAGAGTCACTTTGCAACAACCTAACTCACGTGCAATGGTTTCCACCGCTTGCATTATTTTTTTAGCTAATCCGCGTCCGCGATATACTGGCGCCACAGTAATATCATGAATATTTAATAAGGGTTTGCACGCAAAGGTAGAAAAGCCCTCAAAACAATTAGCTAAACCAGCAGGTTGATTATTTACAAACGCCAAAACCACATGCACGCCGCTGCGCTTTTGCAATTCATGGACAAGATTTTGTTGCACATAAGGCGATAAAGCTTCACCGCCGCCCATAATATCTTGGGCATATTCATTCAATAAAAATACTATAGCCTCCGCGTGTTGCGGGTTGGATAAATCAGCGCGAATAATAGTTTCTATGATGAAAACTCCAATGCGGAAAGAGTAAAAAAATTCGATCAACCATTCCCTATTCTATTTTTTCGAACCCAAGGTTAAAACAATTATTTTAATCTCACACATCACTCAACACAGTGCCCTCCTTGGCAACCATGTTATTATTGAACGATTACTTACAACTCACACTAGGGCTTTCTATATTCCCACCATTGGTATTCGCCTGCAAACCAAATTCTGCGGTTTGACCGGCGGCGATAGTGCCATTCCAACTTACGTTAGTGGCCGAATATGGATTTGAACCTGTAACGGTTGCATTCCAACTACTGGTCAGGCGATTGGCGCCAGCGTATTGCCAAGTAGCCGTCCACGACGATACGGCATTACTGCCGGTATTCGTTACGCGAATTGCAGCGGTATAACCTGTACCCCATGAATTAGTCACCACATAAGTACAACTTAAGCCACTCGCAGCAACACTTGAACTCGATGCAACGCTGGAGCTGGATGCAACAGAGGATTTACTGCTAGAGGTAGATGCAATTGATGAGCTAGTCGCAATACTCGATGAACTTATCGCCACGCTGGATACACTACTTTTTGCAATGCTAGATGAACTGCTGGCAATACTTGAGCTGGTAGAGCTGCCCACAACGCCATAGGGAGCTGGTTGCGCAGCGCAGGTTGCACGTGCAATACAGCTTTGATTATTTTCATAACCCCAACCACTGGCAGTAGAGACACACACGGGATACAGCGTGCCGTACCAATTACATTGTTGCCCACCGCTTGCTGAAGAACTGCTAGAACTCACTGAAGAGGCAAGGCTACTGGAGGCCGAACTGACGTTCACTGAAGACACGCTACTTGACGCCAGACTCGATGAAGTACTTGCACTACTGGAAGAATTACCTGCAAAATTAGTGGCCAATTTTGACGTGGCTTTAATACCATTCGCGCCATTAATTAACATATTACCCCAGGTACTGAGTGAAGCGGGGTCCCAATTAATCGCGATATCCAATGCTGTACAGCAACTGCCATTACCACTCCAACTCCAACCCAAATAACCTATACCCAGTTGTTGCGTGTACGCCATAATGTCCGTGGCATCCACCGCTGAACCGTTATTGGATGAACCAAACTCACCCACGACCAATGCGCGACCTGTTGCTTGAAATGTTGTTAAATAATTTTGAATAATACTGGCCGTGTTATACACCTCATACATGTGCACCGAAAATAACGTATTACTTAAACTATCTGCAGCAAAAATTGTATTCGCATTATCGCGCATCGCAAATTGCCAATCCTGGCCCCAAGCCGGGCCATCAACCATAATTAAGTGTTTTAACCCAGCGCTACGCAAAGTTTTAATTGCCGAAGACGTTTCCGCTGTAAAGGTCGCGGCGGAGGTATTATTGCCATAAGGTTCATTGGCAATATTAATAACAACATAATCCTCTTGCCCTACCAACGCCGCTTTAATATCACTACTCGTCCAATAGGTTGCCGCATTGGCAATATTAGTTGCAGCACTGCTTTCACCATAACCGGTAGAATCGTGCACTTCCAAGACACACACTAATTTTGCAGCTTTACATTCACTAATGATGGTGGATACATCCGCGCCGGGAGTGCGCGTCCATTGCGTACCATCCGCCAAGACAACGCGCACAGCATTTGCACCCGTCGCAGCAATATCTGTTATAGCTTTTGTTGTTTTATCGGGATACCAAGCGTGTGCATGGTTAATGCCGCGGAAAATAAAATTATTACCATTGGGATCAAGCACTTTCGTGCCGCTTACACTCCAACCCGCAAATGCATGGGCGGTAATCAGTGCCGTTGTGAATAAGGTAGTCGTAACTTTTAAACAATTTTTTTGCAATCGATTTAATGTGTTCATGGCAGCTCCGTTCTTTACAGTATTGTGCGCGAGTGAGTAAGCGCACGAATGTCTGCGTTGATTATTAGTGGAATACTCAGATCATTATTTGCAAATGTTGTCAGGGAACTTACACACAATTATTTTGGGCAATAGTCCGCCAACACAAATTCATGTGCAAAAAATGAAATACCTAAACGATAATTTTTATGCCCGCCAACACGAAACGCATCGCCTGCTACTCGCCGTCGACATAGAGAGGAAAGCACTTGTCGATAATTATTATTAAAACCGAGTATCAGTAAAACACCGAGCGTAACCGTTTACATCCTAATCAATTGACCAACCGTTGGCAAGAACACAGCCTACAAATTTTTTATTGTGGCCACGTTGTGCCCTGCGTGCAGTTTTCAATATAAAGCTGATTTTTTTGACCATCATTTGGCACATAAACTTGATTCGTAGCAGATGCCGGAATAAGCCCTGTTGCGCAGGTAGCGCTCTGACCAGGGCCAATGACAATGTGCGCCCCCGGTTTTAGTGTGCACTGACTCATGCGATCAAGCGCGCTCCACTCAGGGCAAATATCATTCGCATTTTGATAACGATCTTTTGGCCCTTGCGGTATATTCAATGACCACCAACGACCATTAAGTGTGTAAGTTTTAGATGAATCCCACACGCGATAAACCACCACCGGCTGTTCCACCTCAAACACCTTACCCGCACACAACATACCTTTACCGCTTGCACCCAACGCCGATTGCAGCAAGGTATTATCATGAACTTCACGCAAACCTATTGGCGGCTTAACAATAGCGCCAACACAGGCATTACCATCAATGCCACTTAACGATGGGCGTGAAGTGGGATTTATCCAACTGCAGGATGTGAGCAAAATGCACACACACAAAGTAACATTGAGTTTCATAAGGTTTCCTTTATCGATCAAAATAAGGTGGGGTCGACATTATCAAACTGGCGCCTCATTCAAAACTTGATTAACGCAATCGACTACGTTATTTTCGAGCGCAAGGTACGTTAATAATTAATAAGGTGCCTCATTTTTCATTATTTTTTCTTTACAGGGACTCCCACATGAACTTTCAAGAATCCGTAAAAACCTGTTTTAGCAAATACGTAGATTTTAATGGCCGCGCTGTTCGCTCTGAATATTGGTGGTTTGCCTTATTCAATCTTATCGTCAGTATTGTGTTAACCATTATTAGCCCTAAATTATTGGCCAACATTTATTCACTTGCCACCCTCCTTCCCGCATTAGCCGTGGGTGTACGCCGTTTACATGATACCAATCGCAGTGGCTGGTGGTTACTCTTGTGGCTCGTTCCTGTTATTGGTTGGATTGTATTAATTGTTTTCCTAGCACAAGACAGTGTGCCCGAAGAAACCGCTGAATAATATTCGCGACGAGACGCAATGCGTCTCGTTTTATTTTCACAACCCTCGTTTACTCAACATATCCCCCCACCAAATAAAATTTACTCTTAGTTTGAGCGGAAAAATCGTAGCGATAAAAAAGGGCAACCCGAAGGCTGCCCATAAAGTCGACTCATGAAGCAGTCGAAGAAGACGGTAAGCGCATTACAATGAGTGTTTATGCAATAAGCTCATTACAGATTACGCCTGCACATGAACTACGCCGTTTTCAACTTTTACGGGAAAAGTAGCGACAGAATATTCAGGTTTTTCTAAACACTCGCCCGTGCGTAAATTGTAATGTTCTTTATAGAGCGGCGAGGCGACAACAACAGCATCGCCCAACGATCCTATAATGCCACGCGACAACACATTGGCTTCACCAATAGGGTCATAATTTGAAATAGCAAACAGTTCATTCAAACGGCTCGATTTAAAAATAGCGACTTGCTGACCGTTCACCTTAGCGCATACACCGGTATCGGCAAACAAATCATCTTCAAAGCACACGCTAATCCAATTTTTTTCGCTCATCATTTTTCTCACTGAAATATTTTTACCATTCATTGTCATTGAATCCCAAATACCGATTGAGTCACGCCAGACTCAACCCTCCTGTTTATTAACGAAGGGTTAGTGAATATGTTTAATCCACTAATTCGACCAGCTCGATTTTATTTTCGCGTTCATCTTTAAAGGCTGGGCGAATTTGGCCGCGCTCAAGTACATAAGCAAGATTCTCATCGCGGTCATCGGAGTTAATAAAGTGCTTAAAGCGTTTCTGTAACTCTGGATTTTCAACCGTGGTTTTCCATTCACACTGGAACTGATCAATGTTTTCTTGCAACTGTTGCTCTAATTCAGCGGCAATACCAAGCTTGTCATCGATAACCACTTTCTTCAAATAGGCTAAACCGCCATCTAAATTTTCCAACCAGACCGATGTACGCTGTAAGCGATCACCGGTGCGAATATAGAACATCATTACGCGATCAATATATTTTATGAGCGTTGCATCATCTAAACCTGTTGCAAATAAATCGGCGTGACGCGGACGCATGCCGCCGTTACCGCACACATATAAATTCCAACCACTTTCAGTAGCGATCACACCAAAATCTTTACCTTGAGCCTCAGCACATTCACGCGTACAACCCGACACACCAAATTTAATTTTATGCGGTGCGCGAATTCCCTTGTAACGATTCTCCAAGGTAATTGCCATGCCCACAGAGTCCAACACTCCATAACGACACCAAGTTGACCCCACACAAGATTTAACGGTGCGCAATGATTTGCCATAGGCTTGCCCCGTCTCAAAACCCGCCTCAACCAATACTTTCCAAATAGCGGGTAACTGATGCAATTGTGCGCCGAATAAATCAATGCGTTGGCCACCCGTAATTTTGGTATAAAGTTTGTATTCTTTCGCCACTTGCCCAAGAACAATTAATTTTTCTGGTGTAATTTCACCACCGGCAACGCGTGGCACAATTGAGTAAGTACCATCTTTTTGCATATTGCCCAGAAAAATATCGTTAGTGTCCTGTAAGCCAATGTGTTTTTTATCCAACACAAATTCATTCCAGAAAGACGCAAGAATGGAAGCCACTGCAGGTTTACAAATTTCACATCCCAAACCTTTGCCATGACCATCCAACAATTCATCAAAGATTTTGATTTTTTTGATGCGGACAATGTCGGCCAACTCACGCCGAGAGTGCGGGAAGTGTTCGCAAATATGATTGCTCACTTCCACACCAAGTTTAATCAACTCGGAGTCCATAACTTGTTTTACGAGTGCAGTACAACCGCCGCAAGACGTTGATGCTTTAGTAGCATCCTTAATTGCGCTCATAGTGGTTGCACCATTTTGCACCGCACAACAAATAGTACCTTTGCTTACATCCATACAGGAACAAATTTGCGCGGTTTCCGGCAAAGCGTCTACGCCCATGGCAGAACTTGAGCCGTCAACCGATGGCAAAATTAAGCTATTGGGATCTTCTGGCAAATCCATCCCGTTAACACACATTTGTTGTAGCACACCGTAGGCTTCGACATCACCAACCAACACCGCACCTAATAATTTTTTGTTATCGGCGGACACAATAATGCGTTTGTAAACTTCGTCCACATCATTGCTGTAGGTATAACTTAATGAACCAGGGGTATTGCCGTGCGCATCCCCCACTGAGGCAACATCAACACCGAGCAATTTTAATTTGGTACTCATATCAGCACCGGAGAATTGCTCGCTACCGCCAGTGATATGTGACACAGCAACTTTCGCCATGTGATAGCCGGGGGCAACTAATCCGTAAATACGATTTTGCCAAAGTGCCGACTCACCGATGGAATAAATGTCTTTCACCGAGGTTTGGCAATTGTTATCGATAACAATACCGCCGCGCTCACCCACTTCAATGCCGCATTTACGCGCGAGCTCATCTTGTGGTCGAATACCAGCAGAAAACAAAATCATATCGGTTTCTAAATGGCTGCCATCCGCGAAATTCATGCGATAGCGCGCTTCAGTGCCAGCAACAATTTCCGTAGTGGCTTTTTGCGTATGAACGCGCACACCCAGTGATTCAATTTTACGGCGCAATAATTTGCCGCCGCCTTCATCTAATTGCACTGCCATTAACCGTGGCGCAAATTCCACCACATGCGTTTCTAGACCAGCGGCTTTTAATGCTGCAGCCGCCTCTAAACCTAATAAGCCACCACCCACCACCACACCCACCTTGCTTTGTGTAGCGGAATGCGTAATAGCCTCTAAATCTTCAATGGTGCGATAGACCAAACAATGCTCGCCTTTATTGCCGGGAATAGGCGGAACAAAAGGAAAGGAGCCAGTTGCAAGAATTAATTTGTCATAACCTTCACGACGACCAGAGGCAGTAATCACTTCTTTATTATCGAGATCTAAATCGACAACTTTATCTTTTAAAATAAATTCAACGGATTTTTCGTTGTAATAATTTTCGCTCGTCAACATCAAATCTTCAGCAGTTGATCCAGAAAAATATTTTGACAGTTGTACACGGTCATAGGCCAAACGTGGCTCTTCCGAAAATGTGATAACCTGATACTGTGCCGCATCCGCATGATTTACCAAATTATCAATAAATTTGTGACCCACCATGCCATTACCGACTACAACAATACGCTTCTTCATAAATGCCTCACGCTTTTAACGCGTCTAGATTCCAAATAATGTGTTATGCAGACAAGCTCATGCATTGTTGCTCGACCACTTTTACCAACTCACTTTTTAATTTAACGACCTGCCCAACAATAATCAGCGCGGGGGATTGCACTCGCTCGCGCACAACAGCTACCGGAAGATTGGCTAAATCAGAAATAATGTCGCGCTGATTCTTACGGCAACCATTTTCAATAATTGCCACCGGCGTATCGGCCGCTAAACCACCAGCCAATAAATTCTCAGAAATATCGCCAGCGCGCGTAAGCCCCATATAAAACACTAAAGTATGATTTACTTGTGCCAATGCACTCCAATTCACATCTAAGGTTTTTTCGGCATGACCCGTTACAAAGGTACAGCCCTGTGCAATACCGCGATGCGTGAGAGGAATATCGGCATAAGTGCTGCAACCCGACGCAGAGGTAATGCCGGGAATGACTTCTGCATTCACACCGGCGTGGCGCAGCGCTAATAATTCTTCACCGCCGCGACCAAACACAAAAGGATCACCGCCTTTAATGCGGCATACGTTTAATCCCAAGCGCGCCTGATTAACTAACAGCTGATTTAATTCGCCTTGCGGAATGCTGTGATTGTTTTTGGATTTTCCTACATAAAGAGCGGGCGTATTTTTGGGAAACAAAGCGCGAATATCATCACTGACTAATTGATCATAAAAAATAATGTCGGCCGCATTAATAACACGCACAGCCTTGAGCGTTAAAAGCTCCGCATCACCCGGGCCTGCACCAACCAACCATACTTTGCCTTCACGTTGAGTGCGCGTGAGTTTATTTTCACTAGCACGATTGTGTAGCGGTATCGCATTTTTAATGTTGGGAACGATATGCTTCATTTTTTCACCATACGCTTAAGAGATTCACAATCAAAATTGCGTTGTGAACGGACATGAAGTGAGTTCAGCAAGTAGAATGCCAATTTCCTTATTTGGCTAAACTTTAAAAATAACATGAGTTATTTCAATAAGTTAAAAATCAATTTGTAATTCAATACAAAACCATTTGCAGTTCTATTTTTTTACGATGGACTCAATGTGTGTTTTTATTTGGTGCGCCAGCGCTCTTTTGTGAAGCAAAAATGAAACATGAGCACAACTCATTACGCACCATTTAAATGCAATGTACTGGTGCACACAGAACCAATTGCGGGCATTTTTAATTTTATTGCCCGCTTTTTATCGTTTTTTCTCACGCAAAATTCAATACAGCCACAAACTTCAGTAGTATGTTTGTCGACGTAAGCACAAACTCCCACTTTTGGCGCACTCTTTTTCACTATTATTGAGAGAAATAAAGAGGTGCGCGGTACAATAAGGGCGTATTCATTGCAAATCTTATTCGATCATCGAACGACTGAAGGCCAAGCAACGTTTTTTGAATATAGCCTTACTGTTTATAAGGCAACTTGAACGTGAACGCGTGCCTCTGTACAGTGGCTGCAACCTCGGAACTCCTAATGCCATGCACACCCAATCAGCGCCAAGTCACTTAAGTCTCCAACACCCTAATCAGCTTATTGATAGCTTTGGGCGCAACATTAATTATGTGCGCCTATCAGTGACTGATCGCTGTGATTTACGCTGCGTGTATTGCATGGCCGAAGACATGACGTTCCTACCGCGCAGTCAGGTGCTATCCATTGAAGAGCTGAGCCTGTTGGGTAAAACCCTGTGTAATTTAGGTGTAACCAAACTGCGTATTACCGGCGGCGAACCCTTGATTCGTGGCGGCATCATTCAGTTAATGAAAAACCTGCGGCAAATTCCCCAATTACAGGAACTATGTCTCACTACGAATGGCACTCAACTTGAGCGCTATTCCCATGCCCTGAAGGATGCAGGCGTTGACCGTATTAATATCAGCCTAGACACACTGAATGCTGCCAAATTTCGCGAACTCACTCGCGTGGGCGATATAGAACAGGTACTAAAGGGGATCAAAGCCGCACAAACCGCTGGCTTTCAACGCTTGAAACTCAATTGCGTTGCACTGAAACATTACAATGCCGATGAAGCGGCTGATTTAGTCGCATTTGCCTTAAATGAAGGGCTGGATATCAGTTTTATTGAAGAAATGCCGCTGGGAAAAATTAACCACCACGGTCGCCATTTGGAATTTATCAGTAGCGCCGCACTGCGCGAAAAAATTGCTGTGCGCTTTCAACTTTATCCAAGCACACATAACATTAACACCGATGGCCCTGCACGCTACTGGCAAGTGAATGGCTATAACTCTCGCATTGGCTTTATTTCACCCCATTCGGAAAATTTTTGTGGCAGCTGTAACCGCGTGCGCGTTACCGCAACAGGCCGATTAATTTTATGCCTAGGACAAGAAAATAGTGCTGACCTGCGTACCGCAATGCGAGATTATGAAAATCCAGAAGAACAACTACGTCAAACGCTGCTGAATGCCATAACGCATAAACCGGAAAAACACGACTTTACTCTCAACGATGAACCACAAATACTGCGCTTTATGAGTATGACGGGCGGTTAGCCCATCTACCTAATTAATAAGAGTTTTATTATGACATCCCAAAAAATATTTGAGCCACTCAATATCTGTATTCTTACCGTATCAGATACACGCACGACCGAAACAGACACCTCTGGAAAAAAATTACATAAATTACTGCAAACCGCTGGGCACACACTCTATGATCGCAAATTAGTGATTGATGATATTTACCAAATACGCGCGGTTATCTCTCAATGGGTTGCAGACAAGCACGCGCAGGTTGTATTAATTACGGGCGGCACGGGATTCGCAGGGCGCGATAGTACGATAGAAGCTGTGACTCCATTATTCGATAAAACGGTGATTGGTTTCGGAGAATTATTTCGTTACATTTCTTTTGAAGAAATTGGCACATCCACGATTCAATCTCGCGCAACGGCGGGAGTTGCCAATCGCACGTTAATTTTTTGCTTGCCCGGCTCAACTAACGCCTGTACCACGGCATGGGAAAAAATTATCAATGATCAACTCGACAGTCGGCACACGCCCTGCAATTTTGTTGGTCAATTGCGAATTGACCAGTGAAGCTATTAAAAAATTTTCCGCTTTAAAAAATAGTCAGGAAAAACCTGACTATTAAGAATCCCCTAAGCCCATATTTGGCGCACCCGTAAAACTTTACGCACAATCTTATGGCACCTGCTTACATTTCGCACAAGTAAACGGGCATTAGAATTACCAAGACTCGTTTAAATTTATTAATTTATGTAAAAAAAACAATTTTCTGCGCCGAAATTGCACCGAAAAGATATTTAAAGATAAAAATATTTATTTGGCAAAGTACTTGCTAATCAAACAAGCAAACTGTTGGAAATAGCTAAACAGTACATGCAAATCGGCGCTGCTGTCGCCACTCCGCCAAGTCCTGCTTCTTACTAAGACCTGATCATGAATAATTTTTTATTGCGTAATGCTGCTGTGCCTGCACTTTTGGCTGCTATGGACGCACTAACGCTTGAACAAGATTTCCAAATATTTTTTAAAAAGGCAGCCAATTCTGTTTGTAAATTACTCGGTGCTGATGGTGCTGCTTTAATTTTATTAGACGATAGACGAGAATTTTTTGAATACCATTTATTCGAAGGTGACCAAGAGGATCGCTTAAATCCCTATAAAGGCATGCGCTTTCCAGCCGATAAAGGCATTGCTGGACGGGTATTAAAAACGAAAACCAGCATCTATGTCAGTGATTATTCACTTGATCCCGATGCGATGCCTGATTTAATCTGTGGCGGACTCGTTTCCAATTTTGTTATTCCATTAATTTCATCTGATCAGGTCATTGGCGTACTCGCCTCCTCTTGGTTTTCGCCACCCAGCCAAACAATTCCTCCACAAATTTTCGTATTGGCTGAGCGCATCGCCAGCCAAATTGCCGTAGCTTGCCATCGTGAGCAGCTAGAAAAACAATTGCGATCCTTAGTAAGCATAGATCCACTGACCCAGCTGAGCAACCGCAATGGCATCATGCAATTTTTAGAAACTAAAGCCGAACACTTGCAGCGCCATAATCGCAGTTTTGCATTATTTTTTATTGATTTGGATGGTTTAAAAACGGCCAATGACCAGTGGGGTCATGAAATTGGCGATTATATTTTACGCGACGCTGCTAACCGCTTACGCGATTTAGTACGAAAAACAGATTGCATTGGCAGATTGGGTGGCGATGAATTTTTAATTGTGGCCGAATGCAACGAGCATAGTCTCACCACATTGGCCAATCGTTTTGTACAAGGGTTACGCATTCACTTTGGCACCGGAAGAAAACGCGGACGGATCTCTGCAAGCGTGGGCATAGCCTTTTCTCCGATTGATGGCACGGACCCTAATACTTTATTGCGCAAAGCCGATGCCGCTATGTATTCCGCCAAAATGGACGGCGGTGATAAATTTCATTTTGCTTCACGCAGCCCGCTTCATGAGCACGAAAAATCCATATCAGCGATTGATATAGATACCGCACTGGATGCCGATGAAATTTGTCTGTGGTATCAGCCTATCATTTCATTGCGCAACAAGCAGGTTATTGGCTTTGAAAGTCTCGTTCGCTGGCAAAAATCTGCCGAACAATTAATCGGCGCATTGCCTATTATTAAAGCCATTGAGTCTGCACGCAGCGATCTTGAAATTCGTTTTGGCAATTGGATATTACAAAAATCGGCGCTGCAAATTGTAGAATGGCGCGCACAAGAGTTTTTTTACGATATTCACATTAATATTTCTGCGCGCCATTTTTTACACCCCTCATTTCTACAAGAGTTACACAAAATTTCTCTTGGCTGCAATGAGGTGTGCCGCTCGTTAATTATTGAAATTACTGAGTCAGCCATGCTGGATGATATGGAGCGCGCACGAAGAATTATATTGCGCTGTCAGGAGCTAGGAGTACGTGTTGCAGTCGATGATTTTGGCACAGGTTATTCATCACTAACCTATTTAAAATATTTACCACTCAACTCACTTAAAATTGACCGCTCTTTCGTTACTGACTTACCGCACAATCAGGTAGATAGAGATATTATTCGCGGCATAGTTTCTATTGCTCACGCTTTAAATATTTCAGTGGTAGCAGAAGGGGCAGAAAATGAGGATCAATTAGAAACTTTGCGCGCGCTAGGCTGCGATCAATTACAAGGCTATATAATTGATAAACCTATGCCATTGAATAGCGTTATTGATTGGTGCGCACACTATCACCAACATCGTCTACTGCCGACAACATACACCCAGCAGGAGCATAAAACCGCAGAGGTGCTCAGCTCAATAGGTCATAGGTAGATGTTTTAACATTTCCTTGCGGGCAGCGATCAGCTCTTTATAGGTTTGAATCATTGTAAAGTTAACATAGCTGCCATTTAATTTAAGCGCGTCTTGTTGACGCTGGTACTCGGAAATTTCTGCAGTAAGTTTGGCTCGCAAATCATCAGTGCGAACCAAGTTGATACCTACACCCACGGGACTTGTTTGCTTTTTCATAAAAGTGCCTCCTTAAACAATACACAAACGATATTAGTCGTTATCCCTAAAATCAGGGTCACTTATCCTTCTCCGCATAAACCATTTCACGTTTAGTAAAACTAAGCATAGTTCAGCCAGCCAGTTGCACGTTGGTTTGGCTAGATCGTTTCATTCTGTACAGGGGCTTAAAGTCCAACCTATAAAGCTCATAGGAATAAGCACGAATTATTTAAGTAGACACTGCGCACAAGGACGCACCTCATTGTGCTAATTTTCAATAACCTGAAGAACTAAGTTAAAATTAATGTAGTTTTATATACCCTTTTTTCTTTAATAGTCATTCGCTTATTTCGTAAAATTTGCAAGTTAGATAAATAATCCTTTTTAATCGCCCTAAAGCTCATCTAAACCATACGCGCGTTGGCACTGAGCGCATTTCTAGTCAATACTTGAGGCACACTTATCACTTGCAACTGACGCATACATGCCTACAAAGACTTTTTATTCGAAACTGCTGCTTGTTGCCATTTTTCTGACCTTGGCCGCTATTGCTGGTAAAAGCCTCCTGCCGGAAAGAACGCTCATTATTTCGCCGCTGACACCTAACGCCAACTATTTTCTCCTGCCAGTCAATAATGACCCCGACCACAAAAAAGCCTATTGGGTACATAACCAACCCTTCCATTTTCACTGCTCGTTTACCGCCGAAGACCAATATGCGCCCTGCAATATGATTTACATGTTTTCCAACGACATTACTCACGGCATAGATATCAGCAAATACCGTTATTTAAATATTGTGGTTAACTACAAAGGTAATGCGAAAGCGCTCCGCTTATCCATGCGCAATTTTGATCCACGTTTTTCCGTCAAGGAAAATGATAACAGTGCAAAATTTAATTATATAAATTTACGCACCCGCGATTTGAACAAACCACTGCGAATTAATTTGCGTGAATTTGTAGTAGCCGATTGGTGGATTTCACAATTTGATCTTCCCAGAGAATTTATTCAACCCGAGCTCAATAATGTGTTTACCTTTTCGGTAGATTTTCCTGACGATTTGCGTAATTCAGAACATGATATTGATATTACTCACATTGAATTTAGTGGAGATTGGATTAGCAATGAACATTGGTACCTCGGTATACTCTCAGCGTGGATGCTGTTCGGCACTCTTTTCGCCATTACACGACTAATTCAATTACACCAAATAGAAAAATTAAATCAGCAAAAAATTTCTACGCTTGTTGAATCTAATTATCAATTGCGTCGAGAGACCGATAAATTTCGTAAGTTGTCCACCGTGGATGCATTAACTAATGCATTTAATCGTCACGGTATTGAACAAATTATTGAATCGCTGGAAATCAACTCTGAAACAACTGCCGTGATCATGATTGATATAGATCACTTCAAACGCATTAACGATCGGCGCGGCCATGATGCTGGTGACCGGGTACTACAAACTATAAGTTCGATTGTGATGAAAGCTACACGCAATAGCGATAAATTTGGGCGCTGGGGCGGTGAGGAGTTTGTGTTAATTTGCCCCAATACCTCTGTCGCTATGGCACTGGCTTTAGCAGAAAAATTGCGCATATTAATTTTTGATGCACTGTTTGAACCAGACAACCCATTGGCCGTAACCGCGAGCTTTGGCGTTGCTTCTGTATCACGCACAGAACCCTTCTCGGTAGCATTAAAACACGCCGATGAAGCCCTTTACCGTGCCAAGGCTATGGGTCGAAATTGTGTGGTAGTAGCGGAACAAGATGACGCGGTGATGGACTTATTTAACAAGCAAGACGCTCAACCCCACCTTTAAAAAAGAACGGCATGAACACCGTCTCTTAACACTAGCACGTACAAAACACTAAAAAAAACGGGCACCACATGCCCGTTTTTTTATTGCGATCAATAAATCACAACTTATCAAAAGCATCCGTTAATACGCAGTCATAACGGCGCGCATCGTATTCCATTAATCGTGCGACATCTTGCGGTTGAATAATATTTTTGCTGACAGCATCGTGTAGTTTTTCTTCCATAGTAGCGCCGCTGAGCTTGTTTTGATTTTTCAACCAAGTAGTCCACAGTGGACCCAAAGCCAACAACAGTTGATATGTACTTTCCACACGACCTGCCGCATCTTCTGGCTCATGAGAAACAAACACGTATTGCGCTAATTGTTGGCGCACTACATTATCGTCCATCATTAAATCTGCCACCTCACGGGTTAAATCATCGCTGGGTTTACACACCACTTTACCGTAGGGCATGGCCGCAAATTTTAACAATTTTGTGAGCCATGAAGTGGGAAAGTTATTGGCAAAATCCGTTAAGGCTTCTTGCGCTTTATACAAAGCTGTGCGCAGTGCGTATTCGGCATGAGCATCTTCCGCGCGCGTTCTGGTGTGCGCCGAATGATATTTTAAAATCGCACAGGCAATAAATAATTGACTGTGAATATCGCCCAAACGCGCCGACAACAATTCACGACGTTTTAAATTACCCCCCAAAACAGCCAGCGCCACATCTGACATGCTTGCGAATGCGGCGCTGAACAAATTAATGCGTTGATACCAGCGTGCGCTAAAGTCATCGGCATTGGCAGGCACACTGCTGAAATGCCCACGGGTCAACCCGAGTAATTTCATGCGTACCATATTGCTAAATACATGACCCAAATGTTGAGTAAACAATTTGTCGAAGGTTTTAAGACCACGCACTTTATCTTCATCTTGCATGGCCTGCATTTCATTGAACAGATAAGGATGGCAGCGCATAGCGCCCTGACCAAAAATCATCAACGAACGAGTGAGGATATTGGCACCCTCAACCGTAATAGCTACCGGCACACTGTGATAGGAATATACAAGGAAGTTGCGCGGCCCCTGCTGAATGGCGCGACCACCCACCACGTCCATGGAATGCTCGACCGATTTACGCATCAACTCTGTAGCATGGTATTTAGCCATAGCGGTCATGACCGAGGGCGAACCTGTCTCCAGGCCTTTAGTCACCAATTGGCGCATAGCTTCTAGGGTGTAGGCAGTTCCAGCAATGTCCGCCGTGGCCTCTTGCACACCTTCAAATTTGCCAATTTCGGTATTGAACTGGCGGCGGATGCGCGAATAAGCGCCCACCAAACGGTAGTTCACTTCACCACTGGCCGTCGACAGCGCCGGTAACGACACGCCGCGCCCAGCACCTAAGCATTCAATCAGCATACGCCAGCCCTTACCGGCCATTGCCGCGCCGCCGATGATCCAATCGAGGGGGATGAACACATCCTTACCAAAAATAGGCCCGTTCATAAACGGTGAGCCAGGATTGTGGCGTTGACCAATCTCTACACCGGGATGATTCGCGGGAATCAGCGCACAGGTAATACCGTACTCCTTCTTCGTTGCATCGCCCAGCAGGCCTTCAGGGTCATAAAGCTTGAACGCCAAGCCCACAACGGTGGCGACAGGCGCTAGAGTGATCCAGCGCTTGCTAAAAGTCAGACGCAAACCCACCACTTCCTGCCCGTCGTGCAGACCTTTGCAGACAATGCCAGTATCGGGAATGGAGCCTGCATCAGAGCCAGCCTCTGGGCCGGTCAAGCCGAAACAAGGGATTTCTGTACCCTTAGCCAAACCCGGCAGCCAACGGTTTTTTTGCTCGTCGGTACCGTAATTCATCAGTAATTCGCCAGGGCCGAGGGAGTTGGGCACCATGGCGGTAACCGCTGCCGTACCGGAACGGCTGGCGATTTTACTCATAACCCGACTTTGGGCGTAATGGCTGAATTCGCGGCCGCCAAATTCTTTAGGAATAATCAGGCCAAAAAAGCCTTTATCCTTAAGGTATTGCCAAGCTTCAGGTGGCAAGTCTTTGCGGTTGTGGTTGATATCCCATTCATTGAGCATTTTACAGAGCTCGCTGACTTCGTTATCCAAAAAGGATTGCTCTTCAGCCGTCAGTTGCGGCAGACCAATTTGGGCAAACTCGTTCCAGTCGGGCTTGCCACTGAAGAGTTGTTTTTCCCACCAAGTCGTACCCGCCTCCAAAGCCTCACGCTCAGTAACGCTCATGCTAGGCATGGTTTTTTTCAGCAGTCCGAATACCGGCGTGGTAAGAAAGGCTCGACGCAAAGCGCCCACATTAAGAACCAAAATCACCGCCACCAAAGGCACCAATACCCAAGGCGATAATAAACAATGCTCGACTGCTCCCAGCACCAGCCACAACACCAATAGCAGTGCCGACCCCGCTGCCAACGCCACCTGACGCAAGGTGAGTATGGCGACCAGAGCCCAAATCGCCAGCAGTGATATCAGTAATAACATAGAGAACCTCTCTTTTATTGATCTTATGCAGTTGTAGGTGAGTTTCCTGCACTACCTAATGAGTCTAGCTGCAACCTCTAGCTCTTGCCGCCCGAGTTCAGTATTTATTCTGATGCGGCTGATCCAAATCCAGAACTGGGTTCGATAAGTGAGGCTAAGAGTATGCGTTCATAAGTCTCGGCAGGAATTGGACTGGTATCAATAATCTCCAAGCGACTATCGAGAATGTCCGCACTAGATTCTACCGGCAACTGATTAACACTCAGTACACCCGCTTCGGCATTAAACATATAAACGCCTTCATTCGTGTGCATAACCGCTTTAGCGCGAACCGCACCCAGCCCCGAAAGCCAACCAAACAGTTGATTGAAGTTGAATTGCAATTGCGGTTGAAACAACCAACCACAGGAATAATAGCCATTGGCTGCATTTTCGCGGCGCACAAAGGCTTCACCATCCGGTAGAGAAACTGCCGAATTATAAAGTTCGCGCTGCGGGCTTAAACTATTGTCTTTATGTGCC
>Ga0209067_10000131_pt1 | contig 51398 bp, 60 predicted proteins | sample ColStrG_CSR_2013_FD_187199 | JGI IMG/M metagenome (GOLD analysis project Ga0209067, IMG submission 187199) | Freshwater sediment microbial communities in response to fracking from Pennsylvania, USA - Cold Stream Run_MetaG_CSR_2013 (SPAdes)... | ecosystem: Environmental > Aquatic > Freshwater >... | reverse complement strand
ACATACATATATACGATGAATATTTTGTTCATGATTTGACCATAAATGACCACAAGAACATATATTTTTATTGTTTATAGTTTCTATATCTATATCTATTGGATGCACCATATCTACGGCAACAACCCACCATTCTGTATCTGCGTACCAATCCTCACCATAACTATTAGCTTCAACTGTTGAGCTAAACAACCCTTTAAATTTAAACCCATCTACTACATTACCGAGTACAAGTATATACATGTTACTTTACCTCCGGCACGGATATAAATACCTGTTGCTAACATAGCTCATTCTCCTGTTACATGCCAACGGTCGTCATTAGCTTCACGCCATAGGGTCCAACCTCTATTGGTTGTCTCAAACTGTTTAACAGTCGAACCCTTTGGGATAGTAAGAATAGTATACTGCCCGCGTGTTATAGTATAAGTTTGATCTGCTGTCCATATAGTAGCATTGTCAATTGTTTTATCTTTGCCCTTGAATGGTATCGTGGTCATGGTGTTGTTTTTCCTTTAGTAAGCTTCGTAATAGCTTTCCAACGAGTTTGCTCTATTTGGCTTGTTACCAGTTAATTCACTACATGCTTGTTGGTTTACATTTGGATTTGATGATGTACACAAAATAGTTAATGAATAGTTATGTGCTATATACCATATAAATGCTAGTACAATGATACCAAATAGATATTTCATTTAACCCTCCATCACTATTTATAGTGCTGTGCGGCACCGACCCAAAATTGTGACCGATTTTGTTGTGCTTGTCAAGCTCGATTTTTTGGCCGTGCTAACTCGCTTAAACTTTGTATGTTTTTTAATGTATACTCATGATACTCATCTAATTTCTTCATACCATATGCGGCACCAGCTTTATCACTATCATTAGTGATATCCAATGAGATAAAAGCACATACATATACCTAATATAAACGCTATCACACCAGATAGCAAATCACACTTGTCGGCTAGCCACTCTGGTATAGTTACTTTTATTATTTGGTGCCGTTTATAGTTTTTCTCTTCATAGCTTATTTGTGACTTCGGCAACCAAAACGCCTCATGGTCCTCGTCAATTATTGCTTTGTCAGTCTCACTAATGTATTGCAACTCATGGTCACTTACATTTGACTTATAGTTAGGCATGATTGTTCACTCCTTTAGCTCTACGCAAGTCACGATAATATGTACTACGACTAATGTTTAGTTTCTCCCAAGGTTTTGTTTGTGATATGTGTTTTGGTTGTGTAGATGTATTGAGCCCCAAACGCATTGCTAACCCAATAGCTTGACCAGCAGTTAACGCAATTAGGTCATGCGCGCTTTGAGTGTCACCAGCTAATAAATATGCATAGCAACGTGCAACATTATTATAAAATAATGTATAGTCGTGTAGTAGCTCATCATCGTTTGTCATGTTACCACCTATTTTATTGTTGCTTTCTTTTGGCCTATTCCATGCAACATACTTATTATTCGTTTAACTTGAGTTATTTCATAAAATTTATCTTCTCCTTGCTCTTGCTCTTGCTCAAATGCTTGCAATCCTTCATTTAAGCATTGTATTGCTTTTTTATAACTAGCTATTCTATTTACTTTCATTGCTTTTGTCATTGGTTAGCTCCCAATAGCTTTTTAAGGTCATCATCCATCTCACCATTATCACTATCATTAGTGATATCCTCATCTTGCTCTAACTCGGCAGGAGGCTCTATTACTATTGGTTGGGGCTTTCGTCTTGCTCTAAGTGCTGCATGAGCTTTAGCAAGATTTGTATTAGGTGGAGCATCTCTTATAACTTGGTCTATCTCTTCTTGCGGCATATTATGCTCACGACCAATTTTATATGCTTCTCTTAAATCAGTACAATTACACATAGCTGGAACTGCGAAATGATAGTTGATTTTCGGGATATTCTTTTTTACTTCTTTCTTAATTAAATTTAATTCAGTACTTATCAGTTTAGCTGAAAAAGATTTCTCTTCTTTAGAAAGTTTGTTAATAATAAAATCAATAGTAGCAATCACTTCATTAATTTTTGTAGTTATTTCATGACTATCGTGATTAGTGTCAAACTTAGTCCATCTTGATTTGAACACTGTCGCGTGTCTTTGAATATCTTTTAAACTGTCAACCGGGTCTCGAAGCTTTGGCATTTCTAGCCTCCTTTATTTGACACTATCTAAGACTTTATACTGTACCTGAAGTGTCTAGCTTTGTCAATAGGATTATTGAGCGAACTCATATTTATTTTTCGCTGACTTATCAAAGGCTTAGTCGGTTGGTTCCGGCTTTTCAGTAAATAATATATGTAGATGCCCTCTGTGACAGAGAGCGCCTAAGAGTGTGTTTGCTTATGATACTGAGACAGGTGTCATGTGTCACAAGCAACACCCAATTTACCCAGAACAGTATACAAAACTACATTCTTTATTATACATTATTTAAGATTAAAACAAGAGCTTGGTTCTTGTGCCGTTCCTGCGCTAGCTACCTGACGGTCTTTAACTGCCAAATCCTTTGATATATCAATGGCTTACGCGACTTAGCTACCCGACGAGTCATGGTTATTTGACGTACTCTATTAATGCTAGTGCTAATACTGTATTTTAATATGAATGAAGCTAGAGCTGGAAAGAACTAGAAAAGATTTTATTTTATTTTATATAAGAAACCACGAGGCCCCAGCTAACCCTTTGATTTTATTTAGATTTTATTTAAGAAAAAAATCGCTTGACAACCGCCGTCGGTTTCACTATCATAGTGATCGTCGGCCAGCAATTCCGCCAGCCGATACAAATAGATGGACTAACACGATGACTGCAACATTCAACGTTCCCGGCGCTATCAAGAACAGCAAAGAGATCGAATGGGAGAGCATGGAATTGGCTTCATTGCCTCCAGTACTTGCAAAGCAGGTTCAGTCTATTCATGAGGCTGAACAGCAAGTCAAGGCAATGAAGGCCAAGTTCGCTGATGACTTCAATGGCGCTTACAGTGAGGCGGTTCCTACTGGAATGGTTCGGCGCTTTTCTTTCAAGTTCGATGGTTTGTCTTTCGGCAACATCGTTCCTACTGCAAAGAACGGCAAGAGCAAGGTTCAGTTTACTGCTCGCAAGAAGTAATAAAGAGCGGCGCCGAAAGGCGCCGTTTCTCTTTCAGGAGTTAGAACAATGAGAACAATCAATGCTGATCCTCAAACAAAGCAAGAGTGGTCTGACTTACTTGCTTACTTGTTCTACTATTGGGTCAAAGGCAACCATCCTGTCACAGTCTATTCACCCGCCTATTGTAAAGGCGCTTTGCGTCTTGATGGTATTATCAGTAAGAGTATTGGACGCTATGCTTAATACAAGGCGCGCAGCAATGCGCGCTTTTTATTTGGCTCTATTTTACAACGGACATATGGAGTACGAGACCCCCACCCCCGATTGGACAGGCCGGTGGGGGGCGACCGGCCGCTATTAGGTCTTTGACAATCAGATGATAAAATCCCCAAAAAAGTACAAACCCCAAAAATCAAAAAGCACAAACCCACTATAAATAGTGACACCATCCCCCAACCCTCCAATAATTTAAAAAACAAAAAATAAAAACCAAACACACAATAAATCCTATTGACAATACCAGTACAATACTGTACTCTATACATCGTGAGCAATGTCCATCGGCTCACTAGGAGGGTGCGTATTATGCCCCCCAGCGTTGCACCCTCCTACTTTTTAATCACTAACATAGTGACAGCATGGATCAACAAGTTCTCACCTGCCGCACTTGTAAGGAAACCAAACCAAAAGAGATGTTTCCTTTTGAACTTTCTAGACGTATTTACCATAAAATTTGTAAAGAGTGTAAAGCTGTATCATTGCGTGTACGACGTAAAGAAAATCCTGAACAATATAGAAGTTATTATAGACGAGATAACATTAAAAGAAATGGAATAAAGTTTAATGGCGATATTAATCAATGGTATGAAGAACAGTTAAAGAGACAAAATAATAAATGTGCTGTAGTTGGATGTGATAGAACGCCCGATACTGTTCCTCATAAACGATTGTTTATAGATCATAATCATAAAACTGGAAAACTACGCGGGTTAGTTTGTTACTCATGTAATGCCGGTATAGCTGTAGTAGAAGACAAATTAGAATCATTGCAACAGTACTTAGCGGAATATGATTAATGAGTACCGATATAAGATATAATGCACCCCCAACCATAGGCAGATGGATGAGTTCAACTGCTTTTGGTAGGTTGATACTTGGACCAATTGGATCGGGTAAAACGACTGCGGCAATCATGGAGTTGGTGAGGCGTGCCGCTATGCAAGCCCCAGGTGATGATGGTTTAAGACATACTCGTTATGCAGTTGTTAGGCAGACCCTTTCACAACTCAAGATGACTGTACTAAAGGATTGCATGATGTGGTTAGAGGATATTGCTGAATGGAAAGTTTCAGAGAGCACACTCTATATTAACTTTGATGATATACGCTCTGAATGGCTGTTTCTTCCTCTCGACGAACCGAGTGACGAACGTAGATTATTATCGACACAGTTAACGGGGGCATGGATAAATGAGTTTACTGAAGTCAATGTACATTTGATCGACCCACTAGGAGGTAGGTGCGGGAGATTTCCAAGAGGTAGATTCGGTGTACCAACGTGGATGGGAATAATAGGAGATTCAAATTTTCCCACGGAACACTCAGATTGGCATGAATTTTTGGAGAACGCCCCAAACCAGTTCGAAGTGTTTAAACAACCCGGCGGGCGCTCTCCTACTGCCGAGAACATACCGCACCTGAACCAGAACGCTGAAAGTATACTCCTGCCGGAGGACGACCCTGTACGCTTACAACGTGGGAGGGAGTATTATAATCGTGCTGCACAAACCAAGAATCAAGATTGGGTCCGTCGATATGTGGATGCTGAGTATGGGCGCGACCCCTCTGGTACTGCTGTGTTTGCTAATACTTTTGTGCGTAGGTATCACTGCGTTCCTAATTTGGAACCCGTATCTAATAAAATGCTTATAGTAGGTCAGGACTTTGGTCGGTCGCCATGGTCGCTTATTTGTCAAGTTGACCACCGTGGTCGCTTACTTGTGTTTGAAGAGGCACCTGCCGAGGACACGGGTATAGTGTTACATGTCAAAAGTACTTTACGCCCGATGTTGCTCAACCCATTGTATATAGGGAAGAGTGTTGTGGTCATAGGTGACCCGAGTGGTGAGTATAAGAACGACCAGTTTGAAGTAAACAACTTTAAAGTATTAAACCAATTGGGATTTAAATATGCATATCCTGCTCCTACTAATGACATTGAGTTGCGTATACAAGCTGTTGAGCATTGGCTTGGTCTATCTATTGACGGTGGACCTGGCATACTTATAAGTGAGCTTGGGTGCCCTAACTTGATCGCAGCGTTGAATGGTGGGTATAGATATTCTAAAACTAAAGATGGGCAGTCTAAACCTAAGCCAGATAAGAATGAGAGTTCGCACGTAGCTGACGCGCTTGAGTGTGTATGTCTTATGGCTAGAAATTCAAGCGCATATAATTGGGTGGAGAACACCACTCGGTCAGAGATAAGGAGGCGGGAAGCACTAGAGAGACGCGGGCGTATGCCTGCGAGGGCGTGGACGTGAGTACGTGTAATAAATATAAAGTAAGTGTGAGCGCAAGTGTACGTAGCGCGAACCATGAGTAAAGTGAGAGTGTGAATGTCACTAACCATAGTGACCAACAAACGAGGGACTAAAACAAATGAGAAAGCTTTTACTTGCTACAACTTTACTTGCTGCTATCGGGGTGACTCCTGCCTTGGCTGCCGACTCCGCTATCAGTATTTGGAACACAGCAAATCCGGGTGGCATTGAGACTGCAACTGGCATTGGACAGGCGAGTGTTCTATCGTCTAACCTTAGTGGCATTACAGTGTCAGTTAGTTCGGTTTTGCGTGGAACTGGACCCGACCAGTTGACTGAGGCCAATATCAACATTGATAACACTGATAGCACTACACAAACGTTGCGGATCATCGCTGGTGCAAATGGGTTCGCTGGTCCGTCTGATGCGTTCAATCTGACGGGTGCTATTGGTGTCACGCTTGGTGGTGCCGACTTGGTGGGTGCATACTTTGTTGACGGGACCAATACACTTAATGGTCAGGGGTTGACCGTTACAGGAACCAACATTGGTAACTTCGACTCTGGCTTACTGAGTGGCCCGCAGTCGTTCTCGTTTAACGGCATTGGTGCTGACCTTGTAAACACTCCTTACGGGCTAGCAGAGGAGTTGACTCTGACACTTGCACCGGGGGCGGCAGTGTTTATTCAGGGTGTGTCAATGGATGCAACTACTGCGATCCCTGAGCTTTCTACGTGGGTTTATACTTTAGCGGGCTTTGGTTTGCTAGGGGTTGTTGGCTTGAGGCGTAAATCGTCCGCACGGTTTGCGCTTTAAAGCATGTGCGTAAGGGGTGTGTGGTGCGACGTGTTATCCACACTTAAAGGGACACTCACGGACTACAAAACGGAGCCCGCCCCTTTCTTTTTTCTCTAACGGGGACTACCCAAATGAAAAAGTTACTACTTACTACTACACTCACTATGTTAGTGACGGCTCCTGTGTTCGCACAGTCAATTCCTGATCCGCTGCACGGCTGCTATACTACTGGTTGCACTGGCTTCGGTGCAGTAACTATTGCCAATCCGGCATCTGGTGGGCTATCGAATTGGGGCTTCACATCGTCACCGGGAGCGCAATCAGGACAACTTTATGTTGAGCTTCTCGTGCCGGATAATGAGGGTGAGGCTGTCTTTCCGACATTAACTGGAAAGTATAACGGCAATCCGATGACAATCGGTGCATGGGTTAACGTTGGTTTATTTACGCCGGGAAGTGACTTAACTACAGTTGTTGGTTTGAGTGCGTCACCAAAGAACCCTTACGATGCTTATGCACCTGATACGCATACGCTTGATCCATCATTCGTTGCTGGAACAGATTTTTATACTGTCTATCAAGCTATTGTGACAGCCCCGGACCCTATGGCATTACTTGGTGGTGGACAGTCATCGACGTTAAATGACGTGTTCTCGTTCACTGGTGGTGACTATACTCTTGGAACTAACGAGTTCACTGGTATTGGTCCGGGTGCGATCATCACGGCGTTTCTCGACACAAGCGTTACGGGTGGTACTGATAACGGTATATTCTCAACAGCGCAGTCATCATCGCTAATTCTTGACGTGCCGGGGGTAGTAGTCAATCCACTTCAACCGGGCGTACCAGAACCATCAACTTGGGTAATGGGACTATTAGGCTTTGGTTTCCTTTCGTGGGTAGGGCGCTCCTACGCTCGCCCGCGTAACATCGCAGTGTAAGCCCCACCAAACTGCGATGGGGGCTGGACTAGGGGTTTCCCCTCCCTAGTTCGGCCCCAAAGGAGTAGTGATGAGCAGAGGAGAGTATTTAATTGTTCAAGGAATATTTGCGGGATTTTTATCAATACTTATGTGGAGGCTGACACATAGTTATATAGGTTGGCTCGCGTTGTTTGTTCCGTGTTCTATTTGTATAGTACATGGGATATGTTTGGTAATTAAAGAACGTTACTAACTATAGTGAGGAAACTATGAGTGAGCACAAACTAAAAGATAAATTAAAATACCAAATACTATTGTACATGTGGACCCCAAACTAAAGAGTTAACTATGCCAATGAAAAGTGAAATTGTTGGGAAAGATGCAGATGGTAATGATGTAGTAATGGTATGGGGTGATGATTTAAATTGGGCACATGGTTTTGTAGAGGGACCATCAAGACAACAAAAAGAGTACTATCGCGCACAGGGGAGGGGTGGCGCGCATTATGTAGTGTCGCGTGATCTTGCAACAAGGCTTGATAATAAAAATAAACCTATATTTAATTATTGGTATGCTACTATGCATGTTGATGGTAAAACGACTCATTTGTCAACTGAGTTTATGAGTGCTTATGAGGGGCAAGAAATATGCCAAATATTCGAGAGTGAGAGAGATACGCGCGCACATGAACTAAAGAACGCGCTCGCGCGTATAGAGAGTAAAATAAAGGGAGAGTAAGATGAACCGTGATGACTTTATAAATGTTATACGTCGTCTCATAGTAGAAGCACGCCGTGCTGAGTTAGCGGGTAAGATTGATGATGCTCGCGAGGCCGCAGGATATGACGATGTAGGTGACTTTGTTAATAGTCTCTTTAACGTCACTAAAGATAGTAGTAAACCAAAACTTAATGTTGTGCCGCCTAAGAAACGCGTTCCTTTGGGTCCACTTCTAGAAGAGGGTTGGGAATGGGGACATAAAGGTGCTTTTGATCATCGTGATGACCCTCAAAAATTTATAGAGTTTTGTTCGCCATACAGTTCTAAACGGAATAAATATCTTGATGAGATGAGTGAGCATCAAAGTAATATGATTGAAATGATACATGAAGATGTTTCGAGAGCTAAAGCGAGAGTTAAAAAGAAAATAAGTAAAGCAACCGTAGAAGAAGCAATGCGTGCATCGGATGAAATTGATAGTGTAGTGAGTACTATTGAGGATGCATTGCATGATGCTGTAAGGAAGAAGTCTCGTGAAACAGGTGAAGATTCCGCTTAGTGATGAGCAGGTAAAACTCTTTCATGCGCTTGCACAAGAGATTGTGCAGGCGTATCAAACGAAAGAGAACATACTTAAGTCACTAAGTATAACAGAAGAGGGTTATGAGTTAATATCTCAAAATCCTACGTTTCAACGTATACTTCGCCAGTTAATGGTGGAGTGGAATGGGGCAACTAATACTTCTAAACGTGTTAAAATCAAATCTCAGTGGGCAGTAGAAGAAGGTATACCTTATATGTTTCAATCAATGACTGACATGAATGAGCCGTTAAGTGCTCGCGTGGAAGCATTCAAGGCTATGTCTAAGATAGGTCAATTGGATACGCACGATCAAATACATAGTGCTGATAGGAGTTTTAGACTTGAAATTAACATAGGTGCTGGTATGCCAACAGTCACTATCAATAGTGAGAAAATTATTGAACATGAACCTACAACGAGTGAATGGGACGTGGACAAGGAAGATAATTACACCGTTGGGCGCTTTGTCCCTGCCGATCCACCCACTTTTGGACATAAATGAAAATAAATTTTTGGTCGTTTTAAAATCCCCTTGACTTAATTTTTTAAAAGAGTAGACTATAATACCAGTATGCGGCACCACTAAAAATCTTGAAACGGTGGCTAATGCCGCCTCTGGTGCCATTCAGAGTAGTTGGTACAAACGAGACTGCTGCTCAATATGATGCGGCTGCCGCTCAACGCGGTTCTACTTATTCCCCTAATAGAACTCCAGACTTAACCGGGCTATCTGGTTATATTTGGGATCAGTGGATGATAATGCGGAGACACCGTGATACGGCGTCCTCTGGGTGGTCTTATCGTCTCTTACGTGCGCTACGCGCGTTTAATGGTGAGTATGAACCAGAACAAATTCTAGCTATTAAAAGATTTGGTGGGTCAGAAGTTTATGCTAGATTGTTGGCAATGAAATGTAGAGGTACAACCAGTTTATTACGTGATGTATATTTAGGTCCAGAGCGGCCTTGGAGTTTAGAGCCAGATGATGACCCACCTATTCCAGATGAGGTTATACAGTCTATTCAAACTCTAGTTCATTCAGAACTACAAGAGTCTACCCAAGCTCACTATCAATCTCTTATGCAAACTGCCGCGCACTATCATGCGGTATCACAGGCACATGTATATGGGCAACAAACTGGACAAACGGCACAGCAAGTCCAAGCTTCACTGCCGCCAGAGCCTCCACCCCCTCCGCCAATACCTGATGCAAATGCTATTAGAGATAGAATACTCGGTCTTGAGGAAGCCGCAAGAGAGGCAGCTAAAAAGAAATGCGCCCAACAAACTCAAATAGCAGAAGATAAGATACAAGAGATATTAAGTGAAGGTGGATTTTTTACTGCTTTTGCTGAGTTCTTAGTTGATTTACCTTTATTTCCTTATGCAGTTATTAAAGGTCCAGTTGTTAGAATAAAAACATCGGTAGAGTGGATACAAACTCCTAGTCCATCTCCTCCCGTTTTAAGTAGATCGCCACCTAATCCAAATTCTCCTGATTTTCAACAACAAAATACTACGGGCGCTCCCGGTCAAACTGCGCCAAGGGTTGGTGGTCCTAAACAAGCTGTAGTTACAAACAAACCAATACTTTGTTGGGAACGTGTTTCACCATTTGATATTTATTGGACCCCAGGTGTATCGGATATAGCAAATGCTAATGTCATTGAGCGTATGCGTCTTACCCGTGCAGAACTCAATGATTTACTTGATATGCCTGGCTTTAACCAAGATGAGGTACGCGCCGTTCTTGATGAATACGGGTCAGGTGGCTTGGTTGACACATGGGACCAAACAGACCAACCCCGAGCTATATTGGAGAGTAGGGAAGACCCTCGCTTTAATCAATCAGGTATGATTAATTGTTTGCAGTTCCAAGGTAATGTACAAGGTAGGCATTTACTTGATATAGGATTTGATCCGAGACAGATTACAGATAAATCTAGAGATTTTCATGTTCAGTCTTGGTTAATTGGTACGCACGTTATTAAGTCGCAGTTGACACCTTCACCTAGAAAGCGCCATCAGTATTATGTTACATCACTTGAGAAAGTTCCCGGTACTCCAGTTGGAAACGGTTTGCCTGATATTCTTACTGATATTACCACTGTTACTAATGCTACTCTTCGTGCTTTGGTTAATAATTTATCAATCGCTTCTGGCCCACAGGTAATTGTTAATGATGATAGATTGTCAGATGGGGAAGATGGAGAAGATTTATATCCGTGGAAGCGATGGCATGTTAAATCTGATCCATTTGGCAATAATACCGAGCCTGCGATATCATTCTTTAATCCCGCTTCTAACGCTCAGGAATTGCTTGCTGTATACCAAGCCTTCTCCCAGATAGCAGATGAGATAAGCGCTATACCCAAATTTATGACCGGCACACCATCTGCTGGTATCGGGCGCACAGCGTCCGGTCTTAGTATGTTAATGCAGAACTCTGCAAAGATACTCCAAACTATTTGTTCTAATATTGATCGTGATATCATATCTGAAATCCTAGAAGGGCTTTTTGATATGATTATGATGTTTGATAAATCGGGTATACTTACAGGTGATGAGAAAGCTAGAGTTCTTGGAGTTGCTACCGCTATACAGCGTGAGACTGAACGCTCTCGACAGCTTGAGTTCTTGCAACTTACAGCTAATCCAATTGATATGCAAATCATTGGACCGAAGGGAAGAGCACAAGTACTACGGTCTGTGGCGCAGAAAATTGGTTTACCGGGAGAAGATATCGTACCATCGGATGAAGCACTTGAAGCTCAACAGAAGGCTGCTGCTGCCGTGGCAGCACAGCAAGGTCTTCCCGGTCATCAACAACAGCCGTCGGAACAACCACAGCCGGGGGCACAAGCACAGGGTCAACAAGCTGGTCCAGTAGCTAACGGGCAACAGGGACCAATGACCGCAAATGTTGGGGCTGTTGCAGGAGGTGTCGGATGAACCTCACTATCGTTAGTGACTTGAAGCGACTTTGTTTTGTTCTGTTGATGTTAGGTGCTTTTTGCGCCGATACTGCAATGGCAGCAGTTGCAACAACTAAACTAACATTGAATGTTACAACATGGACCGATCTTGGTGCAGGACCGCTGATGCTAGGATATGGTGGGCACGGGAATGTAGTTTATGCTATTGGTGATGTAACACCTACCATTCCGATCAAAGAGGGGTTTGTGTTTCCAACAACTGGTGGCCCTAAATGTATTAACACAGCTTCGCATGTGTGGGCAATGGCAGCAGTTCCTTATCCAACATGGGTATATGTTTCACCAATTGTTGGTTGTCAGTAATGGTCTTCGGAGCGAAGCAAAGGAGTAATGTGATGGCAAGGAAAAAAGGTGGTGGTAAAGGTCCGGGTGCAATGTCAATGGGTGGAATGGGGAGGAAACCTCCTATGATGCCAACACCTATGGCTTCTGCCCCTAGTGGACCCCCCGGCGGTTTGGGTGGTCCCGGTCCTGCTGGACCATCACCGGGTCCACTTGGCGTTAAGAAGGGTGGTGCCGTTAAAAAGCATGCTTTAGGTGGTCCTGTTGGGTACGAAAAGGGTGGCGAAGTCAAAGCCCGAGTTCGTGCTGGTAGGGACAACTGCTAACGCGCGTATATAATAAAGAACGCGCGCGCGCATACGTAAAGGAGATAACAATGGCACGTATGATTAAATCAGATGCACGTCCTGAGTTCTTTGCTCAGGGTGGCAAAACTGCTATGTTTGGTCGTGGTACCGCCCATGAAGCTATTTCTGGTATCTCGGGCAAAGAGAGCAATGGTGGCTCTTCTGGCGAGAAAGCTGAACGCAAGGGCGAAGGCGCTTATGGTAAAGATGTTCGCTATGCCGAAGGTGGCACTACTAAGATGTTTGGCAAGGGACACGCCGGTAAGATGACACCGTTTGTCTCAGGTAAACAATCTCAGGAAGGTTGATTCTCATGGCCCTCGCTGCACGTCCTATAATTGATTATGGTAGTCGGTTGGCCGCCATTCGCGCTGTATGCGAGGATTTGGGTTTGCCTGCTAACCAAGTTCCCGATCAGAGTGCAGCGAATAGTCCGCGTACATATTTGAGGTATATCAACTTTTGTCGGGCTGCGCTCTCCCTGCCGTTGTTGCTTAGTTTAGACTATGGTTCAGTTACATCAGCGATCAATGCCATATCAGCGGCAGCGGGGGCAGCTAAACCAGAAATTGTGACAGCACCGTATGCTAGTAGTAATGCTACTCCGCCTGTGCAGGGTAGCGTATTAAGCGTTACGACGGGCACATGGTTAAATGCTGGCGGTGCTACCTATACGTATCAGTGGCAGCGTAATGGAGCGAATTATGGAGGTACTGCTGCTAACTACACGCTTCTTGCTGCTGACGTTACGCATGGTTATGTGTTCACTTGCAATGTTGTTGCAACAACTGGAGCGGGGGCAAGTACACCATCGACCAGTAATGAGATTATTGTACCATGACTTTTTGGGAGCGTAATTTTCCACCACCACTTGAAATCACTATTCATAGTGATTGTGGTATTGCTGCGCGTGCGGAGGTAGTAGCTGGTCTTTGCAATAAAGTCAATGAACTTAATGAATTTATTGTCGGGCTTGGTGCTGTACCTATTCTAGTACCAGCTCAGGCTAACTGTGATGAACGTATGCCATTAACATTTTTGCGCCCATGTATAGGGGTTTTGAATACTATAATAGATACAAGTGGCTTTGATATTGATCGTATACCACAATTAGGTGATAGTATGGATTATCATGCATTTGTTCCTGTTTGTCGTAACATCGCTCAAACAATGAATAAAATTTTAGCGAGGTTACAATGAATGTGCCATTTGGGGCTAATCCACCTACATCTGTGCGATTAGCACAGAATATTGATTATACTAATAAGACTGGTACGCTTAATCAGATGATTGATAAATTGAATGAATGGATGATAGAATTTAATGCACCATTTCCGCAAATTGAACGGCTTAACCCTACTGGTGGTAGTCGTCGTGGCAGTTGGACAAATGAATTTAATAAGGTGATTGTAGCATCAAATAAATTTTATGATTGGGGTTATGGTGGTAAAACTATACCTTTACTAACTTTTGTTGATGTTGGGTTTAATGCATTTACATCTGCGCTAGATAAAATTGTTTCTTATTGGGCTATCCCTTTTGCTAATGGAGGAGTTAAACCAATGCCGTTTCAAGAGATTAATCTTGGTGTTGCCAAGGGTGTAAATTTTCATAAAGTGGGTGATATTCCAATCACGATTAATGTTGCTAAATATTCAATTACTATTGGAATAACCGTGAACAATATTGGTGGAACTGATCCTTTTAGTTATCAGGGTTCGTTAATGACAGGGCCGAATGGTACTGGCGATGATCTTGGTATTTTTCTTTATTGTCAGGACAGTACAATGGGATATTGGGCAGCAAGTCCTGGCCCGCTTGATATTCTTACTCAGCCTACACTTTATTATAATATTCAATCTGCTGATGATACGAATGCGACAGGTGATATTTATTTGATGGGTTATGATCTAACAGGAGTGTGAGATGGATAAGAAGTCAGAGCAAACGAAAGATAACAAAGCACGTGGTGATACTGATATTGGTATCCATGAATATGGTCCCGGTAATAAGCGACAACAGCTTAATGGATTATGGGGCTTTACCACTATCACTGGTGGTTCTCGTGAGCAGAGATTAGTGAACCAGAATTACTGCAAAGATAAACATGCTGCCTATGAAAGTAATAAGGGAAATCCAGATCATACTGTTGGTCAGATACTTGAACGTATTAAAACTACAGGAGCGGCATTAGAAAATACTTCCGAGCCATGGATTGTAGGGCAAGGTGGAGCACCCGGCGGTAAATTATGAATGCAAGGGAGGTGTATATAAGAGCATTATATTCGCTCTCTAAAAATGTTCATCCTGATGTGTGGATAAAATTTGTGGAAGCTTTAAGTAACTATACACAAGATCAAATGGAGAGGGTAGTTACAAGCGTTCCTACTAATGAAGCACTTGTAGCTATTGGTATGGTTAGGCATATGCGAGAGTTTAGGGATGAAGTTAAAGGCGTTGATGTGATATATCAGAAGATGGACAGGGAGAATAAAGGTAAAACAACGTGAATGATCAATCACATTCCGATCCAAATGTAAGGATACCTCAACAAGTGCAGGATGCGGCTGCTCGGGCTAATGAGATTGCTGCTTCACTTAAAGCACCTCCGCCTCCTAATTCAAGATCCAATCCGGGGCAAGTCACTAACGTTAGTGACATGTCCGAAGGTCCACCCCAAGACCCCGGTTGGGAGCATAGATTTAATTCTATGAAAGGACGGTTTGAGTCTGCCGAACAACGGGCTCGACAGCAAGCACAACAGATTTCAGAATTACAACGATTGCTTGCTATGTCTTCTGGTCCACCTTCCGCGCCTCCTGCTCCAGTTATCTCCCCTCAATATGGACCATCTGGTGATACGAGATTTGGTGGCGGTCAACCAGTTGTTCCACCTAAACTTCTTTCAGATGCAGAACGACAAGAGTATGGCCCCGAAATACTTGATGTGATGGGCCGTAGGACGATGGAGATCGTTGGTCCAGAAATTACAAAACTTAGTAATGCTGTTATGCAATTGATGCAAGAGAATGCACAGCTCAAGCAAACTGTTGGCGGCGTTCGTAATGTCGTTACTCAGGATGCGACAGGGCGTTTTTATGATACTCTCGATAGAGAATTACCTGATTGGGAAATGACCAATCACGATCAAGAGTTCGTGCGTTGGCTTGAGAATGTTGATCCATTTTCAGGTCGTGTACGTAAAGACCTCTTAGGTGAAGCACACCGGAACAATGAAGCTTCCCGTGTTCTTAACATCATAAAGGGGTTTAGACAAGAAAGAGGAGCCGCCGTTAACCCTGCTGGGAATTTGCAACCATCTGCGGGCAATGGTAATGGTGCAGATCATTCACCACCCCCACAGTTTGAACTACAAAACCTTGCAGCGCCGGGTCGGGCAAAATCAGGGCAGCCTCCTACGCCCCCTGATCAACCGTATTATACCCGTAAGGACATCACCAACTTTTATGCTGATGTAACTAGGGGTGTATATACGGGCCGTGACGCTGACAAAGCGGCTCTTGAGGCACAGCTATTTCAAGCTGCCAGAGAGGGTCGCATTCGTTAGCGTTAGTCATTAACACCTGACGCAATGAGGCGATCAAATGGCACTCGGTCTTGCCGGTTCCGGCACAACCCCCGTAATTTATGCACCTGCTGGTACATCTACTACAAGCACTGACTATGTAGCTGCTGGTTTCGTACCGGAGTTATGGTCAGGAAAACTCATCGAGAAGTTTTATGCGGCAACTGTCCTCGCTGCTATCTCGAATACGGACTATGAGGGCGAAATCAAGTCTTATGGCGATCGCGTTAAAATCCGTCAGAAACCAACGATTGTCATCAATAACTATCTTGTTAACGGTGATTTGTCGTTACAGCGTCCTGTCGGCAATTTCACTGAGTTGTACATTGATCAAGGTAAGTATTTTGCAACTATCCTTGACGATGTGATTGAAAAGCAATCGGACATCAACAATCTTTCTATTTGGGCAGATGATGCATCGGAACAGATGAAGATTGCGGTTGATTCCGATGTATTGTTATACATGCTGAATAAAGCTTATCTCGGTGCCGGCGGTACTCCTAGTGCTCCTACTACTGGCGCTAATTGTGGTGCAACGGCAGGAGCTATTTCAGGTAATATTAACCTTGGAACGAATGCAGCTCCTATCTCTACTGTTGGTCGTAATCCGTCTACTGGTCAAGTTGAAATCATCGACGTTATCTTACGTCTTGGTCAGACACTTGATGAGCAGAATATCCCTGAAACTGGACGTTGGATTGTTATGCCAACATGGGCGACATTCCAACTTAAGCGTTCTGAATTGCGTGAAGTGTTTGTGTCGGGCGACCAGACTTCTATTCTACGTAATGGTAGATTTGGTCAGGTTGATCGTTTCACTATCTACGGATCAAACTTGCTACCGGGGAATGCAAGTGCTGGTTCAGGTTTGAGTGCAGGTGTCTGGCCTATTTATGCTGGTCATGCTCATGGTTTAACGTTTGCGTCACAATTGACTAACGTTGAGACGATCCGTTCGGAACGTACTTTCGGACAGATTTTGCGTGGCTTACAGGTATATGGTCGACAAATCCTCGCAAGTAATCCGGCTATCCCGGTTGGACAAAGTGAGGCATTAGCACAAGCGTTAGTGTCACAGGTTGTTGGATCGTAGGATAGAGGATGGGCGCTCCCGGTTAAGCCGCATACTTGCCGGGGGCGCTTCTCACTAAGGATAGTGATCTGTGGCCCAGTTATACAATACCGTCACTGCCTATGTTGTTTCGGCTAGAAACCGAATGCAGGATAGGGTTTCTCCTTATCGGTATACTGATGATCAGATTGTTGATGCTTTAAATGTTGCATTAGAAGAAACACAACGGATACGACCTGATATATTTTTAGATTTAAAGTATCAACAGAAAATACAACCTAATGACTTAGATGATGGTTTTATATCTAATTACTATGCTAGCTCTGATATTGCTTTTGACACTAGTAATAATTATGATCCTTCCAATGGTCCATTAGTTCCGATACCATCAAAATATAATGATCCTATACTATGGTATATGGGGGCTCACTTGCAGTTCTTGGATGTTGATGATACACAAGATCAGAGGGGTGTAGCATTTCTAACTAAGTTCTCACAACGTATGTTACAGGCGCAATCATGAATAAAGAAACAGAACTAGCTTGGTGTGCAGGTTTTTTCGATGGAGAAGGAAATATTGGATGTTTTCATCATCGTAAAGGAACTGTAGAGTTAACATTACAAATAAGCCAAAAAGATAGACGGATATTAGATCGTTTTAGATGGTTCATGAAAAATAATGGATTTTATAGTTCGGAAATTGCTGTTCGTGGTCCATATTTTAGTAGCCATAAAAATGGTATTTATAAGTTAGTCATAATCAATAGTAATGCATTTAGAGTTTTTGAAGCTATGAAATCTTATTTGGGTGAAGTTAAATTGGAACAAGGAGAATTAGCTATTAATAAGTGGAAAGAAAATCGTGGATATTTAAAGGTGGTAACGTAAATGAATGCATCGACTAGTTTAGTTAGGTTGCTAGACACAGTACGGATTGATTGCCCAGGCGTGACTGATGGTATTTTGCGTAAGACATTGTTTAATACCTTACGTGAGTTCTTTCGTCGTACAAATATTTGGTTATTTGAAATGCCAATTTATATAACAAATACAACTAATGACTACGTGCTTGATACATGTCAAAATGCTATCGTGATACGACTTATGGGATTGGATAAACCTGCATACCCATTTTCTGAACCAATCGAATATGTTCCGGGTTGTCCACCACAATTTATAAACTATTCATCAGTGATACCAAATTTTTCGACACAAAATCCATATCCTCGTGTTCCAAGGGAAGGTGCATTGTTAACTGCTGGCACAAAATGCCCTATTTTACGTATCTTCTGGAATCCCGGTAGTCCTGATGTATGGATTGCATTGTTGTCCTTGTCTTGTGCCGATCCAGTTGATGGTAGAGGAATGCCAACTGATATGCCTGATTGGATTGTTGAAAAATACTTTGAGTATATAGCTCATGGTGTTGCTGGTAAGCTAATGCTATCGCCTAATAAACCTTATAGTTCTCCGAAGTTAGCAGAGTATAACATGCGTAAGTTCCACGAGGGAGTTGGCTTAGGTCGTACTGAAAATAGACATCTGTTTGTTTATGGTGGTCAGCGGTGGATGTTCCCGCAAACTTTCGGCACTCCGTTCAAACATAAAGCGGTCTGAGGGAAAAATGAACTACCCTATCCCATTTTCTCAATCTAACACAGCATATTTTTATGCTAATAGCACGAACAATATGGGCTCATTTAATAAGCCCATAGATGGTCGTGTGCAGATTAGTGTAGACTATAGCAAACTTATTCCTTCTGTTGTAGTTGGTAAAGTGTGGTTTGAAATAGAGCCCGGTGGAGTGCCTCCACTCACTATAGATAGTGTGATAACAACTAGTACACTGGTTACGTTTTTTGTTGCTGGTGGCTATTCTGATATGTCTTATAACATAGTAGTTAATGCGACACTTGCTGATGGCAGTATACATAGTGATTTATTAGTAGTTAGTGTATTCGGTGAGGATGGTTGTGATTGTGCTTGCATAACTTCAACGTATGCGGATAACTATATACAGTTTGGCAATCAAGAAGTTTTTGTTAATAAATACCCTAGGTTTTTTGTATCTGGTACTACACCTACAAATGCTAACTTACTTGACCGTTGGTATGATTTAAATAATCAAACTTGGTATGATTATGTTACTGATGGTATAACTAATTTTTGGGCTGTATCTGGTGTTGGTCTTCCTCCACCTGATGTAGGTAGTATTGGTGGTGTAACTGGTAATATTACAATTAAGAAGATGCAACCACTCGCTCTTGATGGTGTTACTGCTACATTCCCGCTTATATCAGTTGACTTATATACACCCAATGTTACAACTGATAATTCATTGTTTGTATCTATGGATGGTGTATGGCAAGAACCTACTACACAGTTTACTGCATCCGGTAGTTCTATAACTTTTACAGTTCCTCCTGCTGCCGATAGCTATGTGTTCATACTATGGATATTTGGAGGGATAACGAGTGGTTAATCGTGTTCAAACTATACGATATTATACTACTTTACAGCGACCTCCTACAACTGAGTTCTCAGGAGAAGTTTATATTAATTTTGCTGATTTACAAATTGGGGCATTAGATTTATCTCATTCTCCAGTTGATTTTGTTGCGGTAAGATATTACTCACAGATAGCATCATATGTTGCAGGTGACTTTGCTATTTATAATGGATCTTTATATTGCTGTCTTGAAAATGGTACAACAGGAGCATTTGATCCTACTAAATGGTCCTTATTTATAGACTTGCAAGAAATTAATGTATTAATAGCAATAGAGACAGCAGCTAGACAAGCTGCCGATCAAGTTTTACAAAATGAAATCAATACAGAGATAACTAATAGAATAGCTGGTGATACAAATTTACAAAATGAAATTAATGCTTTAAATACTGCTCTTGCTAATGTGTTTCCTACAGGTTTATCTTTGGAGTATTATGGGGTTAGTGCTCCTTCCGGTTGGTTACTTGAAGATGGTTCAATATACAATATATCCGCGTTTCCAGCATTAGGTGCTTTTTTAAGTAATAGGTTTGGTGGTGATGGTACAACAACGTTTGCAGTTCCTAACTCTTTAGGTCGTTTTGGTGTTGCTACTAGTTCTAGTTTTCCACTTGGGGCTATGGGCGGTGCTACTACTGCTACATTAAATTCAACCAATTTACCAAGCCATACCCATACTATTCAACCTCATACGCATACTGAACAACCGCATACTCATCAGTTTTCATCAAATACTATTGGTATGTCATCTACTGTTAGTTCTATTGGTTTTGCTGCTGGTGTAAATGCGCCCCCGGCTGTTAGTCTAAGTGCTGATATAAAGTCTGCAACGGCTATTATTAATTCTAGCACAACATTAACAACTGACCCAACTGGGACTAGTGTTCCATTTAATATTCTTCCGCCATATATATCTCGGACGAGGATAATAAAGACATGACTGTTAACTATCTTCTTCCTGCTGGCACAATAAACAATCGTACTGCATATTTTTATGCAGATAGCACAAAACAGTTTGGCCCCATAATTAAGAAAATTACAGACCAAGTTTTAGTTATTTTAGATTTTACTACTATTTTGGCTGGGCATGTTATTCATACATATAATTTCACTTCTGATGTTGAAACTAATCCACCATTATTTTTAACTGATCCTTTATTAAACGCAACTGGTACTGTGCTTTCATTTCTTATATCCGGTGGTATTGATGGACAACAATATAATATCACAATAGCAACTGAGAATGTTGGCTCAACAATTCCACGGTATGATATATTAACAATTAACATACCGTCAAAGTCTGCATGCGATACATCTATACCTCCAGTAGTTAGTTTATTACTTGGGAGTATATTTCTTAATACTAATATTAGATATTTTTGGGGTCCAAACCCACCAACTGGTCAACATGTATTAGATCAATGGTTTGATACTAATACTAATATATTATATGAATGGGCAACAGATGGGATTAATTATTTTTGGGAAGAGATCAGCGCTGGTAATGTCACTACACTTAGTGATGCACCATCTGATGGCGTTCTTTATAGTCGTAGAAATGCTGATTGGATAGCTGATCCAATTCAAATTGATGCTACTTCTGATGGTAAGATATATGTTCGTAATAATGCTGGTTGGATACCTGATCCAATTCAAATTGATGCTCCCGCTGATGGTCAAGTTTGGGGACGAAAGAATGATCAATGGGCAATAGTTACTGGTGGAACAGGTGGTATTGGAGACGCGCCATCCGATGGAAATACTTATGGACGTAAAAATTCAACTTGGGTAACTGTTACAGGTGGTGGATCAGTAACGATTAGTGATACTCCACCCGTTTCTCCTGCAATTGGGAATTTGTGGTATGATAGTATTGGTGGTCAGATGTACGTCTGGTATAATGATGGTACATCATCGCAATGGGTAGTTGTAATTAATAGACCGGGACCAACTGGTCCTCAAGGTTTACCTGGAATACCGGGACCGCCCGGCAATGATAGTATAGTACCTGGTCCTCCCGGTCCATCTTATATATTACCAATTGCTACGACAACTGTGCTTGGTGGTGTAAAGCCTGATGGAACTACTATAACTGTTGATGGTACAGGAAAAATTTCAGGAGCTTCTACTTATTCATTACCGCAAGCATCGACTACGGTGCTTGGTGGTGTCAAGGTAGATGGGACCACGATCACTATAAATAGTGGGACCGGGGTCATTTCAGGGGCAGGTGGTGGAGCAAGTATAACTGTAGCAGATACACCACCGACATTAACTAATGGAGCGATGTGGTTTGATACTGTTGGAACACAGTTATACATTGGTTACAATGATGGTACATCAACTCAGTGGGTGCAAGCAAATAATCTTGCATTAGGTCTTCCAGCAGGTACACCAACTTATGCTGCACCCCCACTTGCCGCGAGTTGGACGCGTCAGGGATGGGCCGGTGCCGTCACTCTTGCTGATGTTTCAAATGGGCTTTTATTTAATAATCCTAATACTTATGGTGGTGCAGTTTATAATTTAACTGGTGTGAGTATTGTTGCTCCTGTCGCTCCTTATACTATTGATGCTCGTATTCGTTCAACATTTCCGTGGTCGAATGCTGCGGGCGTAGGCATTGGCTGGACCGATGGGACCAAGTGTCAAGGGATCTTCGGCGGTTACTCTACGACTGCCAATCCTATCGCTGGCCCTTGCTATAGAGTATCTACATTTTCAGCATTTGCTAATAGTACCTATGTTGCAGATCAATTTTTATTTAATATGTTAGTAGCAACACTTGTTTGGTTACGTATTCGTGATGATGGAACTAATGTAACTTTCTGGTTTTCGCACGATGGGATCAATTTTATTCAGGCGTATACTGTAGCGAAAGCATCTGGGTATCTTGGTGCAAGTGGCTATTCAAATGTCGCGCTTGCGATGCTCTCCGGGCAAGCAGTAGCGGCTCCTGGTGTTACAGAACTACTTGAGAGTTGGTGGGTTCACTGATGTTCGATTTCCCGAACTCCCCCACGGTTAACCAGCAAGTCACTGCTGCCAATGGTATCGTTTACCAATGGGATGGGGTCAAGTGGAATTCACTTGCAGGTGGTTCAGCTATTGCAATTGGTTCTGTGCCGCCTTCTAGTCCGGTTACTGGTCAACTTTGGTGGGATAATATTGGGGGGCAGTTGTATATTTATTACAATGATGGAAATTCTTCTCAATGGGTTCCTGCAACTGGCATTCCAACAAGTAATCTATCGCCAATACTGGTTTCACCTCCTTCCGCTGCAAGCTGGACGCAGCGTAACTTCAACGCTGGTGTAACGACGCTGACCGATGTGGCGAATGGCGTGGCGCTCTATACGTCGTGCGCGACAGGCACAGTTACTAATGTTCTTCGGGCAGCAACTATAGCCGTTCCGGCGGCGCCATACGTTATTGATATGAACTTGGCAGGGACTGCATTGTTGGCAGGATCGGCCAATTACGTCAAGATGGGAGCCCTATGGTCGGATGGAACTAAGGCGCAGGTCCTCTCAATCGTAGACATCGCAGTGGCGGCTAACTTCGATGTGGAGACGTACTCGGCCCTATCGACTTATGCCGCGCTTGTTGCCACCTTCTATGCTCGGTTTAACCCACAATCTTTATGGATGAGGCTAGCCGATAATGGGACTAACGTAACCTTCTCTGTCGGTCCTGATGGCGTCTCATGGCTTCCGGTCTACACAATTGCGAAAGCGAGCGGCTATCTTGGCGCAGGCGGGTACTCCAACGTTGGTTTCTTCATAAATGAGCAAGTGATGGGCAACGGTGGTCTGGGAACCATAACCCTTCAATCGTGGCGGGTTCACTGATGGCCCTTGACTTTCCTAACTCCCCCGCCCTTGGCGCGACCTACTCTTCCGGTGGTGTATCATGGAAATGGGACGGGACCAAGTGGGCGCAGTCACTATTGTTAGTGAACCCTCTCATTGTTGCGCCCCCGGTGGCTGCGAACTGGACCCCGCGCAACGGAGCGGCGATCTCCGACGTCGCCAATGGCGTGCAGATCAGCATGCCCGCCGTGACGTCCAACACCTACTACATGGCGTCGGTGGCAGCGCCAACTGCACCATATACGATAGACGCCGACCTCACGATGAACACTATTCTTCCAACAACCAAGGCCACTGTAGGCGGTGTTGGCTGGACTGACGGCACGAAGGTTGATTACCTTCTCTGCGGTTATGTAGGCAACGGCTCGCAATGCAATCTTAATCAGCAGAGCTTAGTCAACTTCACAACAATCAATACAGCAGGCACGACGTATTACCCTATTATTGGCATGGGCGACATCTGGCTGCGTATTGCCGATAACGGGACGAACATCACCATGTCGTTCAGCACCGACGGGATTACTTGGACGCCTGTGTATACGATAGCGAAGGCTTCTGGTTACTTGGGGTCGAGCGGCTACAGCAACGTGGGCTTCCTCCTGAACCCGGTGTCTGGCGCGGGCAATCCGGCGCACGCCATCACCCTGCGATCATGGCGGGTGCATTGATGTTAAACTTCCCTGACACTCCCACACTTAACCAAAATTTTACTGCTGTTGGACTTACTTGGATATGGGATGGACAGAAGTGGGAAGCTAATACTGGTTCTCCCGGCACTGTACCAATTGCTTTTCCATTCCAAGGTAAGCCACCTGCTGGCGCACTAGTCAACGTGCCAATGACTATCCCATTAAATGTCCCTGCTGCTCTTGCTGGCACGACTGTTTATGATACAACATTGACCACGGCAAATGCAGTGTTCACCGTGAACAAAATTTCAGGTGGGGTAGTCACAGCAATCGGCACGGTCACTATAAATAGTGCGGGGCACACGTCTGCCACGTTAGCGGGTTCGGGTGGGGCGCTTGCTGTTGGTGATGTGCTTCAAGTTGTTGCTCCTAGTACGCAGGATACTACCCTTGCCGATGTTGGCATCACTATTGAAACGACAAGAGCATAGCGATGGGATTTGCTTGGACTGACGGTTTTGATAGTTATCTCATAGGTTCTGACCTATCGAAGAACTATGCTGTAGTTGGTGCTGGATGGACGGTTAATACATCTGGTGGGCGTACTGGTCTTGGTGCTGCTGTTGGTTCTGGTGCATCTGCTACAATTCTTCAATCAACTCAAATAATTCCTGATCCTAGTGGTGGTTATTTTGATGCTGGATTTTATATGAAAGTAACTGGTGGTAATCCCGCGTCAGCTGCAATTATATTTCAAACATATACTAGTTCTCTTTTAGTGGTTGCAAATGTGACACTTAATACAAATGGCACTTTAACAGTGGCATATGCTAATTCAAGTATTACTAGCACATTGACAGTTACTGATGGTGCTTATCATTGGATTGAATTTTATATGTATTATAGCGGCGGGACAGTAAATACTGCATTGTATATTGATAATATTTCTCAGGGCAATAATAGTAATTTTGCAGTTCCAAATACTAATGTGGATCATTTTATATTTCAGAGTATACCTAACCGTACACTTACTATTGATGATGCAGTTTGTTATAATAATTCAACTGGTACTCCTAACAATGGTAGTTTCCCAATTAGCGCACGGCAAATTACAACGCTTCGTCCGACTACCGATGGAGCAGTAAATTTTAGTACAGTAGTTGGTGGAACTGGTACTCATGCTAGTGCAGTAAATGAGCAGACTGCTGATGGTGATACGTCATACGTGAATGACGGTACATCAGGTCATCAGGATTTATATAACTATGCTCTGCTTGGATATTCACCAGTGAATATTACTGGAGTGATGGTTCATAGTTATTTGAAAGATCCAAGTGCTGGATCAATTAACTTTCAGACTGTATGCAAATCAGGTGCAACAACTTCACTTGGATTGTCAACGGTAACACCGGGTATTTATCAGATGATGCAAACACCGTTTCCTACTGATCCTAACACTTCTGCTGCATGGACACAGGCGGGCATCAACGCAGCACAATTCGGGATTAAAGTACCGTAATGGTTGACTTTGTTCAACTATCACAGCAATTTATTGAAGTTGTCGCAGCTCCGCCTCCGACAGATAAAGTTCAATTGTCACAACAATATGTTGAAGTTGTTGCTGCTATCCTTGCTCCAGGTGTACTCCAATTATCACAGCAATATTTAGAGGTCATTTCAGCCCCTAGTGTGGGTGTATTAAGTATGCAAGCTCGTGTAATGATAATGCCATAAAGGAAGAGGACATGCCTCCAGTACCTCCTAGGCCCATGCAAGCTAAAAAATCTGAGCAATATCTATCAGAAAAAACATTAGCAGAACAACAGGCTGGACAAGAAGCATTAAAGATTTCTAAAGATAGACATCAAGAAGAAATAGATGCTGGTAAAAAAATGATAGAACTTAACCAACAACGAGCACAGCATAGATAAATGTCTGTAATTACTATACAAGACTTCTCTGGTATGATGCCTCTTCGGGATGGCTTATTGCTTCCCGATAGAAATGCACAGTACGCTAAAAATACATGGCTTTATAAAGGAAGTATTAGAGGGTTCCGCCAAGCTACTCAGGTGTATACAACTATATATAGTGACACTCAACAGGTATACCGTATTCCAGAGAGTGTTGCTGAACCTCCTGATTTTGCAGCTTCTAGATGGTTAGAGTTTCCTGATCCATTTATGGCTGTGATACGTAATCCAGTTGTTGGAGATCAATGGAATAGATATTACTTCTTTCCATCCGATCAGTATAACTCGACTGGTGCTAATCCAGATTGGCCTATTGCACGTCCACTTCCTCAATATAGAACATATGATCCTGTAACTAATACACTTGGACCACTATTAACTCTTGGTATACCCACTCCTCTCGATCCACCTATAGTTGTACCGGCACCAACATCAGTAACAAAGACTGCAACTGTTGCGGCTCCTCCCGGTAGTACATCATTAACTCTTAATAATACTACTGATCTTAGCGATGGTATGTCTATTACAGACCCATCTACAACTACAGTAACGCATACGACAACTGCTAGTACTGCTCCGAGCAGCACAACTCCTAATGTTTTAGCTATGAATAGCGTTACTGGTATTTTGATTGGTATGACGGTTACAGATAATACAAATTCAACTGCACTTATTTATGGTACTACAGTTACTAATATAGTGGGGCTTAATGTTACAATGAGTCAAGACGTAGCTAGTAGTGGTGTGGGTAGTGGTGATTCGATACAGTTCCAAAACATTGCATTTCCTGTAGCTGCACAGATTGATACTAATGGAGTTGCTAGTGGAACAGTAGTTAATATGACTGCTGCTACTGCCGGTGCTGGTGTGTTAGTTGGTGATACAATTCAGTTTGATGTTACTGATATTGAAAATAGAGCATATGTTTATACTTATGTAAGTGCTTATGGAGAAGAGGGACCAGCTAGTCCACCGACGAATGAAACTGGTAATCCTACTGGTACATGGACAATAACTATTCCTGCTCCTGATCCAACTTCTACTACTGGTCGAAACTTAAATAGAGTGCGCTTGTATCGTACCGTTGTTGATGCTTCTGGTAATGCATCATATTACCAAGTAACAGAGTTTGGACCGCCGTTTCCAACTGGAGTTACTAACTATAGTGATAGCCAAACCCCACAACAGATTGTTAGTAATTCTCCACTGACAACTGAGCTTTATACGCCACCCCCTGATGACTTACAAGGGGTAGTGATGATGGCGAATGGTATAGCGGCAGGGTGGAGTAATGAACGGGAGGTTTGGTTCAGTGCTGCTTATTTGCCTCACGCTTGGCCTGCTTCTTATGCTCTCACAGTGGATTTTCCAATTGTGGGATTAACTGCAAATGGTGCTTCATTAAATATTATGTGTAAAGGAGCGCCATTTATTGCTACTGGTGTTACTCCTGATACGATAACTATTGGTAAGATATCATCAAATGAACCATGCATTAGTAGAGGCAGTATAGTATCATCTGGTGAAGGTGCTTACTATGCTTCACCTAATGGTGTTATATTATTAAATTCTAGTGGTACTATGAGTATAACTGAATTTGTATATGAGAAAGAGTTTCATAATAGATTAGAACCTTGGAATTGGGCTGCTGGGCATTATGGAATGAGCTATGTAGCTTTTATAAAAGGAACGGGATTAATTGGTATTGATCCTGATGGGGCGATACTACATGGTATAGTATTAGATAAAGAAGATAAAAATACTCCGTTTTGTTATCTTCATTTCTCCACTACGGTTAAGAATATGTATTTTGATGAAATATCAGGACAATTATTCGAGCTATTAAGTGATGGTAGAGTAATGCAATGGAACCCGCCAGTAGGTATTCCAGGTACTACTACGCTATGGGATTGGACGTGGAGGTCTAAACCATTTCGTATGGCATTTCCTGCTTCATTTAAAGCTATTAAGATTATATTTGGTGTGCCGCCAGAAGTAACAATTGTACCTGGAGTAAGAAATACCGATCAAAACCAAGTTTATGATCCTGCTACACAATATTTGATTGTTAGAGTATTTGCGGATTATAAATTTGTAATGGTAAAAGAGATACAAAAAACCGAAGAAATATTATTAATACCAGATGGATTTAAAGCTATTCTTTGGGAACTTGAACTTCAAGGTCAAATAATTGTTGCACATTTGAAAATGGCTACAAGTGTAAAGGAGCTAAGGAAAGCCTAATGCCTAGTACTACATACCCTTCTGTACCAATACCGCAGAATAATATGGATAGTATATATCAATCCGTTATTACTATGCGACAAACGGTACAGTTGCTTATCGTCAATGCACAGCAAGTGAGTAATCAAACTCTTTCACAAGCATCACAAATATTCTCTAAAAAATCAGATCATGCTGATATCTCTAGTACCCTTAATAATAGTTTAACGACGGTAAATAAATCAATATCAAATATAAATCAATCATTAGTAGCTTTGCAAAATAATGTTGCATCATTACAGGGTCGAATGTCGGCATTAGAAACTCGTATGTCAACAGTAGAAAGTGATATAGTAGTAATAGAAAATGATATTGTACTTCTAGATGGTCGAGTAGCTGCAATAGAAGCTATGACTACTCATGATGTTAGGGTCCGTACTATAAGTGCAACACTTAACAATGCAGTAGCTAATGGTGGTGTGTTGCGGTTCGATACTATAGATTTTGATACTGATGGGTTTGCTCCATTAACTACACCATTTGATCACATTACAATTCCATCTGGATTAGATGGTATTTATATCTTTACAGGTTGGTCAAGCGGTAGTGGTAATCAATCAACAACACTTGGTATGGGCATTCTTATTAATGGTATTCAAAGATTTCCAGTAGCAAACCAATCAATTTCTGGGCCTGGTAGTGTTAATTATATATTGAGTAATGCAGCTATACAGACAATGCGATTAGTTGGGGGAGACGTAGTACAATTAGTTAATAATAGTATCTCTGGTGGTCCAAATGTATTTCAAGGTGCAACTATGTCTTTAGTTAGGATTGAAGTACCATGATACGTATAAATGACGTTCATGCTATCAATATAATATCGAGAGCGGCACGAGTACAATTTGTTCCGCATATGCATCATTGTATTGCGGAATATAACTCCCACGATCAATTTGTTGGAGGTGTATTGTTCACGGATTGGAATATGGGTTCTTTACTTCTTCATTTTGCTTTACCACCAAACAAAGGTATGTTGGGTAGACAGTTGTTATGGTTGTCATTTCAGTATCCATTTAATCAATTAGGAGCAAAGAAAATAGTTGCTTTAGTGCCAGAGTGGAATATACTTTCTCGCAATTTAGTTTTAAAGTTTGGGTTTAAAATAGAATACAAAATCGACGATATATTTAATAATCCTGTACCAATAGATAATGGTATGTATATTATGAGTATGAGGCGTGAGGACTGTAGGTGGTTAAGAATTAAATCACCAAATATAGAATTTGCTCCGCGAGAGCGTGTAAACGAGTTACCAGCAGTAGAACAGTTAACGTTACCGCTAACGGCAACGGTACACTAGGTCACTATTTTAGTGAGGTAGATGACGATGGGTGGCGGCGGTAAAGGTGGTAGCGCAGACCAGTCAGGTATGTTTGCGGCTATGGCAAGCGCACAAGCTGCGAACCAAGCTTATCAGTTTGGAACACAAGAACTTGATTGGTCAAAGCAGCAATGGGCACAAGAATACCCCTATATGCAACAGATTGCTCAGGGGCAAATTAGTACTCAAAACCAAATGTCTGACTTTAGTCAGAACCAACAAGGTTTTTATGAGTCACAATATCAACCTATGGAGGCTGAATATAATAAGCAAGCTCAAGAATGGGCTTCTCCGCAAAATATAGCATTACAGTCTAGCGAAGCATCAGCTAATGTTGCTGAAAGTATTAATGCTCAAAAAGAAAGCTCACAGCAACAATTAGAAGGTTATGGTGTTAATCCCGGAGCTACTAGATTTGCTTCCCTTGGTGCCGCAATGGGAGTACAAGCTGGTGCAGCCGAAGCTGGTGCTGGTACACAGGCAGCAATGGCGACTAAGATGCAAGGGATGCAATTAGTTGGTGGTGCTGTCAATACTGGACGTGGGTTCCCGAATGCAGTTGCTAGTTTATCAGGTACAGGAACACAAGCAGGAGCAGCAGGATCGCAAGGTATAACAACTGGTATGGCGACTGGTTCGCAAATGATGACTGCACCATCGCAATGGTATAATGCCGGTGCAAATAATATGAGTGTTTATACTGGTGCAGTTAATGGATATAACCAAGCACAGGTAGGGTTTGCACAAGCTAATGCAGCAGAGATGGCAGGGTTTGGGTCCGCTGCTGGTGGTTTAATGGGTATGGCTATGTTCCATCCTTGGGCAGAGAAGGGTGGACCGATTGAGAGATATGAGGATGGTGGCACTGTAATTGCACTTCCACGACGACCTAACCCTTATAGCTCAGGAGGGCATTATAGCCCGCCAGTAGGATATGATGATGGTGGTGCAGCTATACCCGGTCGCTATTTTCAAGCAGGACCGGCAATGCAACAACCACAACCACAACAACCTACAAATAATAATCAACAATCTCCACCACCTATACCCCCACAGAATGGTACACCGGGTGGAATTATAACACCACAAATGTCTCCATCTAAAGGTCAAGTACCAGACGATGTAGATGCTAAACTAACAGTTGGTGAGTTTGTTATGCCATTGGATGTAGTGAGGTTTAAAGGTAAAGAATATTTCTACAAAGAGATTGACAAGGCACGACAGAAAGAAGCAGAAGCAAATGCAAGAGGGGATGTAGGTGGTGAACCAGTGTTAGGTATACCATCACGTAATCCTCAATTTGTATCTAGACCAACTACTATACCACAAGCAATGCCAGCAAGGGCTGTCGCCTAACTATAGATAGTGAGTAAATAAAATGGCAACCGGATCGCACGCTGGATCATTCGCAGGAGGATTTATTAAATCCTTTTTGGCTGTTACGCAAATGGCGATGAGGAAGCGTCAGCTTGATGATATGCATCAGTTTTATGGCGTGATGATGAAGCAGATGCAAGCTAATATGGCACATCAAGCTGGCGATGATGCTTTAAGAGATAGGCTTACTCATGAGATTACACCGTGGAAAGGTTCATCTTATGATACTTCTGGAAAGACTGGAAGTTGGTGGACTCCAGATCGTATGCAACATGCGACAGATCGTTTAGTTAAGGAAGCAGGTTTAAGTAAAGAGGGTGCATCAGGACTTGTTGCACGTTGGGCAGGAGTTGAAGCCCCAGATGGTCCTGACTCTAAAAATGATATTGGTGGAGGTCATTGGGGTATTGGTCAATGGGGTAGAGGACGTGATGGTCCACAGATGGAAGGTGCTTCATTTGATGATCAATTAACACATGCTATTGGAGAACTTAATGGTAAAGAAAAAGATGCTGCTGATGTTTTAAGAAATGCTAAAACACCAGAGGAAGGCGCTCGTGGTGCATCAATGTATGAACGTGCGGGGGGATATAACCAGAAAACAGGAACTGATGATTTTACTCATAGAACACCTGCTGGTGCAGTATATAATACAGTTTATGGTGATGGTGCAAAAACTAAGCCTGCTACCGCAGAAGCAACAAAAACATCTACTGGCGGTCCAACAGCTAAAACATCTACTGGTGAGCCAGTTAAAACTGATGCACAAGGAAGAGCTATTGACTCAACTACTGGAAAACCAACAGCACAAGCATTTACACCATATCGTGTTGCTGGTGATGTACCAATACCGCCACCTACTACACCAGCGCCAGCAAGTAACATTCCAATTGGAGGTGGTGCAGGAAATGTTCAGGAAGCTCCTACAGGAATACCTGCGCCGGATCAAACTATAACTGGACGCACACCGGAGATGCTTACACCGACAGTAGGAGCAACTGATCCAAGATTACAACCTGCTGCATCTGTTGCACCTGCACCTGCTGCACCTGCTGCACCTGCTGCACCTGCTATGCCTGATTATCGTTTTGGTTTACCCGCAGGTGGACGTGGTGGTGGACGATATCAATATGTTGTACCGGCTGGACAACAACCAACACAACAACCAACGCAACAAGCACAACCGGCACCAGCATTACCAGATAGAACTGGTGTACAACCGCCTCCTTTACCACCTCCTGATACTCGACAAGGTTTAAGACCACAACAAGTTCCACCTAGTTTACAACCTATGCCACCTAAACGTCCAGATGATCTTGGTGGTGCGACGGATACAAGTGGTAATATAGTTCCGGGCGCTAGTCAAGATACTGGAGGCGGTGCAAATGCGAATGTAGGTAGTTTAGGTGGTGGTACAGGTGATCCACTATGGGCTGGATATGCTGGTGCTTCACCGGACCAAGCTGCGTCGGCAGATCCATTAAATAGTCTCTATGCTTCAGGTCAAAACTTTAGTTCGTCTGCTGGTCTTACTGATACGACCGGATTGATGGCTGCTGGTCAGATGGCCCAAATGTCAAGCATGGAGGATAGTGATTTAACAGCTACAATGTATAGAGGGGGTCCAGTTATAAGATATCGAAGAGGTGGTGTTATAAATAGATATCAACAAGGCGGTGATACAGATGAAGATTTATTGAGTGAATATGGTGGAACAGATACAAGCGACCCAATGGCAAATGCATATTGGGATCAACAGCGAGTAGCTGGCCTCACTAACAATAGTGACCCAAGCAGAGCATCCGACCTTCCAACTTCAATTATTAATCGAGAAGCAGCACAGCAAGGACAAGGGCAAGGGCAACCATCAATCGCACCATTACCCCTTGAACAACCAACAGCTAATCCGTTATCACAATCTGCTCAACCGAGCGATCAACCTATACAACCAAGTGAGGAACCTACTGCGCCACAACCAACTGACCAACCAACTCAAACAGGTGGTATACCGCCGGGATCAGTTCAAGTTGCTGGTCCGGGTGGTTGGGGTAGTGTAAGATCAGAGACAAATATACCTTTACCACGAGTTGGTGGTAGCATGGGTATGGGTGGTGGTATGCGTATGCCTAGACCATCCATGTCAACTATTATGAGGGGCGGAGGTGGGCGTCAACCTACAGGTATTGGTCATCAGCCATTATACACACCACCAGATGATTTTAATCATGTAGGTTTGGCACCAGTAACAAATCAAGATGGTTCGCCTAGTGTATGGCTAACCAATATGATTGATAATGGTGTACGTGCTTTAGCATCAGGGTTCGGATTGATGAACCAAGGTGCTATACCGGGGTCACCACAATCAGCACAGAACATACAGACTTTTGGGAGTAATGACAACCCAGGTATACCATCTAAAGAGGATATGAGTAGCTTAGGTGATATGATTGATCCTAAGCACCAACTTTACGAAGGCGGAAGAGATATTGCTGGTGCCGTAGGTATGATAAAGTATTATGCTATTACAGGTCAATTAGATGCTGCTTCCCGCCTTGCTGGTGGTGTATTATTATATACTCGTATGATGTCTCAACAATATGGGGATGAAGCTGTTAAGTCATTATTTGGCGGTGATTATAAAAATGCGGTCAAATCTTTAGAGAAAGGATATAATTGGGTACCTGATGGTAAGGTAGCCGAAGCTACAGACATTGATGAAAAGACTGGTAAGGTCCATGCAGTACAAAAAGACGGCAATGGTAAAGTTATAGCTGAACAAGATTATTTACCAGCGGCTATAATGAAAGCTGCACTTGGATTGAAGGATGGTACTGGTTTTTGGAATATGTTAAGTTCAGTTGCTCGCGCCGGTGGTAATGATGCAATAGGGTCACATTATGAAACTCAAAGGATGTTAAGAAGCATACAGGGTAATGAGAATACGCCTCTTGGTCCTGCTGCTTCTAGTGTTGCACCTAAAGATACTACTCCTATAACTACTCCACCCCCTACACCTGATACAACACCCGCTCCTACGCCTGATGGTACTACACCTACTACACCTCCACCTACTACACCAGATAATAGTACTGTTTCTACTCCACCAGTTACACCCCCTGTACCCTCTAGAGATATTAATGCTACAGTAGGTCAAGCTGCACCACAAGCCCCGCAAGCCCCACCTACTGCTATGGCATCTCGCGGTGATATTAGTAATTTAGTAGCTGGACCAGCAGTGCCGAGTAATATACAAACACAACCTACTGCACCGGGAGGAAGTGGTAGTGTATTAGTGGCACAAGAACAACAAAGAGCAGAACAAGCACAACAAAGTCAAGCCGTTACTCGTATGATGCATCAAGGATCATTTGATCCAGATGATCCTTATATTAGACAAAAAATTGCTGATGTAGATAAACAATATCTTTCCCCATTACAGCAACAACGCGCTCAAATTGAGCAGCAATTTGCAGAAGTAGAAGGTTCTGATATTTCTCCTGCCGATAAGAGAGCTTTGCAACTTGCGTTAAATGCTAAACTAAAAAACTTTGATGAAACTCAATGGAAACCAGCGGTAACTGAACGCAATAATGTTATTAATCAAATTGGTGCTAGACTTAAAGAGCAATTTAGTTTACAAAAATCAATAGCTTTACAGCAACAAGCAGAAGCAAATAAACGACAAGATCAAGCAAATGCTTATGATAATCAAAGAGTAAATGCTGAACAAAAGCGGCAAGCAGCATTAGAACCAAATCATGTACAATTACGTGCTCATGAAGGTGTTGCATCTGATGGAACACCTTTAGAAGATAAAGAAGGCAAGCGTGTATTAGGTTATGGAGAACAGTTAACTAGAAATCTTAGTGATAAAGATGATACCGATGCGACTGTTGATGCTAATCCTATAGCTAGATATATTAGAAGCGGCAACCCTTGGTTATCTAGTAGTTATGATGGGACTGATCCGCATACTGTTGATATGACAAAAGTTCCTGATACTTTATTTAAACAGACAGATAGAAGAACAATGGATACGACTGCACGAGATATGATTACATATAATAGTGGAGATGTTACTTTTAGGCAAGCTCAAGACTTTACAACAGGTGTAGCAACAGGAGCTTATACTATACAACGTGTGCAACATCCAAAAATACATTCTAGAGTTTTAGGTGATGTTGACAACGATGATGGTGTGGCTAGAACTGATGTTATTATTAGTCGTGGGTTAGGCGATCAAAATCCAATGAGAATTACTATGTCTACTGATAACGCTAATAGATTAGCTGATTTGGCTAAAAAAGCTGAAACTGTATCAATACACAATAGAGCTATGGCAGATGTAAGAGCACCTGCTGGACCAACTTATCCTACTTCACCTGATTATGTAAATCCGAAAGGTCCAAGCGGTGCTTCTAAATCAAATGTAGCGGCACCACCAATACCTGATAGGATACAACAAACACTTCCAGATGTATTCCCCAAATTTGCACCGGGACAAAGTCCTACTGATTGGTTGCAGCATAGTCGCGTTGGTTTACCGTGGAGTACAGAAGTACCGGGAGCAAATGCTCCGCCACTTAGACCATTGCATCCACCACCGCCAACACAACAACGATAACTAAAGATAGTGACATGGCAGACGGACCAAACTATATCTATGATGATCAACCAATTGGTACAGCAGGGTTTGGCAGTACTGCTGATACGTCATCAATAACTGCTGCGCCTCCCCCGCCTCCGCAAACTTGGGGTCAATTAGGTAGTGATGTTGGTAAATTAGCTATTGGCTCAACTGAGAGTCAAATAGGTGATATAGGACGTACTTTGGGGTACCAACAATTTGGAGATGATTGGAATAAATCAGGTCAAGCTTGGACTGGCAGTGTATCTCCCGGCGGGCAAGAAATAACAAATGCGCCTTTGTTCTCTGGTACTACTTTAGAACATCCATTCTCAAAGACACTTATGGGTGCTGCTAAAAGTGGATTATGGAATGCTGCTATGGTACCCGGTGCTGGATGGGGGGCTATGGCCGGTAGAGCAGCTATAGGTGGAGTATTAGGTTATACTGGTGCGTATGGTGGTGTTGTTGATAGTATTCAAGCTCAACCAGATGATCAATTACAGAAGAATAGCCCCACTTATATGGAGCTAAGAAAGACCCTTCCTGAATATGATGCTAAACAAGCACTTGCCGATCAAGCATGGGGTAATATAGGTCCAGTAGAGAAAGCAGCAATATTAGGAACAAGCGCACTTGCTGGTGAAGCAGGTCCATTGGCGACAGTTGGTAAAACTATATCAAGTGCAGGAGGAAAAACTTTAGCTAGTCTCGCTACTGGTAAATTAGCTCGAACTGCTATTGGTGCTGCTGAGACAGGTGGTGTTCAAGCGGGTCAATATCTTGGTACAGCCATACCTACACGAGAAGCACTTAGTAGTGTTGGCGCTCCTACTGATACTGTTGGTGCTATAGCAACAGGTGCTATCGAACAAGGGGCTATAGGTGCTGTTGTTGGTGGTGGTAGTAGGTTTATTAGAAAACCTGTAGGTGGTGAATATAAACCCGGTGTAGACCCCAGTGCGGATAAAGATGTAAAGAGTGGTACACAAGTAGTACAGGTACCAGCAGGACAAGCTGATCCCGCAGAAGCGCAAGCACTACAAAGTAGTATTGGGCGCGTACCTGCTATCATGGACTATGGCCCCGATGCCCAACCAATTATACCTAAAATGCCCGGCGGTATGCCCGAACCAACTGGTCCATCATCATCAGTTATACCGGGAATGGGTAAAGTGCCCGCTGTTATGGATGCTGGTCCGGGTGTTACTAAACTACCAAATGTACCTAGATTGCCTGATGATATGTTACAACCAAGAGGTCCATCTGAACCAATTATGCCTAAACTTCCCGGTGGTATGCCTGAGCCAACGGGTCCATCTGAGCCAATAAATCGTCCACCTATTCCTATTAGACCCACTCCATCATCACTTATTATTCCACCAGATAGGGAACCTTCACGATTTGCAACCGAGCCAGAACCAACTCCCGCACCAACTAAACCATCCGAACCAACTCCTACACCTACATCGTCTAAATATGGGCCGATGTATGATAAACTACGTAAAGCTATAGATGAGGAACCCCCAACTAAACCACCTGAACCTCCATCCAAACCGTCAGATGCTCAAGCATTAAAAGCAAAGAAAGCGAGTGCTAAAACAGCGAGTACTGAGGCTCCGGTCACTAAGGATAGTGACTTGGCTGAGTTGCACCCCGAAACAGCTAAGTGGTTGCAAGAAGGTGAGAAGCCAGCGACAGAACCACCTAAAACTGGTCCTGAGATACTACAAGCGAAGAAAGGAACAGCAAAAGGTACATTTGATGTAAGTAAGCTGAAAGCAGAAGCACCAGCAGAGCCTATAACTAAAAAAGATGCATTACAAGCGGCAGCACAAGCAGTTGCTACAAAAACAAAAGGCACATTTGATGTAAGCAAGATTGGTAAAAAAGCAGAAGCACCAGTAGAACCAACGGAAGCACCGACAGCACCTACAACACCAGCAAAAGCATTACTATCAACAAGAACACAAGCTAAACAAGCAGCGATAGAACGTAGACTAACTGCGTTAACAAAGGATAAGTTTGATAATTTATTACAACACGGCAAAATAAAAAAGGCATCTGTATCTGATATAATGGCGAGCGGTGAAGTACGAAAGCAACCAATATATCAACACCCAACAACTGGTGAGTACTATGTAAATACACCAGCAGCTAAGGAGGAAGTGCCGGTTAAGGTTATACCACCTAGTGATGTTCGTTTAGGTGGGCTTAAAATATCAGATGAAACATTAAAAGCGGCAGCGGAGCACCCACCAAAGAGTGAGGAACCAGCACCTTTACCAGTGAAAAAAACTCCAACAGCTATAGCGGATGCATTGAAAGCAGCAGCGGATAGAGTGAAAAAAGGGAAACGCGATATTACAGATGTACTTCAAAGGACGGCAGCTTTACCTGATGAAGATGAACATAGAGATAGAATAGAGGGGGCTAAACAAAACGTACATCCAAACCCTACCGACGCCCAAAAGGTCGCAGGTAATTATCAGCAAGGGCATCCGCCCGCTTCTGCGACCCAAGGGCAAAAAGTAACTATTACCTCTAGTGATGGCGAAAAAGGTGGAGCAAAAGGACGTATATTAGGATCAAGTAAAAATATTCCAGGTGAACATTTAGAAACAATTATTCATCCAGATGGTGTTCCAGATGCTTTCCATGTAATCAATCAAATTGATAGAGATACAGGGCAGTTCGCAGGTCATATGGTTGTGCAGGGTGCAAAGGATAGTGATAGAGCGTTACTTAGTTATCAGAGAATGATGGAAGGAAAATATGGTGAAGAAGTAAAGAATAAAGTACCGGAGCTATCTTATGGTGTAGTTCATATGACACCAGAAGATTTTGATCATTGGAAGCAAACTAGAAATCCAGAAGAGCCTGTATATCCAACGGCATCGGGGAAGCACCCATTTAATTATGTAGAGACAACTGCTGGAAAATTTAGAACCGAAGGTTCATCTACAGTTAAAACAGCATTGGAAGAAGCTTTACGTAAAATTCCTAATACAACTGGGTATCTATTATATAGAAAGCTTGCACAACAGGTTATAAAGTATCTTCCAGATGTACCCGTTTATTATTTAAAACAAAGTGACTTAGAAAAAATACGCCCTAATTCTAATGCTGTTTATAGTGCCGCAGGAAACCATATTCTTATGGGCGAAGCAAGTGTACATCCAGAATTAACTTTATTACATGAAGCATTACATGCAGCAACGATGCATTTGTATTATACTAATAGAACATTTAGAGTAAAGGTAGATAAATTAACTCAAGAATATAAGCAAGGTTTACCTGGAATAAATGATATAATGCCAGGTAATGTTAGGAAAGGTGGTGGCCCTGAGATGTTAGCTGAGTTAGCCATACCTAAAGTACAAAGCCAGCTAGCTCAGATACAAATGTCCGATAAATTAGCTAGTGATCTAAATATGTCTGCGTGGGCTAAAGGTACACGCACATTGTGGAATGGTATTGTTAATGCATTTAAAGATGCATTGCGTGAATTTGGTATGAATATACCCGGCAAAGATGATATAAGTAAACATACGCTACTTGATGGTTTACTAAGATTAAATGATGAAGCATTCTTAACTCGTAGTAAAAATGCTCGTACAGATTTTGCTGATATGATTAGAGCTTCAAAAGGGCTTAATGATCATATCGCTTCACAGCTAAGTGATGAACATAACTCACAAGGAAACATATATGGTACTATACATAATGCAGTATCTAACCCTGAAACAGTACAAGATCACTATCTTAGTGACTCGAAAAGCATATCGGATAGAGTTAAAGATTTAATAGATAAAGCACCTAAAGGTGTACTCCTACAAAAGGCATTTGAATATGTGGTGCCGTTTGAAGGATCGGATGCGCTTAGGATGGATAGAGAAGGTAGTTTTGGTCCTAAGACTGAAGCAAATTCTTGGCGTAGGTTAAATGAAACATCACTTAGAAGAGATAGTGATCTTAGTAAACGTTTCACTACAGTAAATAATACTATAGCTGATATGTTTAAAGAATATCATGGTCATACAAAAGCAGAGGTAGAAAATCTTTCTGATACATTAGCTCATGCAACAGCATATATGTTTGACCCAAGACATAAAGTTGGAGAAGGAAATAATAAATGGATGGAGTCACCGGGTTGGCAATGGCGTAATGAAGCAAAGCAAGCATTAGCTAATAGTGATAGAATAACTAGAATGTATAATGCTATACCTGAAACTTTGAAACCACGCTTTGGAAAGATAGTAGATGATTACCGTCAAGCTGCACGCGAGCAAGCTGAAACTGGTACTAATGAACTTATAGATAGCATAACTAATGCTGGACAGAAGTTCTTACAAGAGCCTAAAGTTATTGATCCGAAAGATATTAAAACTAAAGACAGGCTAGAGTATGTTAAATTCCATAATGATTGGGAAACTAATTGGGATAAAAATAAAGAAATACTCAGAGATCATATACTTAAAAATGAATTAACTGAGGATGAAGAAAGATGGTTAGCTGAACGTGGGTTTAAAGACATTAGTGACATACGTAATCTAGCAAATCCTAGAGGTGTATTCGTACCATTAGATCATGGAGGTGATTTCATTATTAATGCTCGTACCAAGATAGATATACCAACCAATGGTAAGTTAATAGACGGCACCGACAATGTTGTTGAATTTAAAACTCCTGAAGAGGCAGAAGCATTTCTTAATAAACAACCACCTAAATCCAATATGTCTACTGTATACTTTAACGATAAAGGTGAAACAGTTCCTAAGTGGGATACATGGCAGAACCCTGATGGATCAGTAGGCTTTGCTAAGGATAACAAAGCTTATCGTGTAGAAGTTAACAATAAATACTACTCAGGACATGATAGTATAAGTGCTGCAAACAGAAGATATGAGCAACTGAAAGCTAGTGGTTTATATTCAAAGATAGCTCCACCACAATCACAACGATCAGGTTGGTATTCTGGGCTAGAAATTTCATCGCCGTTATTTAAACATCTCATAAGTGAAGTAGAGAAACGAACTGACTATACTGATGGTCAAAAGAAAGCAGTAATACAGCTACTTAAAGACTCAGCTTTGTCGTCGATGGAAGGAAACCGTATCGCCAAGCATCTATTGCCACGCAAAGCTGTAGCTGGTTGGGATACTGACTATATTAAAACATATAAAAATTATTTTGACCCACACAATGCTCTTATGTCCCGCACTAAATATGCTAAAGATATAAACTCAGCAACTAATGAAATGATAAAGTATGCTGATGATCACCAATTTGAAGCAGGAGCTACTGAACGCAGCCTTATACTTAAAGAACTAAATAAGCGTGATAACTTCTTTGGTACACCTAACCATCTAGGTGATGAAGGTAGTAATAAGCTTATTGGTCGAGTAATGAAATATGCAGAAGCCGCATCGTTTTTTGCCAATATGGTATCTCCCGGCCATATAATAGTACATCAAACACATCAGATTTTGACTGCCGATATGTTAGCAGCAAAATATGGTCCAATGAAAACTATGGCTAGAGCATCTAAGATGCACGGCATTATGGCCGGTACTGGCTTTAGGAATATCTTACAGTCAGTCAAAGCAATACGTGATGTTCTCACTAAAGATAGTAAGGGGTTCAACTATGTAGAGGGTCTAATGGATAAGGTATCCCAAGACCCTAAGTATGGTGCAGAGCTTAAAGCTATGCTCAATGAAGCGATTGCTACTAATCGTCTTCATCCAGATCAAGGGTTTGATGCTTCGGTACTTAATATGGGTACTGGTAGATTAGATAGAGGGCTAGCTAGATTAGACCTAGCTTCTCGGCAAACAATGGGCGCAACAGAAGCATATAGTAGAGTATGGGGATACTCAACTGCATACACATTAGCAAGGGATGCTGGTGAGACTCCGCAACAAGCTATGCGGACTGCATTTGATACAGTAAGCCGTACACAAGGGTTGCTATCACGTTCTAACATGTCATCTGTTATGAATAAATGGTATATGCGTGCCCCTATGCAATTTAGAGCATGGGGTATAAATATGATGATGACATTGGCTAAGAGTATACATGATATATTTAAACCAGATGCACCGGGAGTAAGAGCAGAAGCAGTAAGAAGATTGTTATACTTGTTCGGTAGCACGGCAGCACTAACTGGTATCAATGGTATGCCATCTGATGCTATGCGTGTTGGTCTTGCTTTAACTGGCGCTTTGGGTCTTACAAACTATAATTGGTCAGATGCTCAAAATAAAATGCGTGAGTTCTTTGCTAAAGAAACATCGCCAGATATATCTCGTTTCCTTATGGATGGCTTGCTTGGCTCACTAGGTCCATTTAGTTTCTATGGTGCCGACCGCGTAGGATTTGGATCACTTGCAGTATTTGGTGAACCCGATGACTATACAAAAGGTAGTTTATCAAAATGGATACTACAGATAATGGGTGGCGCACCATATGAAAAACTTTGGAGTATAAGAGATGGTGTAGATAGTATAAACAAAGGTGACTATGCTGGTGCCGTTAGTAATCTTGTACCATTTAAAATAATAGATGATTGGGCTAAAGCATGGAAGGGAGCATATCAAGGCTTCCCAACAAAGACTGGTGCGCCCGGCATGGAACCATATAGTGCTGGTGAAACATTCATGCAGAGTTTAGGCTTAACACCGGCACGAAGAGAAAGATTTAGAGAAGCAAGTGAAATAGAATATAGAGCAGAACAATCTATTAAGGATGAACAAAGCCAATTACTTAATGCATTAGGCTCCGCTAAAACTGAGTCAGATCGAACTAGAGCGCAAATGCAAATAGCAGCATATAACTTACGAAATCCTGATGGTCGTATAACTCTACAAGATGTAACGAAAGCTATGCGTAGACAGACGACACCATCAGGGTTAGGAAGGACACTTACCAATCGTAACCGTGAGAGAATACAATCGCTAGAAAGTTACTACGAAGCTTACTAACTATAGTGAGGAGACTAACATGCCTATTGGTATAATCTTCTGGTTCTTGATGATCCTATAGCTGATATCATCTTGTAGGTCATCAACTAGCATATCTATCTTACGTTCCACTTTGGGTGTCATTAACATTTTTTACTTCCTTGAGTTGCTTTCTAAGTTCTTCATTTTCTTTTTGGAGGGCTTGCATTTCATTTCTTCTAGGTACTCTGTTCTTATAAAATGCTGCATTACGACAATGAACAGAACAATACTTTTGTTGACTGCCGCCTCCCAATTGGCGAAAGGTTTTATTGCAAAACTTACACTTGATATTGGGCCTGATAGGTTTAGGTCTAGCACTCTTTCTCATTGGCTTTCCTCACTATTGATAGTGATCGAACATAGCGATAATCGAGTAGATATAGTTAACTACAGAAGACAAATGGAGAACAAACGTGTTCACGGTATGTCTATGGATGATCGGACCCACCCCCTTGATCTAGCTCGCATGGGCCTTTCACAGCTAAACCCTGTATGGAATTTAGCCTCTAACCCATTGATATCATTAAGGAAATTACATGCCATGTTAAGCTACTTAAACGCTTTCCGCATACACTCTAGCTCTGAGCGTTTAAGTAGCTTAACATACAAATGTGGCAGAATTATGACTACATTTTAAATCTGTAGATTAAATTGGTGAATACCCAAAAATTGGGGTGGTGAAAAAACGAAAGTTAACACGGAGTAACATATAATGCCCTATACAGAGGTAATGCACAAATGGAAGAAGGGTGAGTTACACTCTGGCAGCAAAAAAGGGCCAATCGTAAAGGGCCAAAAACAAGCTGTTGCTATCATGCTCTCCGAGAAGCGTGAAGCAGGTAAGGGCAAGAAGGAGTACAAGCCTGCCACTAAACATAGTGAGAAAGGAAAGTAACATGCCATACAAACAATATCTACCTACCGAAGAGATGGGACCGCTTCCTAAAGGCAAGCAACCAACTCGGATGGCGACGATGGTAAAGAATTGGATCGGTCCCGCAAGGGAACGAATGGAGAAAAAGGGAACGGTTGGTTCGCTGCACCGCGCCCTTGGCGTGCCCGAAGGAAAGAAAATTCCAGAGGCAAAGATGGAAGCAGCGAAGAAAAGTAGACCTGCGTTAAGGAAGAAAATCCAATTCGCAGAGAACGTGAGGAAATAAAATGGCACAAGCGCCGCAATCACACAACCCCGCTAACCCCCCGAATGCTACTGCTCCCGGTACTGCACCCCCGCATACTTCTTATCCCGGTGGTATGGCATCTGATCCTGCACTCGCATTAGCGAATGAAATCGCTACAAATATCAAAGGAGCACCTGATAGGTTCAGAAGTCAGATGGAGAATGCACCAGCGCTTAAGGCGCTATTTGACCAATCCGAAGGCGATCTTCTTTCTAGTATCGCTCAGGCTATCAGAAGGTTTGCTGATGGTGAAGTAGCCAAAGCAACTGGTGGTATGGTGCCGGCACGGGAGGAAAAGAAGCCTTCGTAAAATTTACCCCGGTCACTAAAAATAGTGATCCAACTAGGAGAAAGTAAATGAGAGAACCAATCTTCTGTATGATCATCCCACTTGGGGGTGGTCCTGTTGACCCCGGTTTTGGGGTTGGTGCTCCCGGCGTACCGGGATATCCAGCGCATCCGATCCATATCCCAGGTATCGGACCAGCACACCCGATTATTATTCCCGGTGCTCCTCCGGGGCAACCGGGTAGCCCAACGCATCCTATCTATATACCGGGCGAACCTACCCATCCGATGGTCCCTCCGGGTTCTGGTGGTAAACCAACACACCCGATCCATATTCCCGGTGTACCAGATCAAGGGCTACCCCCCGGTGTACCGATCCCTCCTGAAACAGTTATACCACCTGAGTTTCCTCCCGGTACGGAGGATGATTTGATTGTTGCAGTGCGTAGTCCGGGTGGTGAGTGGAAGTATACATCGTATGATGTTGCTCCAAGTCAGGGTCAACCTGCGCCGACACCACACCGATAACTAACTATAGTGAGGGGGGAACCAACTCCCCCATTCACTTTCATAGGAAATAGCTATGGAACGGAAACACCCTAGTAAGTTAATTTTATCAAACAAGGGTGCAGAAGTAATCGCTGATCGTGAAGGTAAAGAGTTAACGGCCTATCTTGATAGTCGTGGGATACTTACTATTGGTATTGGGCATACAAGTGAAGCTGGCCCACCTAAAGTAACACAGGGAATGACAATTACCGAAGTAGAAGCCCATGATATTTTTCGCAGAGACAATCAACGTTTTCGTAGTGAGTGCTTAAAATTGGTAAAAGTTCCATTACATCAACATGAATTCGATGCGTTAGCTAGTTTTGTTTTTAATTTAGGAACTACACAATTTCGTGGCTCAACTGCACTGTCACGACTTAACGAGGGCAACTATGCTGGTTGTGCCGAAGCAATGCTATGGTGGAATAAACCACCAGAAATAGTATCGCGTCGTAAAGGTGAGGTTGACCAGTTCCTTAATGGGAACTATATAGCGAGGATATGATGGGGCTTACCGAGGAAGCTGGCAAAGTTGGCACTGCTGCTGTCGGTGCAATGGCAGGTACACCATTAGCTATTGCTTTATTAATAGTTAATGTAGGGTTTCTAGCTTTTGCTGCTTATATTCTTGGTGAAGTAGCGCAGAATGCTCAAATTCGTAATCAAACACAGATGGATTTAATTGTGAAGTTAGCTGATGATCTTCGTGGTTGTAAAATAAGCTCCCCACCCTAATTACTCTTCCGGGGTGGGGTTATTGGGCCGGTTGAGACGGATTCCTCCCACTGTCTCCCGGCCCATTTTTTAACTACCTCTCGGGGCTTCTTTCATTGATAAAATAATTCCACTGCGATAAACACGCCCATAGTAGCGCCACATGAACTTACCTGGAAGATATTCATACCAATAACGAATTTTTCCATCTGTCTCTAGTCTAAGTCTCATTTCATTTTATCCTTTAGCATTTGAATACCATCATCATGGGCTTTTTCATCCCAAGTTGCTGGCATTTTAGTTACTTCTACATACCATGAATTATCCTCTTCTGGTGCTTTTGGTGCGGGTAAAGAGGGTCGAACTCTTACTTGATGGGTTTTAAGCCCATTGCCTCTGCCAGTTGGGCTATACCCGCAATGCTGTTTCCAAGGATAATGCCAAACACTATAACAGTGGGCATTAACAGGTGTTGTGAAGATAACTAACAATAGTGACAAACCGAGTTTCATTTTTCCTCCTCCCTCTTCTGCTCAAACTCAAGGTCCATTAACGCAGCACGTACAGTACTTATATCAAACCTATCTATATCATATATAACACGTCGTGCTTCATCAAATTTTTCTGCTTGAGTCAATTGATATGCTTCTAAAACTTTATTTGCTATATTTAATATCATTGCTCGTACTTTGCTAGCTTGCTCACTATCTATAGTGCTCATATTTCGAACTTCTTCTCATAAGGAGTATCACCAAGCTTGATAAGCCAACATGGCTCAACACCTGATATTAGTTCTGTTCCTGCCGTTATTCTAGCGTTAGTATTAGTACCTCCCATTATATTTTTCAGTCCCTCTCTTATTGCACTAACAGGTATATCTCTTTCTCTACAAAAGCGTCCAAGACTGCTATCGGTAAAGCGTATCATTTTAGTTTCTCTGCCGATAGCTACATTAACTTCTCTAAGTTGGTTCTCTCTTGATGTGCCTCTACCTTCCATTTCAATAGAGCCAATAGGTGGTCTTCCTGATGTAGTCACCAATTTATTTAATATAATAGTATTATATGTCCTATTTGTTGATAGGAACTGTGATAGTACAGCTACAATTGCTGGTTCTTTAGTATAGTCAGTAGCCGACTTATCTTTCTTTTTTCGCATACGCATGAATTCTTGTACTAAGAACCTATACAGAACGGTTGTATCTACAGTAGTATAGTTTAAAGAATTAGCTATCTTAGCGGCAGTAAGTATAACAGCCATAGCAGCAGCCCAATATCGTTCATCTCTACCCACGTTGAATTTGTTCTCAAGTATGGTCTGTAACTCTATTACATCTTTATGTACACTTCTGCCGTTCTCACCCAAATACTTAGCATACTCAAGTCCTACCATACCATAATTAGTTTTGAGTTTGTTCATTAAGTTTTGTACTTCGACAGTTGTATGATTGGATTGAAATTGATAAGTAGGTATCCGAAACTCAAAGTCACGTACCATACCAGCAGAAGTGCCTTTTGTTGTCTCTTGTACGGCATCAAGTACTGACGAGTTAGCCGCATAAGTCAACATAGTTTGAAAGTCTTTCATATCCATTGCTGTCGATGAACGATTAAGGCGACCTTTCTCCCGTCCTTCGGTCATTTGAAATATTATATTAGCGAGATTACCAAATTGTTGTCTAGTTTTAACTTCATCCCAATTGAGTGGCAAGTGTCTAATAGCACCAGCTTTGTTCATTGCCATATTGATTGTGTCGTTTAGTCCACAACGTGAGTTTACTGGATGACCCCATATAGCTGTAGATGTTTCTACTGATGTAGTTTTACCTATACCTGTCTCAGAACTATAACACCCAAGTATAATGCCAGAGTGACCTGTCATTGGTACTAATGGTGCCGCAAACCCAGACAATAATATTACTTCAAGGCCGGGGCGTTTCTGCTCGCTAATGATTTGTGATATCTCAATCCAAGGTTGCGAACTACCCATAGGAGTATAGTTTTGCAGTAAAGACCCTTTAAGTTTAGGCACTATACAAGGGTTATTTGGAGAGAAATATTGTCCATCAAAACTAAAACCCTCAAACTCCCCATTCTTCATAGTCCAACCTACGGGTTCCCCACGTACCATACCGCCTGCTCTACTACGTAACATTTCTTGGTATGCCACGAAGAACTCCCGTGTTTCCTTATTGTACTTAGGTAGTGGACACCCATTTGAAGCTATTTGACGCCTAAAAGCATCATCACTACTGTTAGTGATAGAGAATGGTAATATTATTTCTTTTTCTCTACTTCCTTCTTCATATGTTGTAAAGTTCATATGATAGTCAGCACAATTAGGTTCTACTGATGCAGACCCAAATTTTATAGGATATGGAAATATTCTCATTGTTTCTTTAACAAATACACCATCTATTTTCTTGGTTACATTACCATAAATTGTATTATCCTTTCCACGGTAATATCCATATGGTAAGTCATTACTATTTACTGGTTGCTTAAAACTGCCACTAGCAGTAGTAGTACCACTATTAATAGTAAAAGCTCCTGAGACATTAAGTGGACTCCGTTTAAATTTAAGGTGTGGGCATGTCTTACATTCTGTCGCGCCATCCCTATTAAATGTCTCGCATTTAGGTGGACCTACTTTAGAGTTAGTCTTATGGTCATCTACATGATATTTAACTTTATCAACTGTCTCTTGCTCAAGATATTTTTCATGCCCATTACTTAAACGAATAGCTGTCTCTTTAGGATTAACACAATATGAAGCCAACATAACTGTATAAGTCCAAATTGTCTCTGAATAGTCCTTGCCACCTGTTTCTAATGTTTTAGCTACAAATGGACAAACTGTGGCTACCTGATCTATGTCAGAAGGCGGAAACTCGTTTTTTGCTGGTTGCAATACATCGTCTGGTTCACCGTCATCACTAACGTTAGTGACTGTTCCGAGCTTGGCTTCCAGTTCTTGTATGGTATATATTTTACCTTTATCGAAGAATATCTCAACAGGGTCTGGTGTGCCGTGTTTGAAGTTATAGGTTCCGGCGGGACGAAGTACTCGTACTTTATCAACAGTGCATTGGCTGTCAAATTTAACTCCATTCTCACGAGCTAATGCAGCAAGTGACTTGGAAAGCTTCTCAAACTTATCGGGTGTTATGAGTTCATCACATACCCAATAAACGTGAAAGCCACCCTTGCCACCACTCTTTACTATAAATGTTGGATTTAAAAACACATTAATGAACTGTCCTAACGCTTTTCTTAGTTCGGCAGTAGAAAAATAACCACCATCTTCCTTAACATCCATATCAATCCATAATGCTTTAGTTCCAACTACATTGTTACCCTTACGAATTGCTTTGGGTAATCCAACATCAACTGGAATGCATTTCTCAGTTGCAGATAAACACATATAAGTATCAACATTACGTTGAACCCAATAACTTAAATCTTTTAATGCGCTATCAATGGTTTTATGTGCATTACCGGGTAAACCATTACGCAAACGATGGATTGTGATATAACTATTTTCATATATAGGAGCTAGCAGTTCTAAATATCTGCGCGCCTTAGATACATCTAAGTTTGGCATGATGACTACCACTGGAGACAATAATAGCGTCGCCCCCCAATGAAGGGGGGCTTCGCTCACTATTTATAGTTATTAGTCGCCAGAAAGTAGTCTCTTAAGATCGTTATCCAATTCATCGTTTAAACTGTCAACAATCTCATCATCCAGCACTTCATCCTCTTCAACCTGTTCTTCCTCAACAGGTGGTTGTACAATAGGACGAACAGTGGCAGGACGTGTAGCAGGTTTAGTCATTGCTGCCGCTACAGTTTGAGGTGTAGCAGGAAACCCGCCCGGTCTAGGCGGAGGGGGTGCCTTAGCTGTAGTAGCTGGAGCAGCTTCTTGTGTCGCTACAGGCTTAAATTTTGGTGACACTGTAGATGCTGCTGGCTTTGCTTCTTGTTTCATTGCGGGTTTAGGTGCAGGCTTAGTTGCTATTGGCGTAATTTCACCAGTTTCCGTATCATATTCCTCTGTTGCAACGCTTCCAACTTCCGGTTCCTCATCAAGTACCCTCATCGTTCTTGGGTCTTTACGCATCTCCTTAGAGATTTCAAACTCTTCATTTGAAAGCGCCCGATATGGTGAGAACACAATCTTTTGGAACTTGACATTAGGATCGAAACGCATCCTAGTGACAACACTAAAAGATTTATGCCCCATCGCTTTAACACGATCAAGATACTCAGCATAGTTCTTGAGTGAAGTTGGTGTAATAGTAAACAACATCGGACCACCGTACTCATCAAATGTACGATCAGCCAAATGCATGAGCGGTATCAGCGCGATCTTTCTTATATCGCGACAAGCTTTAGTAGGATCACCTGCTGCCGTAATAGCTGATCCCGCTTTCTTTTGTGGGCAACCTTCGCAGATGGGGTTCTGTTTCGTTGCTTCCGGCACTCTAGCATCAGGCATTTGTCCATCAGATGACCAGCAATCAGGTGCTTTATGTTGCTCGTTCTGATTGTACTTGACGTAGTAATTGTTCGAGAGGTTTTCTCTCGATTTAACGATAACTACTTCGATGGCAGGAATATTATTCCCATCATCGTCTTGATATGGGCTATCCTGCCGTTGATAGCGAAAAGCCCATTGCCCCTTGCTTGGCATAGCGAGTACGGCAAAAGACGGTCTCGTCCCTTGTAGTACGTCATCGGTTTCATCTTCGATACCTGCGGGCGGGGGACCGAAGTTCTTTGGTACAATTGAAGTTGTGTTAGACATAACTATAGCCTCACTATCGTTAGTGATGATTACTCTTCCTCGGGTGTATTTTCGTCGAACCCCATTTTCTTAGTTGAGGTTTTCTTTTTTCCCGGCCCTGAGACTCTAAGATGTGGATGCGGATTAGGTCTTAGTCCCGGTGGTATTCCTCCATTGTTCTCTTTTATGTAACCATCCACTACCGTCTTATTCGCCTTCCAATCGAGCATGTCCCATTCACGATTTTCAATGATGAACTCTCTAAATGCTAGCTGATCCTCAATGGGGTATGTGGTATTATCAACGGCTGTAATATTACCCGCTGCTGTATTAGCAGTCTTAACTTTGTGTTCTAACAACCATTGCATTAAAGCTCCTTCTAGCTTTTTCTTCGCCACTTCATACGGGCTCATTTTCTCTTTATGCTCTTCCTCTATAGCATCTATCTTCGCCCGAAGTTGACGCAGTTGGGCTATTCTACGTTCTAGATCAAGCTCACTTTCTTGTTTAACTGCTATGTCCATCATAGTTGTCCATCCTTCATCCTGTTTTCTTATACCGTTGTTCACGATCTTCTTCATATCTACCGATAGCTTTTTCTCCTTGTTCTAGTTTCACCGGACTCAAATATGGTTTAAGTAGATTGAAAACTTTAACTGCATTATCATTATAGACCCTTAATACATAACAGTTGTCTTTTCTAACATTAAGACCACTATTTACAGTAATTCCTATTCTCCCTACAGCTTGTCTAAACCTATCTAATACTTGTCTATCTTTTTGCCCAATTTGTAAAGCTAAATTTAGATAACGATTTCTTCCAGCGTAAGCATTACCAATGTATCCTTCTCCATCAAAGAAACCAGCAGCCCAAGCTAGTTCATGTGTGTTCATTCTGCGGCCATTTGCCTTTCAGTTTCATTTTCTATTATATCAAGAAAATGCTTTTGCACTTTCTCGTTTTCTGCTAAGATTGTATAAATCCTCCTTTCTACTCTAGTTCCACCTAACATGGCAACCACTTGCTTGTGTTCTTGTCCTAGCCTAGTGATGCGCCCATTAGCCTGATAAAATGTATCGAGTGATAGTGTTGGACCAAACCAAATGATGGTATTAGCAGCAGTTAGAGTTAAACCGTGACTCATACACACTGGATGGGCTAAAAGTACTTTAAACTTGGGAGTGTCTTGAAAAGCTGAAAAGATTAAATTTCTATGTGTTTTTGATACTCCACCATGTACAATACCGTGGTCAACTTTGTTTGTTGTGAGCATTTGACTTACACCGTTGAGTGCCGACTTAAAGGGCACAAAAATTATAG
>Ga0209067_10000130_pt1 | contig 51483 bp, 45 predicted proteins | sample ColStrG_CSR_2013_FD_187199 | JGI IMG/M metagenome (GOLD analysis project Ga0209067, IMG submission 187199) | Freshwater sediment microbial communities in response to fracking from Pennsylvania, USA - Cold Stream Run_MetaG_CSR_2013 (SPAdes)... | ecosystem: Environmental > Aquatic > Freshwater >... | reverse complement strand
CTGATCGTGCTGTTGTAAGAATGAAGGCAGCGGCTTAAAGCCCGCAGTCACATCGGGGGTGAAATGCCACGCCGGTTTTTCCCCGGTTCCCAACACTTTTTCCGCAATGATCTTCCGGTCAATAGACCATGAGAGCGCTTTGCGAACCCGCACGTCGGCAGTCGGCCCCTTCTGCGTGTTAAACGCGTAGTAATAGGTGCCTAACTGGTCCGGCGTGTAAACCTCTCCCGGCAGGGTTTTCTTCAGCAGCCCATACATCTCTTTGGGGAACGATTCGGTGATATCAATATCGTTGGATCGATAACGTTTGGTGGCGCTCGACTCTTCATTAATTGGCACAAAGGTTACTTTGGTCAGCACCGAATGCGCATCATCCCAGTAGTGGATATTGCGTGTCAGTACGATTTTTTCGTTCACCACCCGCTCGCTGAGCTGATAGGCCCCGTTGCCCACCAATTTGCCGGGTGCCGTCCAGCTGTCGCCCAGTTGCGCAATAATTTTCTGTGGCACCGGAAACAGCGCGACGTTGGCAACCAGCGCCGGGAACCAGGGCACCGGACGATCCAGCGTCACTTTCAGGCGGCTGTTGTCTTGCGCCACCACACCCAGCTTGTCTGGCGTCATTTCGCCTTTAGTTATTGCTGCCGCATTTTCAATACCACTTAAGCCCGCGAACCAGGCAAAGGCTGAACTGTTTTTCGGATCGACCAGCCGCTGCCAGCTGTAGACAAAATCCTGCGCGGTGACCCGATCACCGTTCGACCAGCGAGCGTTATTACGCAGAGTGAAGACCCAGGTTTTGTTATCGCTGCTGCTCCAGCTCTGCGCCACGCCCGGCACGATTTTGCCCTGCGCATCCTGATTGGTCAGTCCTTCAAACAGATCGCGAATAACCTGAATTTCTGGCAGCCCTACCGCTTTAAGCGGATCGAGCGAAGCGGGTTCATCTTTAATATGACGAACAATCTGCTGCTGTTCAGCCAGCTGCGCGCCAGCGGGTGGATTCGCCGAGATGGCGGGTGTGATAACGCTGCTCAGGCTGATTGCTGCCAGCGTCATGCGAAAGGTCTTAACCATTATCACTCCTTTACCCCAAAGAAGCGCTGTACCAGTCTGATGCCGATGCAGCTTGTGCAGGGCACTTTAACGCAAATGGCTGACGGATAAATAGCTATTTTCCGCACACCGCTTTTCCGCTACTTTTAGTAAAACCCTGTGAGGAAATAACTATGTCGCCACTACATCCACGTCCCCTGCGCGGCAAACTGGACGCTCCGTATCAGCAGTATGGCCGCTCAGTACTGGGTGCGCCGCTGCTGTGGTTTCCAGCGTCGCTGGGCGACACCGAAAGCGGGCTGATCCTGGCTGGCACCCACGGCGATGAGAATGCGGCCATCGCCACCCTCTCCGCTGCATTACGGACGCTGCCTGATGGAATGCGGCACCACCACGTGGTGTTAGCGGTCAATCCTGATGGCTGTCAGCTCGGACTGCGCGCGAACGCAAACGGCGTCGATCTCAACCGCAACTTCCCGGCGGCGAACTGGCTGTCAGGCGAGACGGTTTATCGCTGGAATAGCGCTGCCGATGCGCGCGATGTCGCGCTCTCTACCGGCACTCATCCGGCTTCTGAACCGGAAACCCAGGCGCTCTGTGCGTTGATTCATCAGCTGAAACCGCGCTGGATTGTCTCATGGCATGAACCGCTAGGGTGTATTGACGACCCGCATCAGGTGGAGATTGGTGGCTGGCTGGCCAGCCATACCGGCCTTCCCCGTGTCAGCAGTGTAGGTTATGACACGCCAGGCTCATTCGGCAGCTGGTGTAACGATCTCAGTCTGCCCTGCGTGACCGCTGAAATGCCGGTAATTTCAGTGGATGAAGCCACCGAATCTTACCTTGAGATGATGGTTAATCTGCTGCGCTGGCAGCAATGATCAGTTGACCGTTGCGCACTTTGATCGCCGGTTCTGCATCCACCGCCAGCCAGGTCGGTCCGTCGAGATCGGCAAAGCGGGTCTGGGGGACAAGCGGCAGCGCGGCGCGTATCGCCCTGGAGGTGCAGAGCATGCAGCCGAGCATCACCGCCAGGCCCTGCTGCTGAGCCGCTTCAGCTAGCGCCAGCGCCTCGGTCAGCCCGCCCGCTTTATCCAGCTTGATATTGACCATCTCATAACGGCCACGCAGTGACGCCAGGCTGTCACGGGTATGACAGCTCTCATCGGCGCAAATCGGCAATGGATGGACAAAGTTCTCCAGCGCCGCATCTTCACCCGCGGGCAGTGGTTGTTCCAGCATCGCCACATTGATGTCTGCCAGCAATAGACAGCGTGCCGCCAGGCCTTCAGCGTGCCAGGACTCATTCGCATCCACTATCAGGGTCGCCTCCGGCACTGCGGCGCGTATCGCTATCAGACGCTCAGTAATGAAATTATTATCCAGCTTAATCTTAAGTAGTGTTGCGCCATGCTGCCACAGCGCCAGTGCACTGCTGGCCATCGCCTCGGGAGTATCAATACTGACGGTCTGTGCGGTTACCACATCCGGCGGTGCGCTCACGCCACTGAGTTGCCAGAGGCTGCTCTGCTGCTGGTTTGCGGCGAGATCCCACAGAGCACTGTCAATGGCGTTGCGCGCAGCCCCGGCGGGCAGCGCCTGCTGTAACGCCTCGCGCGTCATGCCCTGTTGCAACGCAGGCAGTAGCGTGGCGATTTGCGCCAGCACCGACCTCTCGCTTTCACCGTAGCGCGCATAGGGCGTCGCTTCACCTATGCCTTTAACTCCCGCTTCCTCAATTTCAACCACCACCACTTTGACTTCGGTTCGGGTTCCACGGGCAATCACAAACGGCGTATGCAACGGCCAGGCTTCGGGATAACTTTTTACCGTTCTCATTTCCACTCCACAATGTGTGACGCAGTGGCAGACCGCCACGTTAAATTCAACAATTGAACTCGTAAACCCTTAACATTTATGTCATAAACAACGGCTATCTTTAGCCGATTTGTGTCAGATCTTTTTTATCATCAAAAGGAATCACTATGTCTCAGACTGTTCATTTTCAGGGTAACGCGGTACCGGTTGCTGGTCAGTTTCCTCAGGCTGGCGATAAAGCCAAAGCTTTCACGCTGGTAGCAAAAAACCTGGTTAACGTAGCGCTCTCTGAGTATGCAGGAAAACGCAAAATTCTGAACATTTTCCCGAGTGTTGATACCGGTGTCTGTGCTTCATCGGTGCGCAAGTTCAATCAGGCCGCGAGCGAGCTGAATAACGTTGTGGTGTTATGCATCTCTGCTGATCTGCCGTTTGCCCAGTCGCGCTTCTGTGGCGCAGAAAACCTAAGCAACGTGGTGACGCTATCGACGCTGCGCGGTTCAGAATTTAAATATGATTATGGCGTGGAAATTGCCGATGGAGCGCTGGAAGGGCTAACTGCACGAGCGGTGATTGTGCTTGATGAGAACGATAAGGTGATCTACAGCCAGCTGGTGGATGAAATCACCACTGAACCTGATTATGACGCCGCGCTGGCCGCGCTGAAGTCATAATAAAAAGCGGATATACCGGATTATCCGCCGACATTGCAGACAGTTTCTGGCTCCATTAGCGGTGAGACCGAGCCTGCACAGAAAACAGGGCCAGATGGGGAAAAACGCAAAAGCCAATCCATGACCGCTCGGCCCGCCCCGTCCAAGGCGCGGGACGCTTTCCTCCTCTGCCCCTGTTCCCTGCGCGTTAGGGAAATTTAATGCTGCCAGACTCGCCCTGAGTCGGTTGTAAGCAGTTGAGCGGATAATCCGCATCTCACCGTCTGTTTGCTGCTTATTCGCTGTCGGTACGCTTCTGCCCCAAACCATACTCACGCAGTTTATTGGCAATTGCGGTGTGCGACACGCCAAGCCGTTTTGCCAGTTTTCGGGTGCTGGGATAGGAAAGATAGAGCCGCGTCAGAATCGAACGTTCGAAACGGCTGGTGATTTGATCCAGCGTCCCTTCCATTGCCTCATCGCCCAGTGACGTATCCAGCGCCTGCTCGGGCAACACGATATCCTGCGGACGCAGTTCATATCCTTCCAGCTGAGTTAACGCGCGATAAACTGCATTTTTTAGCTGACGTACATTGCCTGGCCAGGCATAGCGGGTCAGAAAAGCATTGAGCTGTGGCGAAAGTCGCGGCCGCGCCATCCCCTGCTCATCCGCGAAGCGGGCAACAAACATTTCGGTCAGCGGCAGAATGTCCTGCGGACGATCGCGCAGAGGCGGCAGTTGCAGCGTCAGCACATTGAGCCGGTAAAAAAGATCTTCACGGAACTCCCCGCGCTGCACCAACTCGATCAGGTTCTTCTGCGTAGCGCAGATCACCCGTACATTAACATGCACTTCATGCTCTTCGCCGACGCGGCGGAAGGTACCATCATTGAGAAAACGCAGCAGCTTGGTCTGCATTCTCGGTGACATCTCACCGATTTCATCCAGTAATACAGAACCACCGTTAGCCTGCTCAAAAAAGCCTTTCTTACCTTCCAGCGCATTAGGATAGGCGCCGGCTGCATGACCGAACAGTTCGCTTTCAGCGACATCGTCAGGCAGAGAGGCGCAGTTCAACGCCAGGAATGGATTTTTCCCGCGAGCGCTGCGCAGATGACAGGCGCGTGCCAGCATATCTTTTCCTGTGCCGGTGTCGCCCACAATCAGTAATGGCGCATCGAGCATCGCCAGTTTGCGCGCCTGATCAACCACCTGACGCATCTTTGGTGTGACGGCAATAATATGGTCAAACTCCGATTCGTCGGTGACCACCAGATTCTGTAACTGACGCCCCATGCGAGCAGTAGACTTCAGCATCACCATTGCCCCTACCGGCCGATCGCTCTGGCCCTCTTCGCCTGGCAGGTAGATAGGACGCGCTTCCATCAGGAAATCGCGGCCCTCAATGACGACGTGATGCGCCTGCGCTTCAACCCGATCGCTTTCCAGCCAGCGCATGAAGTTAAAACCGTTGATCAGGTTTCCGGCACTAAAGTTGCGCATCTTCTCTTCATCGAGATTAAACAGGTTCTGGGCGGCCGGATTTGCCAGTTCAACCTTACTTTTCAGATCGATCGAGAAAACCGGCTCCGGCATCGCCACCAACAGCGCGCTGAGCGCGCGATGTTCCCGCTCAGAAGGCATGTACGTAACCGTGCGCACATCTGTCACGCCCGGTGTACGTCGGATTTCCGCCATCAGATTACTAAAGGCGTCGAATTCCAGTGCAGAAAAGTTCAGGTAGATGCGGCCCAGCGCCGTAATTTCGATACCCCGTAAATCAATGTTACGTGCCACCAGCAGATCGAGCAGTTCACGCGTCAGACCGATACGGTCCTGACAGAACACTTCCAGACGCATTGCGTTCACCTTAATCAGGTTCAGATAAGTTAATAATACGCTATGTGGCGCAGCAGCAGAAAGGTGTCTGTCAGGAAAAGTTGACAGTGTCGGCGCGTATGGCGGACTTTTGTACTGCCCTTCTGGTCTCTGTTTATAGCCGCTGATTGTCAGTCTTTGTCAGCACCAGACTGTTGATTGCTGTCTGATTGCTGTATATTTTTTCCCAACTGATTTGAAATGATTATAAAATGCTGACTTTCTTTGCAAAATATCTGTCTGTGGGTCTGATAAATACGCTGATCCATTGGGTGACTTTTTTTATCTGCCTCCGTATGGGTTTGTTCCAGTCTACTGCTAACCTGATCGCTTTTTGCCTGGCCGTCACCTTCTCTTTTTTTATTAATGCGCGCTGGACCTTTAAGCAGCAGGCCACGACCTGGCGATATATTCTCTACGTAGTTTTTATGGGCGCGATGGCATTCAGCGTTGGTTATCTGGCTGATCGAATCGGCCTCTATCCAATTATTACACTGATCGTCTCATCCGCTATCAGCCTGGTGTGCGGCTTTCTTTTTTCCCGCTTTGTCATATTCAAAGGAGAATAATGAAAATCTCATTGGTGGTACCGGTATTTAATGAAGAGGACGTCATTCCTCTTTTTTATCACGCGGTCAGAGACTATGACGTGCTGGCAGCCTGGCAGGTTGAAATCGTTTTTATCGATGATGGCAGTACAGACGCAACGCATACGCTGATTACCCAACTGAGCCAGCGCGATCCACTGGTGCGCAGCCTCTCTTTTATTCGTAATTTCGGTAAAGAACCGGCGCTATTTGCCGGACTGGAAGCCGCAACCGGCGATGCCGTTATCCCGATAGATGTAGATTTGCAGGACCCCATCACGATTATTCCTGAGATGATCAGCAAGTGGCAGGCGGGTGCTGATATCGTGTTAGCTAAGCGCATTGACAGACGTGCCGATGGTCACCTTAAACGTAAAAGCGCCCGCTGGTTTTACAAACTGCATAACAGCATCAGCCATCCGCAGATTGAAGAAAACGTCGGTGATTTCCGGCTGATGTCGCGTGAGGTGGTTGAGAACATTAAACTGCTGCCCGAGAAAAATCTCTTTATGAAGGGGATTCTGAGCTGGGTCGGCGGAAAGACGGACATCGTGGAATATGTGCGCACTGAGCGGATTGCAGGTCACAGCAAATTCGGCGGATGGAAGCTGTGGAATCTTGCGCTGGAGGGACTGACCTCATTCTCAACGGTTCCTCTGCGCATCTGGTCATATCTGGGATTTCTGGTGGCCTCGCTGGCTTTTCTCTATGGACTCTGGATGATCCTGGATAAGCTGCTGTTTGGTAACCCAGTGCCAGGCTATCCCTCTATCCTGGTTTCCGTGCTGTTCCTCGGTGGCGTTCAGCTTATTGGCATTGGTGTGTTAGGTGAATATATCGGGCGCATTTACATGGAAACCAAAAACCGGCCTCGCTATATTTTGCGAAAATCCACCGCGGTAAAAAAAGAACCGCCTCAGGACTCTGATTGAACTGCCCTTTCAGGAGCTGAGAAGATGGACAGATTACAAAGGATGACAGATGCTCGCCACAAATAATGGCCTGACCCGCCGGAAGGTTTTTTTGCTTTTTGCGATAGTTTTTTTGATTGCCTACAGCCCCGCGTATTTAACGCATTATGCCTATACCGATGACTGGACGAACCTCTACTGGGCCAACGTTGATAAGCTCAGTATTTTAAACTGGGACACGTTATCCGGCAGACCGGTATATGGCATTATTCAGTACAGCGCCTCTTTCCTGGTGGAGAGCGTAGCACGCCTGGCGCTGCTGCGTTCTGTCGCAATTGTTCTGCTCATCTTTACCGGATACTACATTTATGCGCTATGTCAGAAAGAAGCGCTGATGGAGAACCAGGCTCAGCGAATCACCTTTGCGTTATTGCTTTGTCTGCTGCCTTCATTTCAGGTTTATGTTGCATGGGCATCCTGTTTTCCCTATATCGCTGCAATTCTACTGGCGGGTGCCAGCTACCGCTTCTCGATAAAACCGGGCATCACAGGTCGCATTATCGCGTTTTGCCTGCTGACCATTGCCTTCTGTCTTTATCAACCTGCCGCGATGAGCTTTACCTTCTTTGCCGCACTGGATTTGTGCCTTTCAGAGCGGAAAATCGATAAGAAGCGCGCGGTAATCTCTCTGATGGTGCTGGGCGCAGGAATGTTCGCAGCGCTCGTTGCCTCGAAAGTACTGCCCGTCCAGCTTTATGGCCATTCGCTGCCGCGTTCCGCGTTCAGCTACGACGTCCCGGTTAAACTGAAATGGTTTTTCAGCGAATACCTTAAGAACGTTATCTGCAACTTTGACCTCGGCGCAAAAACAGTGTCGGTGATCATCTCATCGATCATTATTGGCTTTGGGCTTAAGAAAATTAAAGCGGCTGGCAACGACAAATTTTATCTGATGTTTGTCTTACTGTTGATCGCCGCACTGCCTAATCTGATTGTCAGTGAGAGCATGGCGGCTTACCGTACGCTAATTGCCGGTGCGCTGATCACCACCAGCGCGTTCATCCTCGGCCTGTTTGAAATCAGCAAAAAATTAAAATGGAAAAATCAATTTTATGCGCTGCTGGTGATCGCGGCCGCCTCGCTGGCGATAACGCATCTGATCAACGGCTACTCAGTTCCGGCTCGCATGGAATTTGCCCTGCTCGACCAGGCGATTACCCAGCAGGTGCCGAAAAATTTCAATGGCGCGCTCTATTATCGCCTGACGGGTGAGTACTTACCGAAGGTCGCAACATTACGAAAATATGATGATTTCGGTGGGCTGGGCTTGAGCATGTCCTGGACGTTTGCCGGGATGGCGCATTTTGTCAGGGAGAAAAATGGCATGGCCTATACGCTGCCAGAGAATCCTGTCATCACTGATGAAGCGGCGTGTCCGGGTGAATGTCTGACTATCGATTCGCGGCAGGTGCTGCGCCCGTCACAGTAATCAGGATAAAGGCGGCAATACCGCCTTTATCCTGTCACGAGAGTGTCAGGCTGACTTATTACCGCCCTTATGCAGTGCCTCTTTCATCTGCCCCAGCAGTTCGCGGCGGAAATCGCCGAGCCGGGGCTTATCCTGCTCCAGCCATGGCAGTGGACGACACAGTTCCATCGCTTTGATGCCCAGTCTTGCGGTCAGCAAACCTGCGCCTATACCCTGCGCGGCACGCGTTGAAAGGCGCGCGGCGATATCCTGTGACATCCAGTCCATACCGACTTCCCGCACCAGTTCCGATGCACCGGCAAAGGCCATATTGAGCAACACCAGGCGGAACAGCCGGATGCGGCTGAAGTAACCCAACTCAATGCCATATATCGTCGCGATGCGATTGACCAGCCGCAGATTACGCCAGGCGATAAACCCCATATCCACCAGCGCCAGCGGGCTGACCGCAATCATCAGCGTGGCTTCCGCAGCATGACGGCTGATTTCGCGCCGCGCCTGCCGATCCAGCACCGGCTGCACCAGCTGCGCATATAAGCGTACGATTTCGCTGTCATTGTGGGTTTCGTGCAGTGAGGCATGCCAGCGCTGCAGGGCAGGATGCGCCTGATCCAGTTCCGCCTGCTGCGCCAGCTTTTCGCAGAACGTCCGGCCTCTGCCGATGCCATGACTGTGCAATAGCTCACGGCCCACATCCCGCTCTTCAGCGCGCTGACGCAGCTGATAGAGACGACGCCACTCGGTAGTCAGGGCGCCCAAGCCCGCCAGTACGATCAGGCCGCCTGCCACTCCGCTTCCCAGTGAAAACCAGTCGCGGGCCAGCCAGGCGTCATGTGTCCACTGGATACCCTGCGCAATCACGCTGACGCCAAACAGCAGCGCACCTGCGGTGACCAGTTTGCGCCACAGACTGCGCTTGGGTTTCAGCGCAGCTTCCACCGCCCGTTCACCTGCGCCCTCCTCTTCGACAGCGACGTCTTCATCCTGCACCGCCAGAAAGGCAGCCTGCGCTTGCGCTTCAAAGGTCTGCGCCGGGCGTAGCGGCGTGGCGCTGCTCTCATCCAGCGGATGGGCAAAATCGATACGCGGCTTCAGCGGATCACTCATCGCAATTTATCTCCCAATAAAAATTCCAGCGCGGCATCCATGCGGATATGCGGCAGCGGGCGATCGACATCGAGCGGCTGCGGCCGGAACTGTTCAAACTGAAAACCCTGCTGCTGCCAGAAGGCATGACCAGGCAGGCGCGGCGGAACCTCGCCAGGATAGACGGTGAGTGGCTCGCCGTCCGCCAGTCGATGGCCGCGCAGGGCCGGGATCTTCTCGCCACGATGATCGACCAGCCCGCTCTGCGTCGCCTGTACCGAAGCCAGCCCGATACAATCCATGCTAATCCCCTCAAACGCCGCGTTCTGCCAGGCATCCTGAACCAGCTGCTGCAACAGTGACACCATATTGCCGTGCTGATCGCTGGTGATGTGATCCGCCTTAGTGGCAGCAAACAGCAATTTGTCGATCACCGGTGAAAAGAGCCGACGAAACAGGGTTCGCTGACCGTAATGAAAACTCTGCATCAGCTGCGTCAGTGCCAGCCGCATATCATTAAACGCCTGGGGTCCGCTGTTAAGCGGTTGCAGGCAGTCAACCAGCACAATCTGGCGATCAAAACGCAGGAAGTGATTTTTATAGAAGCCTTTCACTACATGCTGGCAGTAATAGTTAAACCGCTGCTGCAGCATGCTGAAGTTACTGCCCTTATCCGCCTGCGCCAGCTTAGTCAGTTGCGCTTCATCAGAGGTCGGCCAGGGAAAGAACTGCAGCGCGGGCGCGCCTGCCATATCGCCAGGCAGGACGAAGCGGCCAGGCTGAATAAAGTGTAAACCTTCCGATTTACAGCGATGCAGATAGTCGGTCCAGGCGGCGGCAATCTCAGCCAACTGGGTTTCATCGGCGGGTGCAAGCGGGTCGAGTTTTTCACAGAGGTTACACCAGGGCTTAGCCCACTCAGCACGATCGCCCTGCAGCAGTCCGTTCATCTGCCGGGACCAGGCGAGGTAATCCTGCGCCAGCATCGGTAAATCCAGCAGCCATTCGCCGGGATAGTCGACAATCTCCAGATAGAGTGTCGCTGTCTCTTTCAGGTGGCGCAGTAGCGAATCATTGGGACGGTAACGCAGCGCCAGACGCATTTCGCTGACGCCACGAGTGGGTGTGGGCCAGCAAGGGGGCGTGCTGTAGAGCTGTGCCAGGCCTTCATCATAGGTAAAACGGGCCGTGCCCATGTCGCGCTGTGGCACTCGCTTTACGCCTAAAAGGCGCTCATCCCGTACCACGGAAAACAGCGGCAAACGCGCGCCGCTGTGAACGGTTAAAAGCTGATTAACCAGTGAGGTGATGAAGGCGGTTTTACCGCTGCGGCTGAGTCCGGTTACAGCTAAACGCAGGTGGCGATCAACGCCACGGTTCATTAATGCCATCAATTCAGTTTGCAGTCTTTTCATCGTTCTCCCTGATGAAGCGCGATGCCACGCGGTTCATCACGCGTTTCAGCAATGGCTCAAGCGCCACAGCCAGCAGCAGACGTATCGGGCGTCGCGCTACCGATTTCACCGCCCAGCCAGTGACACCGGCGGGACCGTAGGTAACAGCATTGATAATGATAAATTTAGCCGCCGACTTCAATGCAGGTGCCGCGCGGTGACGAAAAGCAGTGGATCGCGAAAAAGACATTAACACCTCCATTGAGTGAGAGAACGGGCCTGACACAGGCCCGGCAGTAGCCTAATCAAATCTGGCGGAAGCGGCTGCGCACGCTGAAGGTTTCAGACGTCACATAGCGTTCCAGGTCACGCACGCTGCGCTCATCCCGTTGCAGTGTGCTCTCCAGCTGGTCCAGCAGTTCACTGGCGCTGGGCTGCCGCTCAGTCTGGGAGGCAGAGGCAGGTTTCACATCCAGAACGAAACCCAGCACAAAGTAGGCGACCACCGTAAAGAGAAACAGTCCAAAGAACATCGATAGCACGACGATAACCCGCAACAGACGAACCGGAATGTCGAAATACTCCGCCAGACCAGCGCAAACTCCCATAAATTTCCCTTCGTCAGGCTTGCGCCACAATTTGCCTTTAATCATGGCTGTCTCCAGTTTGGATGTTCGGCGTCCAGAATCGCTTCCAGCGCGTCAATACGTTCGCGCATCCGCTGCGCGTCCTGAGTCACGCGCTGCAGGCGCTGGATTTCGCTTTGCGACAGTTCCGAACCGCCGTTGCGTTTGTTGTTGTAATGCAGCCATAACCAGATCGGTGCGACAAACAGCACGAAGATTGTTAATGGTATGGCGAAGAAAAGTGCGCTCATTGACTCTCCTTAATCACTTATCGCAACGTCATTGATTACTCACTGCGGTTCATTTTGGCTTTCAGCGCATTAAGCTGCTGGCTGATTTCATCGTCCGCTTTCAGGTCGGTAAATTGCTGGTCCAGGGTTTTTGGTTTACCAAAACCGTGGCTTTCCGCTTCCGCTTCCATGTGGTCGATACGACGTTCAAAAGACTCAAACCGTGCCATCGCTTCGTCGATTTTACCGCTATCAAGCTGACGACGAACATCGCGTGATGAAGAGGCCGCCTGATGGCGCAGGGTTAATGCCTGCTGACGGGCACGTGTCTCGCTCAGTTTTTTCTCCAGCTCGCTGATTTCGCCTTTCATGCGCTCCAGCGTATCCTCAACCTGACCCACTTCCTGTTTCAGAGAGGCGATGAGATCGGTGAGTTTCTGTTTTTCAATCAGCGCGGAACGCGCCAGATCATCTTTATCCTTGCGCAGCGCCAGCTCCGCTTTTTCCTGCCATTCCGCCTGCTGGATCTCCGCCTGCTCAATACGACGTGACAGCTGTTTCTTTTCTGCCAGCGCCCGCGCAGAGGTGGAACGCACTTCAACTAAGGTGTCTTCCATTTCCTGAATCATCAGCCGGACTAATTTCTGCGGATCTTCCGCACGCTCAAGCAGGGAATTGATGTTGGCATTAACGATGTCGGCGAAACGAGAAAAAATACCCATAATGATGTTCCTCTTCTAATGTTTTAAAACGTGATGCCCTGCCTCACTAATACAAAATGCATGCCAGCTTTATATCTATTTGATTTTTATATAATTAGAAATTTTACAGCACTTCGTACTTGTTTTAAGATAGTCAAAATGATTAAGGGGTGGTGAAATTCATCATGGCAGGCACAAACGATAATCTTCTGGGTGAGTCGAACAATTTTCTTGAGGTACTGGAGCAGGTCTCCAAACTGGCACCGCTGGAAAAACCGGTACTGGTAATTGGTGAACGCGGAACGGGTAAAGAGCTAATCGCCAGCCGACTGCACTATCTCTCTGACCGCTGGCAGGGGCCATTTATTTCGCTGAACTGCGCCGCGCTGAATGAAAATTTGCTCGATTCTGAACTGTTTGGTCATGAGGCGGGCGCCTTTACCGGCGCGCAGAAGCGCCATCTGGGGCGTTTTGAGCGTGCTGACGGCGGCACGCTGTTCCTGGATGAACTGGCGACAGCACCGATGCTGGTGCAGGAAAAACTGCTCAGGGTGATTGAATATGGACAGCTGGAGCGGGTCGGCGGCAATCATTCCCTGCAGGTGGATGTGCGACTGGTCTGCGCCACCAATGAAGATTTGCCCGCACTCGCGGCAGCGGGGAAATTCCGCGCCGATCTGCTGGACCGTCTGGCTTTTGATGTAGTGCAGTTACCGCCACTGCGTGAACGACGCAGCGATATTCTGGTGATGGCTGACCATTTCGCTATCCAGATGTGCCGCGAGCTTGGCCTTTTACTGTTTCCCGGCTTTACGCCCCGGGCGCAGGAGGCTCTGCTCGATTATCACTGGCCCGGCAACGTTCGTGAGCTTAAAAACGTGGTGGAGCGCTCGGTATATCGTCATAACAGCAGCGAACAGCCGCTGGATAACGTCATTATTAACCCATTCGCTTCCCGCCCTGGACCGGTTTCGGTTAGCCGGGCCAGTCAGGAGGCAGATAGCAGCGTGCTGCCTGCTTTGCCGCTGGACCTGCGTCAGTGGCAGAATCAGCAGGAACGGGATCTGGTGGAAGCCAGCCTGCAACAGGCACGTTATAACCAGCGCCGTGCGGCTGGCTTATTAGGCGTCACCTATCATCAGTTGCGCGCAATGATGAAAAAGCACGATATCAAAGCAGAGAGTTAATTAACGCCACCACGACCCATGATTCTTTTTCTCTGCCTTGTGAATAACAACCCGGTATAAACCGGGCTGTTATTCACGTTAAGCCGCCTATCCATTATGTGTTGTGCGTCTTAGCCCCCATTTTTTAGGTTGCCTGATGGCAGGCACCAGACTGACGCCAGCCGTAACTATCACCACGGCCAGCGCTGCCATCAGCAAAACATGGCTCATGCCATATTGTGATGCCAGCCGCCCCGCGACCAGTTGTCCAAAGGGGATGGCAATAAAGGAACCCATTGCATCGTAAGCGTACACGCGAGCCAGTTTATCCGGTGGGATGTAAGTCTGTAGTGAGTGGGCCCATATTACGCCGAACAGGCCCAATGTAACGCCTGCAATAAAGAACCCCATGATGAGCCATGCTGCTGAAGCATTCTGGCTCAGCATAAACAGCGGTAGTGCGTAAAAACCTGCCAGCAGAGCGCCAATAAAGAGGTCACGACGTGGATGCCATTTCATGGCCAGAAATGAACCTGCAATCAAACCTGCGCTATGGGCAGCTACAATCATCCCCCATTGCGCACGCCCGAATGAGGCATCCGCCATCATCGGACCCCGTACCACCACGATGCCGTTGAAGGCGACGTTGATCATGGCGAACTGAAGGACTATCGACCAAATTCAGCTTTGTCCGGCAAATTCTGCCCAGCCTTCTTTGATATCGCGCAGGATAGTGCCTTGCGAAGCCGCGGCTTTATTCGATTTCACACGAATCAGGAAATAAAGCGGCGCAGAAACGGTAAAACCCAGGGCATCAATTGCCAGTCCCCAGCCCGGCCCGACAGCGCCGATGATCATTCCCCCCAGCGACGCCCTCATCACCGTACCGCCATAAATCCCCAGCTGAATGAAAGCATTCGCCTGCCGCAGGTGCGTTGCAGGAACGACCTGCGGAACCACTCTCCCTAAATCAGAGGCAGAACCGTCAATATCCAGTACCGCAAAGGCCAGCGCAATGGGGGCAATTCCGTTGCCCAGCACGGTGAACAGACGCCTCAAAAACAGATAACGAAAGGATACATGCTGAAAAGCCTGAGCGCTTTTTTGAAATTTTTTCATTGCCAGGAATTGGGTGAGCAGAAGTTGGGCTTATAGTCACTGCGTTTATGTAAACCTTAAGTCCGGATTTATTCAGGTCCTGCTTAAATAGATGGGAGGTCAGCAAAGATAACATCGGGTTTGCTCTCTTTTCCGTCCCGGTTTTTTCACGCTGCACTGTTTTAGAAGCGCCTGCGCTTTCAGAGGTGATCCATCCTCTTCAGATGTAGTGCTGCAGTCAAAAATAAAAAAAAGCCCGCCAACAGGCGGGCAACGATACTGGAAGCAATGTGAGCAATGTCGTGCTCTTCTTCGGTAGAGCCACCGTCGAAGTGCAGATAAATAATAATCATTCTTATTATCATCTGTAAAGTCCCAAGTGAGAATTTTTCTCATTGCCCCACTTTCTGTGCGTTTTTTTACCGTCGCTATGATGGAAATCAGGCTGGCAGCGGTTGCAGGTTTTGGGACAATGCCCGCTTTGCGATACACTCTGTTTAATGCCTCAAAATCGTTGAGTTCTATGTCAAAACTACTATGTTCGCTATTGTTCAGCCTCAGCGTGTTGAGTCTCCCTGCGTGGTCAGCGCCTGCCGGTGATATACGCCAGACCGGCTTTGTCTATTGCGTCAGTGGCACGCTGAATACGTTTAATCCGCAGATGGCCAGCAGCGGGCTGACTGTCGATACGCTGGCGGCACAACTTTATGACCGCCTGTTGGATGTCGATCCTTACACCTATCGTCTCAAGCCCGATCTGGCGTCCAGCTGGGAAGTGCGCGATAACGGCGCAACGTATCGCTTTCATCTGCGCAGCGGCGTGCAGTTTCAGCAGACTAACCAGTTCCGCCCGACCCGCACGCTGAACGCCGACGATGTCGTGTTTAGTTTCGCGCGGATGTTTGACCGTAATCACCCCTGGCATAAGGTCAACGGTGGCGCCTATCCCTACTTTGATAGCCTGCAATTTGCCGATTCGGTGCAGAGCGTGAAGAAAATCGACAACAGGACGGTCGAGTTCAGGCTTAACAGCCCGGATGCGTCGTTCCTGTGGCACATGGCGACCCACTATGCACCCGTGCTGTCGAAAGAGTATGCCGACCAGCTGACCGCTCAGGGCCGCCAGGAAGAGATGGATCGGCAGCCGGTCGGCACCGGTCCTTATCAACTTAGCGAATACCGCACCGGTCAGTACATCCGTCTGGCGCGTAATCCTCATTACTGGAAAGGGGTGCCGCGTCTGCAACAGGCGGTGATCGATCTCGGGTCCGGCGGCACCGGGCGGCTCTCCAAGCTTTTGACCGGTGAATGCGACGTGCTAGCCTACCCCGCTGCCAGCCAGCTCAGCATCCTGCGCGATGACCCGCGCCTGCGGATGACGCTGCGTCCCGGCATGAATATCGCCTACCTGGCTTTTAATACTCGCAAGCCGCCGCTCGACCGTCCTGAGGTGCGTCACGCGCTGGCGCTGGCAATCAACAATGAGCGGTTGATGGAGTCGATCTATTACGGCACCGCCGAAACGGCCGCCTCAATATTACCACGCGCCTCCTGGGCTTATGATAATGATGCACACATTACCGGCTACGATCCGGAGAAGTCACGGAGCGCGCTGGCGGCTCTGGGCATCAGCGATCTGCATCTGCGGCTGGTGGTGCCGGCCGCGTCGCAGTCCTGGAATCCCAGCCCGCTGAAAACCGCCGAACTGTTGCAGGCGGATTTGGCTCAGGTTGGCGTCCGGCTGACGATTGTGCCGGTAGAGGGCCGTTTTCAGGAAGCGCAGCTGATGGCAATGAATCATGATCTGACACTGTCTGGCTGGGCAACGGACAGTAACGATCCAGACAGTTTCTTCCGGCCGCTGCTCAGCTGCGCGGCGATTCGCTCGCAGACCAATTACGCGCACTGGTGCTCTCCGGCCTTTGACGAAACGCTGCAAAATGCCCTGTTATCACAGCAACTTTCTGGCCGCATCGACAGTTATGATAAAGCGCAGCAGGTTCTGGCGCAGGCGTTGCCGGTGCTGCCGCTGGCATCCTCTTTGCGGCTGCAGGCGTTTCGTCATGATATTAAAGGACTGGTGCTGAGTCCGTTTGGCAACGCCTCATTTGCCGGGGTTTATCGTGAAAGCGATAAGGAAAAGTAAGTGATTATCTATATTTTGCGGCGTCTGCTGCTGCTGGTCATTACCTTGTTTCTGCTGTCGCTGGTCAGCTTCAGCCTAAGTTACTTTACCCCTAACGCCCCGCTGGAAGGTGCTGCGCTCTCCGACGCCTGGTGGTTCTGGTTCAAAGGGATGCTGCAGTTTGATTTTGGTGTCTCCAGCACCAACGGTCAGGAGATTGGCCTGCAACTGCGCGAGGTTTTCCCGGCTACCATGGAGCTGTGCATTATGGCATTTCTGTTCGCGCTGATAGTGGGGATCCCGCTGGGGATCTGTGCCGGTGTGATGCGCAACAAATGGCAGGATAAAACGATCAGTGCGCTGGCGCTGATCGGCTTCTCTGCGCCAATTTTCTGGCTGGCGCTGCTGCTAACGCTGTTCTTCTCACTCACCCTGGGCTGGCTGCCGGTGTCAGGGCGTCACGACCTGCTCTATCCGGTACAGAACATCTCAGGATTTGCGCTCATTGACGCCTGGCTGAGTCCTTCACCGTGGCGTCATGAGATGATAATCAGCGCCCTGACCCACCTGATTTTACCGGTGCTGGTGCTGGCGATGGCTCCGACAACGGAAGTGATTCGCCTACTGCGTAACAGCACCAGCGACGTGATGGACAAAAATTATGTCAAAGCGGCCGCTACGCGCGGTCTGTCGCGTTTTACGGTGATCCGCCGTCACGTGCTGCATAACGCGCTGCCACCGGTCATCCCGCGTCTGGGCCTGCAATTTTCCACCATGCTTACGCTGGCGATGATTACCGAGATGGTCTTTAACTGGCCTGGTCTGGGGCGCTGGCTGATCAATGCGATTCGGCAGCAGGATTATGCTGCGATCTCCGCCGGTGTGATGGTGATTGGCGGGCTGGTGATTCTGGTTAATGTCATTTCTGACGTGATTGGTGCGACAATGAATCCGCTGAAACATAAGGAATGGTATGCCCTCCGATAATATCTACGCCGAAAAACGCCTGCCCAGCGCGTTTCGTCAGAGCTGGCATCATTTCTATGGCAACCCGATTTCAATGGTCGGGCTGTATGGCTTTGGCGCGCTGCTGCTACTCTGTCTGTTTGGCGGTCTGATAGCGCCTTACGGTATCGACCAGCAGTTCCTGGGCTATCAGCTGCTGCCGCCATCCTGGTCGCGTTACGGCGATGTCTCATTTTTTCTGGGTACCGACGACCTGGGCCGGGATGTGCTGAGCCGCCTGCTGAGCGGTGCAGGCCCGACGGTGGGTTCAGCGATTCTGGTGACATTGTTCGCCACGCTGGGCGCGCTGGTGCTGGGCGTAATGGCGGGCATGACGCACGGCATACGTTCGGCGGTGATGAACCACGTGCTGGATACCCTGCTCTCTCTTCCGTCGTTGTTACTGGCGATTATCGTGGTGGCGTTTCTCGGGCCGCGACTGGAGCACGCGCTGCTGGCGGTCTGGCTGGCACTGATGCCACGTCTGGTACGCGAAATATACAGTGGCGTGCATGATGAGCTGGAAAAAGAGTATGTGGTGGCGGCACGTCTGGACGGTGCCAGAGGACGGAATATCCTGCTCTACGCCATTTTGCCTAACATTTTACCGTTGTTGATCACCGAAATTACCCGTGCACTGTCAATGGCGATTCTGGATATTGCCGCACTCGGCTTTCTCGACCTGGGCGCGCAGCTGCCTTCACCGGAATGGGGAGCGATGCTGGGCGATTCGCTGGAACTGATCTACGTCGCTCCCTGGACCGTTATGCTGCCCGGTGTGGCGCTGATGGTCAGCGTATTGATTGTGAACCTGCTCGGTGACGGCATCCGTCGCGCCGTTGAAGCGGGAGTGGAATAAATGCCGTTACTCGATATCCGTAATTTGACCATTGAATTTATGACCGCTGACGGACCGGTCAAGGCGGTCGATCGCGTCAATCTGACGCTGGGCGAAGGCGAAATCCGTGGCCTTGTCGGTGAGTCCGGCTCCGGTAAGAGTCTGGTTGCAAAGGCTATCTGCGGCGTGACTAACGATAACTGGCGAGTCACCGCCGATCGCATGGTGTTTGATGATGTGGACCTGTTGCGCCTGTCGCCGCGCGAACGCCGCCGCATTATCGGACATAATGTCTCAATGATTTTTCAGGAGCCACAGTCCTGTCTGGATCCCTCTGAAAGCATCGGTCGTCAACTGATGCAGGTGATCCCGCGCTGGACCTACAAAGGTCCGTGGATAAAACGCTTCTGGTTCTGGCGCAAAACCCGCGCCATCGAACTGCTTCATCGCGTCGGCATCAAAGATCACAAAGACATCATGCGCAGCTTCCCCTATGAGCTAACTGAGGGCGAATGCCAGAAAGTGATGATCGCCATTGCCCTGGCGAACCAGCCACGACTGCTGATTGCCGATGAGCCGACTAACGCTATGGAGCCGACCACGCAGGCGCAGATTTTTCGCCTGCTAAGCCGTCTAAACCAGAATAACAACACCACCATTCTGCTGATCAGTCATGACCTACGCACCATGAGCCAGTGGGCGGACCGTATCAACGTGATGTACTGCGGTCAGACCGTGGAAACCGCCCAGAGCGAAGATTTAATGAGTACGCCGCATCATCCTTATACGCAGGCGCTAATTAGGGCAATGCCCGATTTTGGTCGCGCCCTGCCGCACAAAAGCCGTCTCAATACCCTGTCAGGGGCGATCCCGTCGCTGGAGAGTCTGCCAATTGGCTGTCGTCTGGGGCCACGCTGCCCCTATGCACAGCGCAAATGTATTGAAACACCACGACTCACCGGCAGTAAAAGCCATCTCTACGCCTGTCATTTCCCGTTAAATATGGAGGGCCAGTAGCGTGGAGACCCTGCTGGAAGTGCGCAATCTGAGTAAAACCTTTCGCTATCGCACGGGCCTGTTCCGCCGTCAGCACGTTGAGGCGGTTAAGTCGGTGAGCTTTACCCTGCGTGAGAAACAGACGCTGGCGATTATCGGCGAAAATGGCTCCGGCAAGTCAACGCTGGCGAAGATGCTGAGCGGTATGGTCGCGCCCACTGAAGGTGAGATTCTGATTGACGATCATCCGCTGACCTTCGGGGATTATGGCTATCGCAGTCAGCGCATCCGCATGATTTTCCAGGATCCCTCAACCTCACTAAACCCCCGTCAGCGCATCAGTCAGATCCTGGAGTTCCCGCTGCGGCTCAATACCGATCTCAACGCGGAGGATCGCGAAAAACGCATTATCGCCACCCTGCGTCAGGTGGGATTACTGCGCGATCACGCCGGCTACTATCCGCACATGCTGGCACCCGGTCAGAAGCAGCGTCTGGGTCTGGCCCGCGCGTTGATCCTGCAACCCAAAGTGATTGTGGCCGATGAAGCGCTGGCCTCGCTGGATATGACGATGCGGTCCCAGCTGGTAAATCTGATGCTGGAGCTGCAGGAGAAACACGGGATCGCTTACATTTATGTTACCCAGCATTTAGGAATGATGAAGCACATCAGCGATAAAGTGCTGGTGATGCATCAGGGTGAAGTGGTCGAGCGTGGCGGTACCGCGGATGTGCTGGCCTCCCCGCTGCACGATCTGACCCGGCGGCTGATCAGCAGCCACTTTGGCGAAGCGTTGAGTGCCGAAGCCTGGCGGCGCGAGCGCTGATTTTTGCTGCATATCGCGGAAATTGCGGGCCGATTTACCTGATTTATGAGAGACGTGCTAGAATCCGCACGTCGATTAACGTCGGTCGCTTACTATTTAACCCTGCGGCCGCCAACTACCATGACCATAAGGATTACAGCTATGGGTTTTCTTTCCGGTAAGCGCATTCTGATTACTGGCGTTGCCAGTAAACTTTCCATCGCCTACGGTATTGCACAGGCGATGCACAAACAGGGCGCCGAACTGGCTTTCACCTACCAGAACGACAAGTTAAAAGGTCGTGTGGAAGAGTTTGCCAAAGATTTGGGTTCAGACATCGTGCTGCCATGTGACGTAGCCGAAGATGAGAGCATCAAATCTCTGTTCACTGAACTGGCAAAAACCTGGCCGAAATTTGACGGTTTTGTTCACTCTATCGGTTTCGCTCCCGGCGAGCAGCTGGTTGGCGACTACGTAAACGCGGTTACGCGTGAAGGCTTTAAAATCGCGCATGACATCAGCGCTTACAGCTTCGTCGCGATGGCCAAAGAGTGCCGCGAAATGCTGAATCCCCACTCTGCACTGCTGACCCTCTCTTACCTGGGTGCTGAGCGCGCAATCCCGAACTACAACGTGATGGGTCTGGCAAAAGCGTCGCTGGAAGCAAACGTACGTTACATGGCAAATGCCATGGGCCCGGAAGGCGTGCGTGTTAACGCCGTTTCTGCCGGTCCAATCCGTACCCTGGCCGCATCAGGCATCAAAGATTTCCGTAAGATGCTGGCACATTGCGAAGCGGTTACCCCGATTCGCCGCACCGTAACCATCGAAGATGTCGGTAACTCAGCCGCTTTCCTCTGCTCTGACCTGGCTGGCGGCATCACCGGTGAAGTGGTACACGTTGATGGTGGCTTCAGCATCGCCGCAATGAACGAACTGGAACTGAAATAAGTTCTGCAAGGGCGAGCCTGCCTCGCCCTTCTCTTTCCCCCGCCTGGCTCTTCCTGCCTGATTTTGTTGCCGTTATACCGTAACGCTATTAATTATCACCGATCAATCTTTTGCCCCGGACTGGCCATCAGCGACGATAAGCCTGCCCTTCGGTTTATGCACATTTTAAGATTCTGTCGCCTGCATGCCGAACCCGATTTTGCAAAAGGATTGATCATGGAACAACGCCGCTTTCCGGGCCATAACCACTGGTTTTACGAGAGCCAGACCAGTCCACGAACTTCTCAGGCCGCGCCGCTCGTGCCAGAGGCCGCCCTTATTGATGACCGTTTTTTACTGGGATGCCACACCGATAACGCCAGGATGCAGTCACTGCTGCGTACCCATCAGCCCGCCCTGCTGGCAGCACGCGATCTGGCACAGCGGCTGTTTCCCGATCGCGTGGTGACGTCGCTCACCCACACCTTAACGCTTTACGATCGCCTCAGCACCGCGCTGACCGTGGCCCAGGTGACGGGTGTGCAGCGGTTGTGTAATCACTACTCTGCCCGCCTTAATCCGTTGCCCGGACCTGACTCCTCGCGTGAGAGTAATAATCGCCTGACCCAGATTACGCAGTATGCACGCCAGCTGGCGATGCAGCCTGAGCTGATCAACGCCAGTGCGATCACCGCCCTGGATGCAGTTGGCCTGACCGAACCCGATATTGTGACGCTGAATCAGCTGATCGGCTTTGTCAGTTATCAGGCGCGGGTCGTCGCCGGATTGCAGGCGCTGCAGGCGCAGCCGGTACGCTGGCTGCCCGGCAGCACCGCACCACCCGATGCTGAGGCCACGGGTTTTGACCAGCCAGCCTGCTGGCAGCCGGTGCTGAAGCCGCTGGAGTTGCGTTATGCCAGTGCTGAGCAACTCGCTGCAATTACCCGCTGTCAGTCTCTGCCAGGGATGCAGGAAGCGGTATGGCTGCTGGCACACGATCCTTCGGCACTTTATGGTTGGGCGCAACTGCGTCAGCATCTCATTCAGGACAACACACTGGCCGAGGCGACCGCCAGCCGACTCCTGGGCAGCCGCTGGGCATTCAGGCTGCTGGCCGGGAATAAAATCTTAATTGATAGTGTGGATGACGCAGGATCTGAAGGTGAAGAGCAGCAGATTATTGCACTGGCGGCGCAGCTGACCCGTTCGCCTGAACGTTTCAGCGCGGCCCATCTGCAACCGCTGATGGAGACGGGATGGGAGGCTGATGCGCTGTTCGCACTGATTCAGAGTGTCGCAATAGGTAACTGGAACAGCCGCCTGTTTTACGCACTGGGCGAGGCGCAGTAGCCGGTCTATACCGGCAGCAAACCGCGAGCTTCATCAAAAAAGTGTTGTGCCAGCGGTGTGGCTCGGACAGGTTCCGCTATCACCAGCGCCGCCTGGCGTGCCATCGGCGGCAGCGTAATGGCACGCTGCTGCAGCCCCTGTAATGACGCGGGCAGCAGATGGCCAACCGGCGACACCAGCAGACCCAGTCCGACCTGTGCGCACTGCATCAGCTGCATAACAGAGGCGCTCTCCACGATTACCCGAGGCAACAGCGCCGCCTCGCGAAAAGCCATATCGAGGTAGCGCCGGAAATAGCGCGTTGGTTCTGCCAGGCAGAGCGGCTGTTGTGCCACTTCATCAAGGGTCAGCGGGGCGTCGCCCACCAGCTCAGGGAAATGGCCGGGATGGAATACGGCTTCCACGCCCCGGTCTGCCAGTATTTCGGTCTGAAAATGGAGTTCCCTCAGGCTCGCTATCTCGAAGAAACCGATCCCGACATCGACGGTGTGGCTGTTGAGCGCTTCCAGCAACTGGTCAGCACTGAGTACCGCAATCCGATAGTCGAGCTGGGGATAACGCGCCTGCACCGCTTTCAGCAGTAGCGGCAGTGCCATGCTGCATTGCGGCACCACGCCCACCCGTAGCGTGCCGTTTACCCCATGTTTCAGCGATTCGACTTCCAGCTTTAGCCCCTGATAGACCGATACGATTTCACGCGCCCACGCCAGCACGCGATCGCCCTCTGGCGTAAATCCGGCAAAGTTATTGCTGCGGTTAATCAGCGACAGACCGAGTTCGCGCTCCAGATTTTTCAGGCGCATGGAGAGTGTCGGCTGTGTAACAAAACTGGCTTCCGCGGCTCGCCCGAAATGGCGTTCACGTTCCAGGTTACACAAATAAATGAGTTGTTTAATGTCGATTTTAATTATCCATCAGCAGGTTGAAGGCTGTTCGCGTCACTGTCTCACTGACAGTGATCAACCAGAGTATAAAGCTGAATGTTACCCTGCGCTGGCTTTGATGTTTTAACAGCAGGGTTCATTTTCGCAGGCGGAATGCTTAAATCAGGGCTACGCATAGCCCTGATTTAAGCAGGAGAAGGTAGGGCGACATTAATTCATTGCATCCTCTGGTTTTATGGGCTTAGCGAATATAGCATTCAGCGCCAGGCAGATTAACGCGAACCCAACTGGCAACAGGAAATCGTAGCTAAGTAACCTGTAAAGCCCGATTCCGGCAATCCCCCCTGCCAGGAAAGATAACAACGTCAGACAGTGCAGTCGCAGCCGGCTTAGATAGAGCGGAGCTTCTTTCGGTGACATTTTGCGCCGCACTATTTCAAACAGCATCGCCAGTTCAATACCGATATCTGTCGCCGTACCGGAGATATGGGTGGTGCGAACGCGGGCATTGGAGATTCGCGTCACCACCGCATTTTGCAGCCCCATCAAAAAGCTCAGACTCATGATTAGCACCACGCCGGGCGACAGCGGCGGAAAATGATTCTCAATCACCCCCAGTCCAATTAGCGCTGCGCCCTCAGTCAGGATGACAAATGCATAAATGGTACGGATATTCCTGCGGTGCCCGGCATTAATGGTCAGCGTTGAAAAAATCGAGCCCGCGATAAAAAGAATGACAATCGACAGAAAAAACAGTCCAGGCGCCAGATTCGCTTTTGCCAGATGATCTGACAACAGCGAGACATTTCCGGTCATGTTGGCTGAAAAAAAACCGACGATCTCAAATGCTGCGGTATTCAGCGCGCCTGCGGCAGCGGCAAGCGTGCAGGCCAGTCGGGTATCAGCGCTGTTGCTGCGGGCACTTTCCGTGCTGATTAGCATGACCACCCCATCTTCATTGCAAAACCTTATAATCCGCTGATTAACCCTAAGCCACAAGGCGCTTAAAACGCACCCTTCTCTGACGCGCTATGCTCGGCACCGCCCCCCCCAGGACTCCGTGCTGCATAGAATCAGCATCAGGGGGAAGGTGAAGATAATCAGGTTGGATTTTTTTAACAACATCGCGGTGTTCCAAAAACAAGGGTAGTAGTCGCTTTATCGGCAGAAACGTGCGGCCCATTAGGCGCTGAACTTTTCAGTTACAATAAGCGGTAGAGCAGCAGGCTGAATCCTACAGGAAACTGCCGTTAATCGCCCAGAGGTATCGGACGGTTAACGGTAGTGAGGGAACCTGAACCACACTGCTGCTAGGCGACCCCCAGCGCCCTTTTCACCTCGTTGGCGATTTTCTCAACCTGCGGGCCGTAGATTACCTGAATGTCGTGCTCGCTGACGCGATTAATCCCGTTGGCACCGGTGCTCATCAGCGTCTGATCGACCACCTGATTCATCGCTTTGACGCGCACCCGCAACCGGGTAAAGCAGCAATCGACATCTTCGATGTTGGGCTGCCCACCCAGCCCGCTAATAATGACCTGGGTCCGCTCATCCGCAGCGACCTGTTGCGGTTTCTCATCCTCCGATTCCCGACCCGGCGTTTCTACATTCATCCGGGTGATCACCAGCCGGAAAGCGTAGTAGTAGATCGGTGCATAGATCACGCCCAGTGCCAGCGTCCACCACCAGTGAGTTTTGGCCCCGCCCAGCATGCCAAATACCACCAGGTCGATAACACCGCCCTGCACGTTGCCAATCATCAGATGCAGCATTGACATCAACATAAACGACAGGCCGGTGAGAAAAGCGTGCAGCAGATAGAGTACGGGCGAGACGAAGATAAAACAGAACTCCAGCGGTTCGGTAATGCCGGTGGTAAAGGAGGTCAGCGCACCCGCCATGACCAGCGCTTTGACCCGCTGTTTATGTTCGGGTCGGGCGGTGTGATAAATCGCCAGCGCCGCGGCGGGCAGACCGAACATCATGACCGGAATCTTGCCCTGCGCCAGAAACTGCGTGGCGGTGCGCAGCGTCTCATCCGGGATGGTTCCCGGATGGGTCAGCGACGCGTTGAAGATGTTCAGCGCGCCGACAACAGTCTGGCCATCGACCACCGCTATGCCGCCAATGGGCGTAAAGCGTACCGTTTCGTTGAGGATGTGATGCAGGCCAGTGGGGATCAGGATGCGCTCAAAAGCCCCCAGCAGGAAAGCCCCATACTGGCCGCTTTTACCAATCATCTGTCCAATCCAGGCGATACCGTCGCCAATGGTCGGCCAGACCAGCGCCAGCAACACCCCAATCAGCGGCAGACAGACTACGGTCACGATCGGCACAAAACGCCGTCCGCCAAAGAAGCTGATCGCCATGGGGAGTTGCTGCGTATAAAAGCGATTGTGCAGCGCCACCGTTACCAGCCCGGCAATCACCCCGCCCAGCACGCTCATGTTGTAGGTAAAGACACCCAGCATATTGATATATTCAGCCGAGGTCATCATAGCAGTGGTCTGATCCATTCCCGCCTGCTGCAGAGCTACCGGTGTGGTCGTGGTGGCCGTGATCCCTTTGGCCGCCAGGATAGCGCTGATGCCGACGTTCATTACGATGTAGCCAATTACCGCGGCAAAGGCAGCAGTGGGTTTTTCCGCTTTGGCCAATCCGATGGCAGTCGCCACGGCAAATAAGACCGGCAGATTAGCAAACAGCGCCCCTGCGACCTTGCGAATAAAACCAATGATTAATTGCGGCACCTGCATTTGCGCAAAGGCATCGCCGGTTACCGCCGGGTTCTGCATCGCCGCCGCCAGCCCAAGAAAAATACCTGCAGCAGCAATGACCGAGATTGGCATCATCAACGCTTTGCCAAATGCATGGATCTGGCTGGTCAGCTGTTTCATAGAATCGTGCCCTCTCTGGACGTGAACAGCAAGTATTAGCCTGTTGTGAGGAGAACTCCCGTTATCAGCTGGTTAAAAGCGAGTAAAATCTGACCAGCATCACATTTCTGGCTGAGGCGCGATAAACGCCAGCTATTGCACTATTAAGTCAATCAATTAGACAAGGTGTGAGGATAACTGCAAACTTCCTTTCACCATCAGGTTAAAACCTGATAACAAACGCCAAACAATAACGCCTACTATAAAAAGCCTGCACTCAATATGAAATTTAAACGCCAAATCAAACCCTATCGCGCGGCTGCGGGCGGCTGGGGTTCACTGGAAGCCACCACGCGTTTCGTTCTTGACAGCAAAGCGGCCCTGAAAAATATGCGCAACCTGATGCGCATGAACAAAGCACGCGGTTTTGACTGTCCGGGCTGCGCCTGGGGTGATGACAATAAAAGTACGTTTAGTTTCTGCGAAAACGGCGCCAAAGCGGTGACCTGGGAAGCGACGCGCCGGATGGTCGACACTGACTTTTTCGCCCGCCACAGCGTGACCACGCTCTATACCCAGAGTGACTATTTCCTGGAGTATCAGGGGCGTCTGACTCACCCGCTGCGCTACAACGCGGAAACTGACCACTATGAGCCTATCAGCTGGGATGAGGCGTTTGCGCTAATCGCGCAGCATATCAAGGCGATGGACCATCCGAACCAGATGGAGCTCTACACCTCTGGTCGCGCCAGCAATGAAGCCTCCTGGCTCTATCAGCTGTTTGGCCGTCTGATGGGCACTAATAACTTCCCAGACTGCTCCAATATGTGCCATGAAGCCAGCGGCACCGGTCTGAAGCGCAGCATTGGCGTTGGTAAAGGCACCATTCGTCTGGATGATTTCGACCACGCAGATGCGATCTTTGTTTTCGGTCAGAATCCTGGCACTAACCATCCGCGTATGCTGCACAGCCTGCGTCATGCCGCTGACCACGGTGCGAAAATCGTCACCTTTAACACCCTGCGCGAGCGCGGTCTGGAACGATTTGCCGATCCGCAAAAACCACTGGAAGTGGTGACGTCCAAAGCGGGCAACATCAGTTCCTCCTACTACCAGCCAAACCTGGGCGGTGATATGGCGGCGGTGCGCGGCATGGTGAAATCTCTGCTGGAAACCCACCGTGCGCGGCTGGCGGCTGGTGAAAGTGGCCTGTTTGATCAGACGTTTATCAATGCCAAAACCCAGGGCATTGAGGTCTACCTCGATGCCCTGGATAACACCAGCTGGTTGCAGATTGTGGCGCAGTCGGGCTTGACTCAGGCACAGATCCGCGAAGCCGCGGCCATCTACCAGAGCGCTGACCGGGTGATCTGCACCTGGGCAATGGGCATCACTCAGCACAAGCACTCGGTGGATACGGTGCGTGAGATCACCAACCTGCAACTGCTATTTGGTCAGTTGGGCAAGAAAGGCGCAGGCCTCTGCCCGGTTCGCGGTCACAGCAACGTGCAGGGCAACCGCACCATGGGCATTGATGAGAAACCGGCTAAAGCATTCCTGGATGCGCTGGGTGATCATTTCAATTTCGAGCCACCGCGTGCGCCGGGTCACAACACGGTTGAAGCGCTGAACGCCATGCTGCGTGATGAAGTCAAAGTGCTGATTGCACTGGGTGGCAACCTTGCGGCGGCCGCGCCCGATTCACCGCGCACCGAAGAGGCGTTATCACGCTGTGGTCTGACCGTGCATATCAGCACCAAACTGAACCGCAGCCATCTGGTGCCGGGTCACGCAGGGCTGATTCTACCGACGCTGGGTCGCACCGAGCGCGATCTGCAGGCAACCGGCAACCAGTTTATTACCGTGGAAGACTCTTTCAGCATGGTTCACGCCTCTGAAGGGATCGGTATTCCGCTGGCGGAGACGCAGCGTTCTGAAACCGCGATTGTCGCCGGTATCGCCCAGGCGGTGCTGGGTGATGAAAAAGTGAAATGGCGCGAGCTGGCAGGCGATTACAACCTGATCCGTGAGCACATCGCCGCGACGATTCCGGGCTTTGCCGACTTCAACGCGAAATGCGATATCCCTGGCGGTTTCTATCTGGGCAATGCGGCAGCGGAATTGCGCTTTACTACTCCGAGCCAGAAAGCGGAGTTTAATGCGTCAGCGCTGCCGACGTCACTGTTCCCTCATCTTGATCAGGACGTGCCATTTACCCTGCAGACGCTGCGTTCACACGACCAGTACAACACCACGATTTATGGCCTCGATGACCGTTACCGTGGCGTGTTTGGTCAGCGTGAAGTGGTGTTCATTAACCCGGATGATATGGCAGACCTCGGCTTCACCGAAGGTCAGAATGTCGATATCGAAACGCTGTGGAATGATGGCATTACCCGTCGCGTCAGCGGATTTAAACTGGTTCCCTATAATATTCCGCGCGGTAATCTGGCGGCCTATTACCCGGAAACCAACCCGCTGGTACCGCTGAATAGCTTTGGTGATGACAGTGGTACACCGACCTCTAAATCAGTGCCGGTAAAGCTGGAACTCTCTGAGGCGCTGGCCGATAAGCGCATCGCCTGACTGCCCTTCCGCTCCCCTTAAAAAGCCGGTTCGCCCGGCTTTTTGCCTTGCCGCGCGGCGGCGATTCGCGTAAAACTGTCAGCCGCAATCAGGCCACGAAGCGTAAAAATTATGTTCCAGGATAACCCGCTGCTCGCGCAGCTTAAAGAGAAACTCCATTCACAAACACCACGTGCTGAAGGCGTTGTTAAAGGCACCGAAAAAGGCTTCGGCTTTCTGGAAGTCGATGCGCAAAAAAGTTACTTTATCCCGCCACCGCAGATGAAGAAAGTGATGCATGGCGATCGTATCGTTGCCGTGATCCACAGCGATAAAGATCGCGAAAGCGCTGAGCCGGAAACCCTGGTTGAGCCGTTCCTGAGCCGCTTTGTAGGCCGGGTGCAGAAGAAAGACGATCGTCTGTCGATTGTGCCGGATCATCCCCTGCTTAAAGAGGCCATCCCGTGTCGCCCTGCGCGCGATGTCAGCCATAAATTTGAGAATGGCGACTGGGCAGTGGCGGAAATGCGTCGCCATCCGTTGAAAGGCGATCGCGGCTTTTATGCCGAACTCACCGATTTTATTGTCAAAGCTGATGACCATCTGGCGCCGTGGTGGGTGACGCTGTCGCGTCATAACCTGGAGCGTGAAGCGCCCGATGTCAGCTTTGGCGAGATGCAGGATGAAAATCTGACGCGTGAAGATCTGACCGCACTGGATTTCGTCACTATCGACAGCGCCAGCACCCAGGATATGGATGATGCGCTGTTTGCGGAAGCGCAGAACGATGGCGCCGTGCGTTTGACCATCGCTATCGCCGATCCTACCGCCTATGTTCCGGAAGGCAGTCAGCTCGATAAAGTGGCGGCGCAGCGTGCGTTTACTAACTACCTGCCGGGCTTTAACATCCCGATGCTGCCGCGCGAACTCTCTGATGATGTCTGCTCACTGCGTCCGAATGTGCGCCGTCCGGCGCTGGCCTGCCGCGTGACCGTAGCCGCCGATGGCAGCTTAGGTGATGATGTCGAGTTCTTTGCTGCCTGGATCGAATCCAAAGCCAAGCTGGCTTATGACGACGTCTCTGACTGGCTGGAAAACACCGGCGCATGGCAGCCAGAAAGCGAGGCGATTGCTGAACAGATTCGCCTGCTGCATCGCCTCTGCCTGGCGCGCGGCGAGTGGCGTCAGACCCACGCGCTGGTGTTTAAAGATCGTCCTGATTACCGCTTCCTGCTGGGTGAGAAAGGTGAAGTGCTGGAGATTGTGGCTGAACCCCGCCGCATCGCTAACCGCATCGTCGAAGAATCAATGATTCTGGCGAACGTCTGCGCCGCAAAAGTGCTGCGTGACCGCCTCGGCTTTGGTATCTACAACGTCCATGCCGGTTTCGATACCACCAATGCTGAACAGGCTGCCGCTGTGCTGGCCAACCACGGTATTACCGTAGATGCGCAAGCGATCACTACGCTGGAAGGTTTCCGCGTGCTGCGCCGTGAGCTGGATGCCCAGCCGACCCAGTTCCTCGACAGCCGGATCCGTCGTTTCCAGACCTTTGCGGAGATCACTACCGAGCCTGGCCCGCACTTTGGCCTGGGCCTGGAAGCCTACGCCACCTGGACTTCACCGATTCGTAAGTTTGGCGACATGATCAACCATCGTCTGCTGAAAGCGATTATTCGTGGTGAACCGATCGCCCGTCCGGATGATGCGCTGACGGTGACGATGAGTGAGCGCCGCCGCCTGAACCGGATGGCAGAACGGGATGTTGGCGACTGGCTCTACGCCCGTTATCTGACGCCGTTTGCGGCCACCGACCGTCGCTTCAGTGCCGAAATTATCGACGTATCGCGCGGTGGCATGCGTGTCCGCTTGCTGGAGTTTGGCGCGGTCGCCTTTATCCCGGCTCCCTTCATTCACGCGGTGCGTGATGAGCTGGTCTGCAGCCAGGAAAATGGCAGCGTACAGATCAAAGGCGAAGTGGTTTACCGGGTGACCGATGTGATTGATGTCACCATCGCCGAAGTCCGCATGGAAACCCGCAGCGTCGTGGCGCGTCCCGCCGTCTGAGCACAGGTTTTCTGAGCAGTCAATTTGGCGGGATAACATCAGTTATCCCGCCCGTACCCGCCTCGCGCGCGTTGCAAAAAAGTTAAATTTGTACCCCGCTTCACACTTCTCCACTGATTAACTTTCACTTACATTCCATTACATTAAGTTTAACTCGTTGTTTTCGATCGCCTTCCCTCGGTCTCTACAAGGAGTTAGTCATGAAAAACGTCAAAACCAGTGCGATCTGGTTAGTGGTGGCGTTAATCGGCGCAGGCGCTTTCGCCATGCTGGCCCTCAGCCGCGGCGAACACGTCAACGCAGTCTGGCTGGTAATAGCCGCTGTCGCCTGTTACAGCATCGCTTATCGCTTCTACAGCCTGTTTATCGCCCGCAATATTTTCGAACTGGACGATCGCCGGATGACGCCAGCCGAACGACTGGGCGACGGGCTTGATTATGTCCCGACCAACAAATGGGTGCTGTTTGGCCACCACTTCGCGGCCATTGCGGGTGCCGGCCCGTTGGTCGGACCGATTCTGGCGGCGCAGATGGGCTTTCTGCCGGGCACCCTCTGGATTCTGGTCGGGGTGATGCTGGCGGGTGCGGTACAGGATTTCCTGATCCTGTTTATCTCAACCCGCCGTGATGGTCGCTCGTTGGGCGAGATGGCGCGGCAGGAGCTGGGCGCGTTTGCCGGTGTGGTGACCATGCTCGGTGCCCTGGGCGTGATGATCATTATCTTGTCGGCACTGGCGCTGGTGGTGGTGAAAGCGCTGGCGAACAGTCCCTGGGGTCTGTTTACCCTCGCGGCCACCATTCCTATTGCGCTGTTTATGGGCGTCTACATGCGCTTTATCCGGCCAGGCAAAATCGCGGAAGTTTCACTGATTGGCTTTGTGCTGATGATGGCAGCGATTATCTATGGCGGTGACGTAGCCCTTCATCCTTACTGGGGCCCCTTCTTTACCCTGAAAGGCACTTCACTGACCTGGGTGCTGGTGATCTATGGTTTTATTGCCTCAGTCCTGCCGGTCTGGTTGCTGCTGGCTCCGCGTGACTACCTGTCAACCTTTCTGAAAATCGGCGTGATTGTCGGTCTGGCAGTCGGCATCGTTTTCGCCATGCCGGAGATGAAAATGCCGGCAGTGACTAAATTCATCGACGGCACCGGACCGGTCTTTTCCGGCGCGATGTTTCCGTTCTTGTTTATTACCATTGCCTGCGGTGCTATCTCCGGCTTCCATGCGCTGGTCTCCAGCGGCACGACGCCAAAACTGATTGAGCGGGAAAGTCATATCCGCTTTATTGGCTATGGCGCGATGCTGATGGAGTCATTTGTGGCGATCATGGCGCTGATTTGCGCCTCGGTGCTGGATCCGGGCGTCTACTTTGCCATGAATTCACCCGCGGCGCTGATTGGCACTACCGTTGAAAGTGCCTCTCAGGTGATCAACAGTTGGGGCTTTGTCGTCACGCCAGAAATGCTGAGCGGCATCGCCCGTGATGTGGGTGAAGGCTCGATTCTGTCGCGTGCAGGCGGCGCGCCAACCTTCGCAGTAGGGATGGCCCACATCATTACTGAAATCTTTAGCAGCCGGGCGATGATGGCGTTCTGGTACCACTTCGCCATTCTGTTTGAAGCGCTGTTCATCCTGACGGCGGTCGATGCCGGTACCCGCGCCTGCCGTTTTATGGTGCAGGATCTGGTGGGAACCGTAGTGCCCTCTATGGCGAATAACCGCTCGTGGCTGGGCAATATGGCGGGCACCACCGTCGCGGTCGCGGGTTGGGGCTTTTTTGTCTATCAGGGCGTGGTCGATCCGCTGGGTGGGATTAACACCCTGTGGCCCCTGTTTGGTATCGGTAACCAGATGCTGGCGTCAATGGCGCTGATCCTCGGCACCGTGGTGCTGTTCAAAATGAAAAAACAGCGTTACGCCTGGGTGACAATCCTGCCCACCGTCTGGCTGTTTATCACCTCGATGACCGCAGGCTGGCAGAAAATCTTCCATGAAAAACCGTCAATCGGTTTCCTGGCGCAGGCCAGTAAGTTCCGCAAAGGGCTGGATGAAGGCATGATCATCGCCCCGGCAAAAAGCGTGGCAGATATGCAGACTATCGTCTTTAGTAATCAGATAAACGCAGCGCTGTGCGCCTTCTTTATGCTGGTCGCGATAACGATGCTGATCTCCGCGTTCTTTGTCATTCGACGGGCGCTGCGCAGTGATCTTCCTACCACGCATGAGTCGGCTGTGGCGCTGCGCAACAAGGAGGTACGTCATGTTTAATGCTGTTCATCAGGCCCACCGTCCGCAGGGAGAATGGCAGATTATCCGCTGTGACCTGGCACCCTCCTCACAGCCCCGGCCATTTAGCTGGCGGGGATTCTGGCGCGGCTTGCAACAGTGCTTTCGTTTAATGGTCGGAGTGCAGGATTATCAACGCTATCTGCAGCATATGCGACTGCATCATCCCGATCAGCTGCCGATGAATGAGCGTGATTTCCACCGTTACTGCCTGGACGCCCGCTTCCCCAGCCAGCCAGGTAAACTGGGTAAATGTCCCTGCTGACCGTGCCTGATAGCCCCGCAGAACCGGGGCTTTTTTGTGCCATTCTTATCTGGATGGGAAAATATATTTGGTTTGCATCTTGTACTGGCGTCAGATGATGAATACTGTTGCTAAAATAATGAGATAACGCCTGCAGAGCACTTCCCGGAGGAAGTTTCCATGACCGATGAACAAGGGCAAACGTTGTTGTACACCCTTTTTGGTACAACCAGCCCTCATTGGCGTCTGACCGCGGACAGCGATGCGTTGCATTTTGCCGAAGATGAGTCGTCACAAACCAATATCGCCCTGCCGTTGACCCCCGGCCAAGCCGCAATGATACGCGCGATGCCGGTCATCACCTCGAGCATCAATCTGACCATGACCCTGCAGGGCATTGATGTTCCGATGCATTTTGTCGGACGCAAAGTGAACCAGGCCACCTGGGCAGGAACTGCCTCTGCCTGGGGCGATACCTCAGCGGTCGCCCGCGACTTAACCCTGGGTCTTTCATTCGCCGAACAGGTGGTTTCTGAAGCCAACTCGGTGATTGTGATCCTTGATCAGCGCGGCAATATTCAGCGTTTTAACCGCCTCAGTGAAGAATATACCGGCCTGAATGAGCATGAGGTTATTGGCCGTAACGTATTTCAGCTCTTTATGAACAAACAGGAAGCCTCACAGTCACGACGTAACATTGCGGGCTTCTTCCGGGATGGCAACTCTTATGAGGTCGAGCGCTGGATTAAAACTAAAAAAGGTCAGCGACTGTTTCTGTTCCGTAATAAGTTTGTTCACAGCGGCAGTGGAAAAAATGAAATTTTCCTCATCTGTTCAGGGACAGACATAACCGAAGAGCGACGTGCTCAGGAACGTCTCCGGGTGCTGGCAAACACCGATACGGTGACCGGTTTGCCTAATCGCAACGCCATTCATCAACAGATTAGCCTGGCGCTGGAGCGCTCTGAGGGCGATGAGACCGGCGTGGTCTATCTCGATCTCGATAATTTCAAAAAAGTGAACGATGCCTACGGCCATATGTTTGGCGATCAATTACTTCAAGCGGTATCACTGGCGATCCTTAGCTGCCTGGGTAAAGATCAGACTTTGGGCCGACTGGGCGGGGATGAGTTTGTGGTACTGGCCGAGCACACTAGCCAGGCCGCGCTGGAGGCAATGTCCTCCCGTATTCTTGAGCGCCTTCGTCAGCCCTTTCGTATCGGACTGATCGAAGTTTACAGCGGTTGCTCTATCGGCATCGCGTTTGCGCCACTGCATGGCGAAGACCGCGAGAGCCTGATTCGTAACGCGGATACCGCGATGTATCACGCCAAAGAGAATGGGCGCGGCAAGTTCTGCGTCTTTGCTGCCGAGATGAACCAGCGGGTCTTTGAATACCTGTGGCTGGACACCAATCTTCGCAAGGCGCTGGAGTTGGATCATCTGCTGGTCTATTACCAGCCGAAAATCGACAGCGATGGTCAGGTCCGAAGCGCCGAAGCCCTGGTGCGCTGGAACTCACCGGAACGGGGCCTGGTCTCTCCCGCTGATTTCATTCCCTATGCCGAAGAGTCGGGGCTGATCGTGCCGCTGGGACGCTGGGTAATGCTCAACGTGCTGAAGCAGATTATCGCCTGGCGTCAGCAGGGAATATTTTTGCGCGTCGCCGTCAACGTTTCAGCACGACAGTTGATTGATCAAAGCATTTATACCGATCTGAAACAGGCATTGCATGAGGCAAATATCACTGACTGCCCTATCGATATTGAACTCACCGAAAGCTGCCTGATTGAGAATGAAAACGAAGCGCTGAAGCTGATGAAGCAGTTTCAGCAGCTTGGCGCACAGGTTCATCTGGATGATTTTGGCACCGGTTACTCCTCGCTTTCTCAGCTGGCACGCGTGCCGATCAATGCCATCAAGCTCGATCAAAGTTTTATCCGGGATATTAACAAGCAGCCGGTTTCACAATCGCTGGTGCGTGCGATTGTCGCCGTTGCCAAGGCGCTTGATTTGCAGGTGATTGCAGAGGGTATTGAGACCCCGGACGAAGAAAAATTTGTCCTTAAAAGTGGTGTCGATGGGCGTCAGGGCTATTACTACGCAAAACCAATGCCCGCGGAACAATTTGGACATTGGCTGGCTAAGCATCCTGCCCACGTTTAACGCTGGTTAAAATTAACCCGCTTTACGCAATGATGCGCTGTGACGGTTTTGTAACTGGACCAGTCGTTCCATGTAAGCAATATCTTTGGGTTCGATAGTAAAGGCGTAATCAACCCAATCTTCAGTGATATCCATCAGCTCAGCGCGTGACAATTGCAGCACGCGCTGACGCGCTTTGAGCATAGCCCGCACGCCATTGAGTTTAGGACGTAACGTGTCGATAAAGGTGCGTGTAGCGCGGTAGCTGTCGCCTGGCTGGAAGACTTTATCCACCAGTCCGCGTGTCTCATACCATTCTGCACTGTGGGACTCCCCTTCACAGATCAACTCCTCTGCCAGTTTCATGCCGGAACGACGCGCCACCAGCGAGTAGCCACCCATGCCGGGGAAGAGATTAAAGGCAATTTCCGGGAAGCCCATCCGCGCATTGTTCTGCGCCAGAATGAAGTGATGCGCCAGCGCAGCTTCGAATCCGCCGCCTAACGCACTGCCCTCAATCATTGCCAGCGTCACCGCGCCGGTATCAAAACCCCGTGCTGCTGAATGGATGCAATCCACGCAGGCTCGGGCATAGGCTCGCAGCGCCTCACGACGGTTGTTGCGAATGCACTCAACGAAGAAGCGCAGATCGCCGCCAGCGTTAAACATCTGCGGCACCAGTGATCCGGTGACCCAGAAGTCGATCGGCAAACCGGAACGCTGAGCGGCGTAGCTCAGATTCATGATCTCCTCAATCAGTTCATGGTTGAAACTCGGACGGGGCTGCGCACGCAACATCATCCACAGGGTACGGCGCCCTTCTTCGTAATAGGCGACTAACTGTGTGGTGTTGCCGACTTCGGTAAATAATCTGCACGTTGCTTGGTTAATCACTGTCATTGTCTCATCCTCTGTTTATATTTGATGCGTTTAATACGCCACATCAGCGTAATCCAGAGTGAGGCCAGACCAAATGAGAGATTGATTTACAACACAAAATCCAGAGAGATCCCCGACTCACGCGTCCGGGATTGATTAGACGGGTTACTTAATAGCAACACGCTGTCCAACGGCAACATGAAGACGCTTAACGCGTTGAATAAATGGCTGTGATGATCGGCACCAGCACGGAGGTCACAATAACGGCAGTCGCAACCAGCGCGGTGGCCGCAGGGACAACCGATTTAAACTGTGGCAGCATCCCGGCAATCAGCACCGGTGTTGCCCCCGCTGCGCCTGTCGTACTGGATGCGGCCACGCCAGCCGTCCCGTCTCCGCCGCCCATCAGCCGATCGGCCAGAATCAGTGGGATACCGGTTATGAGGATTACCGACACACCCAGCATAATGCCCAGCAGTCCGCTTTCCGCAATGACTTCCAGATTAAGGGGGTTATCAAGAGCAAAGGCGAAGAAAGGAATCAGCGTGTGTACGGCTTTACCGAAGAACTCACGCAGCTGTGGATCAAGATTCCCTATTGCAAATCCCACAATGAACGGCAGGACCGCGCCGACAAACACATGCGGCTCAAATGAAGCGATACCGGCCGTGCCCAGGATAACCATGGTCATTAATGGCCCGGACTCCAGCGACATCAGCACAAACGCGCCCGCTTCCTTTTTGGAACCATATTGCTGCATGATCGAGGCATAAAGACCGCCATTGGTCATATCCATGGCTGCCACCAGCGCCAGGGTAGATAACCCGGCGAACATCCCCACCTCTACACCATTCTCCGGCATCACCCTTGAGGCGATGGCGGCCACAACCCAGGCCACTGCAATGTTCCTGAGTACCAGCGTGCCCGATTTACGCAGTACCGTACCGGTGGCGCTGAGCTTCATCGACGCGCCCATATAGAAAAAACCAGACGACCAGAATCGGCACCGTGCCGGTCATCAGGCCGTTGGTGAAAGAACCGAAATATTTCCCCGCCCCGAGAGAGAACGTATGGCAAAGTGCGCCGGTAAACAGCGGAATGAGCATCATGCCGCCTGGTATTTTGTCTATTACACGTTTGATATGCATAGGGATGTCACCTTTGCTATGCCAGAGTACGGAGCAGGAATGCCCGAAGGCGAGGCAAGCAAGATAGGGACTCAGGGAGAGCAAAACAGTGATCACCTCAATATAATGAAAGGCTGTTTTATTTTATGGCAGGTTGTGTTGATAACTATGATGGCGCTCGCCATACCAGTCTCAGATGAGACTAATAAAAAGGGACGCCGTGGCGTCCCGCTCGCTATTTTTGTCCGTACCAGGCATTCTCGCCATGCTTTCGCAGATAGTGCAGGTCAAGCAGTGTCTGGTTAATCGGCGGCAGGTTTGCGTTAAGCTGCTGACTGAACAGACCCATATAAGCCACCTCCTCCAGGACAACGGCGCTGTGCACGGCAGCAGGGGCATCTTTCCCCCAGGCAAACGGGCCATGGGCGTTAACCAGCACTGCCGGGATGGCCAAGGGTGACATCCCACGTTGCGCAAATGTCTCGATAATCACCTCACCGGTGTTCCACTCGTAGTTGTGCTGAATCTCTTCATTGCGCATCGCCCGTGTACAGGGGATCTCACCGTAAAAATCATCGGCGTGGGTGGTTCCCCAGGCCGGAATCGGTCGTCCTGCCTGCGCCCAGATGGCCGCATGCCGCGAATGGGTATGGACAATGCCACCCACGTCTGGCCAGGCAAGATAGAGCGCGCGGTGCGTCGCCGTGTCTGATGAGGGGCGTTTATCCCCTTCCACCACGTCGCCGCTTACCAGATCGACGACGACCATATCGTCGCGCTTCATCACTTCATAGCGCACGCCGGACGGTTTAATCACCAGCAAACCCTGTTCGCGGTCAACAGCGCTGACATTGCCCCAGGTGAAGGTCACCAGGTTGTATTTGGGTAGATCCAGATTCGCTTCCAGAACCTGTTGTTTAAGCTGATCCAGCATGCCTTTTCTCCAGCTGACAATTGTTCCTGAATTTTGCGGAGTCGGACGCCAAAAAGTTATGGAGCAAATGGCTATAAACGCAGAAGGAATGGCTATGAATGCGGAAATGTGTCGTGATTTCAGAATTTTCTATCTTCGGAATTAACGCAGAATGCTTAGAATTCTCTCAGGCAATGCGTGGACCTGTTGGGTTTGCATTGTGACTCACCTGCTACAAACGGTTTGTCCATGGTGACCCCATTTCGATGCCATCACGGAAGCGGCAATGATGTGGCACAAGCGGGCTGAGGGAATATCGGAGCTATACTAAAAGTGTTGCCTCTGTGAGCACATCAAAGGAGAAGTGTATGACAACAACAATGAAACGAATCACTGCCGTTGTACTGGCGACCACGCTAGCTGTTGCACTGAGCGGCTGTTCTAACTGGTCTAAGCGTGACCGCAATACCGCTATTGGCGCGGGCGCGGGTGCGATTGGAGGTTCAGTATTGACCAATGGCAGCGCACTCGGCACAGTCGGTGGTGCCGCTGTCGGGGGTATTATCGGTCATCAGGTCCACTAAGACCTTATTAAAACAATAATCGGCTACGCTAAGCATATGCGTTACAATCGGGCTATCTGGATAGCCCGATTTTTTTCACCCGCCCGCCAGTTTGACCTTCATACCTTTGGCTTCCAGCAAACTTTTCAGTAAATCGCGTTTATCCCCCTGAATTTCGATGACGCCCTCTTTCACCGCCCCCCCGCAGCCACACTTTTTTTTCAGTTCAGCCGCCAGCAGCGTCAATGCCGCGTCATCCAGGTCGATGCCGCTGATCAGGCAGACCCCTTTTCCCTTGCGTCCGCTGGTCTGGCGCTGAATACGCACAATACCATCCCCTTTTGGCCGCGCCGTTTTGTGCTCCGGCTGCGTAATGCGCCCGCTTTCGGTTGAATAAACCAGTGGATTATCATTCGCCATTATTGTGTCTCCAGACTGTGCAGGATCGCCTGAAGGGTGGCGGACGGATCGGCGGATTGGGTGATCGGACGCCCAATAACCATGTAGTCCACGCCTGCCTGCTTCGCCTCCTGGGGTGTCATGATGCGCCGCTGATCGCCTGCATCACTGCCCGCCGGGCGAATCCCCGGCGTAACCAGCGCGAAGTCCTGACCCATAACCTGTTTGAAGCGGACAGCCTCATGCGCGGAACAGACCACACCATCCAGTCCGCACGACTGGGTCAGCTTCGCCAGTCGCTCTGCCTGTTCAGCAGGTGAAAGCGTAATGCCTAGCTCTTTAAGGTCATCTGCATCCATGCTGGTCAGTACGGTCACTGCAATCAGCAGAGGCGCATCTTTACCAAAGGATAGCAGCGCCTCACGCGCCGCGTTCATCATCCGCGCCCCGCCGCTAGCATGGACGTTAACCATCCAGACACCCAGATCGGCTGCAGCAGCCACGGCATGGGCGGTGGTGTTCGGAATATCGTGGAATTTAAGATCGAGGAAGAGCTGAAAGCCGCGCTGCTGCAGGTTTTTTACCAGCGAAGGTCCAAACAGCGTAAACATCTCTTTGCCCACTTTAAGGCGGCAACTGCGGGGATCGATCTGGTCAACGAAACGCAAAGCGCTGTCGAGATCATGATAATCCAGCGCTACCAGAATCGGCGAAGCGGTCACGTTGTGGGGTGAAGGCATGGCATTTCCTCTGCAGTAGGCACCCGCAGGCGCAATAGACAAACGGCAAGCATTCTACCTGCGGTGTCTGGCCATCACAATCGCCATTGTCCCTCTGCCTGGCAGTTTATGCACAGTTGTTGAGTGACGGAATGTTGATGTTTAATTAGCATGTTGTAACTATAATAAACTATACTTTATGTTTCTTTGATGGCCCGGTTACTGACCGTCGAGACCCCGGATGGGTTTAACAGAAGACCAGGTGCGGCAGGATGGGCAGTGCCAGTATAGTGCGTGGGCGGTAAAGCCACATTTCTGGCAGCGATAGCGCGGCTTGGTGCGGATCTGTTCGCCGACCATGTCGCGCAGTACCATCAGGCTCTCTTTGGCCCGGCCATCTTCCGCTTCATGCAGATTTAAATCCATCAGGCGATGGAACACCCGCATCGTGGGATGGCGCTCCAGCTGACGACTGATGTAGTTCTGCGCCGCTTCTGCTCCCTGCTGCTGTTCCAGGATGTCAGCGAGATAGAGTTCCGCTGCCGCACCGGTGTTCTCTTCCACACAACGCTGCAAAAACGCTGACCAGGCATCAAGCTGATGAAGCCGCTGAAAACAGGTCTCCAGCATGCCCAGCGTTTCACTCACCAGCTCTTTATCCTGATCCAGTACCCGCTGCAGATGACCCACCGCTTTGGCGAAGTCCTCTTTTTCCATCAGAATACGGCCCATCATGATAGAGATACGTGCGCTGTTACGATCGGCCGCCTCCCCTTTCTTCAGCAGGTTCATTGCACGATCCAGATCGTCGCTGCTCATCGCCTGCAGTGCCAGTTCGCAGTAGAAGTGGGCAATTTCGCCTTTCTGCTTCTCTTTGCCGAGCTTAACCAGCCGTTCTGCTACCTCTATCGCCTGCTGCCAGTCGCTGGTTGCCTGGTGGATCAGCAGCAGTTGCTGCAGCGCACCCACCCGAAAGTCAGTTTCATCGGTAAGCTGCTTAAACATATCTTCAGCGCGGTCATATAAGCCCGCCGCCATATAGTCGCGGCCCAACTGCTGTACGGCGAGCAGGCGCTGCTCGTAGCTCAGGGAAGCGCTTTCCATTAAAGCCTGATGGATACGAATGGCGCGGTCGACCTCCCCGCGCGATCGAAACAGATTACCCAGCGTCAGGTGCGCTTCAACGGTGCCACTGTCCTCTTTAAGCATATCAAGGAAAAGGTCGACTGCTTTGTCCTGCTGGTTCGAGAGCAGAAAGTTTACACCAGCGACATATTCACGTGACAATCGGTTGGCTTCCTGTTGCTTATCCTGATGCGCGCTGCGGCGGCCCATATACCAGCCATACGCAGCCGCTACCGGCAGTAACAGAAACAGCAATTCATGCATCGGGGGTTATTCCCGGCCAGCCGGAGAAGATGGCGTGGTTGCCAGGGCAGTACTCTGCTCGATTTGGGTCTGCATACGTTTAATTTTCCGGTTGGCATTCGCCAGAGATACGCGGGTGCGCAACCAGAACAGACCGCAGATAATCCAGCCAAGCACGAAACCTGCACCAAACAGTGATGCCAGTAAGGTCGAGATGCTGAACTCACCCTGCGCCAGCAGATAGTTAAAAGTAATGACCTGATCGTTATGTGCGCCTAATGTGACGGAAATAATGAAAATGACCAGTACCACTAAAAAAATCAGCAAATATTTCACAGTGCATCCTGTTGTGAGGTTGTCGGGTAGAATTATGCCAAAACTCCAGCAAAAATGCTGCTCCCAGCAGCATCGGGCGAGTCGCTTTTGCGCAGGCCCGACTAATAATATGGGGTCTTAAGGGTGAATTACAATCAGGGTTCCCGCTGCGCCACCTCTTTTTGCTCTTCCGGTGGCAACGTCAGCGGGCCACAAAAACGCTGCGCCAGCCAGGTGGCAACGGTGACCAGTAACCAGGAGAGTACGGTTGCCATCGCCAGATCGCGTGGCCAGTGCATACCCAACAGCAGACGGCTCGCCATCACGCCGGTGGCCCACAGGAAGATCACCGCCACGGTTTTATAATGACGACGCGGCCAGAGCAGACCCAATGCCAGCAGCGCCCAGCTGGCGGCAAACATGGTATGCCCCGACGGAAAGGCAAAACCGGTTTCAAACGCCCAGTGCCGTTTAAGCCAGCCTGGGATCTGCGCCTCATCCGCGATTAGTGAGGTCACCATCTCGCCACGCTGTTTGCGCTTGAGCTCGTAGAAGGTCTTTTCATCCAGGCCGTGATGCTGCTCCAGCCAGATGACATAGGGACGTGGCTCCTGTATCTGCTCTTTAATAAAGGATTTGGTGTATTGCCCGGCCAGAATGGTGGCGTTCATGATCAGCAGCAGCAAAATAGCCGGCTTCAGGCGAAACCGCAGGCACCAGAGCATCCAGGCACTCAACAACACGCTGGTGATAATGCCCCACGGGTTAGTGACGGTTTCGGTCATCCAGAAGAGACCTTTCAGCACTGCATTGCTTTCGCCCGGCTGCCAGCGCCAGCCAGTCAGCCAGACCGCAACCGGCATGATAAGCAGCAGCAACATTCCAAAGGTGGTACGACGCGAAATCTTAAACATCCTCTTCCCTTATCCAGGTGTCAAATGACAACATTTGCATAACTTTAGCTTAAAAAAGAATAACATAACCGTTGCCGATTGGATAATTGTGCTTTATCACTGCAATTGGTATCAGGGATTACCAGCCCGCTTGCGGGTTGTGGCACAATATTGCACGTTTGTCGGGCCACACTGGCCTGTGCACTATCATGATGATAGTGCATCCTCTGAAGGTTCTGGAGAGTCACATGCAGCTTAAACGGGTGGCAGAAGCCAAACTGCCCACGCCATGGGGAGATTTCCTGATGGTTGGTTTTGAAGAATTGGCAACCGGACATGACCATGTTGCGTTAGTCTTTGGCGATGTAAATGATAACGAGCCGGTACTGGCGCGCGTTCACTCCGAATGCCTGACCGGCGATGCACTCTTCAGCCTGCGTTGCGACTGTGGTTTTCAGCTGGAAGCCGCTCTTAACGCCATTGCAGAAGAGGGCCGTGGTGCGCTGCTTTATCACCGTCAGGAAGGCCGTAATATTGGTTTGCTGAATAAGATCCGCGCCTATGCCTTACAGGATAAAGGTTATGACACAGTAGAAGCCAACCATCAGCTTGGGTTTGCCGCCGATGAGCGCGACTTCACCCTGTGCGCGGATATGTTTAAACTGCTGGGTGTTAATGAAGTGCGCCTTCTGACCAATAACCCGCGTAAAGTTGAGATTCTCAGTGAAGCCGGGATCAACATTGTTGAACGTGTGCCATTGGTCGTGGGACGTAATCCGAAAAATGCGCACTATCTGGATACGAAAGCGGAAAAGATGGGTCATCTACTGCCGAAGTCATAGCCGTCGTAAATGAAAAAGCCGGTTACTCCGGCTTTGAATCGCTGCTGAACCCAAACCCGGGTGAAGCTTACCGCAACGGATAAATTCACTGCGCAGGGAACCCGGCTAAAAGAGGAAAGTGTCCCGCGCCAGGGAAACGTCCTAGCCACTTTCCAAACTGACCGGGTTCCCTGTGCAACCATGATCTCAGAGTGAATCGGACCAGACTTCATCCGTCATCTTGAGCCGGGTTTCCCCGGCTTTTTTGTTAGTCCAGCATATTGCGGATAACGTAGTGCAGGATGCCGTCATTGCGGTAATAGGTCAGCTCATTACCGGTATCGATGCGGCAGCGGGTGTCCAGCTCTTCCTTACTGCCGTCAGCATGGGTCAGCGTCACTTTGACACTGCAACCTGGCGTCAATGCCTGAAGATTCTCCACATCAATGTGCTCTTCACCGGTCAGCCCCAGGCTTTTGCGCGTCACGCCCTGCGGGAACTCCAGAGGCAGAATACCCATACCAATCAGGTTTGAGCGGTGAATACGCTCGAAGGATTCGGCAATCACGACCCTGACGCCCTGCAGACGTGGTCCTTTTGCTGCCCAGTCGCGGCTTGAGCCGGAGCCATACTCTTTGCCGGCAATGACCGCCAGCGGAACACCTTCCGCCTGATATTTCATAGCCGCATCATAGATAGCAAGCTGTTCGCCACTTGGATAGTGCCGGGTATAACCGCCCTCTACGCCCGGAACCATTTCGTTGCGGATACGGATGTTGGCGAAGGTGCCGCGCATCATCACTTCATGATTGCCGCGACGCGAACCATAGGAGTTAAAGTCGGTGCGCTCAACGCCGTGTGACAGCAGATAACGTCCGGCCGGGCTTTCTGCTTTAATGCTGCCCGCTGGCGAGATATGGTCAGTGGTGACCGAGTCGCCCAGTAAGGCCAGGACCCGCGCCCCGCGAATATCCTGCACCGGCTTAGGCGCTTTCTCCATATCATCAAAGAAGGGTGACAGACGAATGTAAGTCGAGCCTTCATCCCAGTCGTAAGTCGCCGCTTCACTGACCTTAATCTCCTGCCACTCTGGCGTGCCATCGAAGACTTCGGCGTACTCCTTATGGAACATGTCGCTGGTGACTTGCTGCACTGCCGTGGCGATCTCTTCCGGCGAGGGCCAGATATCTTTTAGATAAACCGGCTGGCCCTGCCGATCGTGTCCCAGCGGCTCGGTCTGCAGGTTAATTTTCATGTTACCCGCCAGCGCGTAGGCCACCACCAGTGGTGGCGAAGCCAGCCAGTTGGTTTTAATCAGCGGATGAATACGGCCTTCGAAGTTGCGGTTGCCCGATAGCACCGCACCCACCGTGAGATCGCCCGCTTTAATCGCAGACTCTATCTCATCTTTCAGTGGGCCAGAGTTACCGATACAGGTGGTGCAGCCATAGCCTACCAGGTTAAAGCCCAGCTCGTCGAGATAAGAGGTCAGTTGCGCGACGGCCAGGTAGTCTGAGACCACTTTAGAACCTGGCGCCAGCGAGGCCTTGACCCATGGTTGACGTTTCAGACCGCGTTCGACCGCTTTCTTAGCCAGTAAACCGGCCGCCATCAGCACGCTGGGATTAGACGTGTTGGTGCAAGAGGTTATCGCACTGATCACCACCGCACCATCGGTAAGTGTATGAGTCAGCCCGGTATCGCTGTCGGTATACGTTACGTTTTTATGGGGTTTCTGCGCCTGATTCACTTCCAACTGGTTGCTGGCATCAAACGCAGCGGGCACATCGCCCAACGAAACCCGATCCTGCGGACGTTTTGGTCCGGCAAGGCTTGATTCCACCTCGTTCATATCCAGCGCCAGCGTACTGGTAAAGCGCGGCTCATCGCCGGGATTCCGCCATAGGCCCTGTGCTTTGGCATAGGCTTCCACTAAAGCCACCTGGTCGGCATCGCGTCCCGTCAGTGTCATATAGCTCAGCGTGACGTCATCGACCGGGAAGAATCCACAGGTCGCGCCATACTCAGGAGCCATATTAGCAATGGTGGCACGGTCTGCCAGCGGCAGATCGGCCAGCCCATCACCATAGAACTCAACGAATTTGCCGACAACGCCATGCTTACGCAGCATCTGGGTGACGGTCAGAACCAGGTCGGTTGCCGTAATGCCAGGACGCAGTTTACCCGTGAGTTTAAAACCCACTACATCCGGGATAAGCATTGAGACAGGCTGACCGAGCATGGCGGCTTCAGCCTCAATACCCCCTACCCCCCATCCCAGAACGCCAAGCGCGTTAATCATGGTGGTGTGAGAGTCAGTACCGACCAGGGTATCGGGCCAGGCGTACTCTTCCCCCTTCAACGTTTCATGCCAGATCGCCTTGCCGAGATATTCCAGGTTCACCTGATGGCAAATACCGGTTCCCGGCGGTACCACGCGGAATTTATCAAACGCTTTCTGGCCCCAGCGGAGAAAGACGTAGCGCTCATGGTTTCGCTCCATCTCCAGCCGGACGTTTTCTTCAAAGGCGTCATCATCACCAAAATGGTCAACAGTGACCGAGTGGTCGATAACCAGATCCACGGGTGACAACGGGTTAACTTTTGCTACCTCGCCGCCCAGTCGATTCACTGCTTCGCGCATTGCAGCCAGGTCAACAACAGCAGGAACGCCGGTAAAATCCTGCATTAACACGCGTGCTGGCCGGTAAGCGATTTCCCGATTGGCGTGAGCGTCTTTTTGCCAGTCAACCAGCGCCTGAATGTCCTCCGCTGTAACGGACTCACCATCCTGCCAGCGCAGTAAATTTTCCAGCAGAACTTTAAGAGATTTGGGCAGGCTATCGATATTGCCAAGATGTTGAGCAGCGCGAGGTAGACTGAAGATGTGATATTTTTTGGTGTCGACCTGCAGTATTTCCTGACTCTGCTCACGTAGGGTAGACGACATAGCTCCTCCTTTCATTCATGGTCTTAAACCTTAGAGAGATAAAGGTTTATGTTAAAGATAGACCACAAATTCGTTAACGTTTTGATTACAACACAAATTGCTACAATCGCTCGCAAACGAAAATGCCCCGTGAAGTCACGAGGCATCAGAAAAAGGTGATTTAATTCAAATTACAGCGTTATCCACACCGCCGCAGACCAGAACGCAAAGGAGAAAGCATACGCGCTGAGCCAGGACATTTTAATGATATTCATTTGGTTCACTCCTTCGCCGGAATCGGGCGTAAAAGTTTTTGCGGTCACCTTATAGAGGCGACACCCTTTGGTCGTACAGTATGTGGAAAGGGGCATTTAAAAGCCCGCCGGAAACTCAGGAATAAAAGAGCAGAGACTAATAAAAGGTCTGACAGCGTTATTTGCTTTTAGGCTCCAGAAACGACTCAATAAAAAGTCTCTGGTTATCACTCAAATCCCACGAGTCGGGGATAGACACTTTCTCGTCGTTTGCAAGTGGTTCTTTTCCTTTGCAGGCAACCGGCTTGTGCTGACGCGAGGTCAGGGAACGCTTATGGCTGAGTGTGTTTGCCCACATGGCTTTAGCCCCAGATACGCCAAATCATTAACGCTACAACCACCCAAAACAGCGCAGAGGCAGCGAATACGGTTAACCAGGCGTTGCGACGGGTGTTGCCGGTACGCTCAACCTTGGTGCTTTTTACCGGGAAACCCGGTTGTACAGTCAGTCGTGTATTCATAGTTTTTGATAATCACTCTCAACAAAATGATTGATAACATCGATCAAGATTTAGGAGGAATCCTAAACGCGTTAAGGCCAAAAATCCAGTTATTTTTATTGAGAAAAACGATTAACGGTATTAATCAATAGCCTTCAATAACGTAAGAAATCATTAACGCCCGAACCAATATTTAAATAAACAATCAGCCAATAAATTTGAGTTAATTTAAAAACAGATCCATTCAGGACAATAGAGACTTCATAAGAACCCTATGCTGACAGGCTTCCCTCATCAGCTCTTAACTAGAGTATGGGAATAATCCTGGCGAGCTGCAAAGTGACGTAGTTAAAAATGTGTTGTAATTCGCATTTAACAAAACCCAATGGGAAAACATGTGATCAATGTTTCATTTACAAAAAAATAATAAAAAACTTTGATTCTCATTTGGCGCTAAAGCCTGGAGACAAAAAAGGCTGCACCAGGCAGCCTTATTTTAGAAGGTGTGCGTAAACACTATTTAAACGGCAGTCGGATATCCTTAAACATCGCCTCAATGTCTTCGTTAGAGCGCAGCGCAACCGCAGTATCTACCACGTCGCGTGTCAGGTGTGGCGCAAAACGTTGGATAAAATCATACATATAACTGCGCAGGAATGTGCTGCGACGAAAGCCAATCTTGGTCGTACTGTTGGTAAAGATGTCGGCTGCTTCAATGCGAATGAGGTCAGGATCGGCCACTGGGTCAACCGCCATACTGGCGATAACGCCAACGCCCAGACCTAACCGGACATACGTTTTGATCACATCAGCGTCGGTGGCGGTGAACACGATGCGTGGCGTCAGGCCTGCACGATTGAACGCGGTATCGAGCTCCGAACGCCCCGTAAAGCCAAAGGTGTAGGTCACCAGTGGATATTCAGCCAGCTCCTCAATGGTTACCTGCCCTTTTCCAGCCAACGGATGGTCGGCTGTCACCACAATCGCCCGATTCCAGTGGTAGCACGGCAGCATGATTAAATCGTCATAGAGATGCAGGGCTTCGGTGGCAATCGCAAAATCCGCATTACCCTTGGAGACCGCTTCGGCGATCTGGGTCGGAGAGCCCTGATGCATGTGCAAAGAGACGCGAGGATAACGCTCAATAAATCCTTTGATCACACCCGGCAGCGCGTAGCGTGCCTGGGTATGCGTGGTTGCTACATAGAGCGAGCCTTTATCTGGCCAGGTGTGCTCACCAGCCACCGATTTGATTGCATCCACTTTAGAGAGAACTTCACGCGCTATACGGATAATCTCTTCCCCTGCAGGCGTCACCTGGGTGAGATGTTTACCGCTGCGAGCAAAGATTTGCACGCCCAGCTCATCTTCCAGCATACGCACCTGTTTACTGATGCCGGGTTGAGAAGTGTAGAGACCTTCCGCTGTTGAAGAGACATTAAGATTATGGTTCACCACTTCGACGATATAGCGCAACTGCTGTAATTTCATATCTATTCCATCCGGTAAGTTACAGAGTCGCATCCCCGGTTGACGTATAGTCGCAAGGGTAAAGAAATGCTATGCATCAGGAAAGGTCGGAAATGCTATAACAACTATATCAGTTTAAGTGAGAGAATAGAACGGATTGATATAAGGCTCAGAAAAAGGCCAGCGAGCGCTGGCCTGAGTGGATTACTTTTTCGCTTCCTGCCAGTTGCCATCTATATAGAAGGCAGACCAGCCGGTTGCTTTGCCCTCTTTTTCTGAGGAAACATACTGCTGTTTGGTCTTGCGGCTGAACCGCACCTGCGTTTTATTGCCTTCAGGATCGACGGCTGGTGCGTCGGCCAGATATTTCAGCTTCTCAGGCAGACGATCTTTGAAGCGCTGAAGCTCTTCCACCAGCGGCGCACGCGTTTCGCGTGATTTCGGGAAGGTGTTGGCCGCGAGGAAAACGCCCGCTGCGCCATCACGCAACACGAAGTAAGCATCTGACTTCTCACACGCCAGCTCTGGCAGCGGAACCGGATCCTCTTTCGGCGGAGCGACTTCCCCACTCCGCAGAATCTTGCGGGTATTTTTGCACTCTTCGTTGGTACACGCCATGTACTTGCCAAAACGCCCCATCTTCAGGTGCATCTCGGAGCCACACTTCTCGCACTCCACCACCGGGCCATCATAGCCTTTGATGCGAAACTCGCCCTTCTCGATTTCATAACCATCACACTCCGGGTTATTACCACAGACATGCAGTTTACGTTCGTTGTCGATTAAGTAGCTGTCCATTGCCGTGCCACACTTCTGGCAGCGACGACGGGCACGCAGGGCATTGGTTTCAGCATCATCCCCTTCCAGAATATTGAGGACTTCATTTTCCGGAATCAGATTGATGGTCTGTTTGCAGCGCTCTTTAGGCGGCAGCGCATAGCCGGAACAGCCCAGGAAGACGCCGGTACTGGCCGTACGAATCCCCATCTGACGGCTACAGGTCGGACAGTTAATCGAGGTCAATACCATCTGGTTCGGCTGCATGCCGCCCTCTTCAGGATCTTTCTCAGCCAATTCAAGCTGCTGAGTAAAGTCGGTGAAGAAGTGGTCGAGCACGGCTTTCCATTGGGCCTGGTTGTTGGCAACCTGGTCGAGGTTGCTCTCCATGCGGGCGGTAAAATCATAATTCATCAGTTCGCGGAAGTTCTCTTCCAGACGGTCGGTGACGATTTCACCCATTTTTTCCGCATAAAAACGACGGTTTTCTACCCGCACGTAGCCACGATCCTGAATGGTCGAGGTAATGGCCGCGTAAGTTGATGGACGGCCAATTCCGCGCTTCTCCAGCTCACGTACCAGTGACGCTTCGCTGAAGCGCGCCGGTGGCTTGGTAAAGTGCTGACCGGGCAACAGCTGTTGCAGATCCAGAACATCACCCACGCTGACTGCGGGCAGGGTGCGATCTTCATCATTCTTGCGCAACGCTGGCATCACTTTGGTCCAGCCATCAAAGCGCAGAATGCGGCCTTTCGCTTTGAGTCTGAACTCACCGGCGGCAGCTGTGATGGTGCTGGAGTCATATTTTGCCGGTGTCATCTGACAGGCAACAAACTGACGCCAGATCAGCTGATAGAGTTTCTGCGCATCCGCTTCCATATCTTTCAGCTTTTCCGCCAACACCTCCACATCAGAAGGACGAATCGCTTCGTGCGCTTCCTGGGAATTCTCTTTGCTGGCATAGGTAATGGCGTTTTCAGGCAGATATTTTTTACCGAAATTGCTTTCGATGTAGCCTCGCGCCATAGCGACCGCATCCTGACTCAGGTTGGTCGAATCGGTACGCATGTAGGTAATGTGACCCGCTTCGTACAACCGCTGCGCCATCATCATGGTTTTCTTCACGCCAAAGCCAAGACGGGTGCTGGCAGCCTGCTGCAACGTCGAGGTGATATAAGGCGCGCCCGGCTTGCTGCTGGTCGGCTTATCTTCACGATCCACGATCTCATAACGCGCTTTTTCCAGCAGCGCCACAGCGGCATAAGTTTCGTCGCGATTGACCGGACGGAAGGCGTTATCGCCTTTGTGCGTCACGTCCATCGACAGCTCATCGCCTTTGGGTGTGGTCAATGCGGCATTAACTTCCCAGTATTCTTCGGGAACAAAGGCTTTGATTTCACGTTCACGTTCTACCACAAGGCGAACGGCGACAGATTGTACACGCCCTGCCGAGAGACCACGGGCGATCTTTTTCCACAGCAGTGGCGAGACCATGTAGCCCACTACGCGGTCCATAAAACGACGCGCCTGCTGAGCATTAACCCGATCAATATTCAGTTCGCCTGGCTTTTCAAACGCCTGACGAATCGCATTCTTGGTGATTTCGTTGAAGACCACGCGGCTGAAGCGCGAGTCATCACCACCAATCACTTCCCGCAGGTGCCAGGCGATGGCTTCCCCTTCGCGGTCAAGGTCGGTTGCGAGATAGATGTGGTCAGCATTGGCAGCTAACGCTTTTAGTTCG